>Ga0265780_10000970_pt1 | contig 42174 bp, 38 predicted proteins | sample P1T30metagenome_FD_192432 | JGI IMG/M metagenome (GOLD analysis project Ga0265780, IMG submission 192432) | Plant litter microbial communities from East Loma Ridge, Irvine, California - P1 T30 | ecosystem: Environmental > Terrestrial > Plant litter > Unclassified | place: USA: California...
GCAGAGTAATTAGCTCGCTTGTAAGGTACGTTAGAAGTTAGAGAATAAAATCCTCCTCTACTTATAAACACAGTATACTCTTAGACTAAGAAAACTTTCTTTAGAAGTACTTCTAGCTATAACTAATAAAATCTTTATAACTTATCTAGCCTAATATAACTAGTATTGTAGAGTCTCTAAGATAATATAGAGATGGATTAGACGCAGAATAGCAGTAGTAAATCGGTATAAACTATAATAAGACGCAAGGTACGTATACTTTATCTAGTCTACAAGAACTATATCCTTCGAGTAAACGCAATAGCTACTGGCTTGTTTGTTTCAACCAACGTGCGGACATGAACGACGTAGTTCTTTCCCAGCACCTCGATAGTACATGTTTGCAACAGTTGTACCAAGTAGACTTTGATCGCGAGCATCGCGAACTTGTATCCGACCTACACAAGTTAGTACAGTAGACAACGTGCTGTGGAACTTTCTTACGCAGCTGCGAGGTCCAGCGCCGAACGGCATGTATGCGGGATTCTTCGCCGCATCGCCTTCGAGGAATCGCTCTGGGACAAACTCTTTGGCGTTTGCGCCCCAGTATCTCGTTGATGTGTGCAGATGCAAATATGAGAGATATACAAGCATCCCAGGCTTGAGGATTACAGGAGTCTTGCTTGTAGTGAGCGTGATCTCGCGGTTGACTGCGCGGACCGTGGCATGGACAGTTGGGTAGAGTCTGTTCACTTCCTTGAGTATCGCATCGAGGTATGGGGTCTTCGCGTCCAGGAAGCCAGCGTTCAACGGATCTACGTCCCGAACTTCGGCCATAAGTTTCTCATAGCACGTGGGGTGTCGGTCAAGTTCGATCAGCAGCCATGTGAGAAGTGACCCAATACTATGGTGACCACCTGAAACTGTTAGCTTGAGCATGTGAAGAAGGTATCAAGGGTAGGCTTGCCGAAGAAGTTGAGATGCGCGAACTCGGTGGCAAAGTTTGAGATGGGACCACTGGCACCACCACCAGTCAGCATCGACAGTCTTCGTATGGCTCTTGGTGCAGCGTCAGGATGATCGCGCTCGTGTCGCTCGAGTGCAGCGATATTCTGCTTCACGATGCTCGCTACTTGGCAGTGCAGAACTCGCTCGCTCGCCATCGGCTTGCCCGGCCTGACCAATCTTGCCAGGGCAAGTAAGTTGTACCGAACGGCGGGCCAAGGAGAACCGCACATGTCGATGATCTGGTCGGAAACTGGTATTACTCGCTCGTTTAGGTAGTAGCTGGGGTTTGAGTACAGATAATCACCCCATAGCTCGAGTGCAAAGCTGTCGGTTGCATGCTTGAGATCATCGAGCTTTACGTGTCCGGTATTGTTCATGAGTCGGTCCAGATGGGAGGAAACAACCTTGGCGACCGAAGCGAAGGCTGCTGAATTGCCTTTGGCATTGGAAAACACCTTTGAGTAGGCAGTCCGTTGTAGATGCACCTCCGCGCCCTCATAAGTGAAGAGCGTTTTTCCAATGATTCGGTCCATAATCGGAAATGGTGACCAGTTCATGGTACCTGGCGTTCCATCCCTAGCTGACGTTAGCACATATTGGTATTCAGGGGCCCTGGGAGTCAGGAAGTTGGCAATACCTAGAGGCATCATGCTCCGAGAGCGCTAGCATTTCCTTCATCATGACCGGGTCGTGGATCGACACGAGCGTGACGTTGAGACACTTGGCATAGGAGATACCTTCTCCGCCCAATGTAACCAGCCGCTCGATCAACGGGGGCATGCCGTCTCTGAAATATTCGGGAGTGGAACCGAGCAAAGGGACACCTTGAAGTTGTGGTACACCGGGAAGAACATCGACAAGCAGTAGCCGCTTCGCAGCCCACAAAATTACAAGAGCGGCAGCAACCAGCGGAACCGCTCGGTAGAGTTTGAACTCTCCATTTTGGACGAACGCGTTTAGTGGACTCGTGAATGAAGACTCGTAGTGTGAAACGTAGCCGGTCATTTTTGAGGCTCCACAGAGTTGTCCAAAGCCTTCCAATATAAGTGCAGTAGGAGAGTGTATCTGATCTGGGAGCGTATGCGAGGCACCTGGACCGATTTTGAATCATTTCAGAATAAGCTGTCAACAGGCATGGCCGCCTGATAGTCATATTCTAGATCGATGGCGCATTCTCATGCGATTACATTGCATTCGAAAAGATTACCAACCATGTTGACCTCAAGCCAGGCGCGATAACAGTCATGCCGTCCCTGTTCTGCAAGCCATAAAGACCTGTCCTCCACCGTGTGTTGTTAGGAAATATGCTAGATTTAGCGATGATAAACAGCTGTCGGCATGCGATTGGCTCAGATCGAATCAGCTCCCGAGCCAAGGTGACATGGCATAAATAGTGTAAGCGGAAGCGAAGGATAGGCGAGCACATTGTTGCAGAAACAGTGACCTACGAGTATGGTCGTGAACGCAGACCAAATGTGGCTGCCATTTCCCACTCCTGCCTTTGGCTGACATATCGAAAGGAAGTCGTGTAGTGTTATTGCGGCAGCTTCCAATGTGTCATAACAACCAGTCCTGTCCTTCGTTTCTGGGACCACTCGATGACAGCTTTGGCGTGCTATGTCTATTGGCTGGGGAATACAGAAGCTGCGAGATGCGCCCTGGCTGGTTTTGTCGGGTGAAAAGCGAGAGGTGGTGTAGGCAGCAACCCATTCATTGGTGTTTGAGAGACAGCCCGATTGAGTCCAGTCAATATTAGCTCCACAACACGTGAAAGAAATGACAAGAGCACGTAACTTATCCGCGAAAACTTCCGAGGCTTCTGCTGAGATGTGAGTGATGCTGAAAGTCATGCTTGCCAGGCTATGGCTTCCTTGCCACACACACGTGGTGTTCGTAGTTCGCCTACAGTGCTCGACGTTTGTCAATACTGCCTTGCTCATCACACCATATCAAGCTCGCAACGTTTTCTACTTGTCGCTCCGCGACGATGTAGTCTATGTCAGACTATGCAAACAGATTTAAAGCGAGTGGGATGCCTCCATATTTGGCCAGTGGGACTGAGAAAAGATTATAGTAATATATCGTAAACGTTATGGGCATTGAACTGCACTGGGTATCATACCTTCACTCTCCATCTACTCCCCCCCCTCCCATCCTCGCCCTGATATCCCTGACCAACGCTTTCGCATCCTCCACCTCGACGCCGTCCTGACACAGCTCATTGGCCAACTCCATTGCGCGCTGATACATACCACGCATATACTCCCACCTTGCAAGCCACAATCTAGCCTTACTCGTGGTGGGCGTGACACCCACGCCTCCCGTGCCGCCATCTGATCCCACATCGTCGTAATCCGGACCTTCTTCTTGCGCCAATACGAGTTCCATGTACGCCGCGCACTCGTTCATGTTGTGGACGCGCTCGTAGAGTAGGGCGATTTGATACAGGACTTCTGGGTCGAGTATGCCGCCACCCAGAGCGACCTCGCCGCTTCCAAAAGACGAATTCACGCCTGCATCGTAGTACGAGCCAGCAACTAGGGCGCGCTTGTATGCGCGAATACCGTTCATGATTTTGCCCACTTTGCCAAAGCACTGCCCGACGGCCATCCAAAGCTTGGGGTCGTATGGGCGCAGCGCTGCAGCGCGCTGGTGATAGAAGAGTGCGTACGAGTGTAGCTCCAGAACCTCGTACGTCTGGCCGAGGCCGTACCAGGCGCGGTAGTCTTTGCGATTAACGTCGACGGCGCGGCGGTAGGACTCGATGGCGGCGTGTGTATTCTTCATCTCGACGAATTCGTGGCCCATGAGCGTCCAGGCGGAGAGGAAAGTGCGGTCAAGAGTCAGGGCGCGTCGGAAGTACATGACGGCCTTTTCGTGCTCGGACTTGAGCGAGTAGTAGTTTCCCACGACGCAGCATGTCTCGGGGCGGAATTTGTCGGTGGAGGTGGCGAGTTGTGCGAGGAAGGCGAGTTTGGGGCGCAGGCCCATGACGTACAGGATGTTGGAGTAGTTGTCGAGATGGTCGATGCGGTGGGGGTCCGAGATAAGGAGGTCGGAGAAGATTTGCTCGGCGTCGTCAAAGTCCTTGGCGTGGTAGAAGAGCAGGGCGCGCTGGGTCTTGAGGAAGGCGGAGGCGGGGAAGATGGCGAGGAGCTGTGAGAGCGAGTTGTGGACGTCTTCGGTGGCGGCGTACAGCTCCTGCGAGGCGTGGACGTGGAAGATGAAGGCCATGAGGCTCTTGGGCACGCGGGCGATGACGTGCGCGAGGTCCTCGGTGGTGGCCAGCAGGGCCATGAGCTCCTCCCAGGCGCTCCAGTTGTGGGGGCAGTGGGTGACGCTCCTGACGAGGTAGTCGGTGGCCAGCGTCTCGTTCTTGCCCTTGGCCAGCACGATGGCATAGAGGTACTCGAGCCAGCCCTGGGGCTGACGGGCGGGAGTGGCTCGGCTGGCGACGGCGAACCACTGCTCCAGCACGGCGGAGATGGCGGGCAGCTCCTTGTTGGGGGTGACGCCGCCGTCCTGCGGGCCCAGGATCATCTCGCTGTCCTCGTTCATGCGCTTCTCGCCGGCGATGTACTTTGCGTAGAGGGCGAGGAAGAGCGCCTTCTGGCTGAGGCCGGTGAGCGACTGGGCGAGGAGCGTGGGCGTGCCCGTCTTTGCCTTGCCCTTGGCCCTGGCCCTGGCGGTGGCGGCATGCTTCTTCTTTGCGGCGGGCGAGGCGGCATGGGAGGGGCCCTTGGGCAGCGGGCCGGGCAGGAAGACGGCGGCGCAGCGGTCGTACTCGCGGCAGTCAAAGTACGTCTTTGCGAGCAGGTACTTGTGGGCCTCGCGGGCCTCAAGGCGCTGCTCGACGGGGTCGCGGGGGGTGGACGTGGGCGAGGGCGGCGGTGTTGCGCCGGCCATGGGCGAGTCGGCGTCGGCGTCGGCGTCCGTGTCTGAGCCATCGTCGTCGTCGTCGTCGGGGGGTGGGAACGAGGTGAGCAGCTCTGCAGCCCTTGTCAACATCAGCACAGCACGCCATAGACGCCGTCATTGCTATGAGGGTAGACGCACCACTTCGCCGAATGGTACAGGCAGCGCTCGGTGCACGCCACCACCGCGTCTTGCAGCTGCGCCTTCAGCTGCGTCTCGTCGGCCTTGGACAGCACCATCTTCACGCCGCTGATCACGTTGGTCGTCGCGTCGTCGAGACTCCCAGGCGCGTGTTGCTGTTGCTGTTGCTGCTTTGCGCGCGGAACCCGGAAGTGGTGGGGCTGCCAAACAATAACTAGCCTAGTCGGACCTCAATCCACCGAAATTCCCTTTTCACCGCCTACCCTTCAACACCCCTCATTGTCTCTGCATATCAGTGGATTACCCTGGCAAACTTGCCACACACAAGCAACACAAGATGCCGACCACACTCGCAGAATTCGAGAGCGTCTGGCCGCGCATAAGGACCGACATCGAGGACCATGTCAAGCAGTACAAGCTACCCAAGCAGTCGCTTGATTGGTTCGTCAAGGTACCGTCCCATACACCCACACTTACCACAGGGTCCAGCCTACTCACGTGCCCATCCAGTCCCTCGACTACAACACCGTCGGCGGAAAATGCAACCGCGGAATGTCCGTCATCGACACTACTTCCATCCTCACCAACCAGTCCCTCGACCCCAAGTCAGAGGACTACTTCCGCCCAGCCCTGCTAGGATGGATGATCGAGCTCCTACAGGCCTTCTTCCTGGTGTCCGACGACATCATGGACTCGTCCAAGACGCGCCGCGGAAGCCCGTGCTGGTACCTCGCCCCCAAGGTCGGCATGATCGCCATCAACGACGCCTTCATGCTCGAGGCCGCCATCTACGTGCTGCTCAAGAAGCACTTCCGCCAGGAGAAGAGCTACATCGACATGGTCGAGCTGTTCCACGAGGTCACCTTCCAGACCGAGTGCGGCCAGCTGTGCGACTTGCTGACTGCCCCCGAAGATGATGTCAACTTGGACAACTTCAGCCTCGACAAATTCACCTTTATCGTCATCTACAAGACGGCCTACTACTCCTTCTACCTCCCTGTTGCTCTGGCCCTGCACTACATCGGCGCCGCCACCCCCAAGAATCTGCAAACTGCCCACGACATTCTCATCCCCATGGGCGAGTACTTCCAAGCTCAGGACGATTTTCTCGACGCTTTTGCGGACCCAACTGTTTTGGGCAAAATTGGCACCGACATTCAGGACAACAAGTGCTCGTGGCTCATCAATCAGGCCCTGAAGAAAGTCAGCCCTGAGCAGCGCAAGGTCCTTGAGGACAACTACGGTCACAAGGACGCGCAGAAAGAAGCCAAGGTCAAGGAGCTGTACCACGAACTGAAGCTCAAAGAGTTTTACGAGCAGTGGGAAGAGGAGCGCGTGGCGGATTTGAGGAAGAAGATTGAGGGAGTGGATGAGAGCGAGGGACTGAAGAAGGACGTATTCGAGGCGTTTTTGAAGAAGATTTACAAGAGGAGTAAGTAGATATGAGACCAAGCCTTAGCGTGTGATGAGACTTGGCCAAGGAAGCAATTCGTGAACCGCGATGAATAACTCAGGTCTATTTCGACGTGTTGCTACTTCCTCGTACTTTCAGTCCTCACAGCTCTCTTCAACATCAACACCTTCCTCATCCTCTCCCTTAACCCCTTTCCATTCCCCTCACCACCGTCAATAACATGCTTCCGCGCCCTCCCCTCGCCCCACTTCGGATTCCCACCGTGTTTCTTCTCCCATGCTTCATCTGCTTCTTCCATCTGTTGCGCTCTTTCGTCATTCCCCAATAACCCCTTATCAGCCCTATTTCTGCTTTTCCCTTTCACCAACTTTCCCTCCTGGACCCTTGCTTGCTCGGCCTTCATTCGGTTCTCCAGGTCTGCGCCTATGTAGTTCAACGTCCTCTGCATATCCCGCGCATCATGCCCACGACAATCCAGGATCTCGAGTTGCTGTATTATGGAGCTTGCGGTGGCTTCTAGGATAATAGCCGGTGACGCGAGAACGCGCGTTGGAGCCCAGGGGTGCATATGCATGAAAGCTGGTGGCTTAGGGGCGTCGCGAGCGAGGATTTTGGCGGCGGTCGAGGGGGTGGACATGCTCGTTTTCTTATGTCTGTTGGTCTGGCGAGGTGGTGGCTGGGGTGGACTGGTATATGGTGTGGAGGTGGTGGAGAGGAAAGAGAGCGGGGGGAGAGTTGGCGGAGCAGTTGATATTGGAGTGTGGCATATTGGCATGGTACAATGTGAAGGATGCGGATGGTGATGTGGCACGTCGTGGCGTGGCAATGTGTATGCTGGAGTCGAGGTGTATGTGCCGTTTGCGAGTTTTGCGGTGTTACGAGTGACACGTTGCTTGAAAGACAATGGTCACATTCGTACAACTTTGTAGCACTTCACTAGAAATCTGCAACAGGGAGAACACGACAAGCCGCAGTGGACGTACGAGCTCTGTTCTTCGGGTGTGTCAGTCTTCACAGATCGCTTGTGGTACTGGACATGGAAGCTTGTGGGCCGTCACCGGAGACTAAAAGAATGCCTCAATATCTCTGCTTCAAAGTACTCTTCAAGTCGTGGAATACAATTATAGGGCAGATTACCTGAGACTCCCGCGTGCTTTTCGCTGAGTGTTCATTGTATGGTGTTAGTGTAGGATAAAACCTCGTCGCGTCTTCGCTTTTCTCAATCTCATCACCACTACGCAGCATTTGCGCTTCATCTGATCCGTACTCCGCAATCTACACCAGAACACCCATCGCAATCCCATCCATCGACACAGAACCAGAAGCCATGTCTTACATTAACAGATTCCATCATCCTTGGACTGACTTCCAGATCCGTCAAGTCCCATTCTGGGAGCACGAACGGGCCTACAACGAACTCCTTACTGTGGTAAATTTTGGAACACACTGTCACTGGAGCACTCCAGAAAGCATTCTAGAGTCAGCGAGACGTCTAGTTGAACACGCCATGGCCCATGGGGTTCGCTTTATTCAACCTTTACCCGCCAGCTACATGTCATCGGTGATTATCCATGAGCCTGTCGTCCGCGAACATCTGAGGATCATGGCTCCATCGCAGAGCATTGAGTATAGTATAAATCAACTGACCCTCACCTCTTCCAATTCAGCCAGTGCTCCTAGGAACACTGAATTCGAAGCGATAGAGTAAGAGCGAAAAAGAACTGAAGCTGAATTGGAGCGTTTGAAGTCGGATGCCAGGCTCAGAGATGCACGAGAGGAGGTCGAAGAAATGAAGCGAAAAAAAAAAGGGACGCTGATGAGGAAAGGGAACGAAGACGACTTCAAGAACAGAAGGAGAAGTTAGACCGAGCGAACAGGCGGCAAGAAGAGGAAGACGAAGCAGAAGAAGATCGGCGTTGAGAGAAAGTGAGGGAGCGAAAGCGTAGGGAAGAGCAAGTCGAGCGAGATCGCGAAGCCGACGCTCGACAACGCCAACGCGAACGAGAGGACGACCGGATCCGCGAGGCAGACGATAGGCGAGAAAAGCAGCGCCGCGAAGACCAACAACGCGATCTAGACAGGCGGGACCGCGATGTAGCAGCCGCGGAAAAACAAAGGAGATTCGATGAACAAATGGATCGTGAAGATCGTGAGCGGGCACACCGCACCGCACACGAGGCCCAAGCAGCCAAAGAGCGCCGTGAGCGCGACGAAGCAGACCGCGTTGACCGTGACGCCCGCGCTGCTAAAACCTTTTACGAGAATGAGAAGAAGCGCTTCACAAGTGGCCTGAGCAAGCTGCTTACCGCTGATGACAAGAACACAAAGGGTTCAAATGCTATCGATCTGTACTGGAATCTTGGTCTTGATTGGAGTGAGGATCCCACGACTGAGCACATCAGCAAGGCGGTCAGGGAACTGTTGTTGGTACATCATCCGGACAAGAACCCAGAGAATCCTGAGAAGTCGAAGATCAGGCTAGAGGAGTACAACTTGGCGAAGAGGGTGCTGATGGACAAGGAGGGGAGGGAGGCGTATGACGATAAGCATATTATTTCGGATGTTGCGTTTGAGTATTGGAGGGAGAATCGCATGGCCCTACAGGCTTATGAGCCGTCGTGAGTGTTGCTGCTGGTTGAGGACCGCATGGCTGTAGAGTATATGGGGAGAACTGTGTTTTCACTTGACTGGCAATTAGTCGAGAGATTGTAAATGCAGATGATTGAGTGGGCCTTTGCAGGATCTAATATGACGTGATGTTCGCTTTCACCTTCACCATCCGGTGTGTCATCGGCGCGATTGGGCTTTAGTACCGATTGGCCCGAGCTCAGCCGCCAACAAACTTTCGCAAATAAAGCAGGCGCGATTCTCGACCCGTACCTCGCCACTGGAGAACCACCTCAGTATCCGCAAGCAATATGGCAGACACTTCTACCAACATCGTCTCCGACGCACCTGTTGAACTACCCATTTCCCATACCGCAGCAGCAGTCTCCACGAACGAGTCTACCTATGCGTCGACCGAGACATCTACTGATGCGCCTGTCCCCAAATCGTCCGCTCCACGCAAGACCAATAAGGAGAACCTCGGCCTCTTCGACCGCACCAAGTTAGTCTTCACCACCAGCATTAGCGCCACACAGACCCTCATCAAGGAGTCAAATAAGAATCTGCCTCTAGCCATCACCAAGCTCGAAATGGCTGAGCGCATCCTTCCTGCTGGTCACCCCCAACGCCAAAAGCACATCGATGCCGTCGCCAACATTCGGAAACTAGAGGCGCTCGGAAGCGAGTTGATCTCCGCCATCGCGAGTCAACGTGCAGCTTTCTACGCCAACACGCCAGAGTACAGCACTGGTCTCTTCGCCGAGCACAACCAGACCTGCGTTGCGCGCCTATTGGCGACAATCAAGGACGCTTGCGCCAACTTCAGGAACACCTACCCCAAGGTAGCCGACGACGCCTATTTCAAGAGGCTGGAGGGTCTGGAGAGCCACTTTGAGCGGTGTACGTCATGTGTGTGGTCTGAAAAACCGATGACTAACGAGATTAGGGTCCAACCCAGCACGTGAGGTGAAGAAAGGCGACATCGGATGCACCGCAAGGGTGACTTACGAGTACAACTAAGAAGGACAAAAAAAGGAAGGTCTCTGGATATGGGCAGGCAGATCGAAGGTTGAATGGATTGTAGGAGAACTGTTTTCACGACGTACAATCACAAATGAGACCTTTCCTTCAGTAACACTAGCTTTACCCCTCCAATTACCTTGGATGGATTTTGATATGAAAAACTCGGACAAAGCGCGCCGGCTTTCAGTGCGCGCATACACTTTGCCTCAGTCTTTGAACAGTTCTTTCTCACATTGTTTTCATAAGACAGCAACGCACATCTACCAACGACTGCAGCCTACACGCAACACAACATGCCCACAACAGATGAACAATGCTGATTCCGTACTCAGGTCTAAGAAATACCCGAAGCAAGGGCGTGCGCCATTTCTGACGCACCATATCACATTGTCTACAAGCCGCAAAGCGACAGAGGCTATACTCGTGGGGAGACCATGTCCATCAACCGCAAGGCCGATCGCGATGGACACATAGGCCGAATACTCTTACCACCACGATCTGAAACATTGGGGAGCAGTGTCCTGGAGCGTCTCCGGTCGTCTGGTATACCCAAGTTCAGCTCCCATCGACGAGGCTGGGAGAAGACACCGTACAATGAAGATACGCGCGATCGCTCGAGGTCTGATAGACGTGGTCGCTCGTTATCAAAGGATATTGGCCATCGACGTAGTCGAGGTCGCCAATACTCACGTGGCCGTAGCATCAGGAAGTATCGCAAAGAGGCTGGTGCTGAGGGTTCGCGGGCGTCATCTCATGGGAAGGGTAGTGGCATTAAGGCTTCGCGCTCGCGAGCAGTTAGCCGTCATGGTTGGTCCGAGGAAGACAAGGTCAATAGACATTGGCACCACCGCAACCTTACAGCGTCTGCGCAACGGTGGAACACGTCGCAAACTGTCTCTGGACGGCTGGGTCGAATTCCTACATAAGCGCGACGCCAAGTTCGTGGTTGAGAATCTCTCTCGGTGCGCAGACTATGGGCGGCAAGAAGCGTCTCGAGCAGTCATGCTCCGCTCCAAGAAGAGTACCTCGCGACACCAGCCTTGGCACGTTCTGTGAGATAATCAAGTTGAAAGAAAGACTGCGTGTGCGGGAAGAGAAGTTTCGTGCTCGTCCCGAAGAGTGTACGCCCGGCCGACGTGTTCGTCGGCTCTCAAGTCGCAATATGTCGAAGCTAGACCCAGCGCATGGCCATCGCGCTGGAGGCCTTGACGGTTTGCCTGCAAATTCTTGCGAAAGTTCACGCATCCGCTTGCTCTCAAGGTCACACTGAGGAACCATATCTTCACCGTGGTCAAGCTCTCCATCGCGCACACCCAAGCCATCACAATCTTCTGGGGCCCCTATAACTCCGCCGACCTTGTGAAAGCCTCCGCCTCCCACACCGAAATAGGAATTTCTGTCTGCCATCTCACCGATATTGAAAGTGACGTCGTTCCTGTAATCATGATTCATGCCGTGCACTCAATCCCTTGCCGCTATCTACGAGCCCGAAGCTTGAAGGAATTGCGATTGGTCGGAGAGGCAATGGACGAGGAAGTCTTTGATATGAAGAGCGCGAGCGAGAAGTGAGAGAAATTGGTGAAGACGCTTGAGCGAGTGAACGAGCTATTGGAAGCGGAGGGCGAGATGGGTGTGGGTCCTTGAGGGAGGGAGGAGAATGGAGAAATGGTCTGACCGTATGTCGTCTGGGTTTGGTGGAAAGTGAGACGCCCAAGGAAAGTCTGAAATGGGCATGGCGGATAGACAAAAGCGAGTTTCGGAACCATGAATTCCGGATGTTTGGCAGCCGGGTCGCGACAGCTGGACGAGAGACAAGGTTGCTTGGGTTTCAAGACAATGTATAGTCAGGATACAGGTGGGTCTGAATACGAGGGCTGTCTGACAGACAATCGTGCGAGATGAAGAAGTGGAACTATGATGGATTTCGGCTGTCGATGGAGTTTGCGCGAGTGTACGTGTGGGTATGCGTAGAATGCAGTAATAGTTATGTGGGTGTGGCTTCTGGAAATGAAAGGCTGGGAATTGGTAGCCGCGACACGGCCATCAATGGCAAATTCCGATCGAAACATAGACGGGCGTGACTGGCGGTCGATCGGATCCTACAAAGTCTCAAACCGTCCGCTGCGTGTTATCCGACCACTGTGTCTCGTCCGCGCACATTCCAAAATTGCTCAAATACTAGATTGGTAGCAGGGCTTACAGAAGCGAACAATGCAAATGCATGAAGGTGTTGCTTCGTCGAAAAAATCCAGCCCCGATTGTAGCTCTCGACCGACGCCTGAGAATGGGCAAGAAATCGAGTCGTAAAGTGCCGTCGAGCCTGCCAACCATCTCCATTGTGTTCTTATCCAATGAAGGCAGTTGGGAGCGCCCGATAAGCTCGTTGCTGCTTCGCCGTGACCACCCGTAGTCGCCCGTGGTTTTGTGAATGGTCCCAAGCTTTCGCATCGTGCGCATGCATCAGTCGTGCGCCTTCTAGAAGCGCGGTGGGTGACCTTGAGACTATAATCTGGTTTTGTTGCGACAACTTTTGGTCCTGGCAACGGGAGAGTCTATGCTCGGACCCGACCGTTGTTCCAATCCATGCTTATTGTCATACATTTTTTGGTACTGTAGCCTGAGCAGTTGAACAGATTCATGTTGCGGTCCTTCGCGTGAGGCTTTGTGTGCTATGAAGGGGTTGTATAGATTCGTAGTTGATGAAGCTCGTATCCTCTACTGTTCGATGTTCCTAGTATAGCGTTCGCGCGACCCTGTATGTGGTAGTTGGTGTGGATCTCGACTCGCTGCGTCATGGGAGTTGTGGTGTTGTGGCTGAGTTCCATTCCGAGGAATGCTCGTCGAGGCGACGTTGCTCAGGCTTCGTGTGATGCAATTGCTTGCTGGATGAAGGCTGTATAGATTCGAAGTAGGCGATGCTTATATCCTTTTGATGTTCGCTGTCGGCTGCGTGCTGTCGAGGTGATCTCGCGTTCGCACGATCCTGGATGGATTCGAAGTGCGACTCCGGACAGCGGAAGATGCTGAATCTTCAAGGCGATGTTACCTAGGCTTCGTTTGATACTGGATCTCGTTCGGTGCAAACTGAATGCACTCGAGGTCAACAAGGCTCGTCTCCTCACCTCTCTTGCCCGTCGTTCGTCATGTACTGGCGGTGCTGTCTCTTGTTCGCAGAAGCATGGATGGATTCGGAGTGGGCAACTTCGGTTCGATGATCAAGCAGACCCACGATCTGCCGGCGATGTAAAGCCGGCCGGTTCCAACCAGCTTCCATCTGCGTGCATAGAGCTAATACGCACGCCAAATTTCCCTTTTAGAATAGCTGCTGCTGCCGCCGCCCCATAAATCCCCTGCTTTCGAACTCCATCTCTTCTATCCTCTACATTCCCCATCTCCTACTCTTCAATACTTCTGCTTCACCAGCACTATAACTTGTCTTCACAACACACACTATCTTCCTTCGCCCCAACAACTCTTTCTCTACAACAATGTCGGGCCCTTGCATCTTTTGCGGCGTCTCCCTCTTCTGGAACCAGCTGTGTACCTGTTATGGAGCCTTTCCCACGCAAATGTACCCAGCCGAGAGCTTTGGCTGCAATATGGAGCAGCAGATGGGTAACAACTATTACTCTCAAAGTAACTTCACCGTTGCTCCTGGTCTTCCTTCCCCGCCATATTGTATTCCCACCGCCGCTTCGTATCCACATCAAGCCGATAACGCTTCTATTCCTGCCGCTACCGCACCAAAGGCCAAGCGGGGCCCTAAGTTCAGAAATGGCATCGGTACCAAGAAGCAGCGCGAAGACCCACTCGCTCCTAAGGAACAGCCAGGCCGTAAACTCGGTACCAGGGACGTTAAGAAACGAGTTGCCAAGGGTACTTTGAGCGAAATGTCAAAGGAGGAGCTGAGAGCGCAAAAGAGGCAACAGAGACGTGATAGGGAAGCCAGATCAGCGCCCAGTGAAGAAGGATCGTCGAGTTTGGCTTCGCCCGCATCGTCGTTGTCGTTGTCGTTGTCGCGGGCGGCACACGCTCAACTCCCAACACCTCCACCCGAGCACACCTTATCCTCTTCCTCTTGGTTCGCACCACCCGATCCATTCTTCTCCTCCTCTCCGCCCTCGCTAGAGGCGATGGTAGCAGCCATGTCACCGGCAGAATTCGAAGCGCGTTTCGCCGCAAAGCCTTCGTGGTCGTGAGGATTTCCCTCATGAGGCCCATCAGCTCGCCATCGCGCCCACACCAGCATGAACGCCAGGAAGCCTAGGAGTACGGCGACAACGGTCGGGGCGGCTGGATGACGCATTCCAAGTCTGGCGGTACGGTGCGGAGTCCTGTCTGTATTCGCGATACCCCAATCCTTGACTTTTCCTGCTCTTGCTTTTTTCCTGATTTGACAGCGATACTGAGTGCTGGATCAATTCGCAATACAACGAGCCCTGCTTTTACTCACTCTCCCTTTTCCAAGCGATACGTGGGGCTAGATGGATTCACAGAACTTTTGCGCAACAGTAGCGTGCTTTATCTACAAAACAAAACGCAAAGAGGATCCCAAAAATTGACTAATTCAGACATGCGTGAAATTTGTACTTCAAAAATATCCAGGCAGCCAGTTGGCGATATTCGGAAAATTAATAGCTGGTATGGTGATGGTGGTGCGGTAGGTATTTTGTCTGGTGTTGGGTCGCGAAGCGTGGTTGGGTCCCGTGCTTAGTCAGTCGCTAAACTGGATTGAGTATGGTTGGTTCATCGCGATTTGCTGTCTTTAGTCACGAAATCTATTTGTCTAGGTTCGTTGTGTAACTTGCTACAGAGTGATGCTTTTGACGGATTGAAACTTCATGCTACATGTGACCCGAGTTGCGAGCTCCCTTGCGATACAACGCCATATGCTACAAACTATACGCCGCCCAAATGCTTAACAGTATGTACAGTTAACAGAAGCGAACATGCTTGAACTCAGTCCATGCCGACATACTTGAACCACAAAGGCCGGCAATCTTCGCGCCTCAGCCAAGCCTCGCCATCCGTGAAGCGACCCGCGACGCAGCCAGAGCACTTTGGGCTCTTCGGACAATTGAAGAAGGGTATGTGCTGATAGCCGATATCCCGAAACCAGTGTATCTTGGTCTTGTCCTCGAACAAGCCCAGCGCAACACTATGCACAGGCGCGTCACCCCAGCGCTCGTAGAAGAAGCCACCCGAGCGGTCGAGATGATTGAAGTAGTCGCGGAACTTTTTGCTGCGCCAGAAGCTAAGGTCACCAATCTCAAAGTTGGACCAGAAGTGACACGTGGAGTAGCCGTGAGCCCTTTCGGTGTTTTCTGGTCTTCTCGTGTCGTCTTCCAGCCACTTGCGGGCGTTGTTTGGGTGGATGTAGTCGGGATGGTCGCCGAGGAACTTGCGGGTCTCGGGCCACAGCGTCGCGACGCTCTCTGGGCTGTCGTAGATGTTGATGTTGAAGCCGTACGTCTTGTTGTGATCCTGCATCCAGCGGAAGACGTCGTAGTCCACGTCGCAGAAGAAGTGCACGTTGGGCTCGACGCGCCAGTAGTATTGCACGTGTTGCAGCGCAGGATGCTCGCTGAACATGCCGCTGTTCCACCGGCACATCTGGTGGTACGATTGCTTCTCCATGTACTGCACCTTTTGCTCGACGAGGAGGTTGACCGACTCCTGGTAGAGGTCGTGGTTGATCCATGAGGGTACGTCCCAGTGCTCGGGCGGGACGAGCTCTATGCTGGTGTTAGTGCAATTTCTCCAAGCAGTGAATAAGAGCATGTATGCCATACCGTATCGCACCTCGGCATTGGTCGCTGCCCGGGTCTTCTTCTTGAACTCGGCGGTAAAGGGCTTGTCGTTGAAGAAGGTCCAAGGGTAGTTGAACTTGTGGTTCCATGTCCGCTCGAGGTCCCTCATGCTCTGCAGCATGTCGTCCACTTCTTCGTTGCGCACCAGGCTGAGGATGGTGGCGTTGATGCGCGCGCTGTTGGGGTTGTGCGGCGCATAGTTGCTACCGTCGACGCGTCGCAGAGGCTCGCGCGGTTCGCCAGAAGCTGCACCGGGTGTTAGCGACTATGGATCTTGTTGGGGGCGCGAAAGGGCTGGCATACGGTCCAACTGCGGGTCGCGGTCTGCCCCGCCATATTTTGGGAGGCTTGGGAGGGGAAACTTGTTGGTGGGCAGGCGGACGTCGGCTTGCGGCGCGTCGAGGATCTGCAGGAACAGGTACACGAAGAGGCACACGGTCGCGCCTGCCAAGTAGCGGATCGCCTTGGGTATCGCCATTATTATGTTGACACAGCAGCAGTAGTGAGGCCGAGGCTGGGGCTGGGGCTGGGGCTGGGACTGGGACTAGGCATTTGAATCCCAGCCCGGCAGAAAAATTATTGTTCGATTCCGACTGGAGGCAGTCGCCTTAGAGAGTTTCACCCACGGCAGTGACGTGCGTCGTTAGCTTCATGTACCGTGCAGTGGGGCACACACATCAACTCCAACACGCGACCAACCCCCCGCCATCGTCTGTCGCTATCCACTGTTCCGATCCTGCATCGTTCGGAATGAGCGGCGCGTCATCATGTCACAAAACGCGAAGATATCCGGCCTCACCGACGAGCTGATACGCTCCATCATCGGCTTCGATGCGGCCGCCAACAGGCAGGCCTACAGACACGCAAAAGACATCGCTTCACGTGGACTGCGAGGACATCAGTATGCACGCACTAACCAATTCGACGTGGCGTCGAGCTTTGCTGGACTTGACGAAAAGTTCCGTGTCAAGAGCCGCGACGACCTTGCAGACGCTCTGCAGACTCGCCTGCAAGGGTTAGAAGGCCTGGCAGGCAAGTTCAAGCCCGAGTACTTGTATCTGCTTCTGCAACTATCCGACCGTCCCCTGGAGAATACGAGGGTTGAGGCGCTAGAACTGCTTCGACCACCCAGTCCGCCACCATCTCTGACATGGGAAGAGATACTGGAAGACGACCCATACAGTGACGAGGACATTTGGAAAGACATCGACTACGCCGTTGAATCTTCTGGCGATGAACGCACCCCGAAGAAGCGGGCAAGGAGGTCATTTTCTCCACCAACCACCATAGAAAAGGACGACACAAACGACCCAGAGGCTTGCGTGACCTCAGTGGAAGCAGATCTTGTACAGAATCTCAAAGCAGCTCAATTTTGGAGCGCAAACGTGGAAGACGATGGAGAGATTGCCATAACTGAGCTCCAGGCTGTCCGAGAAACACTCTTCATGCTCGCAGGACTCAAGACCAGTCTTTATCACATAGACGCGCAACATGGGAACATCCGTGTCAATATGCGTTTTGTCCTCAACCACGCCATGCCCGATACGTTACAGCATCTTCTGTCCGAGTTGATCATCATCGGGAAAGATATCTACCGCCTGCGGCAGTGGATGAAGCGGACCTCGACTATTCCACTCGTACAGACCTTCGAAGCGGCCGTGCGGGCACGGATTGCCGCATATGATCGCGCATTAGCACAGCTTCAGCAGCAGTACCTGACGCCCAAGCCGACGATTGCTGTTAGCTTACTCAAGCTGCATGCCGACGTGCGGGTTTTGTCTTCGCCCCTGTGCAGACTAGCACAACTAGTGTCGGTCATGGAGGCTGAACTTCTTGTCAACCCTTTCCGTCATCTCGAGGTGCTGTTCGAGCAAACCACTCTCGCTCAGATGACCCTAGAGTTAAAAATCTTTCAATACCTCTCCAGCGTCTTCTTCGATTGCTTGCAAACGTACCTCAAGCCGATCCGGAAGTGGATGGAGGAAGGAGAGCTGGGAGCGAACGACGAGACTTTCTTCGTGTTTCAAAGCGACAGCGGGAGTGATGTAAGCTCTCTCTGGCACGACCGTTACGCTCTGCGCAGAGACGCCCACAATAACCTGCGATCTCCTTCATTTTTACGAACAGCTGCGAAGCGAATATTCAATACTGGGAAGAGCATCTTGTTCTTGACGGAGCTTGGCTTGCGCGGCGCAACAACAGGGTCAATGGGACATGAGCCACGCCTCGATCATGCGACAGTATGCGGCATATCTGACGAAGTACCTCTGTCGCCCTTTCCAGAGCTGTTCCACGCAGCGTTCAGCAATTGGATGCAGAGCAAGTATTCTCAAGCTTCAGTCGTTCTGAGGCAACATCTCATGAGTAGCGGTGGACTCGTGCGGACGTTGACTATACTGGAGACATTGTATCTTGGTAAAGATGGGGCAGTCTTCGAAGATTTCGCCAATGCATTGTTCGAACGAACGGATGCTGGACGAAGAGGCTGGAATGATCGATACGCGTTGACGGAGCTCACGCGCAGAATTTTTGGCACAGCGATGTCTCTTTCAGAGGTAGAGAGGGTCGTCGTACGTTTGTCCAAACCGAAGCCTGAGTATCAGACATTGAGGAAGCTGTCCACCATTGCGGTCGATTATGCCATATCATGGTCCATTCAGAACGTCGTTCAGCGGTCAGCAATACGCATTTACCAACAAATCTCGACTTTCTTACTACAATCATACCGCGTCAAATACTTGCTGCAACGCACACGTCCACTGCGCACGTCTCACGGAAGGGACCCAATCACACTGCTCAAACACCAGCTGCGACACCGTCTCACATGGTTTGCAGATACACTACGCTCCTATCTTACCGAGACTGCCATCTTCTTCACAACGCAAGATATGAACGAGTTCATGGAGACGGCTGAAGACATTGATGAGATGTCACAAGTTCATGCGAACTACGTTGCTAAACTGCAAGAGCGATGCTTGCTTTCCGAGGACTTGAAGCCAATACGCAAAGCTATCCTCGAAGTTCTGGAGCTTGGTGGGCATTTCACGAGCGTTGTTTCGAGCACCGAGGGGTCCAAGACGCTCAATGAATCTACTCAAAGAGCAAGCGAGGCACGGCGCAAGAACACAACCCTGGCCCCTGACATTGCGGAGACTCTTGACTCGGACACAGACACAGACACAGACCAAGGCGAAGTTGGATCACCGCATTCTCTGGAGGCAAGCGTACAACAGATACCGCCTGCAGCACTTCGAAAAATTGATAGCGACTCTGCTAGACTGCTACATTTCATCACTGCGGGCTTGCGAAGCGTGGGCAGGGTCGGCGCCGAACCTATGTGGGAGCAGCTAGCTGAGCGATTGGAGTGGGAGGGCAAGAGGGACAAGACTTGATGTCCTGCGCAATCGACCTTTTGCGAGCGGATGTTCTCTCCGTCCGTGGAAAAGGCACATCAAAGTCGAGGACGCAATCATTGTGGCTCTTGGTTTAGGTCTAGGTCTAGGTCACTTGTGTCCAATGAGCGTGCGCTAGCGCCACCATGCAGCTTCGGCATCCGCTTTGCGAATCTCAGGCAACAAGGTTTTCAGCTGTACATCTCCCCATCCATTGTCCCCCATATGTGACACGGCCCTCTCAACTCACTCACTGGCAATCTTTTCGCACTCTCCACAGTCGTCGTATGCGCTCCGGTCACCGGCTCCAGCATATTCGAATGAGGCAGAGTTTCCAACTGAGCATACATTGTGATTGGTAGATCTGTAACAAGATATGCAGTGCCTGGTCCTCCAAGCACGACTACAACGTCGCCAGGCGCAGTATCAGGAGGCGCAACACCCATGTATCCCCGCTGGGTGACGATAAAGCGATGTCTTTGTATGACATTGGCAAGGTATGCGTGTAGACGCCAGACGAGCTGTTGGTGATGCGTGAGATGTTTGGTGGGATCGAATTCAAAGTTCTCGCCTGTCAATATTAATCTGCCTTGTGGGGTGAAGCGCGAGAGTAAGGCAGAACTGAGAATGATCCAGATGGTGCCTGCTGTGCCGGACAAGAACTCGTTCTGGTACGTTTTCCAGATCTGACTGAGTATCGTGTTACTCAGACGCGTGTTCATGCCCCATTGATCTATATAGTGCTGGAAAAAATGATCGTGTTCGTTTGGACCTTATGGCACGGCGGTCATTAGCGCGAACCCTAGAGCCTCAATCCAAGCTTGGCCTCTGCCATAAGGACTTCGTTTCACGCTTGACAAGAACAGTAGTTTGATGATATCACGGAAGTCGATAAGGTCTTTGATGTCGTTGCAGGGTTGCATGGATCGAGGGAGATGGAATCCCATGTGTGTGGCGTCGAGGCGGTGTCCGCGAGTCATTAAAGGGCCGCAATTGGCGCCGGAGCGTAGGTTGCTGGACATGTGGTGGAGCGGTGTTGATGCAACGTAGTCGGATGTGAAGACAGGCCTCCAGTGTGAGGCGATTGGGCGTAGATCTGGGCACCATGAGGGGAGGTGACCGTCGTCGAAGCGAAGCGCCTTGACACTGCTTCTAGAAATTCGACGCTGTGGTATTCCAGAGACTTGACGTCATGATATTCCAGCATAGAACATGGATGAGTAACCTCCGTACCTGGGCAAGGAGACCGATCAGTCCGCGAACGATAGCTGGCAGTCAGGTTATGGCCCACTTACCTTGCCCAAAACTCCATGTATACCCACTCAACCGAACGTGTGTAATCCGGCACAAACGGCGTCGGAACATACATGCCCAGGCTATTTCCAGCCGAAACCAAACTGAGCACAGCGTACACATTATCTCGATCGTCTTTACATTTCTTGTTCCTGTTCTGCCACGCCACGTGTCCAGGACTCCAACGCTGATCTAATTGCAGATGGATAGGCTTTTTGTTGATGGGGCGTGTGTTCAGACCGTGCTGTGCGCGAGCGACCATCATGTCCCAGACAATGTTGACCGAGTCGAAGCCGCTAGGTCGTGGAGAGATTTGTTGGAGGCACTTCGTAAGCGCTCTTGTCGCAAGTTCCAGATGGTCCCACGAGATCTCGTGTCCTCCACAGAGGACTCTGGCCTTCTTTGTAAGGAATGTCTCCTGCACTACCCATAGTCGCGTGAACTAAAGATTTTCGAAGACGGTGGTGACGTGCGCCTCAATGGCAGATTGAACAAGTGCGTCCGCATCCGCGCCAGGCCCTAAGTTATCCCAAGTTATAGCCCACAGGTGGTTTACTTGCTCTAGTATTACTTATCTGGATGCCGAGTTTGCGAGTTCCTGGAGGAAGCGTATCGCAACAGTACAGTGCTCAGATGGGTTGCCCCACCAACACAGAACCACGTCTGCTTGAGTGTATATCTGGCCCATGTTTGCAACTTGCGCTCCGCGCTCAATGTTGTCTTGCTGGTTTATTGCAATCGCGTCCACGCATACGGTACGCTTTTCGTGCAATTATCGGAAATGTGAAAGGATCGAATGGAGATGCCTGGATATGGCGAGTGGCCGGTTGTTGATCAGAGCTGCTCACTCAGATCTGAATCGCCCCAGACGTATAACAAAGCTTCGTAGTCGCACTAGCTTTCCAACTTAGATGTTATGAGGTCAGCTATGAGTAATGTACCCTTGGAGCCCGGTGCCAACTGCAGCAGTCGTATGTTATTGGGGCCAGGCAATCTGGTGTACGCGTATGGACTCCGCATCGTCGTCGAGAGATTGTCGGAGATTGGCCAAACAAATTTGTTTGGGTCTGCAAGGCGTTCTTCGAGAAAAGGACACCACAGAGCTATGAAAAGGGTGAGAGGTGGGAGTGGGAGGTTGATCGTTTGGGGACAGTGCCGAAGGGGCCGATTTGTTTGGTATAACGACACCTTCAACGTTCAGCTCTGACCGATGATCACACACCACCCGGACACCGTACACATTGCTCCTATCTGCTTTGCCGCGCCAGAAAATCAACCGCCGACATCCGACCTTCACGCATTCGCCACTGCCGGACACTTCCCGACCCACTTCCCTTCCTCCATTTCCCCCAACACCCACTCCGCCAACGCCCTCCTCTCCAACCCCACCCGCAAGCCCATGCCACCTACGAAACCCGCCTTCACTGGCACCGCGTCACCGTCTTTCAACAGCGGGACCCGAAACACCGTCCACCCTAGCTCTACCGCCGACGTGCTCGTGATCAATGGCGTGAAGCCGTTAATCTCATCGTAACCGGGGCGCATGGCGAGATATACCATCATCACCATGAGCCAGTACACCAGCGAAAATGTGTCTTCAGGGGCTTTATACGACGCTGTGCTGAGCATCAACGTGCGAGTGTATTGGTACTTTTGGAGTAGGGTTACGATAATCTTGTAGCCATCGGTGATGGGCATGGAGCCGCGGTTCATGGGTGCGGCGGGGCCGAGGAACGAGACGCATGTCTTTGCGCCGTTGGAGATTGCTTCTTCGAGTGCCGCGACATTCGTTAGTTCGCCAGTGACGATGCTGACGTTTGAGGAGGTGGAGATTTCCGAGGGGAACTTGGAGAGAGAGGCGGGACGAATGTAGAGCGTGAGGGTGTGTGAGTCGCGGAGGGCGGCGAGACAGAATGCTAGTCCGGAGGGCGAGGAGCCGCCCAGGACGAGGATGTGGCGTGGCATAGTGTTGGTAATTTGAATAATTGTAAATATGGAATCAATTGGGGCAGGCTGGATCAATCAAGACGGACGGATACTTATGCCACTTTCTCGCTACATTTATTCTGCTACAAGTAGTCAGAATGCTACAGTGAAGGCGCTGATTAATTGTGCGAGACTTGGCCACTTGGCAGCCGGATCCGGATGCGGTGGCTTCCGTGTATCCAGCTTGCTGGCTTCGGCAAGTTAGAGCAAGACGAATAACGAGACGCTTATACTACTCCCTCGCTACAGTATTTTGCTAGTAGCAGACAAATTGCTATGGTAAAGGCGCTGAGTAATCGTGCAAGACTTGACCACTCAGCAGCCGGATCAGGATGGAGATAGTTCCGGGCACCTGACTTGCATCATTTTCTTACCTATATGTGACCGATAGCAGGCTGGGAGATATTCGGTGAAGTGCAGTAAATACCAAATATGATGACCGTCTCGACACAATCACACAAACGTGATCATGGCGCGCACACCCCTTGTCAAACTCACATTTTGATTCCAGGGTCTATAATCCGAACCACCAAAGTTCCAAAACGCCAGTGCTCCCTACAAGTGTCACGATTGCAACCCCCGTCTTCTTATCTTATCCCTCAATCTAACCAACCCATCTTCTAGCGCTCTTGAACATCCGACTCCACGGCCCCAACTCGCCCTCACCCCACGCCTCTCCCACATCCCTTGGGATATAACTTCCTACCTCCCTCAGAACCGTACGCTCTGGATGCGGCATAAGCGCTAGCACGCGTCCGTCTGTGCTACGTACGCCCGCAATGCCCATGGGCGAGCCATTGGGATTGAACGGGTACTGCTCGGTTTGATTGCCACGATTGTCCACGTAGCGTAATGAGACGAGATTTTGCTGATGGAGGGACTGTGGAGAGGATGTGGAGGTGGAAAAGTGTGCGCGCCCCTCGCCGTGCGCGGTTACTATTGGGAGTTTGGAGCCGTTCATACCGTGCAGGAAGACTGATTGCGGAGATTCGGGGCTGGATGGGGGGTCGAGAACTTCAACCATACACACCCTCGCCTCGTATTGCTCACTCGCATTCCTCTCAAAGCTAGGCCAAGCATCCGCACCAGGAATCAGCTCTTTCAGCTTCGACATAAACTGGCAGCCATTACACACGCCCAGCGCAAATGTGTCTTTGCGCTCGAAGAAGGTCTGAAATTCGCGACGGGTCTCAGGGTGCAGTAACACGGACTTGGCCCACCCCTGTCCGGCACCAAGAACGTCGCCGTAACTGAAGCCGCCGCACGCTGCGAGGCCTACAAATCCTGCGAGACTGACACGCCCAGAGATGATGTCGGTCATATGTACGTCGATGGCGGAGAAACCAGCAGTATGAAATGCGAAAGCCATTTCGGCTTGGCCGTTTACGCCTTCTTCGCGTAGAATAGCGACGCGCGGCTTGGCGGTGAATGGGGACGTGATGGTCGTCTTGAACGGCAAAATGTTCTCAGCCGGCTTGAAGGTGAGGTTATATGAAAGACCTGGGTCGTTGTTGTCGAGGATGGATGCGTATTCGGAGTCTGCGCAGGCGGGATTGTCACGCAGCTTTTGGAGGCGGTACGAGGTTTCGGCCCAGCGCTGTTGTAATGCAGGACGACTGGCGCGATACACGACGCTAGAGTTGCACGAGATTGAGATTTCTTGTTTGGAAGACTCAGGCACGCGCCCGATTTTGCGGAGCATGCCAGGTGGTGGGCCGCATGTGGCGAAGCAACGGTTGAAGGCTACTTCGTCCTTTTTCCTCACTTGAAAAACTGCGCCAAGTTCTTCGTTGAAGAGTGTTTCGAGCACGTCTTTGGGCTCGCCTGAGCGAGAGATGTGGTCGATCATAATCTCCAGACCGCAGCGCCCGGCGAACATCATTTCGACGAGGGTGGTGAAGAGGCCGCCGTCTGATCGGTCGTGATAAGCTAGGACAATGCCGGACTCGTGGAGTTGCTCGATGGCGTCGAAGTAGTCTTTGATAATGTCTGCATCGTAGACGTCGGGGGCTTCGTCGCCGACCTGGCCGAAAGTTTGCGCGAGTGCAGAACCACCCATGTGCCTCTTGCCCGCTGCTAGATCGACGTACATGAGGATTGTTTCGCCAACATCTTCTAGACGTTCGAGAGCCGGGGTCCATGTTCGGTCGATGCGATCGACGGGCGCGAAGGCAGTGATGACGAGTGACATGGGCGCGGTGACTTCCTTGGCCTCGCCTTTGTCTGACCACTTCATTTTCATGCTCATGGAGTCTTTGCCGACAGGTATGGATATACCGAGCTTTGGGCACAGGTCCATGCCAATGGCCTCGACTGCTTCATAGAGAGCAGCGCCCTCACCAGGGTGGCTGCTGGCGGACATCCAGTTGGCTGAGAGGCGTACGCGCGACAAGCGGTCAAATAGACTCGCTGCAGCCATATTCATGAGCGACTCGGCCACTGCCATTCTCGCCGATGCGGCTGGTGAAATGAGGGCAAGAGTAGGTTTCTCGCCCATGGCCATGGCTTCTCCAGTCTTCACGCCAGCCAACAGTGATGTAGCTGTTACCGACACATCCGCGACTGGCGTCTGCCATTTACCGACCATCTGGTCGCGAACCGTGAGACCGCCGACTGTGCGGTCACCAATGGTGATGAGAAAGGACTTGGAGCCGACCGAAGGAAGGGTGAGCACGCGATCCACTGCTTCTGCGATCAAGCCATCCTTGGGTGTGTTTGGAATGTACATGGACAGGCTGGTGTCAAAGGCAGGCAGCCTAAGCTTCCGCGACGTTACAACGCGCGACATCTTGGGTGGCTTTCCGAACAAAGTCGACATGGGGAGGTTGATGGGTTCAGGCGTCTCTTTCGAGTTGCTGTCCTTCAACACCAGGCGCTGCTCGTCCGTCGCCATGCCTACCACCGAGTACCCGCAGCGTTCGCGGTTGCAGATGCGCTTGAACAAGTCGAGCTGGTCTGGACCGACGGCGAGCACGTATCGTTCTTGAGCCTCGCAGCACCAGATCTGCAGCGGGCTCATGCCCTTGTCGGCGTTATCAATCTCTCGAAGGTTGAAGATGGCGCCGAGGCCGGAGTCGTGCACAAGTTCAGGTAAGGCGTTGGACAGACCGCCGGCCCCTACGTCGTGAATGAAGAGGATCGGGTTCTTGTCGCCCATGGAGCGACATGTGTCGATGACCTCTTGTGCTCGTCGTTGCACCTCCGGGTTGCCACGCTGTACGCTGGCAAAGTCGAGGTCGACGTTGCCCTCGCCCGACTGCACACTCGAGGCAGCACCGCCACCAAGGCCAATGAGCATGGCAGGGCCTCCGATGACCAGCAAATGTGAGCCAGCAGGGACGACGTCCGGGTCCTTGAGGGCATGCTGCGGTCGCACTGTGCCTACACCGCCAGCCAGCATGATGGGCTTGTGGTAGCCGCGGATCTCCGTCTCTTTCTCGTTGGTGAAGACGCGCATGAGCATGGTGCGGAAGTAGCCAATGGTGCAGGGGCGGCCAAACTCGTTGTTGAACTGGGCGCTGCCGATGGGGGCTTCGAGCATGATGTCCAGACTGCTGGCGATGTGCGATGGCTTGCCCACGTCGCGCATCTCCCACGGGCGCTCGAAGCCTTCAATGAGGAGGTCGGACACGGTGAAGCCTGCCAGACCAGCCTTGGGCTTTGATCCGCGCCCGACGGCACCCTCGTCTCGGATCTCGCCGCCCGAGCCCGTGGCTGCGCCGGGGAAGGGCGACACGGCGGTCGGGTGGTTGTGGGTCTCGACTTTGACCAAGATGTGGACCGTCTCTTTGGTGCCGTGCCACTCGCCCGTGAGGTTGCTGGGCGCCCAGAAGCTGGCGTGCTCGCCCTGCAGCACGGCGGCGTTGTCGCTGTATGCGCTGACGACGTGCTGCGGGTGCTTCTGGTGGGTGTTGCGGATCATGCCGAACAGCGAGTGCGACTTGCGGTGGCCGTCGACGGTGAAGTCGGCGTTGAACTGCTTGTGGCGGCAGTGCTCCGAGTTGACCTGCGCGAACATGAACAGCTCGACGTCTACGGGGCCCCGCTTCAGCTCGTGCTGGTAGGCCTCGACCAGGTACTCCATCTCCGACGTGTCCATGGCCAGCCCCAGCTGCGTGTTGGCGTGCTCCAGGGCGGCATGGGCGCTGCTGTACTCGTCGAACTGGATGGTCGTGGCCTGCGCAGGCTCGCCCTCGCCGAAGATGTCCTCGAGGTTCGGGGCATGGCGGCTGATGGTCTGCGTCATGCGGTCGTGCAGCTTGTCGCGGTTGGGCATCTCGTCGGCGGGCAGCGGCTCCTCAAAGGTGGCGGCCAGGACCATGCCGCGCTCGATGCGCTTGACCGCCCCCTCGAGGGTGCATGTGCGCGCAATCATCGAGGCCAGCGAGCTCCATGGCGAGATTGTGCCGGCGCGCGGGCTCACATAGAAGAGGGCGGTGTTGTCGTCGCGCGGCCTGTCGCTGCCGTGGATGGCGTCGAGCAGCGTCTGCGAGAGGCGGTCGGAGGGGTCGGGGTATTCGCCATAGTTGAGGATCTGCTGCAGCGTCTTCAACTCCTGCGCGCTCAGCTCCTGCAGCGGGTTCACAAAGTGCACCCACAGCGAGCGCACTTGCTTTGCGCCAATCTCCTGCGCCAATCGCTGCAGCCGGAAGTCCGAGTGCGCGGACGAGCCGGGCAGGACAAGGTACGGGGACGGGCCCTCGTTGGACGCCATGTTTTGATGTCGAATGTCGTACGGGCGTCCGCAGAAGAGCGTTCAGCGTTCAATTGGCGATGATGGCCTGCGGGGTGCTCTTTCCCTCCAGAACTTTTTTTGGTGGGGCAGGTGGGGCAGGAGGGGCAGTCACGCTTTCTCGCGTCTCTAGCGTGTCGCCTGTAGTCTACTGTGTTCTACCACGTGTGTACCTTTCACCTGGACATCATGTTATTACCTCTTGCTACTCGCTTGGACTTCTTGCTAAAGCATGAAACACCCGGCTTCATCACGCTATTTTGCCGACGCTTGAAATTTACTGAGCCCCTGCCGAGCTCAGACACAATCCTTCAGGAACCATCAAAATCATCGCGTCTTTCGCACGCCTTCAACCACTACTCACCCACTCCAAGCTACTGACTTCCTCTGCCAGCCCTTCTTTCATCTGGTCTTTCACACCACTATCATTGATCCTCATCATGCGCTGCTCACTCTCTCTTCTATCTGCCCTCTGCAGCTCAGCTCTAGCACAAGACGCGGTAACCGTGTACCTCAACCAGATGAATCTCCTTCACCTGCGAGGTCCGTATCCAGCACACAACTCTCGCCCACACACTCACCCCCACCAGGCAACCACAACTTCACGCCCGTTGCTTCCATCAAAGCCTCTTCCTTATCCACTGTGTCCATGTCCGTTGGCTGCGCATCTAGCATACCAAGTGACCGCTGCATGGTAAACGACGGCCTCAACTATACAATCGTCTCAGACAACACATATATCGGCGCATGGACTTCGTCTGCGTCGCTTTCTTGGTCGTTGGGTTTTAGTTGCGTCCATAATACGCAAGCGTCTAATGTTATTTGCGCCGAAGAGACGTCGAATAATGGAAAGCTGGGTTACGTGACGCAGCAGATGGTCTATGGAGCCACCGCTGGGGACTTTCTGACGGCGAGTGTGGTGGGTGGAAGGAATTTGCTGGCTGCGACGGCCACGCCTGCGAGGGCTTCTGGAGCGACTGCGACACCGACGGCAAATTTGGCCAGTCCGCAAAGCACTGGTGCCGCAGTTCGACGTGACGGCTCCATCGCAATTGCAGTGGCAGGTGCCGTGCTCGTTACAATGTGGTGAACCATGAATGCATGCTGTCTACGTTTTATCCTGTCAGCAATGGCAGAATGGTTTCCTACCCGCTCGATTGGCGGAGAGTTGGCATTTCATGAAGAACTCGAGCGCCATTTTCGACACTTATAATACTCTCTGACCCGTTCTCTCCTAGTTACATCGCCTTGCTAGAACATAATTACATGTGCCATCACTGCATCCAGTTTCAGACAGTGGGGTGCCGATATCAGCCACATAAGCTCTCGGACTCTGTTCTCAGTATCGGCGCATGCTCTGATTGGCTCGCACATTACTACTCCCCGAAAGCCCCCGACAATTATCAGCATGTCGGCCACAACACGCTTAAGCGAGACGCAGTAAGATCAGCCTGATCGGACACGTCTGGTCACCGGATCCACACAATGATGATGTGCCTGACACTCGTGCGCCAGCGGTCCGGGCCCGAGATGCTTGATGAAGGGGCCGAATGCTTTGTTTGCCGAAACTGGAGATGGTATATAAACTTCTGGCTTGGCCCAGTGACAGCAATGTGAAGACGGACAGACTCTGCACTTGCATTCGGATAGTCGTGTTTCGAACAAATACGACAGATTATGGATCCGACGACGAAGCAAGACGCAATGGCGTCCACGACCTCCCTCCGAACATCCACTACCCAAGTAGCGGTATCCGCTCCATTAGCATTTACAACACCTCCCACTCATCCACCCTCCTCAGACTTCGAACCCCTAACTCCCTCCTTCATCCTCGTCATCCTTTCCGTTTATTGCGCCTTCTTTCTCATCGCCCTCGACCGCATGATCATCGCCACCGCCGTGCCCGCCATAACCAACACCTTCGACTCCATCAGCGACATCGGATGGTACGGCTCCGCATACATGCTCACGTGCGCCATCTTCAATCCCCTATTCGGCTCCATATATCGCTTTTACGACACGAAGTGGACCTTCATCTGGAGTGTGGTGGTGTTCGAGGTTGGGAGCGCGGTATGCGCTGCGGCGCCTAGTAGTGCTGCTTTTGTTGTTGGACGGGCGGTCGCGGGAATGGGTGCGGCTGGTAAGTTGTGAGATATGAAAGGGGAGGATGAGGGAAAGGCTGATTGAATGCGCAGGGATTACGTGCGGGTCGATTATGATCGTCGTAGGTCTTGTGCCGTTGCATAAAAGGCCTATTTTCACGAGTTTCTTCGGCATGGCTTTTGGCGTAAGCAGTGTGTTGGGTCCTGTTGTAGGTGGGATTTTCACCGATACACCGTAAGACCTGTCTTGCAAGATCATCACGAAGATTGATATACTTATCATGTATTAGGTCGCTAACGTGGCGCTGGTGCTTCTACATCAACCTACCCATCGGCGCCTTCACGCTGCTCGTCATATTCTTCTTCCTGCGCCTACCACCCGCACCACCTCAGAAGGTCGAAGCGTCGAAGCTTCCGCTGCTGACGAAAGCAAAACGGCTTGACCCGCTCGGACTGCTCTTCTTCGTACCAAGTATCGTGTGCCTCATCCTCGCGCTCCAATGGGGTGGCACATCCTCGCCCTGGTCCTCTCCCAAAATCATCGGCCTACTCACCACATTCATCATCCTCTTCCTCGCCTTCCTCGCCGTCGAATATACTTTTCCAGACACCGCCATGGCGCCGCCGCGCGTCGTATTAAATCGCAGCGTCGGATCGAGCATGTTCTTCACATTCATGAGTAGCGGCAGCATGATGAGCGCGATATACTACCTCGCCATCTGGTTCCAAGCCGCGCAAGGTCAGAGCGCCAAAGACGCCGGGATACGCATGATCCCCATGGTCGTTTCGCTCGTGCTATTTGGCGTTGTAATGGCGGTCGTCACGCAGAAAATCGGATATTATGTGCCCGCGCTGATGCTCTCGCCGCTACTTGCTGCACCGGGCATTGGGATGCTGTCGACCCTCACGCCGGATTCGAGTCGCGCAGAGTGGATCGGGTATCAGGTGTTGTATGGATTTGGTGTGGGAGCGGGTGCGCAGAGTGCGAGTTTGGCGGCGCAGACGGTTTTGGCGGCGCAGGATGTGCCTCTGGGTACAGCGATGAATTTCTTTATGCAGCAGCTTGGTGGCGCGGTATTCGTGCCTGTTGCTCAGAACATTTTCGCGAGCAGTCTGTTGGGAAAGTTGGAGGGTGTGGCGGGGCTGGATACGATTGCGATTTTGAACACCGGTGCGACAGATCTGAGGAAGCTGGTTTCGGCGAATGAGCTTGGTGTTGTTGTGGATGCGTATAGTTACGCCTCGACAAGAGTTTTTGTGTTGGGCGCTGCGTTGACGGCGACGATGATCATTGGTGCGTTGGGCGTGGAGTGGAAGAGTATCAAGAATCGGAAGTCTGAGGCGGTGGAGAAGACGGCGGATGAGGAGAAGGGGGCGATAAAGGTTGGCGAATGATCGAGCATGCGATCGTGTTATATAGTGATCAAAATATGTAATGAAAAGCTTCTCTCACTTCACCTTGAAGGGCTCCCTGCTATTGTCATCTTGGGCCTAGAGCACATTGCTACACAATTAAAGTCCGTTAGTAGAAATACTACCTGTATGTTCCGTGTCATTCTTACGGATTTAAAGAGGCCGTTGGAAGGGATGACATCGGCCCAAAAGCCAATGTACCACGTTCTTGAAGGCACTGTCAACGACGTCATTCCTAAGGCAGCGGATCAGATTTCGATTGCTACATCCAACCACGTGAGAGGCTCTCGCATCTGTGATTAGTTCTGTTGTGCTCGCTCTCATTCCGCACCGCTACCGTCCAGCAACTGAATCGCTCTCTTTGTGCGAAGGGAAGTATAGTCATTGAATAATCTATAAGCTACAAAGCAATAGTCAGCCAAGGTCTTTGTTCACGCAATGTTCGACGTGCGACTCCCGTCCGCTTCAGATCCAGCCACCTACGAATGTCACGAGGTCATTGTCAGGCCGAGCATGACATGTGGAAAGTCTGTGAAAGAAGAGTGCGAGTACCAGAGCATGTAAGACGTCCACGGGCTGTTATTCCGGCTCTTCATTCGGCGAGTGAGCATGTCGCAGTGATGTAGGTCAAGATAGATAGCACCGAGAACATGGCGACAAGCTTCCGGTATGTGACCACGTGATCTCAGCAGCAACGCGTCAAGGACTGTGTCCCAGCGGAACGGATATAACGGTAGCGGAATTGTGCGTTTGACGTGTGCCAACCCCGTGTTCAATGGTCAGCCTTAAGGCTTGCAGATATTATTCTTGATACCCTCTACGCCTCAAAGCCAACAACACAAAACGTGCGAGCATTGCGCGTCATGATTGGCCCTCACGTCTGGCATGCTTCGACATGCCAGTGGAGTTTCCAAGAACGACCAAGCGGAGCGGAAGACCCTTGGCAGCGAAGAATACCCGCTTGGCCTGCCAAGCGTGGACCTGCCAGGACGCAACAGGCCAACCACGGAAATAGCGAGAGTCTTGGAATGTTTGAAATTATAACGGACGAGAAAGCTTGTCGAGATGCGGCAAGTGGTCGTGTGTGCACCGAGTGTGTTGGTATATAAACCGAAGCAAGTCCAACTGGGGCTTCTGGGGCTTCTGGCACTGCTTCTCATTCAGCAATCCTTGACTTGGTGTATTTCTTGAGACGGCTTCATCATGTCGGTTCCTCCAATTACGGCCAGATATGACTGGATCCTTGCAATCACAACAATTGCCTTTGTCTTTTCGGCATTTGGTAATGGTGCCAACGACGTCGCCAACGCATATGCCAGTACGTCCGAACATGCCCTTTTCTCGTCTGGATTCGTGCTCACAGAACTCAGCATCCGTGGCTGCTCAGACCTTGACGATGGTGCAAGTCGGATTCTTGTCCATCGTAACAGAATTCGTTGGAGCCGTCGCGCTTGGTGCTCGTGTAACGGACACTATCAAGAACGGCATCATTAACATCGAGCGTTTCCAAAATGCTACCAACCCCGGAACACTGATGCTGGCCATGGGTTGTGCCGAGATTGGCAGTGCGACTTGGTTGATGCTTGCGACTGTATGTGCATGTTCATCATAGCGACGATCACTAACGAAGATCCAGAAATTCGGCATGCCTGTCTCAACTACGCAGACGATCGTCGGTGCCCTCATTGGCGTCGGCTTTGCGACACAGGCTGGTGTGACATGGGGTTGGGAGTCTGGCTCCGTATCGCAGGTCGCAGCCAGCTGGGCCATCGCTCCGCTGATTGCTGGCGGTTTCTCAGCTGTGACTTTTGGAACTGTTAAATACTTGGTGCTCGAGCGTAAGGATTCATTCAAATGGGGCATGAGACTGATCCCCTTCTACTTTGCCCTGACCTCGGCTATCCTTGCGCTCTTCATCGTCGTGGAAGCCCCCACGGCGCCGTCCCTTGAGGAATTCGGCGGCGGAAAAGCGGCTGGCATCGTTCTTGGAGTATTTTTCGGTGTTCTTGCATTGTCTTACATCTTCTTTGTGCCATTCTTGAGGCGCAAATTGGTGCACAAAGATGCTCGTCTTCGCATCTGGCACGTTCCCCTCGGCCCTCTTCTCATGAGGGAGAATCCTCCTCTCTACTGGCCCGGCAAGGGAGACGAGTACGTCACAGACTACTACGCGGATGGCCATGGTGAAGTCAGAGCCAAGGGCCAGGAATTGCGACAACGGAAGGGTGCAGCGGCTGTCAATGAGGACGCCGGCGTCAGCAACACTGATTCGAATACCAAGAAGATCTCGCCGGATGGAAGCAGTGATATTCCAACGGACCCAGAGAAACAGCGGGTCGATGAGACGCACGACAGCCCTCAGCTCTCTCGCAAGCGCAAGCCGGAGCCTTATGAGCGGTGGATTGTGCCCGCAAAGGAGCTGTCCTGGGTTAGTCCGCAGAAGTACTGGTCATACGCTAAATTCGGCTTGTTGCAGGGTGAGGCATCCAGAATTGACGTGTAACAAGCTTTGTACTGACTTTGATAGGTGTGACGCGCGACGTCATCACACACGACTCGGCAAAGCTCAGGGACATCCACGCGCGTGCAAATCGATACGACGTTCGGGTCGAGCACATGTGGACGTACTGCCAAGTCATCTCCGCAATGATGATGTCCATCGCTCACGGCTCCAATGATGTTGCCAACGCCGTCGGTCCGTGGAGTGCTGTGTACCAGACATGGCAGCAGGGCGCTGTTGCAACCGAGTCTCCCACCCCGGTCTGGATGCTGGTTGTCGCTGGTCTGCTACTAGGTCTAGGATTTTGGTTCTACGGGTACAACATCATCCGTGCAATGGGCAACAAGATCACGCAGATGTCGCCGACGCGTGGTTTTGCTGTGGAGCTCGGCGCTGCGATCACAGTAATGTTGGCGTCGAGGCTTGGGCTGCCTGTATCAACGACACAGTGCCTGACGGGTGCCATCGTTGGAGTGGCGCTGATGAATTACGATGTGAAGGCCATCAACTGGAAGCAATTGGCCTTCATCTTCATGGGATGGGTCATAACGCTTCCCGTCGCTGGGCTAATCGCTGGACTCTTGTGTGTCATGGCACTGAACACGCCGCACTTTTAGTGCACCGCTGATTTCTGGGATCAGAGCAGTAAGAACAAATTGTTGGATGCAATCATTGCTGTAGAAAAGACGATGTCATTCGCTAGAGGTCGAGCGGCTGGAAGGACCTCTGTGAGCTTTCGAGATTGGGCGTGTGTGTTGGTACCATTATCTCTTTGCAAAATTGTGGAGAATTATGAGCAGGCATACACGTGTTTGATGATTTGCATCGTCTTCGATCGCGCTGTTGATCGTGGTGCGCTGTGAGGCTGTCCGCACGATAAGAGCTCGAAAGAAATGTGGGGGGATAGCGCGCTTACATAAACCCGAATGGACCCGAAGTGCTTCCGCAGTGACCGCTCTTTGATCCGAGGTACCTGCTTCTTCAGGCCACCAGTTGACACAGGCAGTATAGCAATGTCCGATTGTCCTCGTTTCGGTCATTAGCTTTGTCCGATCAACACACCAACAGCCCTCTTAATGGCCACCTCTGAGCCAAGGTACAAGCTCTGTCCGACTGCTGGTGTCCTTCACTCGACTCAAAAACATAGCTTCGAATATGCTGACGCCTGAGCACAGCCCTCAAGACCATCTGTCACCTGCGCAACAACAGCAAACCACCAAACCACAACGTGTGCTTGCATGTGTAAGTTAATCTTCTACTGCCTTCTTTCAGTCAGCTATGAGTGAGACTTCAAGAGGACAGGAATATGCGCACGATAAAGTTGGCTGCACAGTACCTTTGCGCAACGAATATCTCCTTCGAAACGCCCGTCGCTTCGCTCGTCGCTCGCGATGTGCTCTACGAGAAGCTCGTGCATCAGATTCTGACATTGTGTATATGCAGGTCTTGTGTCAACAGCGCAAAGTAAAATGCGACCGTAATTCACCTTGCAATAACTGCAACAAAGCGGGACTGCAATGTGTGCCTGCAGCACTCGCCCCTCGGCAACGACGTCGCAGGTTCGCCGAACGAGAGCTCTTGGACCGTCTCCGACATTACGAAGATTTACTGCGCCAGCATAGTATTTCTTCTTTCGAGCCTTTGCACCCTAGTGCGAATGTAGAGAAAGAACGAGGAGGATCGATCAGCACTGCAGGCCGATACGAACCGAATCTTACAAAATCATCCATCGAGTCGCCTACGAGTGACCCGGAGAATGTACCGAAGGCCAAGTGTGCTGAATTCAAAGCGCCATGATTAAATAGGGCTAATCACCAACAGAAACTTCTGGCATGCTATGAACAGAAAGGTAATGCTATGTATCCGGCTCTCGCCATCCCTTACTAATCAACTCGGAAGTCTCAACACGCTGCGAATGATGACGTCGAGGTTGATGAAGCCAAGAAAGACGGCGAAGAGTACGATAGCGACTCCTCAGAATACGTTCTTCGAGAGAAGGTCGTCAAAAGGGCCTGGGACAAAGTCTTCATGAGCCACAACGACGAGCTGCTATTTTGTTCGCGCAACACAAACGTCAATCTCGTCGAGCTACACCCAGACCAGATCCAGATCTTCCGGCTGTGGCAAATTTATCTCGAAAATCTCAATCCTCTCCTCAAAGTCACGCACACTCCTACGCTGCAGCCACGCATCATTGATGCCGCTAGCGACGTAACGAACATCAGCCCACCCCTAGAAGCGCTCATGTTCGGCATCTATTGCGTGGCCATATTCAGCTTGAGCCATAGAGAGTGTCTGAGAATTTTCAATTTGCCACGAGCCGACCTGCTGGTGAAGTACCAGCTCGGTGCGAGAGAAGCATTGCTTGGTTGTGGTCTCTGGCGGACAGGAGACCGTGACTGCCTGACGGCGCTACACTTTTACCTCGTATGATGTTAGAATCACTCTTTCCGCAGCGCATACTGATATCTGTGCAGATAACTGTTAAGCCTGTGACAGATCCAAGAGCACTCTCTTCCGTACTCGGGGCCACCATGCGCATCGCCCAACGTATGGGAATCCACAGTGAAAGCTTCAATAGAAAGCACCCGGCTCTGGAGGCTGAGCTGCGTCGCAGATTATGGTGGTCCCTGATTCTCTTTGACGCTCGCATCTCTGAGATGACTGACTCCAAACTTTCGACGCTACTGCCGACCTGGGACTGTAAAGTACCTTCCAACACAAACGACTTCGACTACCGAGCGGAGATGGCAAACCCCCCAGAAGCACATGGTGTGACATCTGAAGCTCTTTTTGTTGTGGTGCGTGGCGAGTTCGGTGATTTCATACGCCACTGTTCCTTCCATTTGGACTTTATCAATCCATCCCTGAACAAACTTGTGCGAAGCCACACTGCAAGAGTTGCCAATGTGGATGAGCTCACAATTTTCGAACGAAAAATCGAGGAGGAGTATCTGCAACACTGCGATCCTCGCAACCCTCTCCATTTCATGACTATTCATTGGGCACGAGGGCAGCTAGCTAAGCACCGTTTCCTGAAAGATCTTTCGGAAGACTCTCACGTCATCGCAGCACGGACGGACGCACAACACGACAACAGTGTCTCACACGCCCTTACCATGATAGAATGCGACACCCAGCTCATGTCATCTACATTGACAACAGGCTGCCGGTGGGCGATATATATCAACTTCCCTTTTCCAGCTTACGTCCACGCCGTTCAAGATCTGCGCAAAAGACCATTCAGTAGAATTGCAGAGCGGGCTTGGGAAGTCATGAGCGACAATTGCACCGCTCGTTTCATGAACGTGGACCATGTCGATACGATGATGGGTAGGAAGACAAACCCGTTCTTTGCGATCTTTGCGACGGTTGTCCTCCAAGCGTGGAGTGTGCGCGAAGCAGCTCTCGCAGATCGTGGTTTACCTGCAGCTGAATCGATACCCTCGATCGTTACTCTCATCAAGACCAGACTCGTGTCTGCTGAGGGCGAGGCGCGGAATGATACAAATGTCCTCCAGCCCGGCCTGGGGCAGTTCAGCGGCGATACTTCCATGCTGCCAGGCATGAACGGTGGCTCGACGTACGTCAGTAATGGAGATGTTTCAGCTTTTGGTGATGATGGTCTATCCCTTATATTGCCGCAACAATCGATGGGGTTGGAAGTGGAAGCGCCAATATGGGGCTGGCCGGGACCAAATTTCCACCCTATGATGGGACAAGGCTGGTAAGTTGGCGATTGTCGAAGGACCCGTAGTTACCGCAGTGCTACCACATCTCATATACACACGGAGAGAGATTCCACGTGCGACATGCATGATGGTAAATTAGAGTTTCAGTGTGACAGCGAACGCTATTGGTCAGATTGCGTTGCTGACTGCAGGGCTGCACGAGCCACCCGGCACCCAGATTGCATTTATCCGCCACACTTATTGGTACCTGGTCCGAATACCGGTAATCAAGTTGCTCTCACCCCTTTCATAACTCAGCTTCGAGACTCCTAAGGAGCCAAAGGATTTGAGTTACGACACGAACCATCCCCGATTCCACCTCGCACAGGATCTGACATGTCTGAGATCGACGATACTTTGATCCAGCGCGGACTTTGGACCAATGTCGGCGCTGGAACAATCATGGGCAAAACCATCACCATGGAAAGCAGAGCAGGTGCGATTTGTGTGGCAATTCTTGCCGTCATGTCCACGGTTGGTAAGGATGTAAACTACTGCATGATGACAGTTCCTGATGTGTACAGCAACCTCGCATTTATGGAGCCTCCTGATTTTTGCCTATCATCAACTTCGAGCAAAGGGACGTCTCTCTGATGGCCTGTCTCGCCAAAAACAAGCAATATTGCGGACGCAGCCAACCCCTAGTTCGTTGATGGCCGACTCCATCAAGCTGTGGTGGCTATGGAGGAAGCATAACGAGAAAGTTCTTCTTCGATCCATAACACAATTCTCGGTAGCCGCCTGTTGCGCGGTCGGTTTTGTGGCCGCTAGTATCTCTTCGTCTTTCGTGGTTACCAGTTCGGACCTGGAAGTATTAGTACGGAGTCCGTCATGTGGATTCGTGGACGACAACAACGCGCCAAGGAACGAAGCACTGTCCTATGGGACCGCAATCCGAGCTGCATCCGTCCCCTATGCAGAGGAATGTTACGGAAGTTCAACCAGCTCATCCAGGTGCAGAGTCTTCATCCGTCCAAGTATCGCATTCCAGTCGCAAAAACGAGTACCGTGTCCTTTCCAATCGGATCTCTGTGTCGATCCAGGCGACGGTTTATTACCAGCATATTCATTAGACTCTGGTCTAGTTGATGTTAACGATGGCCTTGGGCTAAACCTGCCAAATCACGAGCGAGTCTATTATCGAAAGAGAACAACTTGCGCGGTCTTGCCTCTTGATGGCTACACCACTACTATCGATGCAGAAGATTTCCCTTCGGACCTTTTGAACCCATTAATTCCTAAAGATAAGAACCAGCTCTTACTTTTTCACTATGGAGACCGTCCGAATCTTGGCGAGTGGAGAAACACGTCGACATTACTCAACTTGGCGGGCATGAATGAGACAGGCACTTTCACAATGCGGTACGTAGTTTCTCACACCATGGTACTCTAGCCCTGAAGTGACTGTCTAGATTTAATATGTATTACAAGGACAAACAACGATTTCTCGATATGAACAATATCACCGCAATAGAGGGACTTCGTCAGAAGTCTGCCGATTTGGGGATCGCCTATCTTGGGAATGGCGTTCGTTATTCCGCGCCTGTGGACGATCCGTGGTTCTTAGCGCACAAGGCAATACCGAGTTTCAGTGCTGCCACCGGCAACAAGACAATATGGTTCCATGCAGACAGTCAAGGCAGAGCCATGGGGTGTACGTATGAGGTGAGTATCACCCAGCCATGTGTCGTCGTGATGTGCTAAATCGAATAAGCATCAATTCTGTATCGCTACGAACTCTGGTCAACAATGTTCTGCAATGGACGGATTAACACATGACGTAGAGTCACTACAACTCGTCGACGCAAGTCTTTTGCAGAATGCTACTCTGAAGCTGCTTGTCAAGTCGGCTGGAACCGTAGATTTGGACTCATATCATGAAGTTAAGCTCGTGAACGAGGTGGATGATGGTAGCATCAGTTCAACAGTACCCAAGGATCAATGGACGGTTGAGATTCGTGCGATGGGAGCATACCTTTGGTCTACCATGCAAGTGTTGGTCGCCGACTATGCCATTGGCCCTGGCATTCGTACCCCAGCGTTGTCAAACTACGTTGTTGCACCGGAGACCGCGGGTGAGAAGCAGTTGTGCGCGTCTCAGCGAATGCGTAAGACTGGTAGGATTGTGTGAGTAATCTCGCTCAGGAGGTCAGAAAGTAACTGACTCGAGCTAAGCAACGTCAACGCCTTCGGGCTCGTCTTCGTCGTTACATCGGCAGTCATACTTGCCGCTACTAACCTCGTCCTCTTGAAGTTCCTAATCTTTTTACGAAGTTTCAGGAAAGCGCTGAGCCCTCGCATCGATCGATGGATCCAGGATGGCGTACTGCAGCTACAACGCCGCGCATACGAGGCACAAGGTCAAGGGACTTGGTCGAATCTTGATGGAGACGTACCTTTGACGAGAAGCGAAGATAGGCTGATGGATCTGACGATTGAGTCCGTCCCGGACTCGAAGAAGGCGGCATCGGTCTTGCAGCGCACTCGGTCTTCTTCTCCGCCACCGCCGGCTTGGTCGCCTCGGACATCTCATCTTTCGGAATCGCAACAGTAAGCTAGTGTTCATCCGAATTTACAGTCATCATTAGAGATAAAGCATGATCACACCTGCGGTATGCCGTCCACCTCTTCCCCAGCGCCTGACGAATCTCCGGATGTGTCAAACTCCCAATAACGCAAGATGCGCGCGATGCTATTACCAACCAGGGTTGATAACGTGTTCTGGCGTTTAGGATCGACACCATGGTGGATCTCCTCATAATTCCACGTCTTTTCCGCATTGCACTCAGACTAAAACTACCCAAACCACCAAGATTGCAATCACGTTCAAACTTATCAGATAGTTATATTGCGGACCAAATTCATGAATCGGCCAGGACAGGCGTGTAGTAAGTTCTTAAAGCAAGTCCATGATGAGCAGTGCTGACCTTCGCGAATCTTGTCGATTTGAAGCGAAGCGCTGGTCAGACATACACATGTTGGCAGTGCTTGTCTGCGCATGTCTTCCTGTCTACACGCCTTTATGGTATTTCGTCACGCGTATCGCAAGTGAGTGGATGAAAAGCTGAGCCAATTATGACCGTTCATCATCTGGGTGCGGCAGCAGTGATGGCAGAAGTGAGGATTTTGACTCATTGCGGGAAGTTGGAAGCGTCCGCACTGCTAAAAACAATCGAAGAAAATAAATCTGGAAAGAGGAGATTTGCTGACATTGCTTGATACGAAGTCCATAGGTGATTGTGGAAGTGAGCGAGATTTGCATCTATAGCACAAGGTAACTAAACAGCGTTTATCGTAAACTAGGGTATGTTGGACATGTGAAGGTCTGCAATCAGACGGGTGTTTCATTGCTTGGGATCGCCCTGCATCACGCCCCAACGTCTACCACGCTCCAAGTCTCAGAGCTCACCCTCGACACGAGATCCCACCCACCGTCCGATCCGTTCCTATACTTCCTTTCTAATGCACACATTCCACTCGAAGCGTCGTCGCTTGCAATCAGTCTCCTCCCAGTAACATCAACCCACTCGACAAGACTACACTTTTGCATCTCTTCCGGCGCCGTGCACCCTTCGAAATCTCTACAATAGCATTCGGTGAAAAATCCATAGGACTCCCCACAACAATGCGCACACGGAAGCGGCGCACGCCGCCAATCACCCTCTTCTTTGGTACAGTAAGTCGCATGCCCGAATTCCCAACACCCAGATATGTTGCGATGCCACGCCCACTCGTACTCGCCAAACCAGCTATATCCGTCAATGGCGCGCAAAGATGGCGTGAGGAGAGCGCAAAGCAGCGCATGACCTAGGGCATCGTACGAGTTTGTGGCAAGCGTCGTGGTACTTGCGTCGCCAGTGAAGATATCATATGTTGTGGCATTTCTCCGGGAGCGTTTCCAGAGCATGGGTTTGGCAGTTAGTGGTGCGCAGCGAAGTAATCTGGACTCTTTGACGCCGCGCATTTCTGCGATGCGTCGCTGACACCATGTCGAGAAGTCTTCGCCGACTTCAATATAGGACTTGAGGCTTTCGAAGAGTGCGGCGTTCTGGCCAAATAATGTGTAGCGCACCAGGTCATCGTTCATGTTGGACACCCATTCGTCCAGGTTTTCAGGGATTCGAATGTCCCACTCGGTGGCTTGGTGCTTCGCAGGCTTGAAGCCGAGCGTATACAAAGCCACCACGTTCTGACTCTCTTGTACTGCAAGGCGCACCCTTTCCCTTTTCAGCTTTTTGTTCTTTTGTCGACAGTACGCTTGCCACTCTTTCCTGCCCTTGTAGCTATTTCTCTCACTTTTGTTCTCGCGAATCTTGCGCTGGCGCTGCTTTTCGCGCATCGGCGAGCGTAGATCGCGAGAAGATTCGAACGTGAGGATATCGTTATCAAGTTCAGCGGCTGCGTGTATTTCGTCCTCGTACGACCCGTCGCAGAAGGGACAATGGTAGCCGCATTCATCTAAATAACCACCTCTCACTGAGTCCCAGTATCCATATACCAGAATGGGGGTACGACCTTTCACCGCTTCAAGAAACTGTGCTTGCAAGTATGATGCGTGGTTGCGCAGAACCATGGGAACGGTGTTGAAGGGCATAGCGATCGAAGGTCACTCAGTGAAGAGGACTCCGTGGAAATGAAAGAAGGGATTAACAGAAATCCGTTGTGGAAATACAATATGGAAATGATGCATTGCGTAGCGGTCCTGGTTTATCTTTGCTGCTTGCGCCCTTCGTAGGCTATTGATATGCCAAGGGCGCTACCGAGGGCGGGAGGCGACCATGATCGCTCAGAAGTCTTATATTTAATTGATGATGAGAACCAATAGTAAGAGACCAAAAGCGAACTGCGCATGGCCAAGCAGCGATGACTGTGTCATGGAAATGGTCATGACTTACCACCTGTTGATGACTGTGGCGCAGTCACAAGCACAGCCACGCCCGGAAGCCACATTGTGTACAGGCCCAAGCGGACTTTGGGATTTAGTGCCCACCTCGGATCGTCATCTCGACGCGATGCGGCTGAAGTGCACGACATGGCACGGCAACGTCCCCCTCCAATATGCCTCCTCCTGAACAGCACAATAATCCTAGCGACTGTACGCGCAGCTGGATCGATTTCCTCCCAGATA
>Ga0265780_10000971_pt1 | contig 42173 bp, 26 predicted proteins | sample P1T30metagenome_FD_192432 | JGI IMG/M metagenome (GOLD analysis project Ga0265780, IMG submission 192432) | Plant litter microbial communities from East Loma Ridge, Irvine, California - P1 T30 | ecosystem: Environmental > Terrestrial > Plant litter > Unclassified | place: USA: California...
ATGATCAAGCTACGCAAGTGTTGTGGCTGCCCAGTCACCAGATGGACCTTGCGCAAAAGCATCGGGGGTTCGGTATCATCGACAGGGCCGAATGAGCCAACTTGCACCACCATTATAGACACAACTTGGTTCATCTAGCAGTGCTTACAGTCAAACGTATAAGACAAAGATCCAGCCCGAGAGTAATGTCTCTTTTGCAACACACCACAACTATACTATACCACGACAGCACAATCTAAACTCAACCATGGTGCAATCCTATCTTTCCTCGACCTTGCTTTTCTTGACAGCAACAGTCGCATACGGACAATCGAATGGGACTTATGAGCGTCCCAACAGCAAATCTCCCACCGGAGTCAACATGACCGAGTACGGCTGCGGCGCTCAGTGTCAGGAGTTCGTCGCCAAAGGCACCGTCGGAGACCGCGAGGTATTCGGCGACGTACCCTTCGATGCAGCCTTCTACGCAACGTCCAAAAACTTCTCCGCCGAACACAGCAAACCCGGCGACCTGCTGAAGATGGAGCCGTACATCAACGCGACTGACTCATGGGGCTTGCCGCCAGGTGCAACCCTATACCGTTACCAATACGTCTCCGTCAGCGAGAACGACACGATCGTCCCCGCCACCGGCTCCATCATCCTTCCATTTGTGCACGAACAGCACAAGAAGCCTTTGCCAGTGGTAGCATGGGCCCACGGAACGATCGGCACTTACTACGGCTGTGCGCCATCGAGCTCGTACAACATCTTCGACTACACCGCGTGGATCCCCCTCTACTTGGCAGGCTACGCCGTCGTCGCCCCTGATTACGCCGGTCTCGGAAACAACTACACCTCCCACCACTACCTGGCCAGCACTCTGCAGGCCAGGGACATGTACTATGGCATGGTAGCCAGTAAGAAAGCTCTCGGCGACTTTATCAGCAACAGATGGGCGACGGCCGGCCACTCCCAAGGCGGCGCCGCCGTTTGGGCACTGGTCGAGAGCGAAGAGGTCGGCAAGTCCACCGCTTCCTGCGCGGAAGAAGCGGCCCTCGAATTCATCGGCGGCGTAGCCATGTCGCCTTCCCCTCGAATCGCCGATCACGTCGCAACCGGTATCCGCGAGAACAGGACCGAAGCGATGTGCGCCTACGGGTCCTCCGTCTACGCTGCGCTGGAAGCCGCCGAACCAGGTTCCGGAGGTGGCATGATCACGCCCGTGATGAAGCAACGTATCGTCCTGGGAGAAGAATTAGGGGCGTGTTTCACCGTCGCTGCCGCGTTGGGATTGGAACTGTGCGAGAACGGAGGCCAAGTCTTCAACCTTACTGCGATGCAGCACTACCAGCCGCTCTACGATTTCCAGGCCAAGTACGGCGCCGGGCTCGGGAAGAAGACCAAGGCGCCGATGCTGGTGGTGCAGTCGCAGGGGGACTCTACCGTTCCTTGGACTATGACGCTTGAGGCGTGGGAAGCTTCGTGCAAGGCTGGCGGGTCGCCGGTAGAGTTGAGTCTTTACCCTGTGCTGGACCACTCTGCGACTCCTGGAGGCTCGTCGTTTGAGTGGCTTGGGTGGCTTCGCGAGAGGTTTGAGGGCAAGCCTGTGGTGGATCACTGCACGAAGCGCAACTACAAGTCTGTCGCCAAGGCTGATGCGTATCTTCCCCTTGATGAGCTCAATTGAAGGATATTGTGGTGCTATTGGCTGGATCTAGAAGGTGTCAGGGACGATCATAGATGGGAAAAATTAGCGGGAGACTGGTGGTGGCAATTAGGGGAGAGACTGAGTAGGGAGCGGTGAGAGAAGAGGGAGATGAGGCTAGGGATTAGAGACAATGAATGAAGGCCAAGGCCGACTATGTTGATTTTGCTTCTGATCTACTGTCTACCTGTTACAACACCAATCCCAAGTACTTAAGCATGCGGATGTCTATCTATCCATGCCGTGTTCCCAAATTCACCCGATGGGAATTGGAACACCCGGTCCGGAGAGGAGAAGGGAGCGTACTGCTTCTTGGTTAATTCAATCGTCACGTTAGCCGCAGCGGCTCTGCCTGTGGCATTGTAGCCCGGGCCGTAAGTGTGGTATTCGGCCATGGAAGTATCTGTTGCGAGAGAAAGAGTATCAGTGTCGACTTCCACAAACAAATGGCTTGCCCAACATACTCTGATTGACCCTCGGATCAGTAGGACCCCACTCAATGTATCCGCTCGGACGGATACTGTCATCGAGGTAGGTGTTTGCGAAGATCGAGCGGTGAAGTGCATTCCACGGCCGGCCAAGAGCGCATTCGCCCTCAATTTCAAGAGTCGAGTTCGCTTTGCGCACCACGCTGTCGTCGATGTAGACACCGTACTTGTTCTCAAAGGTCGTGTTTGTACCCTTCCAAGCCGTGATGCCGCCGCCACAGCCGCGCAGAGTGATCTCTGAGTTGGTTACCCAGCAGGTTCCGAAGCCATAGAAGAAATCGGTTTGGCCGGCTATCTCACAATCGTACATGTACGCATTTCCCAATTTGCCGACGTAGATCTGAGGCTGGTGGTTAGTGGTGGCATCGAACGGCTGGATGTGCCTCGCTTACGGTGTCTTGGTAGCTCAGAAAGCGTGAGTAGTAGAAAGCACCGTTGGCATAGGACAGGCTTAATGCTAAGCTGGGTCCAGCAGCCCATGGCAGGTAGTCGTTGATGAAGTTCAGATTGTACGTCCTGAAGTCGCTGTTACCGAAAGGAGTGCCTTCTGGGATAGGCCACCCAGTCGGTCCGGTGCCGGTGAAACTAGCGTTCAAAGTCGGCGCGACTGTCAAAGTGGATGTGTATGCGTTGTCGAATGTAGCGATACCGGCGCCGGTAGCATTGTGCCATACAATGTTCACCGTATTCTTCATCTTGTCGTTCGGTGATGCGGTCATGCCGAGTAGGGTCAATGGGCTTTGGCGGGTGATGTTTACTTGCTCGGTGTAGTTGCCAGGCTCGATGACAATCGTGTAAGAGTCGTCATTGTCTGGGATGCTGAGGACGGCATGTTGAATGCTTTTATGGACTCCGTGTGGGCCAACGAGCAACGTGTTCTTGGGACAGCCTTTCAGTGCAACGTTTCCAGGTTTTTGGCACGCTTTTCGGTTGTATGGTGGTGACGGTAGTGATGATACGGCCAATGGCAACGACAGTAGAATCCAGGTCCAGATCATGTTGATTGACGCTGGGAGGTACGTAGCAGCTCAACAAATGCTGGCGATGCTGGACGATGGCAAGAGAAATGTCGTTCCAGGATTGCTTTTAAGGCGCCTCGAGACTTCATATTGCTTGATCATTTAAGCTTATCCGGTCTTTGTAATGGTTCCGGCAATACGATGTTAGCCGGTTAGAAGATGTTAGTGGAGATCGTCTTCTCCGCATGGAGACTGTGGGCGGCCCAGAATGATCCACCAATGATTGCGCTGCATCCAACTGGCTCCGATACACGGGCTCCGCACTCATGGCCATTGCGTGGAGGCCTACTTAGACATTATCAGTGTGCATGGTAAACTCGGTGGTAGGGCTTGGGGTGAATGCAAGCAATTGTCTGCAGAGATGAAACCAAGTGTATAGAATATGAGAAGACGGCAAGTGAATGTTCACAAAAAAAAACTGGGTATCAAAATTTTTAAGAGTACGGCGGTGTGAAAGGCCGCCATTGATTGTCCTATGAAGAGTCCAACTCCGTCTACTTTTCGCCTATCAGATGTAGGCATCGTCTCGCTGAGCGCGTAGACTTGAGCTAACCTTCCAGTGACTCGACCACTGGCGTAGGTCGTCGGCCCGGATTGAACATCTGGTACTTCAACCACTCTTACACAAGAGTAATCTAAGCCTTGTGCATGGAGGAAACGCGGCGCTTGCGGAGCTCGTCCTTCTTGGCCTTCTCCTCGTGGACACGCTTGTGCATGATCTGAGCGTACTCGTTCTGTGTGGTGTTAGTCCGTGTCCAGATATCGATATCTCTGTATTTTGTGTGACTTACGGCAGCGTCCTTGGAGGCCTCGGCCTGGCGGCGCTTGAGTGCGATGCGGTGGCGCTTGTGCTGGAGACGCTGGGGGGTGACGAGACGCTGGATGCGAGGAGCCTTGGTGTAGGGCTTGGCGCCCTCCTTCTTGGGCTGGACCTCACGACGGATGACGAACTTGCGGACCTGGATCACAATCACATTAGCATTGGCGTTCGTCTCAGACTCAGCCCGCCGCAGCCAAAAGGCACGGAGACGGGCTGGCGAAGAGGAATAGAGCCTCGCGGGAGGTACTCACATCGTCTTCCTTGCTGAGACCGAAGAACTTGCGGATCTTCGTGGCGCGCTTGGGACCAAGGCGCTTGGGGTGGACGGTGTCGGTAAGACCGGGCAGCTCGGCGTCACCCTGCTTGACGATGGAGAGGGCGAGGACGGCAAGGTCGGCGGCGACGATGCAGCCACGGACGGACTTGCGCTTGCGCTCACCAGTACGGCGGGCGCGGTAGCACGAGTGGCCGTCGGCGAGGAGCAGGCGCACACGGGTAGGGTGCATGACACCCTGCTTCATGGGGAAGCCCTGCTTGTCGTTGCCACCGGTGATCTTGAAGACGTAGCCCTTGAACTCGTCGCCAACGGAGTCGCCGGGGACTTCCTGACCCATGCGGCGGTCCATGAAGACGCGGAGCTTGCGCTCATCTTCAATCTCGATGAGCTTCTGGGAGCCGTTGGCCGGGTAGGAGATGTTCAACTTCATCTTGTCGGGTCGACGGTGTTGTGGCCGCTTGGTGGTTCGAAGTCGCTTGGTCGAGAGGAAGTGGTCGCGTGTAGTTGGAAAGTTCTCTCTCAAATTGCCTGCCAAGCGCCGCTGTGGGTTCGCGATTGTGTGTGGAGACGGGAGGGTCCGATCCAAGTGTTGCCTCAGGCATGAACATCGTTTCCAAGGCAGCTCAGCAGTCAGTCGGAAGGGACCAATCTACAGTAATATACCTGACTGTATGATTACACTATACAGCTAACTAACAGCAGACACACCGTTCCGTTCGATACATAGGTTTTCGATACAGCAATTGCCTGACGCTCTATTGGTTCGTCAGTCGACACGCCCGACTGTGCTTCGCCCGTCGCGATTCAATTTGAACACAACAAGAACGATCAGAGTGTCTCTCGATCAATCGACCAAGTGAGGTCAAGAAATGTGGCAGCCCATCAAACCGATGTGTAAATTCGGATTGTCTTCAATGCATTTCCTGGCTTAGCTCTGTGTAGCCTAGAAATCGTTGTGTATTACGACAAGATCCTCAGCCTTGTCGTATACCAACTTGGAGTGTTGCTTTTGCTGAAATCGTTCCAATAGCAGGCTCTTCCAAAGTGAATCACATACAGAGTACTGTAGTCAGACCGGATCATTCGAAAGAATACCTTTGAGCTCGCACAGGGATGAAGTGTAAGTGAATGTTGTGGATCGCCGTTCCGCCTTAGGGAAAGCGGTCGACTTAGCTTCCCAAGATGAGATGAGGACCCCCAAGCACCGTCATCATCAACAGGGACGAAAGCGCATAGGAGCAATGCTCTCCTAGCATCCAAAAATAATCCCACCAACGACACAACACCATGTCAGGACCACTCCTCTGAGCTCCCCAGAGCACGAACATGCTGGAGTCTGTACGATGTCATGCGCGGCCCTGAAGCTGCTCCCTTACCTCGACTAATATGCCTCCTCTAACACCGCCCTCAAACATCCGCGCATTCGTACACTGGAGGGAGCCCAGCATCTACGCTGGAGAAGACGTGGAATGCATCATAACCTTCAAAAACGTCGCGACACCTCCTGGACAAACGCCGCAAGAGGAGGATGAAACACGAACGCCTTACGCCAATGGCTTCTCGCGAGCCCCATCCGCGGTCGCCAGCAGGAGGTCGTCCATAGTTCAAAGCAGTGTACAAGGCAGCTGGGCGCCGTCCTTTTCAGGATCAAAGCAAATCCCGAATGGAAAAGGTCATAGGCCAGCATTGTCGCTCAATGTGTTGAGCGCACCCTCACGAGGCGGCCCACCCAGCGCTGGCCTGCATAGCGCACCAATGCCGGGTCGACCTACGACATCTGCTCGCCCTGCAAGAGGACATGGCCGGTCACTTTCGATCATGTCGTTGGGTAGTGAGGCGGCCAGCGACGGCCGACAGCTCATGCCACCGCCTACCAGCAAGAGACCGGCAAGAGGGCACACACGGAGCGCGAGCCTACAAGTCACGTCGAAACCTCCGCCTCTACCGTCACCACACGTCCCAACCATGTCTTCGTCCTACAGACAGCCTTCACCTCTATATGAGTCTTTCACTCCTCCGGGCGTCCCAGGAGATACTGGCGAGCCTCCCTCAATCCAATCGCCAAGGCGCAGGCCAGGCACTGTCTCTGCCGACTTCACACCACGTGCGGGAGGTCATAGAAGGAATCCCAGTGCGATGAGCGGTGGACTGAGCCCCGACTTCGAATTCCCACCGCGCCCACAGCCCATGAACGACCGCCCCCAGCCCCAGCCTTCTCCACCGAAGCCCATTCGAAACCACTCCAACATGCATTCTAGCCAGAACCGTGGCATATCTCCGCGACCTCCTGAGGGCTGGTCTGGTCCGATGAGTAATCTGCACCCTATCTCGAGAGTAATCACCGAATCCTCCGCCGGCGGAACACCTCGCAGTAGTGGTGACTTTTACAGTATGAGCAACCACAGCGATGAGACTCTTGCATCCGAGCTTCCCTATCAGAACCAAGCCAATGGAAGGCTCATACCCAAAATGCCACATTCCCGTCAGGCTTCGCGCTCAATGCGGCCCACCGATAGCTCTCCTGCAGAGCCCGAGACTCTCATGATGGGCCACGCTCAAACAACGGGACACTTCACTCTGGACGGAAGTCTCGTGAATGCGGCGCCATTCGAGGACGTCAAGCGTAAAGGTGTCCAAGGTGGCGGCGGTGTTGTTGGTGTGGAGCGCTCAAAGCGAGCTTCCGGTATGTTCGGTGCATTCAGCTGGGGCAATCTCGGTGAATCGATTGGCGGACTGCTGGGCAACGACGATATGAGCTCGATGGCACAAATGAAGGCGACTGCAAGCTCAAAGACCGTGCCGCTGCTGTCAACACCGCAAAGTCTGCTGTTCGTTGATCTCTGCCTAGCTCCTGGTGAAAGTGCGAGCTATCACTATACATTTGCATTACCACGCGGATTGCCGCCGTCGCATCGCGGAAGAGCCATCAAGATATCGTACCACATTTCGCTCGGTATACAGCGTCCCGGAGGCCAACCAGTCAAGCAGATCGAAATCCCGTTCCGTGTTCTGGGCAGCGTCAACAGTCGCGGAGAAGTGCTGGGACACGATCTGATGTCGCCTTACATCATGTTGAAAGACTCAGCGCGTACGAAGAGCATCTCGGCGTCTCCTTCGTCACCAAGTGCGTTCCCAGCATTCCCTCCCAATGCAGATAAGAAAGCCAAACCAGCCAAACAAGCATTGGAAGACTTTTTGCGCTACTCGGAGCGGCTGCTAGAATCACCGGCGGAGGCTAATGGCGTTCTCCTTTCTCCAACAATACCGATGTCACCGGTCTCACCAGCCCTCTCGCCCTCGATATCAAGAACACAGAGCCATGACGAACCACAACCGACCACCACCAAAGAGATAATAGACTTTGCTATCCTCCGTTCGAATCGCACCAGCGAACCCGGGACATCTCACAGCTCCAACAGATTCAATATTGCGCGATCAGGCCAGCCCGTGGCAGTACTCACACTTCTGCGCCCGGCATATCGACTTGGTGAAACCATCATCGGCACCATCGACTTTGTCACGCCCTTGTCATCGCGAGAAGAATCAAAGCAAGCGCCGACCTATTCAGTCAATCTAGAGCTGGAATCAGCAGAGCGCATCGACCAATCCCTGGCCCTTCGCAGTTCCTCCTCCATCCAGCGCGTCACGCGCAAAGTCCACGCATCGCTGAGAGAGAACTCGCTGTTTGCGAAATCCATCAGCTTCAGCATGGCGATCCCGGCTCAAGCGACTCCAACTTTCGAAACCACCGGTGTGAGCCTGCTGTGGAGGCTCCGCGTCGAGTTCACGACTGAGCGACAGCAGATGCCATGGCAGGAAGAGGGGCTGGAGGTCGACGAGCTACTGGAGGAGATCGGCCGAGACGAAAGAGGTGCAAACCTGTTGGCGAAAGAAAAGTTGATGGCAGAGACCTTCGAGATCGCCGTTCCGCTGAGGGTCTACGGCGCACATGGCGTTGATGGTCTGGGTAAAGACCCAGAGGTCTTGGTCATATAAAAAAAAACTACAGCCGTGTGTAATGATATGAAAAGAATTGTTTAATCTTCTTCATCGGCAATGGCTTATACTTAACCCCCTTGCAGTGCGCCATCGCGAACCATGTCGCCGCCGTTGATAGCATCCGCCCAGAAAGCCGTTCATTGACCTTTGACCTCACGTCTGAAGTCTGACATGGCAACGTAATCCTTGCTCGGCCCTTTGACCATATGCGTGACCTGGAAAGCGGACAATGTGATCCCCTTCATGCGGAAGCGATACTGAGTTCCATACATGTCGTCCACACAAAGATGGTCAGCTTTGGCCACACACGCGCCTTCTTCGCGCGCTTCCTCGGGCGTCGCGAACGAAAGGTCGTGGAACAAGTAGTCCACCTCGAGATTCCGATCCGGCTTCACAAACCACACGCTCATCTGATCTTTCGCCTCCGAGTAGCGGTAGACGTACCTCCGGCTGGCAGTGATGGGCTGCGCGCCTGTAGGCGTGAAAGTCCCGGTCTCGATGTACAGGTACTCGAGGTCGAATTTGCCGCCGCTCTTGTCTGGTGTCGGGAATCGGGGAAGGAACTTCGCGGTGCCGGAGAAGACGCCTGATGGCAGAGCGCCTTTGGTGCTGGTGATGCGGCGGTGCAGAGTCCAGGTGCCGTGGAGGGCGCGGAAGACGGCGCGGGGGACGTAAGTGCCCTTTTCCCGGCAGGATGTCCATACTTTGTGCATGTCGGCCATGATCTTGTCGGCTTCTGATTTCTCGTCGGTCGATGCTAAGTATCTGGCGGGCGAAACGGCGCCTTCGCGCTCGGCGAAGTGGCCGTCGTTGCGTTGGAGTTGCAGCTCCTGGGCGAGCTCTTCCATGTAGCCCAGGTAGTCCCCGAACCAGTATTGTGGAATGTTGAGGTCGCGGGCTTGCATTGCTTTGCGCAGCTCGAGTAGCTTTTCGGCGTCTTCTTGGGGTTTCTGTGGTGGTGTCTTGTCTTCGAGCCAGCGTGCGGCTGTTAGTCTGGCTTGCATTTCCATGATGGGCCAGTAGGGGCCTTCGTAGAAGCCGATGAGGGCAAGGTTACTGCTTCTCTTGCTCGTGGTCTGCCATTGCTCTAGGATCAATGGCAGACGCATGCTTGTAGGGTCATAATGCAAAGCTCCTTTCCCGGCGGTGGTCAGCATCCCGAGAGCTGTGGCAGGGCTGTAGCCAGTTGCGTATACAACAGCGCCAATGTTTGCGATTGTGTCGTTGTCTTCGCCAAGGGTGATGGTCGCGGAGGTTTCGCCATTGGCATCTGCTGCAATGCTGGTAACACGGCCACCGCGTACTTCGATGAGTCCCGACCTGACATATTCGGGATAGCTCTCACTCAGGGCGACTTGCACAGTCGCCCTCTCGCTACCTTTGGGTGATATCAATGCGTCTGCGCCGAGATCTGATTGGTTTCCACCGAGCATGTTCTCCATAACTTGGTGAATCATATCCTTGACTCCATCTGTGATTCGGCCAGCGTTTCCTGTGATGGGTCCAGGTAGCCTCCTCGCCAAGTTGTACAAGTGAAAATCAACCGGCACGAAACTCGTCGCCTCCTCGTCTGTCGGGACAAAAGGAGGAATGCCATACAGTGGACGTGGCGTTACGTGCACTATCCGGCATTCCGCGAATCTTTGTTGCAAAACAGTATCGGGTGACCACTGTGCGTTGGAAATGTGAGAGGCGACGGCAGCGGCAACTTCGCCTGAAGAATTGCCGCCGCCGATGACGAGAACGGTCTTTCCCACAGAAGAGACGCTTTCCGGAAAAAGGTCGTTGAGGTTGCGGAATCGAGAGCTGTGGATGGCTTTGATGGGTAAAGTTTCGAGGCCAGTACAGACAGTCTGTTGCAAGGGTCGTGGAGTTGAAAAGAAACCCGAAGCCACAATTAGATGGTCGAATTGTTGCTCTTGTTCGACACCATATTGATCCTTGACTTTGACCATCCAGTGCTCCTTGGCCCCGTATGCCAGCTGCTTCCTTATTGTAGTCGCGGTGACCTCGTGTCCGTACTGAATCGTGCCATCGGGAATGAACTTGGCTTTGTAAGCTTCCAAGTACTTGTTCACCTGCCATGCTTTGGGGAACATTGGAGCATCGCTGCCAGTATTCTCACCGTCTAGTCGCACAGAATTCCAAGACAGATCGGAGAATCCCACTGTAAACCTTGAGAGATTGGTCGGGGTCTGTGGACTGAGATAGTCGCCGACAGACCGTTCGTCCAGTGCCCAGATGCCACCGAGTCGGTCGGATTTCTCATAAATAGTCACGTTGCATTTGCCAGTCTTCAGGAACGTCTTTGCGGCCACTAGACCAGCTGGCCCAGCGCCAATGATGCAGACAGTCTTCTTTGCTGCGGCCATGTTCTGAACGGCTTTGACACAGCGAAGTCGGAAGATATGGTGAGGCCTGGTGGGACTGACCTTCTCCAAGGTCTACCAAGAGCTTTGTCTGGTTGAAAGCTATGTTTGTACGTTCTGTCGAGAGAGTCAGCACTGCTCAAAGACGTGTAGCCATAAGGTAAGCACGCATGCCTGCAAATATGACTCAATTAGTCAGCAATACTCACACAATATGGATGTTTCTTAGTCGCTGGATGATGTTAGGCGTAGGAGAGATGCTGAGATCAAGACGTTCACTGCGGCTTGGATGATGTTCTTCTGAAGGTCGTTGGCTAAGGAAATAGAAGATAGAAGTGCCTCAAGGACGAAGAGATATAACCAACCCTAACCCTAAACTACCCAGCACCACAATCACATACATTTGCCACACGATAAATCGAGAAGAGCAGCTCCAAGATGCGAATACGGTCTATAACACATCTTCTCGCACAGTCGCCGAGTTCGCGCATCAAAGCTTCGCCTTCTCCGTCTTCTGCCCTTCCTGCTCGCTCCCCTTCAACAGACTCCCCAAAGGCCCCCTCACACTCCTAGGCACACCCTCTTTCGTGACCTTGTTAGTCTTCCTATCGACCCAGATCTGCGTAAAGCCTCCAATAGCTTTGACCTGCTCCTCTCCCTCCTGGAAGATCGCAACCTCATACACAACCGACGAGTTACCGATCTTCACAACCCGCAGCCCGACTTCGAGCATTCCAGGGTAATGAGCTGAGCCGAAGTAGTCACAGTAGCTGTTAGCGACGAGGCCGATGTGTTTGGACGAGGAGGTGCTGTATCCGCAATGTTGGATCAAGTAGCTGTTGATAATAGAGTCGATAAGGACGCCGTAGATGGGGTTATTGAGGTGGTGGAACATGTCGTTGTCTGCCCTGGATGTCTTTTGGTTAGGATTGTGTTTAATGGCTTGGATGAGGTTGTCGTAGGTACCATCGTGTTCTGTAATCCTCGCGGTATGTGTAGTCGCTCCGGGTTCTTTGCCGCTTGGAGGCCAGGTCTAGACCTAGGGGTTTCGACATAGTTGATATACAGTATTACTTTTGGGGGACTTTGTTCGTGCTTGTTTGTTCTGTGATATGCGAGTTGCGTGTCTTTGATCTTGATGGCTTCAATGTTCTTTCCGTTCCATTCGCGACGCTGTCGATCTTGCCGAGGTCCAGCTTGCTTCAGCGTTGTCGCCGGCCAGGCCATCTTTTTTCCTTTCAAGTCACATCGTCTCAACCATCTTTCTGATACTATATCGCTTCGAGAAACCAGCCAATGTGGTAAACGTGTACCACTCAAGCCCGTTAGACATGGAAAGGTTGCCAGCCCACCACGCGCAGTTCAAGAACTCACGGGTCGCCGCTGCTCCGAAGTATCGGCACTGTCGGACAGGTCCATGATGGAAACATTGCATTATAAGTAGATCGCAGTTCTCCTCAACATATTCATACCGTGAGGATGCGCATGCAAATCATTATCATCCAAATCAAACTTTTGCTTCTCAAGCAGCAGCAGCAACAGGCTCTGCCTTCTTCACAGCCAGATCCTCGGCCTTCACACGACCCAATCCCTCTTTACCGTAGTAATCCATTCGGTACCTCCCTTCCTTCTCCCACCCATCTCTGCAGCCCAGCACTACCAAAGCCTCGTATGGTGTCAGCAAGGGTCGTGGGAAAGCATAACCCCAATCGATGCTCAGACGAGGACACGCCACCTGCACCCAACACTCGACGTCAGGCATCATAGCCAATTTGCCGGGGAAGATCTCTGACAGCAGCAAGTTCACCCACGGAATGCCTCGTGAGCGCAACTCGTTCTCGATCATAGTCATGGTGTGTGGGTTGCCTTGTCGGCCAAGGGCGCCGAGGATCAGTCCCCATTTCTTCGCCTTGCGAGCACCGGTCAATGCTTTGGTACGGTCTGAGAGCAAAGTCTCGTGGTCGTAGACTTCGTGTGTCAGTCGTCGTGAGTACGGGTCGTATCTGTAGGCAGGAATAGAAGGGTTGTGGATCATAGCGCTTTCCAAGTGGAAGCGTCCGTCGCCAAGGTAGAGGATGCAGTCGACTGGGGACTCCTTGGTGTTGGAGAGGTGAGGTGAGGTGCATCCAAGAATCTCGCCTTTACTGAGCGGTGCGATTTGGGGAATGATCACGTTGAACCCAGCAGCACGTAAAGGTGAGGCAGTGCCATGCAGAGTGGCGTTGAACTGGATGGTTCCGACAAGTGCGATTGTGCTTCCGGTCTTGAAGTTGTTTTCTATCGTGGCGAGAAGGTGATCGACGTCAATACCAATGTCGACGAAGACATAAAGAGTCTGAATCTGTGTGATGTTGACGGGAATAAGGCAGGAGTGCGCGTAGTGGATCAGCATATCGCAACCAAGAGCACGAGCCGTGTAGTCGTCGATACAGCAAGCACCATAAGTCACGTCGCCCATGATGGTGGTCGATGTGCCAGGACAGAACTGTGTGATGATGTCGCTGATAGTCGTGGCGAAAAGAAGCAGGCCTTCTGGCAGTTGCAGGGCAATCTTCTTCGCGCCAGATGTTCGCACACGATGGATGGTCTTGTGCAGCTCGAAGCTGTAGTTCTTGGGCAACAAGGCGATCGCCTCGTTAATGGCCTGATCATGGAGGATCTCATCGGGAACATTGTTCAAGGCACGGGGAGCGCGGCGGCGGGGAGCGACTGCGCGAGGCATGAGCTGAGTTGTTCATTGTACTGCCGGGCTGTATACGAGTAATTTGCACCTTGTACTGCTCCACTATCCTCGATCGTGCCACCTTCGTTGTTCTGTGTTTCTCCCTTTGCTGCGGCTTTTGCATCTGCTGCACGCCTTCCGATGAATCGTCTCTTGGGCGTTTTCTTCGCTGTCTCATCCTCGCCATCTAGGTCGACGGGTAGCTCAGGGCCGAGGTCGGCAATCGCGCGGTCTTCCTCCATAATGTGTGAGTACGATCAGTTTCGTTTAGGTGATCCAAAGGTAGACGTATGTATGTAGGTATCGGGGAAGATGTTGTGAACAAAGAAAGTGCTCTCGATGTGAGTCTCGCCCCGCGATCTTCAAAATTCCATGGAAGGCCGTGCGCCGAATACTGACTCAGCCTCTGCTTCGACCACATGTACCTACCCTCACTCAAGACCTCAAGAACTCAAGACGATCATCGATACGTGTATCTTTTACAGAGCCACCCGCTCGGCGAATGCCAGCTCGATATGTCTATTAAGCCTTCAACATGGCTGCTGCGTACCTTGAGGCAAATCGGGTCAGACGACTTGCAGTCAAAATCACATGCAGTCTTTGACCCTTTGTCGCCGCGCGTGGTCGGTCCATTGTCATCTCGTTCCATACTCACGTCCTCTGCTTTGTCGCTTTGTAAATTCACTTATTCCGTTGTTTGCAACACAATTCGTATAAACACTTCCTTGCTTCCTTCTCGACTCACTTCCTATTCCCTCCATATACATTCCGCTAACAAAAACCAATACTCGAAACAACAAACCACCTCCACAACACCAAAACACCACAACAATGCTCTTCACCAACGCCTTCACCTACGCCATCGCGCTCGCCGCCACCGCCGTCCCGATGGTCGCAGCCGAATACCAGTGGAACCCTAAGCTCCAGATTCACACTCTCGGCGACATCCCCGCCGCTGGAGCCAAGACGCCTGCTCGCGCAACGCAGTGGATGGGCCGCTGCAATGGTGGCGATATCAATGTCGGCGGCTACGGCTGCGGCAACTTCGGTAGCATCGGCACCGTAATCTATGAATGCGTCAAATACAAGAAGGACGGCTACTGGCTCAGGCGCAAGGAGACGTGCTATTGGGCAAATGCAGTCGGGGGGCAGTGTGTCAAGAACTCGCTCAAGAATGGCGCAAAGTTCTACCCTCTCGTTGACAGTGACAAGGTTGTCTGTGTTCAGCCGACTGACATCTAGGCATCCAGGTCCGGAGCGAGAACTGCGACTAGGTAAGATGACAGGTTCGTTACTGATTTCTTTTCTTTTTCTTCTTAGCCAGCCCGCAATATGAATTTCCTTGGTTTCTTTCCCCTAATCTTACTTGTAAATGAGATAATCACTCTCTAATAATTCATGTAAATTGCGCTAAAGTCTAATGCTGAATGTAGGTTATGAGCATCATGCCATCAACGCTCAATTGATCGTTGTACGTCCTGCGTTCGAAAAACGAACAAAGAACGACCTTGGCTTTGTCGCTTTATGTCTTCCTTTGTCCCATTGTCCGAAAGACTCTAAAAATACAAAGCCGCATAACCTAACCTCTCCAGAACATCTCCCTTCTCACTTCCCACTCTACATACATACCATTCTGCTAACAAAAACCAACACTCGAAACAACAATTCAACACCCCTACAAAACTACAACTCCCCAACAATGCTCTTTACCAACGTCTTCACCTACACCGTCGCGCTCGCCGCTGCTCTCCCAATGGTCCTGGGCCAAGATTCGAGTCCATTCCACCCGAAATACGCCTGGGATGAGGACCTCAAAGTCTTCAAGCTCGGCTCAATCCCTTCCAGGAGCACCAAAAACCCCAACCGCGCAGCAGACTGGCTCGGCCGCTGCCACGAAGGCCAAGTCAGTCGTGGCTCGGACATCGGTCTCGGCGACTACGGGTGCGGCGAGTTCAAGAATCTCGGCACAGCCATCTGTAAGTTCAACCTCAATCTAATTCCCATCCCTCCCCTCTGCTTTGCCTTCAACGTTCAAATTGGCTGACCTTTCATTTTTCTTTCCATCTAGACAAGTGCGTCAAAGACAAAAAGACCGGCGAGCCCTGGCTGAAGCGCCAGGAAGTTTGCCGCTACGCCCGCTCCGCGCACATGGGCGGCGGCCAGTGTGTGAGGAACCAGCTGAGGAAGGGCAGGAAGTTCTACCCGAGCGTCGACGGCAACAAGGTCGTTTGTGTTAATTATCCAGATGTCTATGGCCACAGTGAGTGAGGCTGATGACTACCTACGATGCCATGTTTGTTTGTCGTTGGTTTTCATCGCTTCTGTTTTCATTAGCCCGTAGTCTTGGATATTATTCCTTTCCTTTCCTAACCAAATCAATTTACTTTTCTTCTTTGCTAAATTTCGAGCTTCACGTGATGATCCACGTGCATAATGTTGGGGTCGAAGGGTGAATGCGAGTACCTAAACGAGGGTTTAAGCCCAAGCGGCGACTGCAACCTCACCAAACGAGCGAGCACGATCAATTGGGATCGATCGATCAGACGCTGGCGATCAACCCAAAGATCGGTCTTCCCTAGTTGCAAACAGGGCGTCGCGCAGACGCTGGCTCAACCAAGATCTGTTGCCCGACTCCCGGGATCACGGGTGCATTGTCGATGCCTTTTCGGTGCAGGCGCCTGAAGGCGCTGGTGGCGTATCCCAACACGCCGGCGGGCAGTCTGCACGTGCAAGGCTTCTGTGAGCCGGCTCACGAGGTAGGTTGCTTTGGACTGACTGCACTGCGGTGAACATGTGTGCGAGCCGCGTGTTTGGTTTCTTGTATACCGCAATGACGCAGCATGTGCTGGAAGGAGTTCAATGGTGAAGAGGTAGGTCGACGGGGCGCATTAGACGTGACGGGTTGAACATGTGGCGGCTGGTGAGCGAAAACGCGGGTTGGGGCGCTGCGTGTCGGCGGGTGAGCGCTATGCGAGACTGCAACTTCAGGTATGCAACAAAGGCAGTCACCGACAGGATCAGGGTGAATGGAAATGCAAAGAGGTTTCCATTTTATTACATTATGCAGCTGGCAAGAAAGCTATGGGTACAGCAGGAAAGCAAGACAGCCCTCGTCTCAATCCACCGCATGGATGTAATGACATAAAGAAATTCATTCTCGTGTGATCGCTGTCGTTAATGCATGCAAGTTGGGTATCCCATCATTAAACACCCTTTCAAACGCCATTGTGAGCCAATTTCCCGTCGTTAGCTACGGCCACACAAGGGACGTAGATGCCATACAGATAGCAACCTTGAGGCTGTAGTGCAGGCGAGCTGTGCTTATGCAGATTCCATCTTAGACGAAAACCAAGGCAACAGCGAAACCACCGAGAGCCATGGGGAACTGGAGGCTACCGGCAGCATTGTCGGTTTGCTCAGCCGGCGGGGCGGCGGTGGTAGAAGCCGAGCCAGCGTCAGCCTCGCTGCTGGATGCGGAAGGCTCATCAGTGGATGACTCAGTCGGAGCCTCGGTAGTGGACGCAGCAGAAGATTCGCCCTCAGTCGGGGAGGCGGTGTAGCTGGCGGAGTCGGATGGAGAAGCGGTCTCGCCGCCAGTCGGGTTGGCGGTGACCTCGCTGCTCATGGAAGACTGAACGGAGCTGACGTAGCTGGAGGCAGCGGAAGAGTCGGTGATGGAGCTGGGAACCGGAATGGCGACAGTGGCGGACGAATCGACCGGGTTGGCAGTGCTCTCACCGACGGCCGGAGTCTCGGTGGGGGGAGACGGGGTGACAGCCGGGGTGGTAGTCGGGGCGCTTGGAACGCCAGACTCGGATGGCGGGCTGGCGGAAGAAGCGCCTGGAACGACCGGGACCACAGAGGAAGCTATGGAAGTCTGTGAGTTTTCCGCGTCCGCAGGATTTGATGAGGCATCGGGAGAATTTGAAGGTGCAGCGGTAGGTGAGGAGGGATCGTTCGTGGGTGCGACATCAGTCAAGCCGTAGCTCGAAAAGAGATCGGGGACGAATGTGAATGATGGGAGTGAGGAATCGGTGGCTTGTGCAGAGGCATAGGCGGAGATTGCGCTGTAGTATGCAGATGACAGGACGGAGAGGGCATTGATGCTGGTTGGACCATTGCTGGAAGCTTGACGAGCAGCAATGGGAGGACACTTACCAGCACCACAGTCGGTCTGAGTCTCGGTGACAGTGACGGTCACTGGAAGGGCGAGTTAGCGCGTGTTCGTGGGATAGACTCTTGGTTTATGGTTTATGGAGTGAGCAAACATACCAGTCTGGCCAGTAACGGCGGCGACGAGCGCGGCGATGCCGAAGAGGACGGCGGAGGAACGCATGTTGATGTTGATGATGTTGTTTGGGTGATGTGATAAGCGGATGCGGCGGTTGTTGATGGATGATGGGGATGGTCGAAGATAGAAAAGATGGTTCAGTGGGGAGAGAAAGTGGGTATGTTTTGGAATCGCGTGTTTGTGGGAGGGATCTGGTGGGCTGGGAGAGCAAAAAGTATAAATGTTCCCAACTGTATATGCTGGGAAGGAGCGAACGACGAGCAGCGCGCAGCGCGCACGTGCCACACTGATACCCGCCACTCGCCTTGTTTCGTTTGCAGTGCAATCAACTCAATCAAGTCCGTGGCGTTCGCCGCACACCTCACCGCGTTGCGTTGTACGGCATTGCGATGATACCTGCATCGAATGCTGCGCGACGTGCATGCGTGCCGTGCGCATGAAACCCGTTCCTATCAGCATTCAAGACACCCCTGCAGCTATCCCACATCCGAACCCTGGAACAACGCATGTGGAGGCCTGTGTACCATTCGATCAGGCATGAGACATGAGGACGACCTTGTTTGTTCCCCCGGACTGCGCTTCCAGGAGGGCGGAAATGTGATAGCAGCGACCCTGGACGCTGCGCGGTGTGAAGTGAGGTTGGGAAACTTGAACGCGGTGGTTGGATGGGTGACGTTAAGCTGCAGCTAGCGTTTAGCGTGGGAATCTCCTCGCGTGCTGCCCTGCCATGGACCTGGATCCTATTTACCTATCTATCAAGCAAGGAGCCAAACGACTGACGATATGTACCTGCTTACTGCTGGACCAAGTTTAGCTGAACGATTGACATGAAAGCTCTCATGCAATCAAGACGGCAATCCGTCACCTACGCAACAGCCACTATCGGCCAAACTTTACCAAGCAGGCAGTGATGCATGTGCAACCGGACTACTGTTCTGTGACGCCTTGTCGCGACGGATAACAACATTCCCGTCCAGACATATCGTGCGCAAGGAAGCAACGCCGCACAATGGACTTGCTACTGTGGCAATGCCAACATTTTCCACGGAGCATTCTGTAACCAGTCCGGCTCCATGCGCGCGAGCCGCATTCTCTCGATTCGTCGAACCACCAAGGGCGGCTGTTCATCATCCCTAAGTTCATGATCGAATGCTACGACACAGTTTCTCCTAGATGTTGGCATATTTACAGTTCAATGCAGCGAACACAGACGCGCGTTGATTCAAAGATACCTTACACACACTACCTCTACTTATCGCGCTGCCTGCAGTCGTGCTGACGTTAGGCAGGGCAATGGCTTATGACTTTCACTAAGAGGGGTACATCATCGTGAGAGTGTGGAGTATGAAGTATTAAGTATGAAGTATAAGACACACGTCTGTCATATGAAGGTATATTCTATTTGCTGTCGCTGGTCCACGCGTAACCAAAATGTCAAAAGAAGATCCCATACAATCTCCGAGTATACCATTCGTCTCGAACATAGAGTCGCAAGCTGAATCCATTGCTTCCGGCATCGTTAACGGCTTCTACAGGCAAATGTTGAGGCTTCGCATCTGTCACACTGATGGATGTTAGCAAAGTTCTTTGCAATCATCTTCGAGTATATGTTGTGTAGTCGAGTGTTGTCAGACAGCAGTTGGACTATAATGTTGATCGACATTGTTTATTAAGCAAAGGTCTGTGATATTATATGCTTCATCACGTAACGTGGGAAATGCAGGGGAGAGGGTGGGTGTAACCGGGGGCGTGTTGGCATACCTGTTGGAGTGAGGCGAGTGTTGCTTGCCGGCGCCGCATGTGCAAGTCAAGCAACACTCGCGGTTGTGGTGAGTGAGAGGAAGAACCGCTCAGCTGCCTCCTGCAAAAATTCATTTGTACACTCTGATCCTCGTCCCACCTTCCAAAAGTGACTCGGCTTGCGGATCCAACCATCACCACCTCCAGAAAGTCCGCGCTCACGACCAACATTAGCGCGATTCATGGCGTAATTGCGGCACCTTCTCCCTCCGCATACCTCTACAACATCGAAGCGCACATGGAGCACCTCAGTCTCCATGATGCCGGCCCACAAGGCCAGCCTGGCCCACAGCAGATGGGCCAGCAGCAACAAACACTAGGCATGCCGCCTCCGGTACCACAGCTGCCGCCGCAGATGTTCACGACGGCCGCGCAACTGCTGGACCTGACGGATAGTGAGTTTGTGACGTGAAGGCACGTATGCTGGACCGGGTGCGCTGACATGGGTGCTCTGAAGAGAAGCTTATGGTCGCCCTGAGAGACGGGCGCAAGTTGATCGGCGTGTTGAGAAGCTGGGATCAGTTCGGTATGGCAATGAGCAAGGGACACAAAGCAGGGGGGATGATAGAGGGCTGATGCGAGAGCGTACAGGAAACCTCGTTCTTCAGGATACTCTGGAGAGGCTGTTCGTGCAGAACCTCTACGCCGACATCGAGCGCGGTCTCTTCCTCGTAAGAGGCGAGAATGTGTCACTTCTGGGCGAGATTGTACGTTCACCATCACATGCGAAGTGAGATTGGCATGCTGACCTGTCTCAGGATCTCGACAAGGACGACTACGTCCCACCCCCCTTTGAAAAGGCATCTGTTGAGACGGTCTTTGCTTTGAAGAAGGCTGAAGATGCGAAGAGGAAGAAGTTGGATAGGTCAAAGCAGAAAAAGCTGGCAGCGTTCGGCTTCGAGGGAGAACACCACGGAGAGGCCATTCTATGAAGGAACGTCGATGTGACAAACAAAATGCCTGACAGGGCAAAACCACTGGAAATGAGGCGGACAGGCGACTCCCAATTGAGTATTTACTGATGTTCCATACGTCTTGAACATGCGGACGTGTTCATGAAATCTTATCCACTGCTGCATTTATCCATTGAATGTGAAGAGGACAGGGTGTGGATGTATGTCTTGAGCTGTATGTCTAGTGACATGTAGTAGGATCTAGAGCACCGGCTACTCCTACAGGTTCCCTTGCGAGTACAATCATACAGAGCACACGACATGATATGCTACCTTTCAACACGCAAGCAGCATCCCAAGCTTACCACAACTTTGAAGGCGACTGGCACAGTATCACAAGGGCATAGCTTCTACGGTTAGCGGCGGCCCGTGCCGAATACTTCACTAACCTCCAGGCTCGACTCCTCTTTTACCACACAAGCACACTATCGACACGGCTTTGCCACACGCAAACCTCATCGTTGCGGATCTAAGCTAGAGACTTCCAGACTTACGAAGTGTCGTATGTACTCGAAATTTGTACACTGCCAACGACGCAACTTCTTAATTTGAGGTGTGAAGTGAAGTGAACGGCGGCTGGTCCCGCTCTTGCTCTTGCTACTACCATCTGAAGGTGCGTTGAGATCGCTCTTTCCTCACCCGTCGAAAAAAGCAAACAAACGCATGACTCTCCAACCGTTTGTGTAACATCAAAATGAAGACTTGCTACGCTCGCTTCCTGCTGCTCCACACTTCAACAACACCAACAACCGACAACTGCCTGGCTTCCTTTCACTGAATTCGCTGTACTTAGCTCTGGATCTGGCCAGAAGGACACTCTTATTCACAGGAACCCTGGCCACGCATAAACTTGAATCATTGGCCAACTCTTCACTTCGGACGAAATCGACAAGAGAGAACCAGCACAGAGATACAGCACAGAGACACAGCAGAGCAACAGCAGAGCAACACGCCACATCACACATAACTTCTTGCAAGACCTAGTTCGACTTCTACTTGTCACGTTTTTGCGCTTCCACAAAAAGCTAACCAATCCGTTCAGCCATTACCCTTACTACCTCGATTGGCAATTCGACGACGCTTTCCCGTACAGCATCCAACAACGCGCCCAACTCCAGCAATTTGCGGACGGCCTGGAGTACCCTGCAGTAACGCCGGCTGCCGTCAACCAATTCGATCAGGAACTCACGGGCAGCTTCGAGCACTTTGCAGCAACTTCAGCCACCTTCGTTCAACTCGATCCGAGACTGCAGGAGCCCGCATCGATGTCGGCCGTCGTCAAGCAACCTGACAAGACAGTCGCTGGTAGGCTGGATCAACCAGCAATGCCGGCCGCCGTCGCTCTCGGTGGCGACCCAGACGTCCACATGATCGACGACGACGACAATGATCTTCCTACAGACGACGACAACGTCACTGAGTATTCATTCAAATCCGAAGACTACCCACACGAAAGCGAGTTGGAAGACTCGGACGAAGAAGATGCTCGCTCGCACATCAGCCTTTCCTCCACCGACGAGCCAGAAGTCTGCGGCGTTCACAATGTAGTCTGGAAGGACTTGACCCCCTCACAGCGTATGACTTACGAGCGGATGTTTGGCACCCTGCCGGCGGAGCCTCTCAACGGGTCATGGAGCTTCACAGAGGACTACCAGGCAGAAGTGGATCAGCAATGCATCGACTACAACAAGGTTTACGGCCTCAGAGGGTGGTTGATTCCTCCCCAGGAAGCCCAGACAGTGTTGAACGGAGTAGAGGAGCGTCTCAGAAAGCGGGTAGCTGGAATGCCCATCTTCATGCCACGCATCAATGTAGGCCAGCCAAGACAACCGCCTTTTCCCTTCGCTCAACAACAGCAGCAGCAGCAGCAGCAGTACTATCACCAGCAGCAGCAGCACCACCAGAACGGAGGTATGCCCATGGGCATGCATCCAGGACCAATGCGTGGTACGACATACATGCCGGCGCAAGGACACCCGGGCATGCCCCGTCAGCTCATGATGAACGACCCCAACAACCGTGGCTTCAGGAATGCTCCTCCGACAATTATTACTCGACCACCATTGAAAGGCCCCACCCCACCGTACCCCACCCGCACGAGGCCAGATTTCCGCAAGACTGTTGGCAAGTCGGCTGGACGCGGTGGTAAGACACGCCGCCAGGCCGAAACCGACGAGTTTCCGTGGAACCGACAGCTCGACTTCATCAAGGCTCGAGAGGCATTGAAGACTGGGACACCCTGGGATATGTCGGTCTACGACAAGAATACAATTGCATCCATGGAGGCGACTCGCTCGCGCAATGGGCCAGTTCTTGCCAAGCAAGAGATGCAGATCACTATGAAGCAGAGTAAGTCATTGCACGTCCCACATACATTGGATTGTCATTTACTAACACTGTACCAGAGCAATCCCGCAATCAGAACAAGGGAAAGAGTGCCCAAGCAAACCCGGAAGCCAGCTCCGAAGACGATGGTGATCGTGAGGTTGAAGCTGAGCACGAAATCGAGGTCGAGGAAGATGGCGAGGGCGGACTGCGCATCAAGGCGAGCAGAAAGAAGAGCCGTGCTGCTGGTGAAGCCGGTAACGACCCATACCACTCGGGAAACTTCGCCTTTTCTACCGATGAAGACACCAAACTTGCGGCTTCCATGGGCATGCACTCACCCGAAATGTTGATCGAGGCAGGCGAGACCGACAAACTTCCACTCGACAAGCTTTCGCTTATCAAAATCTGCTGGAACCCTGGCAAGAAGGGAAATTCTCAGGAGCTCGAACAAGCCGTGTTCTCTGTGAAGGATACTGTCGTCACCCGCAAGATGCTTGCGAAAACCCCCATCCTCACTCACCAGGCGGCCGAGTGCATCATCGACTTCTGCCCTGATCTGCTCTGGCGTGACATTCTCCTCCGCATTCTCAGTGAGGCAAGCTACAGCAACAAGGACATTCGCGACCGTTTCTGCCTCAACGGCTCTTGGTCAGACAGGGCTACTATCGCTAAGCGTCTCGGTGCCGCCCTCGGTAAGGATACAAACCCGCCTCGTGGCAACGGCAAGGAAGCTGCTCTGGACTGGTGCGAGACCAACAGGGACGACTTCGACAACTACCAGGCCTTCTTCGGCAAGCGTCCGCCGGCGCGTCGCACTGCGCAAGGTCGGAAGAAGCGCCAAGGAAACGCTAAGGCTGGAGACAGTGAGGGAGACAGCTCGCCGGCCAAGGGTGGTGATGACGGTGCTGACAAGAAGGTTTCGGCGGTGGCAACGGATGGTGCTGCTGAGAGTGGGAGCGCGGTGGAAGAGTCTGATGACGATGATGCAGTTTCTCTGCAAAACTCTGACGACCTTGATGCCATGTCGGACTGATTTTGGTCAGATCGCGAGGCTTGGTGGCACTGTTTGCGAAGCGAATGCTGAGATCGTAAGATCTTGGGCTGGCTTGGGCGAATGTTTTTTCGCTTCATGGTGCACAAAAAGCAGGTGGAGATTACTTATGTGTTGACGGAGTCTTACGACTGGTGCTGCTTTTCTGTTGCCTCCGTCTTGCTTTGGTGCTGCTTTGATTGTGCTATTGTACTGTGTCGGTGTCACTTTAGTGTTGCTTGGGACTTTGGTAGGCACGATACCCCAAAAAGTTGGTTTCATTGCACGCGTCTAACGTTCACCGTCTTCTGTACGGCACAACGTTCTCTTCTCAACCCGTGTTTGTGGTTGGTGACGTTTGAGCGGAAAGCGAGCAGGCGGCAATACTCTCTAGGTATGTTTAGTTGTTGTCAACAAGACTCTCCTAAGCTGACATTACCTTGAAACGAAAGCACTAACGGAAGTCAATGCATCAATAGTCACAAATCCAATGCCATGTACAGCGCGTGTGTGTTTGAAAGAAGTCAGTCTTAGCTCCTGCCAACTCCCGACATCGTCACTGCTGACAACAAGATATCAATCTGTACGCATGTGCCTTCACTCTTCGCCGAAACTCACTACACCAACCATTACGGATCCCAGAACGCGACAATACATATTAACGCCTACAGTCATTTGACTCAACATCCCAATCGCTTCCACGCCAACAACTCCTACTATTGCTCCTTGAATGAAATCAAGCGCCATCTTTGGAAATCAGCATGTCATCACCGCCAGACTTACGGATCAGCGAGCCCGCAGAAGACGAACCCGAAGGAGATTTGCAGTTCTCTTCCCTACACCCGACCATCGCGTCGGCACAAGAGCAGGATCATGACCAGGGTGGCCGTATGTCCCTTTTGACTTCCTCCTCCAGGTTCAGACCAAGCACACCTTCACAAGCCAAGGACGTCGCAGGAAACCAAGCTCAAGATGATCAACCAAGGTGTCCAGCGGATTCCATCGTCGAGTCAACAGAGGCACCATGCGACTCACCAGCGCCTACACTCGCACCGCTGCCCCCTGAGCATCAAGTAGCCGACATAACCGCGGAAAGCAGCGCTTCCAATGAGAACAAACAAATATTGCGCTACGTACGACCAGATGCATTACCAATGGTAGAGCCAGCGTCCAGTCTGCGGTACATATATACCCCTCTTCGCCTGACACACCCAGACGTGCGCCCGCCATCCGCTATGGAGCACCGGACTCGTTTGCCATCCCCGGACATCAAGACTCCCATACTGGGCCAGAACGCTGCGTTGTTCGGCAGGCTTGAGTCGCATGGCAAGTCAACTTACACTTCCGAACCACCACAGCTGGAGGAGCTCGATCCCAGAGACCCTCAAGATGAAGATATCTTGCAATTTTCGGACGAGAGACCCATGGCACCCAATCGGCGGCTTGACGTGGATCGCCTGCAAGGACGAGGACAACCCACGAGTACTGTCCGGGCTGTTCAAAAGGGCGCATAGAAATTGCTCGATGGGACAGAATACGTCGATCCAACCCGCAGGCAAGCCATGTCGGCGACATTGTCCGCTGAGACTATGGCAGTTGTGGCGCCACCCGGGGATACCTGGGATGCGGAGGGCAATGAAGAGGCTGTGGTCAGAACACCACGAGGGCTGGCGAACTACTCGGAACGTAACTTCAAGGTGAGCAAACCGGAACCGAAACCGAAACCGAAGAAGAAGCACAAGAGGTTTACCTCGCCCGCACCTAAAATCGGCGATGAGGGTGTCGAAGCATATCAAGAAAAACTCAAGAGTCTTTTGGATACTGCTTTGCCGGTAGAACCAGCTCCAATGGCATCGTCTCAATCAGAAGGAGAACCAGAGAGAGATGGTGTGCAGGAGTACGGGGATGCTCTCAAGGCTCTTGCGGAAACTACCACATCAGAACCAGCACAAGGTTCGATGGCACCGCCTCCTCGGCCAAGAGATAAACAAGAGAGACAAGACACTCCGGAACCGCCGCATGCCTCGACTCCGCCGCCGTCTCAGGGGGAAAGGAGCCAGGAGAGACAAGACACGCAAGAACCGGAACAGCCACCTTCGTTCCATGAGCAAACATGGGAGTGGAAACACTTTTGCAAGAGATACCATGGTTACAGATACAGAAGAGACCGCCCGACGACATGCGAGCTGGCTAAGGTTATCGTGGTGCCAAAACGGCCATCACGACTCTCTCAAGTACACAACGCTGAGTCTGATGATTCAACAATCCCATCTTCCAACCCGCCACCTACGCCTCTACCAAGGCTATTCAGCGCTACGCACGGTCTACTCACACCCGGCGCAATACTGGATTACATGAACCATTTTAACAACCGGCCGGCCAGCGGCCGACCACTCCCACGCGCCAAAACCTCAGGCCTCGAAATCTTCTACCGCGCACCCCCAGAATCGGCAGTAGTAGCACCAGCAGCAGCAGCACCCCAATACGATGTGAAAATCCTCCACTGGAGAATCTCAAAACAGATGCGCGACCTTTCCTTCCTCCTCGAGCTCGTCGGAGCCCTCAACGCCCCGCCGCTCTAGCAACGCGCGGTAGACATGATAGGCCCGAAATGGGACGCCGTCATCGAGCGTTACATTATCGACCTGCCAGAAGAGGTAGAGATGGACTTGTTGTACATCACCTGCTTCAACCACCCGGCGCCGCACAGCACCTTCGAAAAGCACATCTGGGGCTCCGAACTCGTTTCGAACCGCTACTTTGCTTTCTTTGTCTCCGATTCAAATTGCAAGTTGACTTCGGCTGCGGAATACAGACCGCGTAGGTTTTACGGGTGGGCTATGGGGGGTGAGTGGGATGCCGCTTTGCAGAAGTACTGGAAGATGAGGCGTCATGCTCGCGGTGTGAAGGAGACTTCGGCTCAGTTGCAAGACGAGATGCCCGATCGCTTCCCCGGGCCGGATCCTTGGCTCAAGTATCTGGACTCCGAACAGGATGTGGGCTCTTCTGAGCCGAAGAAGAAGTTGAAGGTCATACTGCCGCCGCCACCGACGACGAGGCCCAAGAGGAGGAGGCGGCCTTCGGATCCTGCGCCTGGATTCGATGCGTGGTTGTCTCGGAGGAGGAACCTCCCGTTTTCGCTTCCGCCTTCGCTTCCCCTTGCGGCTAATTCATCGGGCGGGAAGGTGTTGACGCAGCCTCTTGAGTCTCAGGCCCTCGCCAATGCCAGGGCTTTGTACAGAGAAGCGACGCCGGAATTGTTCGACGACGATGATCTGGACGAGCTTGTTTCGGAGGATCGATTCCATGACGAAGATAAGGGCGATAGTGAGGAGGACGCTAAATATAGTGACGAGGATATTGATGAGGACGAAAATATGCGTCTTGCAATAAAGCTGAGCAAGCAAGATCAAGCGGAGCGTGAACGGCGGAGAGACAGCGGCGGCAGTGATGTCGACGCTGGCGTCGGTCCCGCTCCGAAGGAGGAGAAAGAGATCCAGCCTTCTTCAGGGGACAACAAGATGGCAGGCCTACCTTTCCCGACCTCAAACTCCGGCAAGAGTCCGCCGCAACCTTCCGAGCTCTCACCACAATTACCGCGACCTTCGTCTTCGATGCTGCCGCCACCGCGGCCGTCAGCTTCAACGCTCCTTCATAAGACCGACGAACTCGGCGACGAAGAACCTTCTCCAATCTTGGATTCTCCCAGAAGTCCGCCGCTTCCAACTTCACCACCACTGGAAACGCCTACATCGCCGCGGTCGTCATCTTCAATGCTCCCGCCTCCATCCCCAAGACCCTCGTCTTCAATGCTACCTCCACAGCCCCCATCGCCGCGACCGAGCCAGCTGTTGTTGCCGCCGCCACCTTCGACACGGCCGGCGCCGCCTGCGTTGCCGCCAGTGGTACTTGAACGGAAGAGAAAGTTCCGTGTTATAGATCTCGATGCGGACCCGGATCTTGATGAGGAGGACGATAGTGATAGTGATGATGATCAAGTTGAAGATGAAGACGATGAGGACATCGTGATGGAAGACGCCGATGACGAAGGACGATAGCCGCGTGGGTAGAGATGGGCTTTTCCTTTGCGAAATGCATGCTACTGAGAGCCGAGAGGCTTGGGTCTGGGAAACAACCACATTCGTTGGAAAGGTTCTGCTTTTCGCTTTCGCTCGGGGGTGTTTGCCAGAAAGGTTGGGAGGGCTGAGCCAAATGCCATCGGTTCTGGATATATGTTAGATCAGGGCGATGATTTTTAGTGTAGGACACTCTGGTAATTGGAGTGTATCGGATGAAATGGACGAGCAGCTCTTTCATTGCGCTGCTGGTCCTTGCTTGGATTCCATTTATGTTCCAATGCTCGCTTTTTGAAAAAGGGCGAAAAAGATAAAAGGTTGCCGCCCGTTGAGTGGAGCAGGAAAAGGGGCGATCGCTTTTCCCCCCTGTTATTCTATAACAATCCCTCCCAGAGATGCCCGAGACTCCCAAACGTGAAGAACTGGGTGCGCGCGGCAGAAGAACCTTCCAATTCCCTCCATCTCAACCTCGTGCGTGCGTGCGGCCAGGAATGATCTTCACCCTCTAATTCCGCTTAACGCCGCTCCTCTCCAGCGCCTCCAACAACTCAGGCCTATTCAGGAGACTCTCCCTCGCCTTGCCATACCCCATCCAGCACCTAATCCGCTTATGACTCTCGGGCCAAACATCCTCCTCCTTGTGCACCAGCCCATCGAAGAATTTGTACGCGGCGCGCGGCGCCGTCTCTCCATACTTTTTGATCTGCGACTCGCTGCGCTGCTCCTCGATGATGCCGAGGTCGCGCTCGATCGTCACGTGGATGCCGGCTTCTTCCCAGGCCTCGCGGGTAGCAGCCTCGACTTCACTCTCATCGGCTTCCCAACCTCCTTTGGGCAACACCCAGCCTTTGCGCGACGAGGATTGGATTAGGAGGACTTGGGTGCGGTCGGCAGAGAGGGGGACGATGCCGGCGACGAGGCGCTCGCCTTTGGGGCCGTATCTGGGTGGAGGGTGTTAGTTTTGGATCATCGAGGGGTTGTGGTTTGTTTTTGTTGATCACGCACCTTTGCTTGTCCCGGCCGACTCGGGCGTGCATCGACCTCTCGGGTTGTTTTGCTTGTTCTTGCGCCATGGTTGTGTGGGGTTTTGTCTAACGGACAGGCGGAAAGGAAGGGTTGTTGTGGTTGTGGTTTGTTGTGTTTAGTTGGGTCGAATCAAAAAGGAAGTCGTCTCGTCGTTAGCTGGCCTGAGGATGGCAGGGGAGAGTTGAGCCAAATGAATAGCAAAGTCAGAGAGCCTCTCAAAGGGAATTAGCGAGAGGGTGCAGGTCGTAAAATCGTAGCACGTGGGCAGGAGGTTGACGACGGCGGAGGAAGTGAAGTTGAGTTGGGGCGATTCGTGGATTCGAAGACCTCAGTCCCGCGCGACACGGGTCTGAAGACGGAGGCTGTGAGAGAGCCGGAGTGTTTGGTGGTGCTGCATAGTGGGAAGAAAGGAAGAGGGTTTGTTGGTGGGTGGTTCAAGGGTGGTAGCAGTCGGTCGGCGGTGGGAACATTAAAATGGCCCGGATCTGGGGCTTCCCTTCCCTTCCCTTCCCTCCCTTGTTCCCTTGTACCCGCTCCTCGGCCAAAGTTACTGGAGACATTGATGACCTTGGCTACGCCTACTACTTGGTTGCTGGTTGGGTTAGCTTGCGCTAACCATCAATTAAACACGCACAAAGGTCAGAATATTGCCGTGAATCATGCCCATGTCGAGAGGTACAGTAGCAGTCGGGTCGAGGTTGAGGCCAAGCTTGCGTTGGCGCGGGGCATTTCTGCTGCTGTTTGTTGTCGATCTTCTGCTGCTTCCAAGCTAGAGGGGCTTTCTTCTTCTTCGTTCTGCATGCATGAGGATGCGATGCACCTTTATTTTTAATATAATAATCCTCACACATATCCATCCCTCTCACTGAGGCATCAAGGCACCAATGCACTCCGGTCGGCCATTCAAAGCTCGTCTATGATAGATAGATAGATCAAACACTATACTGTATCTCTATATCTATGTTTATAATTCTATTCCAGACCACACGCCACTTTACTCCTTCTGTATCTCTGTACCACTCACTTCTCCCCCCAGCTCAACACATCCCACCACATCTGCACCTGCACCCGCACCCGCATCTCGCCGTCTTCGCTCAAACCAACACCGCTCCTCTGCGGTGTCAATCATGCAGCACCGAGCCATGCCCCTCTCTCTCATCACCCCCATAGGTAAGTCCAATAGCACTTCGCAAACAGAGCACGTGCTCTCCTTCCTTGCCTATCTGTCCCCGATTTCGATGGACATCGGGCATGCTGCCCAACACAACACACATGCCTGTCCACGAATAGGTGGGTATCATCAGCAATAACACACTCGGCTAACACACATCAGGCTACCAGTCAGGAGACTGTGGATATTGCAAAGCAGAAGACTCAGGTCGGCGAACTCCCGATTCCCGTGCGTTGACCTCGTGACGCTTCGTTCATCGCCAGCATACGTTCCATCATCACCTTCTATCGCCAACATGGCACCAACTCATGAACGATGGCCTTGCGCAGACGATTCACACACAATCACGTTTCCGAGTTCCATGTCTAACTTTCAGAAGGCGCCTCTTACTATGCCTTGTCCAAAGCCCTCGCACCCGAGCATTACCAGATGCTGATGGATCGTGGATGGAGAAGGTAAGTCTTGACGACCTTGCTACTGTTTCCTTGTTTGAGGAGATCCAAATTACCACCCTGCGGCAATACTGATTCACAGTCCAGGTCAGGTACTCTGTGCTATCTGCCTGATGCCTCGCGTTCGTGCTGTCCGCACTACACCATCAGGTAAGTAGACAAGCCCTGTCAGCATTACTTCGATCACTGACATCTCAGGTTACCTGCTTCTGAGTTCCAGGCTAGTCGCGACCAACGGCAATCTCTTTATCGATGGAATCGATTCGTACTCGGAGACAAGTACATCAAACAAGCAAGTGCGAAGCATCCAAAGGAAAAAGGGTAAGACGCGTACATACTGTCAGCTGATTCAATCAGCCAGCTGACTCATTTTACAGTGGGAAGAAGCGCAACACCAACACCTTCGACCTCACCACCGTAGTGCACGAAAGTGAAGAGTCGAACGTATTCGCAGACGTGGATCCGGCGCCCGACCACATCTTCACAGCAAACCTCGAGCCCGACACTTTCACACAAGAAAAGTACGAGCTCTTCCACGACTACCAACAAAATGTCCACAACGAAGGTCCCTCGGAAATAACACCCACTGGCTTCAAGCGCTTCCTCTGTGGCTCGCCTTTAGAGCGCAGAACAGAACCGTCCGGCAAAAAGCTAGGAAGCTACCACCACTGCTACCGACTCGATGGTCGTTTGATCGCCATGTCAGTCCTCGACCTCCTACCTCACGGCGTCAGCGGCGTCTACTTCCTCTACCACCGCGACTTCGAGAAGTGGAGTCTAGGCAAGCTGAGTGCGCTGCGGGAAACGGCTCTGGCTCTCGAGGGCGGGTATGAGTACTACTACATGGGTTACTATATCCACAGCTGCTTGAAGATGAGGTACAAGGGCACCTACAAGCCGCAGCACGTGCTTGACTTTGAGTCTTTTGAATGGAGCCCGCTCGACGAGAACATGGGTCGTTTGATGGACAAGAGGAAGTACGTCAGCATGAGTCGAGAGCGCAAGGGAAGTGGAGAAGCAGCGGCCGCTCCTACTGAGAGCCACTCAAGCACCGAAACCTCCGATCCCACTCCCACCACCGCCGACAACGACTCCACATCCCTCTACCCAACCCCCAAATTCCCAATCCCAGCAGAAGCGGCCAACTCCCACCTCTCGCTGCTCGAACTCGGCATGCCCGGCACACTCTCCCTGCAACAGCTCGAAGAGACCGTGGACTTGGACGACGTCAGGATCTCTCTGGGCAAAGGAGGCATCCACCGGACCGTCGACATCGTCACGTGGGATGACGGCAACGAGCTGGATTCCGGGAGCGTCAAGGGCGTGATTGCCGAGTTTGCCGCATGCCTGGGCCCGGAGCTCATCAAGGGTGTTGTGGTGGATTTTGCGAGGTGATGTATTGAGGTTATTCCCTTGCTGGGCTGTAATGGTTTCTGGGTGTGGGCGAGATCTTGAGCTCGTGAGAGCCACCAAGGGGTGTTGATACAGTGATACAACTGTAGAGACATCAACAAACACCTCAACTTGCAGCAAAATTGCCTTTTCCCACTGCAGATCGGTCGGACGGGGTTTGGTCGTAAAATTAAACCGCAAGAAAAGAGTCTATACAGGTTTCAGGCGAAGCTTACTCGATGCACGTATGTCCGGTGACTAACGTTTCAAAAGGGACTCTAGAAAAACAAATTGGACAATCGCAATATGGGTATCTGTTTCTATCCGCCCGCGAAACGCCGGCGATCTCGGTGTGTCCAACAGAGAGAAAAACCACAAACAAAAAAAAGAACACTATAGAGAAAAAAAAAAGGGGGAGAACAAGGACACAAGGAGGACATGCACCCAGGACGACAACAACCCGACAAAAAATCAAGTCACAGTCCACCCCCCAACCCGCGTCCCACAAACCCCATGCCTCCCCTCCGCCCAAGCCCCAACCTTCTCCTCCAACCACCCAGCCGCCCAAACACCCTCCTCACCTCCCTCCGCCGGCCTGCCGATCTTCACCTCCTGCGAAAACCAACACCCCATCTCCGAGACGGCATACTGCACGCACTCGCGGGCGCTTTCGCACATCCCCTTGCACTCGTCCAGCGAGCTCCCTTGGGTCCCCGCTCGGAGGTCAGGGGATAGGTTCGTCCAGTTCTCGCGTTGGGGCTTGCTGGCGATTTGCGGGTGGATGTAGTGCTGGAAGACGTCGCGGTGGTGGAGTGGCTGCTGCTGCTCGACTTGTTGACGCCGGGAGATTGTCGAGCCGCCAGAGCGGCGTTGTTGCTGGGGTTGGTTCGATTGTTGTTGGTGTCGCTGGACCGAGCGCAACCAGTCTTGCTCAAAGGCGAAGAGGGAAGTGATTTCGGGCGGCGAGAGGTGGTGGTAGGAGAGGGCTGGGGCGCACCAGAGGCTGTCGCGGTGTTGTTTCGTTTCGGCAAAGTCCATCGTGTTGGGGTTGCCGCCCTGGATCATCGGCCAGGTCCAGGTCAAGGGTGTGCCGGACTCGGCCAGCGCTTTGCCGAGAATGCAGTCCCCTGCCCAGTGGGCGGATGTCAGAGCGTGCCAGTCTGCTGCATTCTCCTTGTAGAGTGCCGCAACACGCTTGAGCGCAGGGTTGGAAATCACAAAACTCGAGCCGCCGTGCGCGAAAATGTCCTTGTCGATCTGCACTTCGCTGCCGTAGTAAAGCGGCTCCGAGGCATCGAGGCGTTGCAGCCAGGCCAGCAAGTTCGACCACACCAAGTAAGTGTCCGGCTCGACGAAGACGTACCACTTCTTGTCCGGGTGCAGGTCGAGCGCGCGCGCCGCCATGGGCAGGAACTTCCACTTGTCGAGCCGCCAGCCTTCGTTTTCGACTTTGCCCGTCGCGCCGCTTTCGCGGCTGACGGCGCCGCTGAGTTCCGAGTCGTCCAAGGCTTCGCGGCCGTGGGCGCGCAGTCTACGCCAGAGGGAGAAGTCTGGGTGCGAGTGTTTGAGGTCGGGGGAGATGGCGGAGAGGACGTCGTGGACTTTGTGACCGTGGAAGTCTTCGGCGTAGTCGGAGAGGATGATGGAGTTGGGGTAGCATTTGAAACTTGTGGCAATGTGGGCGGGGAGTTTGTCTTTGATTTCGGTGGCGCCGGTGCGCATTACGACGAGGACATCTTCGCCGCCGCCGAGCTTTTGGCAGGGCAGGTCTTCTTCTTCGTTGGGTGTTGGGGGTGTGGTCGTGGTTTGTGCTGTGGTTTGTTCCGTGTGTTGGGTGTTGGTCTGTTCTGTGACGTTGGGTATGGTGGAGGATTCCTTGGGGAGGGTTGTTGGGATCTTCCAGTTCCCTAATGATGGATATGTGTAGCAGAGGTGTACGGCCAGAAGGAGAGTCATTCCAACAACCATCAAGACGATGGCCTTGGACGCCGCCCGCGGCGTCTTGCTCGACGTCAAGCCCTGCATGTTAAGGAGTTAAGGTGGAAAGAAGTGAAAGAGGCTCGTGAGCTGTTGCCGGTGGGTTTAATCACTCATCCAAATGATTGAATCGATCACGGAAAAGAAGTGAGTTTGGTATAGAAAGACTCGAGATGGGAATGGGAACTTGGGAACGAGAGAGAATGTGACGCTTGGTGCGAAAGAGGCAGCGTCCAGCAAGAACAATGAAAGATAGAGAGACAGAGAGCGAAGTCATCTCGCCGTTACAAGCGAGCCAGTCCTACCTTGTACAGTAAATCACACGTGCCCTGATCATCGACCAGACCAGGATGCGTGGGTGCGTCGAATCTGGCGGGCACCATATTATCGAGTTGATCTCCTGATTAACTGTGGGCTGTCGTCCTGGCATGCCTGGCATATCGAAAGCTGACTCGGCGAAACTGTGGAGGATGATGTTTCGCGTACGTGGTCGAGCTGGTGCATGTTACGATCTGCACGCGAAAATGGGAGAAGCTGACGACGCGACCCCGATCAGCCCTACGCTTTCTTCGGACCTTGGCTCCGTTTGGCGAATGCTTGAGGCTTGATGCAATATGCAAGTCATTTCGCTTGAAGGATGCCCTTCCTTCCTTTTTGCATACATGTACATATTGATCAACAATGTTTCGATGCTCCAGGGAATACTTCATCTGCAGCTCCGTCTGGTGTACTCGCTTGAGTCTTTACAGCTCAGTGAACAGCGTGGATACTCTGCACGCATGTTCCTTGCAGAACGTCCACAAGTAGTTCGTGTCTCAACCAATGACCCGCTCGTGTAACGTCGCAGAGAGGAAACGTCACGGTCGCAGACTTTATGGTGTGAAACGTCGAGAAGCTGTATCAGACGTGACTTTACCACGTGAGACAATTTGACGACGCGTACTACAGTACTGAGAGCGAGGCAGGCGTTTCATTTTCTCAGGGTTAGGGTTGGGGTAACTGCAAGTATGGCGATACGCCATATCAACACAACCGAATGCTGGGATATGTCGATATTTAACGTTCTTGTGTCAGTTTCCGATCCTGTATACTATGCGTTCTCGGACGATCATTTTGTCCGAGGTTTTCGTCGAGTTCCATGGCCTTTTGAATCATGTCTTTTTCCTCGACACGATTGATGCATACTGTACTTTACAAACCCAGCCAGCCCAACATTGTCGAACTTGAGAACATTACATAAACACTTGACGGAACCTGTATATGATGCAAAACCTCGGCGGCAATATCAAGCCTCAGAGAACATGTAAAGTACATCTCTGGACGTTCAGCAAATTACGAGCATATCGACAGATGCTGCTCGAACAACAATAGCCTCGGTAGATGGTACATTTGACGATGAGAATGTGGCAAGACAATTATTGGACAACGAACACTGACCACATGTATAGCAACATTGGTACCATTGTACTTCAATTGTGAAGACACAGAGTATCGTTCCACCCGGTAGAATCACACCACACTACGGCGAAGAAACAATAATCTACGATGTAGGAACAATAAGAGGCAGAAGTACCGTCATCCTTTGCTGCGGGTAAGACGGCTCATCCTGCGGCTGGCTGCATAGTGGAAGATCCGCGGGATGCCGATGGGCAAAGTTGGTTTTGACTGGGCAGTGCTGTGCTGGGCGCGCTGGTAATTGGGCTGGGCAGAGGCGTCCAGTGGGTGGAAAGTGGCATGACATGAGGCGCTGTCACGGGGGGCTGACTGACTGAAGTGTAATACATTATTAACATCCTCTCTGCCTACCTACATGCACCTACACACATGCAGTCTTCCCTCACTGCAGCAAACAACTTCCTGTCCACTGCATCCGCACTCGTACACACGCGTCATCTTGACATCTCATGCTGGCCATAGCACTGCCGTAGCCTCGCCTCCCCCAAACGACCCCATCTCCCCGCGGAACACTCTTACTCAACACGGTTCGCCACGGACATGCCGTCAGTATTTTGGACGTCAACGAGGCGCTGGAAAGCAAAGTACTGGGTACTTTTCGCCGCTCTCCTCTACACCTCCTATTGTTTCGTGCGAGGCATGCCTCTCCTCAGCTCCAACCTGCCGCCATACACCGGCAAGCATGATGTAGGCACCATCGACCTCGAGGTGCCCGTGGATCCTCCGCGCCGGGTCGGCGAAACTATCAATACCGAGACCGGAGAACCGGCCTTCCAGGTTGACACCGTGCTCTTCTCCATCTTCTATCCCTCCGTGAATGGCTCGCAAAGCACAAAGGAGAAGCACCTCTGGGTGCCGAAGCCCATTGCGCTTCACGCCGAGGGATATGCTCGCTTCGCCCACATGAACAACTGGCTCACCAACAATGTCTTCGCTCTCGGACTCTGGACGCTGGTCGGTGGCACTACAGTTCCCGCAGAGGTGGATGTACGGCTGGCTGGCACAGCAAAGTCCTCTCACAGCTATGGCGACTCTGCATCGATGCCTACCGATGACTACGGCCTGCCGGAATTCCCTGTCATTGTTTTCTCTCATGGCATGGCATCTGCCAGGACCAGCTACACCCAGTACTGTGGCGAATTGGCATCACGAGGCAATGTTGTGATCGCGATTGAGCACAGAGATGGTAGCGGACCAGGCTCTCTGCTTCTACACAACGGCACTGCCAATGCCGTCTTCCACATCGGCGCTGATCAACTCGATCCCAAACCGGATACGCCCAAGCTCAAGGAACTGCAGCTTGCCATGAGGCAGATTGAGGTTGAAGAGGCCGTCAAGGTCTTGCGAAGGATCAACAATGGCGAGGGATCGGCTATCTTCAAGTCAAATCCCCGTAAGGAAGGCGAAGTCCTCCCCGACTGGCAGCACCGTCTCAACATGGACCGCATTGCTATTGCCGGTCACTCCTACGGCGCAACTCTCGCCCTGCAAGCACTGAAAGGCGCACCATCTGAGGAACTGCCCTTCAAGGGCGGCATCATCCTTGACCCTGGCAAGTCCTCAGGCCCTTTGAACCACGACATCAACGTCCCCATCATGGTCATCCACTCGCAATCATGGTCCGCAAAGCACTCGATTTTCCAGGGCAGGCCTCACTTTTCCGTCGTGAAGGAGCTAGTAGAAGGCGTGATGAAGCGCAAAAAGTTCGCCTGGTTCCTCACATCAAAGGGTACGACCCATCCAAGCGTCACCGACGCGCCCTTGATCGAGCCAACCCTGCTCTCCTGGACGACAGGCTCCACGATCAACGCGCACGAGGGCGTGAACCAGTACGTCAAGGTCAGCGAGACTTTCATGCAATACCTCGGCGACGGGCACAGGAAGGGCGTGCTCAAGGAGGAAGTCAGTCATCCGGAGTACGACGAGCAGACACGGCAGATCGCCAACCCGGACATTGCCAAGTACTGGCAGGTGCATGTCTCGCCGAGCACTTTCTGCGCTTTCCCTGGGCTGTGTGGGATTCAGGAGGATGATCCCCGTCGTGCTGTGGAATACACCGCTTGATGATTTATGCCTGGAGGGTTATGATGGTTGTACGATCAGCGTTATTGTATTGGGTTATGGGCTTGCTCCCTGGTGGCTCAAGCGAGGCGTATGGTGGTTAAATGGCTGCATTATGATTTATTTTACTTAGATGTTTCAACTCACGATTTGTTATCTTGCCTCATTGTCTTTGATTTCTACCACTTCGCCATGTATAGTCTATTGTTGGACAAACGTAAGAGTTAGCAGTTGTGATGCCAAGCTCACATGCGAGACGAAGCTCTCCCCGAGTCCCCAGCCATCTCACGCCAATCGCATGAAACCGACCTCCCAACACCGACATCTTGCACAAAGCACAACAAAGAAGACACCTGCACCGACCCCCAATCCACACACGACTCAGCCCTCCCGGATAGATACACCTACCGACCGACCGTCTAATTGAACCACCACCGCCAAACACCACCACCAAACAACACAACCAACCGACCACCCAAACAATCACACCCCTACAGGAAACATGGCCAACCCCCCCAAAATCCCCCTCTCCAGCGCCTCCACAACCAGCACCAACCCCCAACACGCCCGCGACCTCCAAGACCAAATCACCCTCGCGCTGCTCGCCAACGGCGGCATCGCGCGCATCCAGACCGCACTGCGCCAGCGCCTCGACGAGGCTGGCTGGAGCGAGAACTTGCGCGAGTACGTCACGGGCTTGTTCCGCTCGGGGGAGTGCACGACCTACTTCGAGGCGATGGAGAAGGTCCGGGCGAGGGTCAGGTTGGAGGGGAGGGATGAGGATGCGGATGCGGAGGCCGAGGGGATCAAGGCTGGGAGCGGGGATTTGGTTGTGCCCGTTGCTGCTGCTGAGGGGGGAGTTGAGGCTGTTAGGAGGGAGTTGGAAGGGGTTTGTGAGATGAGGAGGAAGGAGGGTTGATGATGCGTGGGTGTGAGGAAGAGACCATGAGAGGGACAAAGATGTGTTTAATGCTGTTACGAATTACGGAATGATCGGGTGGGTTAGACTGCGCGGTCGGAGAGGTCTATTGTCGCTTGCATATTCGTCTGCAACAGCACACGTATGACGGGCGGGTGGGACTCGTATCCATACCCGGACGACCCGAGCGAGGCGCAATGAGCCGCATACCACAGGACACATGCATATCACATGGACCACAATGCCGCGACGAAGAAATTGCAATTAGGCACGCTGAGCGATCGCAGCACATGGATGATTTGGCGAGCCGCGAGAATCACCTGACCCAGCATGGAGCGTCCAGCTAAAGGACTCGCCAATGTATAAGGCGTCTGTACAGTCTTAACACCGCCCCAAGCTGGAGAGAAAGGACGAGCGAAAGGGGGACCAGGAAGAAGCATCGAATAGCCAAGGGAAACCGGATAGCAAGGCTTGCGATTAAACCTTTTCACCAAGTTGGGTTCACAAAACTCTTTCGAAGGAAGGCAAGACAGCGCTGTTTGTACGACATCGGACGGCTCTGTAGCAAGAGAAATTTGAAAGCCGACGGATCCCACGTTGCTGTGAATCGCCAGCAGACTAACCTAGCTAAGAGACAATTCACATGTAGTCTGTTGCGCCTGATTTGGCTGTATCACTCTAGACCCTGAGTCGCACAGTCTCGGTAGAGTGTTTGTACGAGGATGCTATCACATGGGGCTTTTTGATCGCTTGTTTCGATCGAATCTGGGATGTTCGTTTGAATCTGGAACATGGTCCTCGAATGTCTGCTATCCTCCTGCTTTAACGATTGCCAAATCGCAGTTGTCACCATCAACGTACAGACCCACAGTCTACTCCTCTCTACAGCATGTGTTCCCGACAACGATAATGATCGGGAGGCTTCGGCGTCCTCGTCGGGTCTCTCAAACGCCGTAGCTCGTCACTTGCTCCGGCAAGCCTACCTTACAGTATTGCACACCCTCTGACGCCGCCTGATTTTGCTCTTGCATACCATTGAACCAACCAACAATCAGAATTGAGTCTTGTATCATGTCCTCGACATCCCTCCGTCGACAGAATGACGCTTCATGCAACCATCGCTGCCCCAGAGGAAAAAAATTGGTTGACTTACGGAGCCCGTCGGCGCATCGGAGTGTTCGGCGTAGACTGAATTTTGACCACTCCGATCCGATCTCCTTCGTCGAAGGGCGCGACCTTAGAAGTGGACTCGAACAATCCTTTACCAGAATCTGCCCTTGTCCTTTGGTAGGATATGGAAAAGAATGGAGTGGATACCGCCCGGAGTGGCCATCGGCGTGATGCAGAGCAGACAATATTCAACGCCGATGATTCGAAGAATGCTCTGTCTCTCGACGTATAAGTCCCGGGCCTCGCAGCCATCTGCTATCAATGTGTAGGACTCATCAATCAATCATATTCAATAAGCTAAAGGATTCGCTCGGCGAACACTGATCCCACGGAATGGCTCCTACTGCTCCATCTGGGGCTTATCTCGGAACTGGTCGACACACCGATGCATTCTCAACCTCACATCTCGACGACATCCCCGTGCTAGAAAAAGCCCACAGTGATCTTCCGCCAAAAGACGATGATCTCTCCATACCCGACGGAGGCCACGGTTGGGTCGTTCTGGCTGGTTGTACGGTGGTGTGCTGGTGGTCAATCGGTACTGCCCAATCCTACGGTATCATCCAGGCCGCTCTGCTCCAAGAGAACGTGTCGACTTCGACTACCCTCATGTTCGTTGGCAGTATGTCTGTCGGCATCGTGTGTGCTTTTGCGATCCTCTACGCCAAGATCATGCGGACTCTCGGGACTCGCTGGACGGCTATGCTGGGGATCATGCTCATGAGTTTGAGTGGCGCGATCAGCAGCGTGGTTTATGACAACGTTGGGGCGCTGTTTGCGACGTATGGTGTTTTGATGGGACTTGGGATGGGACTCACTTTCACTGTGAGCAGACAATCATTGGGTCACTTTGCATGGTGGGACTGACAGTATTTCGTAGACCGTCGCCGTTGCTCCGACGCAGTACTTCCTCCGCAGACGTGGACTAGCCAATGGCATCGTCCTCGCTGGAGGCGGTGCAGGTGGTGCCGTTGTGAGCATTGCGCTCAACGCCATCATCCATCGCCTAGGAATCGCTTGGGCGTTCCGCATCCACTGCCTGCTCGTGGCTTGCACTGGACTGCCCGCAGCTTTCGTGATTCAGGAACGAGTGCCTTACAAGCCGTGTGGCCTCGTCGATTGGTGAGTGATGAAGGTTCAACCTACTGCAAGCAGACTACTGACAAGAAGCGCACAGGTCCCTCTTCCGCAACAAGACCTTCGTACTCCTCTTCTTCGCAGGCGCCCTAGGAATCTTCCCCATCTTCGTGCCGCCCTACTGCATGCCGACATTCGCAGAATCCATCGGTTTATCTTCCAGCACCGGAGCCGGGCTAGTCGCGGCATTCAACGCGGCTTCCGCGGTCGGTCGCATCTCTTCAGGCTTCTTAAGCGACAAGATCGGTTCGGTGAACGTCGCCTTGATGTCCATGTCACTGCTGGGCACGACCATGTTCCTCGTCTGGCCCTTCGCCAGCACTCTCGGCGTGCTGATCCTCTTCGTGCTCGTAGCTGGCATTGCAGTGGGTGGCTTCTTCAGCATGATGCCGACCGTCGTTGGCCACATCTTTGGCTCTGCGAACATGAGCGTTACCATGGGCATGATTCTGACGAGTTGGACTTTTGGGTATTTGCTGGTACGTCAAGTCCTCTTCCTCTCTCTCTCTCTCTCATTCGAGAAACCTTTCCGCTAACCGGACATACAGGGATCTCCCATCGCAGGCTACATTTTGGAAGCCAGCGGAGGAGCAAACCATGGCATCGAGCCCTACAGGCCTGCGATGTACTTTGCTGGTTCCCTCGCTCTGGCATCGGCGAGTCTCATGGCTATTGTGAGATTGCGGAGACAAAGGGAGCTTCTCGGCAAGTCTTGATGCCACGGCATGAAAGCGATACTTTCTTGTTCGCACAGAATGGGATACGACTATTAATGTATAATGTATAACGAGATAGATGGATGATATGAGACTGAATCTTACGACTTTTACGCCTCTTTTGCGCCGTAACCATCGATCGTTAAAACCCTAGTACCAAGTAAAACGTTGCCAGACTCGACGACACCAAGCAAGACAGGACTCGAGCGATGTGCCTCGGTCTTACTCATTTGGAGCAGAGGGTAAACCATTGAAAAGCGCTCAGTGGACGCCTCTGAGCACCGATTCTTGAACGATCATGCTTTCAAGATCATCGATTGGTATGCACTTTGATCGATCAGCAGCATGTAGGACTATGAGTTGGATACTGGGTGGAAGAGGAGAGAAAGGAGTCGTACAATGTAATCATGAGGAGTCGGGTACATCTCGCTAGTCCGGTCGAACAGCAATGCAATCCATTGTTTCAACTTTGCTGCCAGTCTGTCCCTCAGATTTCCTTTGTCAGGCTGATGCGTGCTACGCTACATGCCTCGATGGCTAGCTCTTTCACTTACACAACGCATTGACCTTCCGGGTCCACGTGAGCTTTCACTGACCACGGTCGAACTCTCCTGTCTTCATGTGAGTTTTGACTGCCGCTCGAGTCGAACGCACCGCCTTCACTGACCTGGATCAAACGAGTTGACATCATGGCCTTCACAACCAGAGATGCGACTGGCCCTCGATCAAACGGCTTTCCATGTGAGCTTTCACTGACACACTGCTGCCTGGACCTGTGTAACTGCATCAGCGAACGCAGCCTACATCAACAATCCACCACCAGCAATTCCTCTTCCAC
>Ga0265780_10000972_pt1 | contig 42146 bp, 32 predicted proteins | sample P1T30metagenome_FD_192432 | JGI IMG/M metagenome (GOLD analysis project Ga0265780, IMG submission 192432) | Plant litter microbial communities from East Loma Ridge, Irvine, California - P1 T30 | ecosystem: Environmental > Terrestrial > Plant litter > Unclassified | place: USA: California...
TGAATTCTGTGGCGGGGCGGTTGCCTTCGCCGCCTTGGAAGGTTCTGGTTGGGGTGCAGTCGCCGAAGTCTGCCGCGCCTCCTGCGGCGGCGCCGCCTGCTGCTGCGTTGTTGCCAGCGTTTTGGTTGCCAGCGTTCTGGTTGCCAGCGTTTTGGTTGCCAGCGTTTTGGTTGCCAGCGTTTTGGTTGGCGTTGCCGGCATTCTGGTTCTGGTTCTGGTTTGCGTTGCCAGCGTTCTGGTTCTGGTTTGCGTTGCCAGCGTTCTGGTTCTGGTTTGCGTTGCCAGCGTTCTGGTTTTGGTTGGCGTTTCCAGCATTCGCACCAGCATCAGCGGCTACATCCTCGCACTCAGCATCGGCAGCAGCATCGTCTTGTCCAGCCGCAGCATCATTACCAGCGTTGGCATTGCCCTGCTGTGCGTTTCCAGCGTTCTGTCCAGCATTCCCAGCATTAGCATTCCCCTGCTGAGCATTCCCAGCATTCGCCGCACCACCCGCCGCCGCGCCCCCCGCACCGCCCTGCGCAACAACAAGATCCCCAAGACCAGCCGCCTCCATAAGATCAAAGACACTCATGCCATCGGCATTAAGCGGCGCCCCAAGACTCTGCGCGCTGAGCGCAGCAGCATCACCGTTGACATCGACATCGGGGTCAATAAGGGGCGTGATACCACGGAGCTCAGGGGTGACCGGGAGACTCGCGTCGCCACAGACGTTCTGAACGTTGCCGTTGGCGAAAGGGTTGGTGTTCTTCTCTGCGGCTACGAGGCCCATGGCGGCTGCGATGGCGTCGGCGCCGCCGCCGAGTTCAGTGACGATTTGGTCGGCGCGAGTGAGCTTCGCGCAGGAGTTGGCTCCACCGAGGAGGTCGCTGATAGTTGCGCCTGCGATGGTCGCAGCAGCGCCGCCGGCACCGCCCTGGACGGCTGAGATAGCTGCGATGGGGACGTTCTCCTGTCCGAAGCGCGCCTCCACATATGCGATCATTGCCGCGATGAGAATGACCTTGGAAACCATGATGTCGGTATTGAATATAAACAAAAGATTCGGGTTCTTTTAGACGTTAGGTTGTAAGCGAACGTGAGACTAGCTCTAGAAAGGAAGAAGAATAGAAGCCGACCGGGGCGAAGGAAGAAAAGCGAATGGAAGTGAGTGATGCTGGAGTTGCTGATTTGCAATTGGGGGCGCAGTGGTGGAGGGTTTTATATCTCAATGCATTGTATAGCAACGAACAGCATCCCCACAGTTCGTCCTGAGCAGGCGCCATGACGACGAGCACAGGGACGCCATCTGTCTCGAATGCTGCGTCCCGCCATGGCAAACGCCTGCAGAATGTACTGCCCAGCATCGCAGGAGTGACTGGAATGGTGGTGGAAAGTGACTCGGGCCGCCGTTCTGCCAAGGCGTCATGCGCATTCGAGCCTGGTGGCACGTTTGATTTGCAGGCTGCGACTGTCGTAGGCCTTAGCGAATACCAATTAAGGCGTTGACGTGCGGAGTGGTGTTCGAGTGTGGACGTTACCCGAGGGCGAGGCTTGAGAGGGTCCGACGGCCTCAGTCGCGGTGGCGTTTCAGCCTGGCGTCCGACACCTGTAGCCGCCATTATGACACGGACAAGAAGGCAATGCGTTTGCAGCACCGGTCGAACTTCAGCAAGCGGAATGAATTGCAAGGAGAAACATTATGCGCAAGAATGTGCGCATGGCTAGATTGTGTTGATATGATGGTATTTGTGAACAGACGAGGCGCGTGCGCCCTATGCAATCGTGACAGTAAGTGCTCAAGAACATAGGAAACGCTATAAGATGGAGGCGAAGAAGAAAGAGCAGAGAATGTTCTTCGAGGCTTCCGCATGGCATTTCGAGCGAAGTCGATGACGGTCTGACGTGACAGTCGCGGAGTGCTTGGATCCGTCTCGTCGCATCCACGGAACGCAGTCGCATGAACATTTAGCCGCTTTCTTTGGCGCTTTCAACGATCTGTACGATCCTTCTATTTGCTCTGGTGGCGGAAGCTCAAACGTCGTCACGCGCATCGATTACGCCCGGTCCAGCTTCCTCCTCTCCAGCCTCGTCCTCTTCATGAGCTTCTTGTACTTGTGCTTCTTCATCTTCAGCTTGCGCTGCCTCTTGACGCTGATCAAGAGCATGCCGCCTCTCCGCTTATGCACGTGTTCGCGGAACGTCCTTGGTCGCTCGGCGGGCTCGGCTGGGAGGGCGACTTCTGTGACGGGCCGGGTCATGACGAACGGGTCGAAGGCTATGGGTGGAGGGGGCGTTTGGAAGTGAGGTATCCGCGAGGTGTAGAATTGGATCATTTCTTCTGTGGGCGGGCCGTCAAGGTACTGCCCGGGATTCATGGGATCCATGGGCTCCATGGGCTCCATGGGGAACATGGCGTCGGCTTGCATCTCTTCGTGGGCGTCGAGGCGGGCGGTGATCTGCTGTACGAGGGCGCTCAGGGTGTTGCGCGTCTCCTCTATCGTTCGCGCACGCGCATTGCCGGGCTCTGACTTGTTGAAGACCGCCTCGAAGGCGTCCATGGATGCGAGTGGCTGCCATGCCTCGCGGTGGAAGGAGAGTGGTCGGTGGAGTGCGAAGAAGGCCGACAGATGCACGTCTGGAGCTGTTAGTACTTGCACTCACATATCGGTTGGAGCGTTTCTTACCCGCGTCGCTGATGTGGGTGGTTGGCGGCACGTGAGGCACGTTGTTCATCGAGGTTGCCACGGCTATCTCTGCCGCCGTGTCTGTTGCCTTTGCGCCAGCCTCGATGCCCTGTAGCTGTGGCGCTGCATTATGCTCCACGTCCTGCGCCGGCTTCTTCTTGCTGCTCGGGGCCAGCGCCGACTTGGAGGCTATCGACGACTTTGAGGACGAGTAGCGCCGCTGGTGGCTCGGTCTGATGGTGCTCAGCCCGGCGCGGCCCAGTGTGAGGACAGGCGCAGATGAGAGGGAGCTCGTGGAGCGTGCGACTCTACCCAGCGAGGGCGCGAACATGACAAGAGCAAGGTGGTATGGCGGGGTGGTTGTGGTGTTGGATGCGGCTCAAGGCTGGCTTCAGGTCAGGCCTTGCTGCACGCCATCAAAGCGCCGAGGTTCGCCCGTTATCCGTTATCTGTCGTCACGCGTCATGTCACATGGCATTCACCACCTGATACCTACTCGACGAAAGGGTATAGTGCGACTTCTAAATGCTCCTGGCTGCAAGATGGCTCAATGCACATCTCAGTACGTACTCTCGCAGCTTGGGCTGTGTCGATGTGCTTCATGTCTCAGATCCTTTGAGCTCCTTGCTCGTGCCGACCTCGAGCATGAAAGGACATTTTGCAACAGACTGCACATCCTAGTCCATGGTACTACCTGCCGTCCAGAGAGTAGTCACGCTGTATGTCTGCTTCAGAGTGAGACAGCTCAACGCTCGCTTGTTGCACCTGCCCGATACTCTTAGGGCGTCCGATGCAGAGCTACAGCACTGACTTTATTCAACAAACATCCACCACTTCCTATACCCAGAGTACTACTTCAATGCATATGTTGTAATCCTAGGTAAACGTCTCGTATTACTCCCACGCCGCACTCGTGCATACACAAACTGCGAACTCACGCCACAGCCGCACGGCTTGCCCCAAGCGCATTAGTCCGCATTTCCTCCTTGAGCTTATGTCAGAGATCCAACTTGGTGGAGATTCTGTCTGACGTGTCTTTGCTGCAAGCAAAAGGAGAAGACGCGCACTGACTGACGTTACATTCCGTGTTATCTGGGAGGAACGGCCTTGCATGCTTTCCTGTAGGCACTATATTTCGCCTCCCTGTTCAACCCTAAACCATGGGACATGCCAGAGGTGTATCGATATTCGTGGCAATGACGTTACAAAGCGACGTCGCAAATGTTCCCGCCGCTGTGTGCTGATGTGTGTGCCAAAAAAAAAATGGGTGGATATGCGTGACATGTTGAAACAATTGAAAGCGTCCGTCTCTTGCTGTCCGCTTGCGGACTCCGCGGAACCCATCCAACCGTCATTGACCCGCCCGCCGTTGCAAAATGTGAAAGAAGTGGAATTATGTCGTGAACTCGTCGTAGAACAGCGTCCAAATGAAGTCAAATCTGGGGTATAATATGAAAGCAGATCGTCGCAGGGCGGATCGTGGTGGGGTGCGAGGGACCGAAGTCACGGTGCTTGGGCGCGTGCGCCGGACGCGCTCGAGTGTGCATCAGTTTACACTGGTGATCGTTCCCTGCATGAATTACTGTCGGCGAAGTGGCGTAGAGAATGGTTCGTTTACAAGATGAGGGCGTTGAGGTTCCGTTGGACAATCATGTCCTGTACCGATGCCATGGTTTTCTTCAGCAGATCCGTGTCGGTCGCATTCGTGTAATGGACATAGACCTCCTTCTTTGGCTGTCGTACGAGATTGCGAAACTTGTTGGCGAAGAACTCCATGCCTGCTTCGATGTCTGTGTGTCGCCCAGTGTAGTCGGGGAAGACCTTGCTGATCGGGCTCATGCCGCCTGCAATCTTTTCGCGGAAGAGATCGATCTTGTTGAGGAACAGGATGAGGGCCGATTTCTCGAAGTACTTTGAGTTTGATATCGACTCAAACAGCATGAGCGCTTCGTGCATCTGGTTGCCGTTGCGGTCTTCCACAAGTACGTGGTCGTAGCCGCTGATTGCGACGAGGAACAGCACGACCTGCACGTTGTCGAAGACGTGTATCCACTTCTTTCGCTCCGACCGCTGTCCACCCACATCGACCATCTTGTATGTGAGGTTGCCGAGCTCGAAGATGGTCTCGGATATGCCAGTCGTCCGTAACCGCGTGCGCAGAATATCTTGGTCGGTGGGCAGGAAGTCGCGCGAGAAGAGGCGCTCGATGTCCTGGAAGAAGTAGCTCAGGTTGTCGTGCAGGGCATACTGGTTGCCCTTGAGGATGGTCAGCTGCACGCCCTTGTCGGCCCACAGGCAGTTGAAGGCCGTGAGAAACTCCTCGGGCATGGGCTCGTCGGTGCCGATGTCTGGCGCTGCGTTGACGAGTTCCGAGTATCTCTGCGGGTGTGTTAGCTATGTTGCGTGTGCTTGTCTTGGTATAAGGTTGTGGCCACGCACTATGTTGTCCTCGTCCTCAAAGTCTGTGTCGTCCTCCTGCATGGCCGCGTAGATGGTCTGGAAGGCGGACACCAGGTTGTTGAAGATGGTCGCGCGCCACGACTTGCGCTCCGGCTTGCCAAATCCGCCGGCATTGATGATTCGCATCTGCTTGAGCACCGTCGACTTGCCGCTCTCGCCGGCGCCTGTCGTGCTGTGTTAGCCCTGCCGTATCACGTGCATCTACTCCTGCTCAGCGCAACGTACCCAGCAGCAGCAGCTTGACCTCGCGCTCTTGTCTCTTCCTGTCCGTCCTGAGCGTCTTCTCAATCTCTGCCGAGCGGTCGGTGCCCGGCTCTCCGGATTTCCTGCCGAAGCACATAACGGGCATCGAGTACGGTCGTGACTGTGTGTGGTGTGCAGAGGTGGGATGGCAGGTGGTGGGCGACGAGACTGGACGAGAAGAAGCAAGCCCGCGGGAGAAATACGCTAGTGATACCCGACAGACTGGAAGTGGAAAGCGGATGAATCGCAGGGCATTCGAAATCGGCGCGACTGTCGACCTTAGTTGTACCGGTATGGGAAAGCACGGCAATAATGTCAATTCTTTGTCATTCCTCAGGCGTTGATTTGAACACATAACATTTGAACCCCGTTGCATCTCAAATAAAGGTGACGGCCACTACTGTGAACCCTGCGTGCCAGCCTCGATTTGCTGCTCCAGCCACCATACCATCGGGATGTCTCACTCTCGCCGGCTGTACCCATTCATCTCCTTATCCAGTGGGCACCTGTCTTATTGCTGTCTTCTCCACGGCTGCCCCCGGGGGGTCGACAAATGCACGATACCAGACAAGAAGGCTCGGCAGTGATGTCCGTCTTTGGCTGTTTCAAATGGCAGCAGACTCCACTCGCCAGCGGATAATCCCGGTGCGCCGTACTAAGGATTCAACTCGGCACCATGCCGCCGCCGCGGCCCCTTGAAATCTTCCAACGCCCGTCGAGCCTTGTCGGTGGTACTCTTTTGGTGGTACTGGGAAAGTGTAGCGTGCCACCAGAACATTCCCACCGACAAAGTCCCAAGCAGTCGGTGGACACACCTTCCACACACCGCATGATGGTCAAAGTTACATGGGTCTCGCGGCCACCGGGATGGGATTCAGGCTCAATATTTCCACCATCGGAAGGATCTTCATCTGCGTCCCGCGCATTGCACAAGCGACTGAGCCGCGTCTTTCTCGGACACCGACGTGCATGTTCAATCGAAATGTTACTCAAAACCACTTCACCTGTTTGCAGATGTGAGTACTTTCGTAGTCTCATTTGCCACGTGTGTTGATGTTTAGGTCGAAGACGCGATCAGTCGGACCGTGGTCGGAGCGGATCGACAGTGCCTGACAGCGGGACTACGGCGGCCGGTGAACTTTCTTTTTCTGCCACGACTTTGATGGCCATGCGCACCCCTTTTCTGGGCTCACCACTCAGCTGCTAATTTGACGCGGGTCTTTTCAGCACGACTGTGAAATTACAAGCACGATAGACTATGGGCTGAATTTCTCATCTCGCGAAGCTTCGCTCCATGGTTCACTTGTTCATTCTCCTATCATTTCAATTCTTCCAGAAGACCTTGCATACAGAGAAGCCCTTCACTGGTCACTGGTAAATATTTTCTTTACTTTCTCACACAGCTCATCTCAGTCTCATCATAGTCTTCGTATTTCGTTGAGCCGAATATTCCCCCGGTTGTGAAGGGACTCAAGGGAGCATTGCCTGCCGTCTGACCATGTGTACATCTATATCTTTTCCAAATAGTCGTTAATATCTGGCTGTGAGGTTCTTGTTCTCCCTTTCCTTCTTCTCCTGTTAACACTCTCTTCTCAAAGTCATAAGGTGCACGTCTTCATCCTTAGCATCTCGTATACTCTACTTTTACCTTCATACGTGACCGACCAATAATATGCATGTGTGCTGGTGAGAGTGAATTACGTGTGTCTTAGACGCCCGCAGGTAGGCATAGTGGAGGAGCATTTGAGAGTCAAGTCAAAATACTTAGTCTCACTTCACTGCCGAGAGCAATAGGCGGTAGCATAGTCTAGCGGCCTATGAGCGGATAGACATGTTGAGGTTGCTTCGCTCTCCGCTGTCAGGGTCTCGTGCTTGCCTCTCCTCATGAGCCCAAACAACAACACCGCATTGCCATCTCCTACGTCCTTGTCTGTGCTGTGTAAGTTGGAAGTCCCAATCGCTCTCCATCAGTGGATCCCAATAGCTCTCCGTCGGTGGACTTCACTGCGTCTACTTCGGTACATACTGAACGCCAATTAGTGACTCGAAAGAAACGACGGACCCTGATCGTCAAAACTATACAGGTGTGCACGGACCACGCCTGCTCCTTCCTCTATAACTTTTGCCAACGTCCACCTCGCAACTGCCTTCTCTTACGTCACGCCGCTCTCATTTGTTTCAAAGTCATACGCCCACCAGAGTGACACAGCGTCATCCCGTTGTAGGTCAAACACCTTGCGCATGGCGCTTCTTGTTCTCTGTTGAGCTATCACGAGACTGCGCAGCTTTGTTTACCCTCGCCTACAGCGTCAACGACAATCGCACTTTGGATACGTCTGCGAGTGACTCTGCTGTGCCTCCGCCACTCGGTGCGGTTCGTATTCATGCCCGCTTCTTCCCAAATACATGCTCTAACAATTGCTCTCCCTACAGATCCAACCACGATGGCTTCTCAGCAGTACGGAGGCCCGACAGCTCTAGGGTTCTCCAAGTACGCATCCTCTTCAACGCGGAATCGTCAGCCTTCCTTTCCGTCTGCAGTCTCCTCCACCCCAACCGCATCCGCCAAGAACACCATTGCGACCAAGGAGCAGATCGCTGCCAGCCATGAAGAATCCGCCCCAGAAATCTCTCACAACTCCGGCGCCGAGCTGGCGATTGCCCAGGCCAACGCTCTGAAGGACGAGGTCGAAATACATGCCGCAAAGTTTTCCAGCACGGTCTCAAGCGCGGTTTCAAGCACACGCGACCTTCTCCAACTCATCCGCGAGGCGCTCAAAGAGGACGATACAACCGCTCTCAAGACGGTGGATGATCTTTGGGCCGAGCTTGAACTCCTGTTCGAAGCCGCCAAGGGTACTAAAGACGCGCTGCCGGACTTCCTTGAGAAGCAGCGCAACAACATGTCCTTGTACCACGGAGCGATGATGAACGAAACCTACCAAGAGACCCAGCAGGAACTGAACATGCAGCACAAGAAAGTCAATGTTCAGCATGGCGTCATCTTGGAGCAACAGCAGGCGTTTCAAGACTACAAAGCTAAGACGGCGACCAAGCTAACGGAAGTTGAGGATATGCGTGAGCGTGTCTCGCGTCTTGTGCTGGAGAAGGGCAACCTCAAGGATGAGATCGACAAGTACGTCAAGTTGCTCGAACAGGAGCAGTCCACCAAGGCTGATGACCTTGAGAAGGCCGACGGCCTCCAAAAGGAGCTCGAGACTCTCGTCGCTACGAAAACACAGCTACTGGCTGAGGTGGAAGGTCTGCAGAAGACCATCACCGAGATGCAAGAGAAGTCGCAGGCAAAAGAGCAGAAGACCACCGAACAGCACGCCGCCGAGCTCAAGGCAAAGACCGATCTGCTCGCCAAGGAGACCGCGAAAGCCACAGGCTTGACTACGCTGATCAACAACCTCAAAGGGCAGGAGAATAACGGTAAGATGGCTCTTGAGAAGCTCAGAGCGGGGAGCAAGATGATCAACGAGAAGTACAACCGCATGGCTACCGAGCACTCCCAAGCTTTCTCCGTGAGTCTACTTATTCCTGATAGTATACGCCACACTGAACTGACATCATATCAGAAAAGCAAGGAGAACACGCAAAAGATCGAGAACCTCACCGCCGAAGTAGAGCGTCTTTGCAAGGAGGACGCATCCCTCAAGGAACGCCTCGCCGAGCTACCTGCGCTTGAACAAGCCAACTCCACCCTCTTCAAGGACAAGGCAAAACTGCTGGAGCAGCTCGGCAAGCTAAACATGGAGCTTGACCAGGCCAAAGAGAGCAGTGTCAATGTGGGCAAGGAGCTTGCAACCCTCACTGCCGACCTTCAGGCTGCTCGTTCGCAAAACCAGACCCTGACTGCCCAGAACGGCGATCTCCTGTCAAAGCAGCAGAAGTTCGCTGAGCAGGCGAAGAACGCATCACAGGCCGTCACTATCTTCAAGAACGAGAATTTGACACTGAAGAGCGCGGTTGACAAGCTCAAAGCTAACCAGTCTGCACCTGCCGTGGGTGGAGCCCAGCTGCCGTCCAGCGCCGGTGAGGCCGTCTTGAAGCAGCAAGTTCAAGACTTGACAGAGCAGAAAGAGACTCTGCAGAAGGCGTTGGATGAGTGGACCGCGCTAGCCAAGGTGAGTCGCTGCGTGACTTTTATGAAGGTGCTCGTATCCATCTTGTCGACCTTCGAGGCTTTTCAAATGCCAAGGTTTCTCAATCGGGAAAGACGAGCACCTTAACACATGCCCTCTTTCGTTGAACAATGCTAACATGACCCCAGCGCTCTTACACAGAGTACAAGCAGATCCTCCCCGCCGTCAAGCAACTTGATAAGGTCCGCGACGCCAACATCGAGTTGGAGGAGCAAATTCAGACCCTCAAGCTCGAGCTCTCCTCCGCCAAAACCAGTACGAACTCGAGGCCAAACGGCGTCGCCGTCGGAGGTGACACGGCCTACTGGAAGAACAAGTACGAGAGCCTCGTGGCCAGCGTGAGCAACTGAGTGTTCGATTGCTACCATCTCAACAAACATCAGCAAACTGTGAATGTATAGACCTCATATGCCCTCATCTGGAGGGTATCGAACTACGCTAACAAAGCTATCAAGTGGAAGCACGATATGTGGAGGACTGCCTTGAGCCCATTGACGGAGAATCTCAAAACGAGAGGTTACTGCACGCTTACTGCGGGCACGTACTCCTCTCGTAGTGAAAGTTGGCGGAGACGTTGACAATGATATTTGGACATTTAATTGAGATATATTCCCAATGACTCACCACATTACCTCCAATGCAGCACAGCCATCTGTTATGCCTTTCTTTACTCTTCTTGCGCATAAATCCATTATCTGGAACATCGTGTCGCCGGCCTACAGCGCATCAACACCCGACGGTTAAATCCTTCCCGCTCGCTTCACACATTCATCATCGGATTTATGTCGTGTGCTAGGTACGCATGTGTTGCGGGCCGCTTCCGGGAAAGTGGTTCCCCGTAGATTGAGACGAGTTGTATCTGGTGGTGAAACTGTGATGAATGACATCTAGGCAGCGCTGATGGCACGACTGTCGAATAAATGACATCGATTTATGAGGGATTAGGTAGGATATGTTTAATGTGTGTGCTGGTGGTCGGGAGGCGTAAGCGAATGTGCAGGACGTGAGAATTGAGTCGAGCAGGAGACTGCAGGAGAGAGTATCCTCATGCATGACATGAAAGTATGCGCGATTGATTTGCGGTTTCGCGATGTCAGCATGCATTTCGTCGATCGAGAGCGTTGGAGACTTGGGGACCGGATGGGTCAAGATGGCGCATGATGCGATGTCGTGGGTTTTGGATCATGATGAGATGGGGAGTATGGCATCGGATGAGTCTTGCGCTGGGTTTTTTGGAGATGGACGGGAATTTCTTGGGGTGGTCTTTTGAACTCAGATAGTTGCAGAGACCCTCTAAGCTTTGTGGTGGGAGATGGCTGCGAGGTGGTCAGGATAAGTTGGTACAAGTCGTCCTGAATGTCTCGGAAGCTCTTGTTGCATACGATATTCCGTATCCTCGTCTGGCCTTGATCATTGATGTCCAGAGCAGTATGCTGAAGATTTAGCGACAGCGTGCTGAACGCCGAATACAGCACAGCAGGCTGACGTCCAGTGATTTGGGCCTCGCGAACCACAACTCCGCATTCCCTAACAAGGTGAGAGTTTATCTTCGCATTAGATTCTGTCTCTGGGGTATCGTAAAGAAGGCGCGATTTCGCACACAACATCCAACATCTACTTGATACTTCTCACCAGCTCCCTCAGATCACCGCCCTCAACCCACTTCTCCTCTCCACCACCTCCCACACCCAAGCCGCCTCCAGCTCCTCCTCCGCTGACACCCCAGCCTTCGCCTACTTCACCAACAACTCTTGCAGGCCGCCCACCAACCACGGAATTAGATGCGATCACCATGTTCGCCGGGATGACTGTGTTGGGCAGGATCTTGACATTTTCCTTGATGATTGCAAACGGACTGATAGTAACCTTCTCGCCGATGTGGACATGTGATGAGATTGAAATGGCTTGTATTGTGCAGCCCGGTCCTGATGCATTCAGCATGTGAGCTGTAGCATGTCATGTGAAGTAAAGTCTTCTCACGTACCGACGAACACATTGTCTCCGATCTTCATAGGATAGTAATGCACTTGGCCTCTGCTGATTCGACATGGAGGCTTGATGACGCTGCCTGTGGAGATAACGGTACACCGTCCGATAATGATACTGGTGGGCGTGACTTCTTTTCCGGAAGATGATGGTACTGCGCGTGTGGGATGTAGGTCGCCGCGTAGTTGCACGTCGGCCATGATGACTGTGCGGCCGCCAAGGGTGATATTTGCTGTGCCGGTAATTGCTGCACGTCGGGAGACTTTGTTGCCGGAATCCTGATTTAGTGTCAGTGATGCGAGGTGGTGGATGATATGTAATGCGCGCAAGTTCAAGATTGACATTAACTGAAGCCAGTCAAGTCTCTGAACACACTCCATTGCGCGCTCACCGTCTCGATATATTCGCCTTTCGGCGCGGCTTTCCTTGCCGCAGGTCTAGACATTGTACTTGACTAATCTCGGATATATGGGAAAGAAGTCGATTTCGCAGTGAGGAGCAATTCAAGGCAACGATGAAGTTGATGGCAGTGTGAATGAGGCCTGGTTCATGATAGAAGGTGGAGCCACTAAGGGTCCAAGCGCAACCTATCAACGCGTCGCGTACGTGCTTCACCAGCCACACCTTCTCTACTGCACTCAATTCTCTCGATCTCATCGCACCTCGGACCATGAAGATTGCAAAGTGATCTGACAACGAATGATGTTGAAACCGCGCCCAATGTTCCCCAAACGCCCGACACAGCACATCATACCAACTACACAATATCAGGCCAACTTGTATCGCTCCTGGCCCCTCAAATTAACGTAGAACTGCACGAAAGCTCAGACAATAGTACAGTCAGAGACAAGTAGTGCAGCCAAATGGCGAAGCTCAAGAACTCTTTCTGAAACAGCTTCAAAGGCTCTGGCGGCCCATCGTGGAACCATTCCAGCGCGACTACACTCTACAACTGTCTTTCCGGCGCCCTAAAGGTGCGCCTGGTATATTCTACAAAAGGCTGGAGAACCCAGAAAAGAACAGAGGCTATGCTTGTGAAGAGGAGACACTTGACCGCCAACGTCTTAGAGTCATGTCGCGCGAGTCCAGCGGCAAGGACAACGCATAGAAGACAGAAGCATGCAGCAGAGGCGCCTCTTCGCGAAATGATAATGCCGATGGTCATCGGGGAGTTGTTGGAGGCACACAGCGAAGCAGAAAGATGTGTATCAGATGTTGTTGCAGCAATGATGCAGGAAAGGGTGTCGAAGAGGTGAACTAAAGACACGAGGGGAGTGCTCTGGCCAGTGGCTATGAGAGCCCACGCACAGAGATGGAATTGGTAACCGACTTGCCAAACGTTGAATAGGTTGGTGCTGAAACTTCATCTGCATGCTTGTCGATGTATATGACGAAGCTTTGATGACCCCAAAATATCAATCCATACCCTTCCCATTATGCGAGTACGCCGCGCTTCCTCCATGTGCCTGTGCCAAAGAGCCGTACCTCAGAATTGACTTCATCAGTGTCTATCCATAGAGGCTCAACCTCGACATTTCTTTGTTTGCCATGCTCAAGCATGAGTATTGAGAGACGTTAATAATGTATACCTCACGTTGTCAAAACAGAAGACTACGATCTTACATTAGCGTCTTCATGCACAATCGCCAATCAGACACCAAACAAAATTGGCCCAACAATCAGGCCTGGCGTATACGTATCTTCCTCATCTCATGACCTCTCATCCCCACAGTCTACCGTACACGCCCTGGCCCACTCACCACTCACAATGTACCGGACTCTGCCCCGGCCCAGGTTCCCAGATGTTTCCGAGACCCCGAGCCATGGACCCATCTCCGCTGGCCTCACGAATCTGGATCTAGATCGACAGGAGCGATTCGGACCGAGTAAATGTGACAGCACACGTGAGCATTTCGAACGCAGATTCACTAGTACTCCGGCAGTTGCGGCACGATTGTGGTCGCACAGAGAGGTAATGTGAAAGCAAGCAGGCTCTCGCGAAGAGGTGTCATCTGTCGTATATCCGAAGAGATGCTTTACTGCAAACTCGATCGAGCCAGACCATTGTTCCAGAGCACACGCGACTTCATCCGTGCATGTGTCTGCACATCCGCCAGAGTCCGGAATTCCGTTGCGGCTGATAGATTTCTCAGCGCAACAAGCCAGTGTGGTTATTGTGGGGTGCAGTAGGGTCGGCCACAGTCTTCGGACCGCTAGAGAGGCTTGGACTGCAGCAGAGCTATTGTTAGCTTCTTCAGAGGACGTATCCTGCTCGTGCAAAAGCAAATTGAGTGTGAAAGAGAAACAGGCAAGAGGAATGGCGATGTATTGATGTGGATTTGTAACGGTCATCCAGATCCATCACCCCTAAGCCTTTGCCATCTGTCCTTGATAGCTCTCCAGAATCACACCCGTGATTTAAAATCCCAAAACTGTCCCTAGATTTCGTGGAAGACAAGAAGAAGAAAATAGTGGTCGTAACATCGTCCCCACAGTCCCCGTTTTGATCCATCAGGACAAGAACCAAGCCCCAAAAATGATGCGCACTTAATCCAAACCCGGTTACCAAGAGTGTGCGCCGTCCGAAAAAGCCTTTGAAAGCGCACAAGAATGTCCAGGAAAGGTTGTAAAGATGTGAACACAAGGGTCATCGTTGCCCTTATTCGTATCGTCCGTCATCCAGTAGTGAAGCCACATGATAGTGAACCGACGCAAAGAAATCGCAGCCGTGTCGCCACTGACGCCATCCACTCGAGAGAGTACGATATATTGCCAGCGGACAGTATGGCTCCGAGTGTGATGAGTGACATTGCGAAATTGTCTGCGAAGAAAGTGCAGTCGGGTAGAGAAAATTGCTTTCAAAGCCTCTGTGGGGACCCGAGGGAGGTGGATTGAGTATTAATCATATCGTGAGCTCGTTGCGAATATAGACCGAGAATTTTGTACAGAGTCGAAAAAGTGGGTATTTACGATGCGGTCAGAGAGCTCTCTGCGCGCTGGTTGATATGGTGTGCGTGCGATTCCAGAGCGCGTGCTTGAACATGTGTGACTGCACGCGGATTAGCTTATACATAAAGTGAAAAGATTAGGAGACTCACCAGGCCAGACTGCGGCTTTCAGCAGCATGTAAGCCGTGATCATGAGCAGCTTAGTGCCATAGCCGCAATGTCCTAGATTTGCAAGACCGCCAAATAACGGCACTGTGCTGGTCCTGATGTCATGAGCCAGTTTGATGTCAGCGCTGCGGAGAATGCCATCGATTTTCTGCAGAAGCTTGATGTCTTCTTCTTCCAGCAGCATGACCGCAGGAACCGCCGTGAAGTCGACATCGTCCCTGCCTAGCATGCCCACATGACGCCCAACGCGGTCTTGTATAGTTGCGACCCACTCAGCAAGCACTTGGGCACAATCTAGCGTACACAATGCGTACGAACTAGGCAGCTCCCTAGCTGAAAAGTCCGCGTAGGCGCTGTTCAGTTGGTCTGCCATCGCAAGTGAATCTGCAGCGTAGAAAGCAGCTTTCCGAAGATGCTTTTCACGTTTCATGGCCTGAATCTGTTCCTTCGATTCCATCTTCGAGTTCATGTGTCCTGGAGACATCGTGTTGCCGTTGTCCATGGGCGAGTGTCTGTCCGGTGAGTCCCCTTGGGCGATCAAGTCTACACCCTTCGCGAATTCGAGTGCCATGCCATCAAAGTCTCGTTGCCAGAGAAGTTCTTTAGCTCGGCCAAGATTTACAAACAGTCGTACGTAGGCGAGGTCTAGAAGAGGTATGCAGTCGGCTGATAGTGGTCCGAAAGGACTAGGCCGCTCGATGCAGTGGTTAGGATTGGCTCTCCAGGCAGCTTGCCAGGCCTTCAGGGCGGGTTCGACTTGCGAGTGCATGGCTTCAGTCTCTTGTGCCTTCCACGTACGTCCAGTGTGTCTTTGCCTAGTTTCCCAGATATAGACGTGGAGCGCATTGATCAAAACGTAGCATCCAAACGTGCTCGGGCGGATGACGCTTTCAGCGACATCGTGGGTGGCTTGGTTGGCGCGGAAGGCTTGGTTGTATGAATTGTTCGCAAAAGTAGCCGCATGCCGTGTGCTTGCCTCGAGCAAGTATGTCATCGCTGCATTAAAGGACAATCCTTTCGTCTGAGCGAACATCGGGCCGCCCATGGCCATCCACGCTTGAGGATTGTCGACAGACCAGAGGTCCTCCTCACAAGGTAGGTCAAGGCGAATTTCCGAGTTCAGAATCCGCGGAGCGTGCGCATAGGCCGAAACCAAGAGACTCGACATTGAGAATACTGCGAAGTATGTGCGTTTTCGTTCTTCCACTTTCTTCCACTGCATCCACTGAGTGTGTTCATCAACAGCTTCGCCATTGGAGATTTGATGAATATCCAGCCCATCAGCCATGCTTGTGTCGTCACCGTTCGCAGAATTATGGGGGCTCTGAGCCGATCCATCGAGGCTCGTTGGCTTATCCAGCCCAGCTGCTTTGGCGAGACTCACAAGAGCGGCGCAATGAGTGCTTGCGACCTCGGCGGCTTGACGGTCTCCACAATTGTGACCGAATATCAAATTCAGCAGCATGGCTTGTACCAACCAAAGAGGGGGTTTGTTGGTAAGATCATTTGTCGTGTTAGGCCCGTTCACAACAGCAGACAAGCCAGCGCGACGCCGCTCGTCCAGATAGTATAGAATCATTTTCTTTGCAGCCTCGAACAACTCCTTGGCAACGTTGTGCTCGAACTCGTACAAGGCACCAATTGCTGCCATGGCCAGTATGAGGCAGCCGCCACCACCAACCATACCGTCATGATTATAGCTACCGGCGTTGCGTAGATGATAAGTGTACGCGGGGGTGTCGAAAGATAGAGTCGGAATGTGTAAAAATGGGAGGTGAGGGTGGAAGTACTGAATGTACGCATTCACATAACGCTGAATGTCCGATGTAGCTGGAAGAGAAGCTACTTGAGCCGGTCCCTTTGCATTGCTCGTTGCCGACAATGGAGAGCTGATCGACGGCTGTGAGAATTTGCGCTGCGGATGTCCCAGTCCAAGAGCCTGTGAATAGTTGTAGATCAGAGCTTGCCGCGTGGCATCTGTGATAGATTCTGTAGAGACCGACGTGACGGAGCTGTGCCTGGCACTACCATTAATGGAGGCCGAGGATATGCTGCCCGAATCAGAATTGAATGTCATCGGGGCTTGGAAATACTGGTTCGGCATACCAGGTATGCCTGCGGACGGGCTCATGGCCGACAAGGGAGGTGGGGTGCTCATGTAGAAGTCGTTCTGCGCATGCTGCTCTCCCATGTCATGGGGTCCAACATTCAACATCAACTCATGAAAAGCTGGTGCCATGGCGTCAAGCGTCGAGTAGGACGTGGGGTTGATGCTAGCATTTGTGACCATTGAGTTCTGCCACATGGACGCAGACGTGGGCTGCCCTGAGCCGTCCAACATGACTTCATTGAAGCCTCCCTGGCTCGCGCTGCTTATTGCTGACGGCGAGGATCCGTCCAGAGCTGATTCGTTGGCACCTGGAAAGACCATGGAGTTGTCGAATGTTGCGCTGAAGGCAAAATCGTCCTCTTCCATTGGATTATTTCCTGCGAAAGGGTTGCCGAATTGTGGAAAAGGTGACTGCGGGTGGCCCATGCCGCCATTGAAGTGGTGAAGCTGGTTTGGATTTATGGTCGACCCAGACGCGTTCCCAAAGAACTTCTCAATCTCAAAGTCGTCGGCTTCAAGCCCATGAACAGGAGCTGTGCGAAGTCCTCCGCCCATGCCCATGCCTAGTCCGGTATCCAGTCTCGGAAGCCCATGTATCTGTCCATGGTTGCCCACAGCAGTCGACATGCCCCTGTAGTCGAATTGGTGACCTTGGCCACTTATGCCTGACAAGCTAGCGTGGTGTGAATGGCCTGGATGTCTGCTGTTCCCTTGCGACAGCGTTGCACCGTGTGATGACAGAAAGCCGCTCAGAGCCGACGGGTCGATGTGGCTGATGGTATTCGCGCGCGGCCTCATGCTTGGGTTTCCCATGCTCCCAAGAACGCCCACGTTGCTCGACACGGAGTTCTTGCGCACACGTGCTGAAGAGTTGGGTGGCAGCCCGGTCGTGCTTTCCCTGCGCCCATTGCGGGGACGCGAGGAAGTCGCGCCCTGGGCATGCAATTTCTGTTGATGCCGAAGCAGTAGGTCGCGCCGTGCGAAGCATCGCGTGCATTGTGGGCACTCGAAGGGCTTCTCTTTTGTGTGGGAGCGCTCGTGTCGCTTCAGATGCTCGAGCCTGGCGAATGATCGGGTGCAAGTTGTGCAGATGTGCGGCCGTGGTTTGTCGGTCTTTGGTGGAGGAAATGTAGCTGCGGGGGTCGGATGTGACGTCTCGGGCTTTGCGGTCTGTATGGAAGCTGCCATTGAGTCCTGTGTCAGCCTGTACTAGCCTTGTTGCGTCGCCCACAAGCACTCACTGTTGCTGCTACTCCCACTGCTCCCGGAGTCGTCGCTCGGCATGCTCATTGTCTTACGAAGGTGCAAGCTGTCCACCTGCGAGGACATGATGGAGTGTGCTTCGGGGTGCAACCTCACAACCTCGGCTCAGCGCAGCACAGCGACAGCTATGAGGAATTGTGACGAAGGGCACTTCTGCGGGGAGAGGGTGTTCTGCGAGGTATTTCCAAGAGTGGTGAGGTCTGAGCGTGCTGCCACGTTTTCCGGAGCTCGTGGTAGCTTGTCGGCCCTGCCAGCTTGCCGAATAAACAAAGGGCTGAAGAGACAAGGACGCTACCACCACGCATACGTCAGTAGGCTAGGATAATGTGACCTTCGAGAAGGCGCCGTACCTTGTGCAAAGTCCTAGAAGCAATGTGTAGTCGCAAGAAGCCAAAGGCGGTGCATACGAACCCTCTGGCCAGCAGCTAAGCGGCACAGATGGTCAAAGTCGCGGTCCTGGCGACTTGAGTTATGAGCGTGCGTGTTCGAATGTACCAGCGACAATATGTCAAAAACCGTCAATTGACGTGTTGGGAGCAGCTCGGATGCAGTGGGGCCGTGTAGGCAGAGAGTATACCACTGGTTCTGGTGAAGGATCTCCACCGTGTGACTCGAGCGATAAACCGACAAGTCCACCGTGAGTTGGACAGAGGCTAAGCTAGGCGGTCTCTGCGAAGACGGACGTTCGATGGCTATCGAGAGGATGCGTTCCAGTGGGCAAGTGGGGTCAGCAATGGCAGCTATCTTGCTGATGATTGACGGTAACCGGACCAAGACTCGCTGCAGCCTGCTGTCGTTCAGCGGCGACAGTGTTCGGGATGGTTTGCTGGAGCCGGAAAGGCTAGAATATGGATCACAGACACAGCGCAAGCTCCCAAAGAGAAGCTGGGCGGCGATTGGTTGCTGCAGGCAAGCGCAGTAGACGTTGGGGTAGGCGCCGAGGTAGCCTCAACCACAACTACAGGAATCAGCAGAACGAAGGGCTGAAACAGAGCAGTGTATCGTGACGACGGTAGAAGAAGCAAGCAATGTCTGCGGAAGGCGTTCATCCACACCCAGCCCCAGTGTAAGCAGATCCTCAGGCTAGTAGTGCTGGCCCATGCAACAGTGCGCAACAGCTTGGTTCGCCGATGGGCATGACACACAACGCTCCAAGCTAACCCCAGAACCTTGAGCGGCAGACGCCTTTTTTGCAGGTTCAGGGTTCCTTCAGTGGGCCTCTTGCACCAAAACGGTATAGTCGCCTGCGCTCGCTGAGAATCGACGTTTACCGTGACAAGGATGCGTGTCCGCCGCCCGTACAGGGCTCGTCGCTCTCTAGACCTAACAACTCGACGCGGAAACGATATTCGTCCAGACGAATGTCCGTCGCAGGCCGAAATTGCTGATCGTTCAATTCGACAACCCATTGTGGCTTTGCATGCCAAAGCCGTTTAAGAGTAGAATCGACACGATGATAATAGTACACTCGCTTTCCGGCACTTTGCTTGGCTGAATCGGCAACGGAATCGTCAGAGTAGGCCTGGCCCGTGTCCGAGAATTTAGGTGGCTGCACTTTCGGTCTGCCTGCACAAGCAACACATTCAAGCAGCAGTTTCTTCATGGATATGTCTACTACACACCGGCCCTACAGTGGTATTACTTGTTCACTATCGACCGCCCGTCCCATTGTTGCGCTCTGGACATGCCTCCATCTCATCTCGCGTGGATGGGATAGATTGCCTGCTGCCAATCGCTGCTTGCCCGCAAATTAAGTATTGACGGACATCACCACCACCGCTCGTCCCTGGATACTGCCAGAGACAGCTTCCAGGGTGGTGCAGCTTCTCGCCGGCTAGAATTGTGTCTCATGGACGTATCGCAAGGTATGATGTTGGCCTGAAACGATGAACATGCATTCATGTTCACACACCTGGCCATACTTATTGTGCTTTCCACGGCCATGTGCATAGCAAACACCCGCTCAACGACCACGATTCGATGTGTTGCTCCTGTTGTATAGACACCATCATCAATCAGACCGCTTAGAATATATAACATGCCACATTTACCTACGCATTGCCTCTCCCGCAGGCTTGCTCGAGCGTTCACTGATGCAGAATCGAAATCTGGGGAATGCCACGGTGCGCACGTCCAGCCGCTTGGTGACCAGAGCTTCAAGCTAGTGAGGCACCCCGGACTTGGCACTGAGCTCCAATTGGACGCTCTAGCTCTAGGCCTCCTAGCCTTCATTGCTGATCCCGGTGGCTTGCTCGGCTGCGAACTGGTCGCGAATCTCGTCGCTAGACACGCCTACAACAACGCTTGCGCAGTCAGCAACATGAACACTTCCTTTGCGACTACGTCGCACAATCCCGCAGAGACCGAACATTGCTTGCCAGATGTCGATGCAATGAGCAATAAATGAAGGCAGATGTGCAGTCTGGTTCCTACCCACAAAGACAAGCCAATGATGCACCACGGTGGCTTCGTTCCCATCAACCCAGCACCTGACCCTCTGAAGCTCGACGCGGCCCAGGTCCCTCGATGAGCTTCCGCCCTTTGTACTAGGGTACGCAGCCATACAGCGCTTGCCATTTCAACCTACCACACCTCTGGAAAGCGACATTACGTATGGCGGCAAAAACAGCCTTGAAACAGCGGCATGCTATCGCATACGATCGCTTGCTAGCAAGCGATTGCCTCGAGGTAGCTTACCTGCATTGCTACAGAGCAGGATCACAAGTACTTGTCAGCGATCCTCTATGGACCAGTCACCACGCGCGAGTAGTTCTTGAAGATGACGTATGTCCCATGTGCCAAATCCCAGCGGCACTACACACACACAATATTGAAAAGTCAAGCTCGTAGCAGAGACGCGATGCGACTGCAGTCGATAAATACTGATAGAATTCCAGCCGAAGAAAATAATGTCACCATCGAGAAGAACAAGTCTCTAAGCATCCCGTCGAAGAATAACAGTCGACTCACTACCTTTGTATTTCAGCCTCACGCTCCCAAGCGGATCATCGATCTACATAGCACGGTCGCAACGCATGCCAGAGCGGAACCACTACCTAGGGACTGAAAATCTCGACGATCGCTCGCCAAAATATTGATCTGACGCTCGTTCAGAAATTCTTGCAAGCATGAGCGTAACCGAGACCACTTCGATTGCTTATTCAAGGGATTCATAATGGCTCACCCTCAAAGAATCGCATTCATGAACCGGCGAAAAGATTGATCGGAAGTGCGATTGAGCTATATAGACCACGGTCCCAGTCATCATCATGGCTACCGTTCAGGGTATTTTCACGCGTTTTTCTACTGCGCTGTGCGACGGTCAGGTCCTGGTGTAATGTTCACTGCGGCTGAGAGCAGTAAACATCGTGTCGAGCATGACGTGCCTTTGTATGTACAGTCGGACCACATCTCCATGAACGAGTGTAGCTTGCCGTTCGCTTGCTTCATACTGAATCCAGTCGAGCCGGAATATTGCCGCTAGCTCGAGGAGGAAGCTCCGATGCATCTTACCCACTACCAGAGACTCTCTCAGACATATTTGCAGTTGTGTAGGCAGGCTACGCATCGATAGATGGTGTGTCCAGCCAATGATGTCGCTCACAAAGCCACAGACAACGTTCAACAACCGCTCAATCTCACGACTGTGACCGACGTCATCCTGGTACCGATCAATACCGGCCCGCACTCATGCAACATTTCGAGCTCGGGCACGCTTCCCAAGACGGTACCATACTGCTGCCGCTGTGCCGCTGCGCTTCGCCAGTGATGCAATAATTACACGCAGATACGCAAAACAGCGCAATCTTTCACAGCGCAATGGTTTTCCCAAGACCGATCTCGGTATAGACCCCGGCCTGGATCCTCGTAGGTAACTTTGCAATGCGATATTTCTACTACGAGCGCTTCCAGCCGCTTTTCAACAACACAACATGCAAGTATGCTGACGTCTGCAGGCATGAAGTCCGAACGACGTCCAAGAAGCCTTAAGCTACCAATGATCTAGTCGGCACCCGGACTGCTCGCTCACGTGGACTGGTACGTACCTACTTCGCCGCGCACTCCGCAAGTTCGGACTGGACCTTTGCCGGCGCTCCCTTGGATGCAGATACACGTCAGAGTACGACCCACTACCGAATTCTTCGTGTTAGTCGAGTCAGTAGCCCACTTCTACTCCTGCCTGCGCGTACCATGCCCAGCTCCATAGCAAGTACCTAAGCACAGCCTCACAACGATGAAGACGTGGACCCTCATCCTTCTCCACTGTCATTCGAGTACGCTTCTACTTCGGAGGACGTATATACAAGCTCCACCAAATTGAGCTTTACTACATTATTGCCAGCGCCTGTAACCTTGACCTTCCGCGCGCTGCCACGGGCAAGGTTTTCGGCATGAATCGGTTCGTCCTCGGTCTTTTCACCGACCCGTTTCCGACACGTGTGCGAAATCCTCTCGTCAAATTGATTTCTCAGCACTGAGTCAAGGTTGCAGTTTCCCCAGATATCAAGTCTCCGGAAACAAGGGTGGCTGTAGCTGTGGCTCCACATTTGCTGATACTGTCCCAAGCAATCAGCGAATCCACGAATGACCCACGACTTACCCAGGTTCACTAGCCCCAGGGCTTTTCGATCACCTGTCGAAGCTGCACAGGGTCCATCCCGGTCTGATGGAGCCGATCTTGTGGCTTGAGAGTCTTCTTCGTGTCTTCGCAGACCCTGTAAGCTTTTCTTTATTCCCTGGTCTTCCTATTCGTTACTCTAGTCTCATTCTTCAAATGTGGACGGCCTGGGCAGAGATTCGTAAATGGCCGGACTACGCTTGGAATAACGCCGTCGACAGGCATGCACTTGGAAAGCAAGCTCTTGCAGATCTTGACCTCGAGTTTTGCAAACAACGTGGGTATGGTTGGATTTTCTGTACCCCACGCTCCTTGTCCCGCGCCCCAGATTTTGCCCTGTAGTATCCACTATGCTACGCTAGAAACGGGATGAGGGCCACCTCAACGTCGGCAGTTGACGTTGTTGAGACGCCTGTCTAGCAAGGCTTTCACGATGGCTACCTTCAGTTGCATCCGTTGAGACGTGGCATATGCAACCCACAAATGCCACCTTCGCCGCATGCCAGCAAAGTCTTGCAGCTGTTACTTGCAGAGCCTCAACTCTCGGCCGAAACATGCCGTGAAACATACTTTAGTTGCTGAGCACATGGTAGCGCAGTGTTCTAGACGCCGCGGCACGATATACTCACCGATCAAACGCAAGAACATCCCGTGAAGGACAGACATGCACACGCACTGCTCACGAAGGGTTTTTAACTATGCAGCAAACACGGCTCGCTGCTCAACAAACACTTCTTGGCTTCGTAAACGGCGAGCATCATCGTAGACGTTTACACAAATCAACCTCACATCAAACCTTAGCTCCATGAATATCAGTTGTCGAACAGGCAAGTCACCCGTAGGAAGAGACTACTCTCTAGAAGTGGTGTCGTCGACATGTTCTTCTTACATAGTCCCTCGAGCCGAATGTCAACGTTCGTGTTGAACTTCAAAAGTTGCGCAAGACTGTAAGATGAAGAGGCTCGAAGTGCTTCAAGATTGTACAAGTCTCTAGCCAGCCTTCCAGAAGCCAAGGCGCGGGAACAGTATGTACGAACGATTCACGCACTTCCGCTTCCAGTACAATACATCCGCATAAAGGATACACAACGCCCTGAAAGTCCCTGCTTTCCACAAACCCAGGTCCACAAAGAATTCCATCAGATCACCATCCTCTCCATCTGCTGCGCCTTCTTCATCTTCTCGAACATCTCATCCTGTTCCCTTTTCCTCACTATCGCCGCAACCTGTGACGCCGCTGCAGACTGAGGAGTAAACATCCCACGTCCTGGTTCGAGGTTCTTGCTCCATTCCCTGTTGGATGTGCGGAAGTCTTTCTCGAACTTTGCCATTTCCGCTGGACTCGCCTTCCTATCCGTCATTTCCTTCTTAGCTGCTTCGTAAAACATGCCGCTTCGACTCCCACCGGGTTGCGAATCCATGATTTTGCAGTCAGCCGCGTTTAGCTTCTGGTTTGTTTTGAATGTTTCGTGGGCGCATCCGATGGCGTCGTGGTGCTTGTGGAAAGTGTTGTAGTGGTGATTCGGCGGGAGCCTGGGCATTGAGAGACGGAGGCATAGACTCATACTTATAGTGGGACATGAGTGCAGGAACCTTGAAGGATCGCTCATGTGAAATCGTTACTCTTCAATTAAAGTCAGCTGCTACTTGCTAACTTTGCTGTTAATGTTGAAGATGTAAAGTGTAATTTAACGTCAGTTAATTCGTTGTGGTCACCTTCACCATCTAGCTTTCCTATGAACCTTCCTCATGGCATTAAACTGAACTTAAAACGTCCCCTACAACAACTTAGCTACATAAAAAATTGTCACGTAGCTGAATTGAAACCCGAGGTTTGCAAGACATCAAGGAACTACCAGATGTAGCAGCATGAATATAGAAATACAGAACACTACCATAACCAAATAATAAAGCGGCAAAAAAAGACAAGACCAAAGAGAATGCTCAACAAGCACTAGAGAACAACTACACTCCTATACCATTCCAATACGCTCGAACAAGTCACTATGCTTCCACCAAACCTATTCCTAAGCCGCACCCGTCATCGCCGCCAACCCTTCGGCCTCGCAAACCTCCCCCTCTCCCTTTGCTCCGGCCACGTCTCACCAGTACTACCTGATCCCGGCACCGTCGGCGTCGCTCGCGAGACCCGAGGTTGATACTCTTCTGTCATGTTGTTCATGAATCGTGGTTCTTGTCTCGCGAGTTGACCGGCTTTCCATGCTGCGCGGCGCTCGGGGCGGGAGGACATTGTGGTGGGTTTGGAGCTAAAAAAGAAAGTGTTTTGTAGTTAGTGTTGTGTTGTGTTGTGTTGTGTTGAGTGGATATATTCTGTGTAGTTCTAGTGGTGCGGAGTCTTGGATTAGCAATGCGATTTGTTTGGTTGTGAGGTGTGTGAGAATGTTAACGGAGTTGGGGATAGCGTGGTGGACGGTTTTATAGTGTGAGCGAATGTGTGAAGACATGCTTCTGTGATGACACAATCTAAATGTGTATATAGCCATGCATAGTCACCGTTCCCGAAGAGTCAACATGTGGTGTTTCGCTCATTCTATACTCAGTGCGGCTATGTGATTCTTCGTTGTACCTATCTTCATGAGTTGCGCTCCAAAGCCCAAAGTCAACTCTATGACACGCAGTCGTACTACCATGATCGATCACATCTCTTCCATTCCACGGCGAAATCTTACAGCTTCTTCGTCGCACCCTCAACCCACTCAATCACCTTCTCCAACAACCCCACATCCGCCCTCGCCTGCTCCAACCCCTCGCCCTCCAGATCCAACTTCTCACCACCGACAGCAAGCTCTTTCTGAAACCGCGCAGCCACTTTCTTCAGCGGGTCAATGTACTGACCGAGTTGAAGCTGCTTGATGCCGAGCAAATCATGCAAGAACTCGGCCTGCAGAAGCATGTAGTAGAAGTTCAGCGCCGCAACGTAGAAGCCCAGTTCTTGACGGAACTGCATCCATGCTTCGACTACATCGTTGTCGATAGAGGGATAGTGGCTGGTCATGTCTGGCCAAAGGAAAGGCGAGACGGTTGATAGCGCAACGGGCGTGGCGAAGATGTTTGTTTCGCCGTCGTCGGACTGGCCTTGGGCTTGTGGTGCGTTGGCTTCTAGGGTCTCGCCCTTCAACCACGACACCGCGCTCGCTTTCAAATTCTCGTACGGGCAATGTTCCAGCGTGTCGCGAATGAAGGTCAGACGGACAAGGTCGTGAGGATGCGAGCGGAGAACGGTCGTCGTGAGGTAATGTGCGTGGCCACGAAGGCTAGGCGACGGGGTGTTTGCCGAGATAAGGGAAATTGTCTGCAGATACTGTGCGAAGTGCTCGTCGTCTTTTGGCTCGCCGACGTTGTTCTTCTCCAGCGCGATCAGTGCTTGTGCGAGTATAGCGTCGAGAAGTGCTTCTGGCTCGAGACCGACTGTCTGTGGGCCTAGCGCGCCAACGAAATTGGTCAGTATCGTTGCGTGTTCTGGGAATATTGCGAGCGATGATAGTTCGTCGTCTTTGGCAGATGCGTATAGCTCTTGCTTCACGCTGCGCGCTGTCAGAAGAAGTAAGGAGCCGATCCTCGAAAGTGGAATATCTGCGGCAGATGCGGGTGGCTCGTCTTCAGTTCCAGGAATGCCGCGCTGCTCGATCTCCGCGTCTAGCATTGTGCGGATCAACTCTTCAGTCTTGAGACCAAGATCTTGAGTCAGAGCAACCACCTGCCCCAGGATGGCTGTTCGGCCGGTCAAGTCTTCGTCTTCAGCGAAACGGTCTGCGTACTTTCGGTAACCTGGCTTGTCAGGTATTCGCCGAGGCTCGTACTTCTCCATGAGCCTACTTGACCACGACAAGCCAGGAACGTCTTCATCTGAGGTAAGAGAGAGAACGTAATCTTCGAGGATGTGAGTGATGAATGACTGGAATAGTCGATTCACAAGTGTCGTCTCGTCATCGTTTGGCGTCTCGCTCTGAGCCTCCGGGTCTGGCTCAGATTGATTTGTCCTTGTCCGGAGGAGGTTGCCGCTACTTCGTCGAGGGGGCAGATGCGGTCTCTTAGTACCCGAAAGTGTCTTCACGAACTTGATGGCGGATAATGTGAGCTCATCGATGTGACTTGTAGCCCGGTTGAAGGCTACAAGGGCGGCCTGCAGACTGGTTGATAGGAACCTGCTTGGGTACTTGGTCTTGACCCGTCGGTGCAGTGTCGCCAGAAGGTCGAGCAAGATCTCGAATTTCAATACTGGGAGCGGCGGTAGGACAGTTGGTGGGAAGCCTGGGCTTGTGCTTGATTGGCCCATGTTGATCGCCTTGCCCTTCTGCTTCTGCGCACTCTCCTCCTCGCCTTCTTCATCTTCATCGTCCGTCTCTTGCGGCTCCTCAAACTCCAGCAATCTCAGTGCTTCCGTGACTTTCAGAATGCACTCTCTGGGGTTGCCCTTGGTAGCAATGTCTTGCAGGCACTCTTCTGAGGCAGGCAGAAGTGGGAGTAACAGATGGATGAGATCCCAGCCAATAGTCTGTGTTAGTTCGGCATCCTGCAAAACGTCATGCAGTACTGGCAAGTTCTCGTCGGAGAGGTTATATTCGATGATCGTCAGATAAGTGATAGGATCCGTTGCTGGCGGGCGCGCTGCTAGAAGCGGGTTCTCTTCTTGAGCACGAGCCTGACTCTGATCGCCGGCCATATTTGGTGTGATTGTGACCTGATACAAGTGTAATCGTTGATTGCGGTTGCGGCGATATGAGCTTGTGCAGTCGTTTCCAGCCCAGGTGTCTTTTTCGAGCTGCTGATGTTGTTGAGCGGTGATGGAAACTTGGTGTTGAGCATTAGGCTTGACGCAATAACACCACGCTAGCACCAGCGGGCACGTCTCAACCGCCCACACGCTATTAGTAGTTATATTACGGAATGTTACCTAACATACTGAATTATTAGTGTTAGTTACAACCCAATTCCTAATATAAATTTTTACTTACTACTACCTGCTAACGTATTCCATCAGCGCGTGGGTCACATTAGCGCGTGGGTCAGCCGATTTTACTAGTAAAAACAGCGTTTCTTGGCGCTGCTATCTCAACAACTACTAGATAGAATGCTCTAAAAATTTGAGATGTTAGTTGTATATATACAGGCTTTTATTCTTGAATGTCTTAGTCCTGTAGGACTAGCACTTCAAAAGATAGGAGCTGCAGACCCCTGTATATTTTAGATTTTCTTTAATAACTCCCTATTTACGTAAGCAAGAGCTTAGAAATTCTAGATTCATAATCTTAATATAGATGCAGCTTTATGTTGGGATTTTTAGACAATTTCATTAAGTAGTTGTTGAGATAGTAGTGCCAAGAAACGCTGTTTTTACTAGTAAAATTAGCTAACCCACGCGCTAATGTAACCCACGCGCTAATGGAATACGTTAATAGTTAACTAACTAACTAACTAACTAATATCTTAACTAACATACTAATAATAACGTAAACCATCACCGAGCCGGCCATATCACCGAGCCGGCCACATTTTTTTACACCAAAAAAAGCACTTTCTTGGCACTGCTATCTCCAGCACCATTGGATAGAATTCTCTAAAAATTAAATATGTTATTCCTGTACATATAAGCTTCTCTAATTGAAAATTTTAGTCTTATAGTACTATTGGTTACTAAGATAGTAGCTGTAGACCCCTGTAATTTGAAGTTTCTTTAATAACGTATTACTTACGTAAGCTAGAGCTTAGTAAATCTAGAATAATAATCCCTATACAGATGCAGCTTTGTGATTTAATTTTTAGAGAATTTTATTCTGCGGTCCTTGAGATAGCAGTGCCAAGAAAGGGCCTTTTTTGGTGTGAAAAACAGTGGCCGGCTTACTGGGTTGGCCGGCTCACTGGTGGAATACGTTATATAATCTTTAATTTCCTAGAATTGCTGAGCTTTAGCTTACGTAATTAACAAGCTATTAAGTAAAACCTTAATTACAGGGATTGTTTTGCCCCACTTTTCTGTATCTTAAAGCCTAGATTAGATAGAGCTTAGCAGTCTTAAGATCCGATAGCTTACATATAACGTATTCCACCACTACCCTAGTCAATCCACCACCCTAATTAGCGGAATTTACTAGTGAAAACCACGTTTCTTGGCACTGCTATCTCAAGAAGTACTTAATAGAATTTTCTAAAAATTGAATAGTTATGTGAGTCCTGTTTATATAAGCTTCTATTTGCTAAGGTTTTAGTACCCTAGTATTAGTAGTTGTCGAGGTAACAGTTATAGACCCCTGTAATTTCGTATTTCCTTAATAGCTATTTAATTACGTAGGCTAGAGCTTAGTAATCCTAGAATAATTATCTTTGTATTGGTGCAGCTTAATAGTGAAATTTTTAGAAAATTCTACTAAGTACTTCTTGAGATAGCAGTGCCAAGAAACGTGGTTTTTGCTAGTAAATTCGGCTGATCAGGGTAGTGGGTTGACTAGGGTGGTGGTGGAATACGTTATAGAAATAATAACTTATGCTAAATTTTTAGAAGATTCTATTAAGCATAACTTAACTTATCTAGATTTATTAGGCTCTAGATTATTGATTTTCTGGTAGGGCACGGACTGGCCAGCCTACCCGTGTGGCCAGCCTACCTGTGGGGTACGTTATCTATAGGAGTAAGATAATAATCTACACTAGAAATTAGGTAGTGTATATCTAAATTTTAGTGTTACAATACATGTGAGCTAGGCGTAAAATACCTACTAGCGTGTGGCCGGTTGAGACGTGCTCGCACCAGCACCGTGATTGGCTCATTTCACTCCTTAGGCTCCCCGCTCTCGCCAAGGCCATCGCAGCTGCCAAAGTTCACGGTGCCAAAACAGTGACAGCTTAATATACAACTCCACGAACCTCCCCACGATCGCTTCACCATGGACGAGAAAGAAGAGACTAACGAGCCACTCGATCTTGTGCGCCTGTGCATCGATGAGGTCGTCATTGTCAAATTGCGGGGTGATCGCGAGTTGAAAGGACGGTTACACGTATGTTGCGCGAAGGCAGAGCTCAATGGGCGCATGACGGAGGGCATGTTTGCTGACCAGACATCTTAGGCATACGACTCGCATTGCAATCTTGTACTCGGAGACGTGGAAGAAACCATATTTGTGGCGGAGGAGGAAGAAGAGGACCAGGAACCGCGCGTCAGGACAGTCAAGAAGCAGAGCGAGATGCTCTTCGTGCGAGGTACGGCATGGTAGCGAAGAATGAGCGAGGAGGACCTTGAGCTGATTATACGCATAGGAGACTCCGTAGTCTTGATCGCACCTGCAGAGGGAACCTCGTAACGGACCGAGTCGCAAGGACATATGGCGGCAGATGATGCCCTAACTGAAAAGAGGAATTGGGACCTGGGGTACGCACTCTGAAGGGTCACGGCACTACGAATCGTTGGCGAACATCTGGTCTTGACTGAGATACCCAGGCAAAGCATTGGCGCAATAAGGACGATGGAGGACGCAGGAGGGTACGGCACGGAAGGCGTGGAGTCACGCGTTAATCGCAAAACAACAGCTCAATAGTCACGAGCGCTGCGCCCAGGCGAAGAGCAGGCGATATGTATACATTACATATTCAAGCGCATTTTCTTCGAACAGCACAGGTGACAACGTACATTTGGAGTGAACATCATAGGCGTGGCAGAGCACGAAACATTTCCACTACACGCACGTACTCGGAGTGCTCAAGTATCACTCAACTGTGGGCGACTCTCAGCAATGCACAAGTTCACACGCCCCATCACAATCATCAACAACAGGCACATGTTTGAAAATAAGATGCAAGCATTAATCGCCTTTCCACGCAAACCACCGGGTATGAGAGCCTGATGCGCCATCACATCGCGAAAATGCCACCCATTGAAACGCCTTGTCTATGCTCCGTCCCATACCACCAAGAAAACGACGATCTGATTCCAGAAACCAAAAAGCGGAAGTGACAAAGGGAAGTGAAGTGGTGGTGGTGGTTCTTTGGGGAATTAAGCCTTAGTTGTGTAAGTGTGTATGTGGATATTCATGACTTCGTGTCTGTTCGTGATAAGGAGTTCCCAAGGCCACGCTGTTTTGATGCAAGAAAGGTACAAGTGAAGGGGAAGGTGTGGTATCCGAGCCAAAAGGGACGAATCGGCTTCGGCAGAAGACGGGGGGTGAATGGTTGTAGCGAGAGCCCTAATGCAGTGGGGTTGAGAAGTGTTGTTGTGATCTAGACCTGGAAGCTGTAGACACCGTGCGCCTGGCCGAACGAAGGTTGAGGCTGGTGCTGCTGATGCTGCACCTGTTCCAGAAAGCCGCCAAAGCGCCGGGTACTATCCGAGAACAATAAGCAAGAATGGAGAAGATTTCGGTGATGGCCATGGTGGTGGTAACTATTGGTATTGGTGCTCGACTGGTTGATCTGAACGGCTTTGACGGGCGGGTACTGGGTGCCGAGTTGCGCAAAGTGTGCTGTCAAACGGTCACTGTACTCTTGTCAGAAACAGCCAGGCTAGGGACATACGGAAGCAAGTGGCTTATTCACTTTCGCCTCCATGTTTGACTAGCAAGACTGTCCCTAGACAGGTAAGGCAGCGAGAAACCCTTGGTGACCTCCGTCTCGACGAAGACGGAAGCGCGCTTGTAGCGCTTGTCGGTGTACTTCTCGTAGACGGCAGCGTGATGCTTCTGAGGGTTGTCGCAGCATTCGAGGATCGTACACAAAAGCTGTCGAAGCTGGCTCATCGTGTAGCCAGAGTAGTGGACATGAGCTTGAGACTAGTAGTTATTAGCAGGGATGACATGACGCGTTCGAACAGTACATACCCAGTCGCCCTTCTTCAGCATGAGGCGCGCCAGACAGTGCGCACCGGCAGACAAGAAGCTGGGAGCGCAGCCGACGAAGCGCTCGTCCATGACGGTGATCTCGAGGAAGTACTTGGCCAGTGTACGTGTCTCCAGGTCATAGTCGTCGGCCTTGCTGATGCGACGGAGAAAGCTCATTGGGCCTGGCCAGCCCAACTCGAATTGAAGCATGCTGAGCATGAATCGCTCGGCCTTCAGGACCTCATCGGCAGTGTAGGCACCGTCGACCATGTAGACAATCTCCTGAACTGACGGGCAGTTGATCTCTTCGTACTTGGCGGCGACAAACAGGGCTGTGGCACCGACTAGCTGAAGTTTGCCCAAAGAGACGACCTTGCACGACAGGAAGCGATCAACATAGTTGACCGCAAGGAAGAGTGTTTCTGGCAACAGCGTGAACCTGTTGTGGACCTGAACGAGCCAGTCCATGAGAACGGACCGCATCGACCATTGGATCTCTGCTTGGTGGTCCATGTAGGTCGCATTAGGCTTCATGCGCTCCTCAAGCGCGTGCATGTATTCGAAGATCTCGTCGCCGTACTCCGCGACCATGGAGGTGTCCCACTGCTCGTCTTCGACGTCCTCAGCAGTGCGAGTGGACTCGACGAAGATGCGTGCAGCGTCCAGCTCGCGCTGGGTCTTCGTGGTGACCCTTGGGGCGAGGACGATGGTGACACCACCCGTGGTGTTGTCACCTCTTGATCGAAGGGAGCGAGCAGTAGTGTAGCCGTCACCCTCGTAGTAGTCCTCTTCGTCCTCCTCGTCCCAGTACTGCTCGCGGTCCAAAGATTGTGCGATCTCGTCGTTGCGCTCCTGCTCAATCACGCGTGCCTGCTCTTCGAGAGCGTTGACATATTCATCCTTCTCTTCGAGCTCTGCATCACTCGTGACGTGCTGTGCATCGAAGTAGCCTTGCCCTTGCGCGACGACGACTGCTTGCGACAAGGTGGCCGTTGGTGCCTGTGCGGGTGCTTGGGCACGGTCCACTGCGGGAAATGAGGAAGGCTGGGCCGATAGGGGTTGACGCGAGGGTACAGGCGCAAATGCTGCGTTATCAATGATCGACTCTGGCTCTGGTTCCCTGAAGACGGCCGTGGACTTCTGCTTGGTGAGGATCTTGCGGATGTTGGTGGTCTGCTGGCTCGCATCCTGCGTGACGTGCTTGGGCAGCGCAGAGGCGACGGCATCGTTGACGACAGTAACGTTGGTCTTTGACGTGACATTTGCCAGTGGTCGCTGCGCTGGTCGGAGTAACGCGCCGGGCTTTGCGAGCTCCTTCACTGAGACGGCGGCCGAGTCCTTTTGTATGTTGTTGTCCTTCTTGCCCAGAACCTGGATGTCGTCCTTGGAGACGGCTTGGCGGTTCGTGTTGCTGACGTCGGCGAAAACGGTGCGCTTGGCTGCGGGCGCCTTGATGCCTCCGAACTGCGCGAGCGTCGACAGCACGGGTGTGGACTTATTGCGCTGGTGCAGCGCTTTGCCGGCGGGCAGCATGGGTGCCGCGTTCTCGTCGCGTACGCGGAGGGTACGCACAGGGCGTTGTGGCTGCAGAGGAGCTTGTTAGCGGGTGTTGGGAGTTTGGTAGTGCTGTGAAGAAGTAGTCTAGAGTCAGGTTCGCTGTAGAAGGCTAGACTGATGCGGAGCCGTCGCAGCGGTGAGGTGAGGCGGTAAACGGCAGCAGCGCGCTCTTACCTTTGCGTCCATGTTTTGCCTGGCAAGTCAATTGATGCGGGAGCCTGTTTGGATAGATCGACAATGCGAGCGACGGTGTGTTGAACAGTCGGCGGCGTGTCGATAGGGGCGGCGCGGTGTCGAAGCGCTACAAAACAAGGGCCGATATAATGAAGCTCTCCATTTAACTTTGACGGCACTGAGATACACGGGCAGATATGGGTGGGCGGCACGAGATGTGGTGTTGACAGCGACGGGGCTGGGTGATATAGGAGATCGCAGCAACATAAACAACATTAAACGCGCGAGGATGTTAAACGAGCTGATCCCTGTCACATCACTGTAGTTGCCAGGCGCGACCAAGGGTTGGGCTTAGCGCTGTACGTCATCCATTCTCGACGCGGGACCAGAAAGAACACCAGAATGCAGTTTGTGGATTATCGCACCACACCGCGCAGAGCCGATCATGAAAACTTGACAAGAAGTCCAAGAATACTATGCGAAGATATGCGGTCACTTTTTGCGAGCTTGTAGACATCCCATTGAAAGTTCTGCCCACCTGCTCTCCGGCGCGTCTCCATCTTGGCTAGGACCCTTGATCGGATGCGAACGTAACGCCTCGTCACGTGGCAGCAGCCCAAACGTCGACCACCTCCAAACCCACTGTCAACAATCCATATTGCCATAACAACCTCTGGCCGCCACCTGGCGACCTCGCGCATGGCCTCGAATGTGGTCGCGACCACCGCGCTGTTGTCAACATCGCATAATCGCCTCGCGCTGCGCGGCCCACAGCCTATCGTTGGCCGCACTGCCGCATGTTCCCAAACTGCGGCCTACTCCTACCCTGCCCGTGGCGCCGTTACTCTGCACTATAGTGAAGAGCCCAGAGCCATGGACAAAGGCGATCGGACTCGTTTGCCGTGTTGAAATGGCACCGTTCGTTCTCTTTGTATGGATCTGCGGGTGGATACCGAGGCGCTTCACCGACATTACAATTATGGACTCATGCATCGCTAACGAGATCGCACAGTGCCAGATCTTCTGAAATTTACTTCATAGTAGCTACGCGACCACATTCCGGGTCTTAGATAGCATGCGCCAGTTGCGCAATGTGCGGGAGGTCAAATTGATCGCCCCTCATTACCTACTCTAGACCGGTTATCCATGGGACGATTCCGAGTCTACGAACCACAGGCAGCGCTACGTATGTACGTGCCAGCTCGTTCGCGAGATGCAGGGTCGGGACTTTTAGTCGCACAGATATCAATTACAGCTGCCGTTCGCAAGTGTGGGAAGTCCGGCGGCATGACAACACACAACGTGACTTCTATGATGCGATGCGATCGATATCTGATCGTTGTGGCTGTGGACCCTCTTGTCAGATGGACAATGTCACAGCTGAGCCCTTCGATATGTGTTTCACCGAGTGACGCCGCCTCTACACCCGTTCCGATTAGGTGTGGGAGCTTCACGGGAAGTGCTCGATTGTTGTCTGCAAGACGGTTCCTCGTGAGGCGTGTTTGGTAATCGTTGTCGCACGGAGCTCGTCCAATAGACGCCGAGCGCCAACTGCCAACGAAACCACGGCGCTTCACGCATGTGGGAAATGAAGCCTCTCGTTTGCATTCAAAGTATCTCAGGAACCAAAGGCGACTCTGAATCTGATCTCTTGGGGTACTCTGCAGTGCTGTAGGACTGCGCATCAGGGTGCTCCTCTGTCCACATCCACATGGAATGACAGCGTGCGCCCGCATTCGGCCAACATGACAGCTGAGACGCTCATTGGCCAGGTTCGATATCTCTACGAGCGCTGTGGCAGCAACTGTCGGCTGCTCTTGCGCGGCTGCGATAGTCTGATATTCAGCAGGCGTTGTTGCGCTTTGTGGCATGCATTCTAGACTGGCTTCACTACTGGGCGCATAGCTGGCGCCCGGTTTCTTCCTCTGTTTCGAGCTCAACTGGCTGTCACCGAATACAGCAACATGTACTGAGGACATCCAGCTATGGCTAAGTGTTTCAGTTCCTGTGACCTCGAGAGGGACTGGCATCTCAAGGCATGTTGGATGCTTGCCTGATGTGCGGCGCATTGGCTGGCTGAGCAGTAGAAATGCGCCCGATGCTTCACGGCATTCTTGCAGTATATGTACATGTAGAAATGTCTTTCAATGCATTTGCGACCCTCGATTCGTCGATTCTAACTCATTTGGCGGTTGCGTTGTGGCCGTGGAGCGGTTCCAAGTCTCCTCTAGTGGTTCATGTAGTTCGCTACGGTCCCTCCTCTCTTCCTCAACCACCCACATTGCTCTCCTAGCCTGCACAACCGCGAACTCGTAAGTCCTCAGCCCGCTCATCCATCCTCTGGTGCTCCCGGATTATCAATCTGGGCCTCATACAGCCCGACAGCTCCTATGCGCAGTCGCCCGCTGACCCGACGTTGCTAGCCCAGCGGCGGTACACGGAATCAGATCGAAGCACCTCATCAGAGCCTCTCCGGCCTCCTGATCAGTACAGTGGGTATGTGAGTCCTCCAGTACCTTCATGCGACCGCATCGGCACATACAAGCGTCCAAAATGGCCGACGTCGGGCGCTTCATGGCCGTCGCTGTGTGCTCCCTGCATGGTCACTCCACCGGCAGCGGTGACGACGCCTCAACGGCCACCCTGACCCGGAACCACCACCGGCTCGCGATAAGAAGCATTGAGACATGCAGAGACACTCATCAAGCTTCATCTGCTAACATATACCACTGCAGACTCGACAATCGTTTATCCTTCCTCCACCGCCATTCGCTCTAAGCCCTTGCGACACCGGCGGGCTCGGTGCTCCGCCTATCCAGACCACACACTCCAGACCAAATCGCACAGACGGTAGAACACATACAAACACTAGCAGGACACCTGACCATGCAAGTCTCCAACATGCTGTCCGAGTCTCGGGCGGCTGGCGCACAGCGCTACCCCGAGACGGTCGAAGAGCTCCTTGCGGGCCAGCACCACAACTCGAGGCAGCCCGGCGCCGAGTACGACGCACATGTGCATGGCAACGATTCGGGCATCATGGACGTCTACCCTAGTACGGAGACGGCATCGGCGCACGATTCGCTGTCGCCCACAAAGCAGGCGGCCCCATGCAAGCACGTCAGTTTCGAGTTGCTGCTCCAGCCGTACACGCACCACAAGGCTCGGCTGCCCATGCGTGTGAACATATTCCCGCATGATACGACCGACTCCATCATCACCACGGTTAAGAACTTCTATGGCCTGTATGAGGACCGTGGGGTCATCTTCGAGGACCGCCATGGCACCACACTGATCGCACGCTTCGAGAACTTCGAGCATGGCATGGTCGTCTACGTCCGCGTCTCAGAGCCAGACGCCGAACACTACTCGCCTGATCCCCATCGGCCAACAGTGTCTCCTCGCCGTCCTCGCCCGCATCTCGACGAAGCCTTCCAGATGCTCCCTCCCATCATCCACAACCAAGCAGGCGTCCGCACTGACTCCCACAATGGGCATCGGACCCATTCTCCCCACCCCAACCGAGGACGGCGCAGCGCATCTGCCAGTGCTCATGCCAGGCGCAGCCGTCCTGCTGTCAAGAGCCGTGGTAACAGCTCGCATGGAAGCTTTGCTGAGGCCCACGGTGATGGGTACAGTGACAGCGAGGGCTCTGTCACCAGCTCGCGCCGCTCAAGGAAGGAGCCCCTGGCAAGCGCTGAGATCAGCGTTGACAACATTGTCGAAGGTGGCCGCCGAAAGCGAGCGAAGTTTGACAGCTCGGTAAGTGATTGTCTGGCAAAACAGCTGGGCAGTCTTTCTAACAGTGTGATCCACCACAGGAACTGCCTCTGTTCGTTCCTCCTCAAGTTCCGATGACCGCATCGCAGTCGTCCGTTTCCCCTCAGCGGCGCGTCAGTGGCAACACTGCCGGATCGCCGTACTCGATCAACAACCAGCAGACGTTCGCCTATTCGCATCCCCTTCCCTCGCCCCAGAGCTACGGCAATATGGACAGCTCGTACCTTCACGGGCTGGCAACACCGTACTCTGCTTCCAGCGTCCCTGCGCAGGGGTACAAGTCGCGCCATCGAGGCTCTGGGCAATATGGAGCCTATCGATACTCTGGCAGTGGTGGTGTCCTGCCCACACCAGATACGACCCTGGCAAGTGTCAGCGTCATCTCTGATGAGGACGTCGCCCGCCAACTGATGCGCCTGGGCGATGCGTCCAACTTTTCTGTGCATGGTCGCACGTCCACCTCCACCCTCGATGATGCCTTCAGTGGTAAAGCAGATGCTGCATCCTCGAGTGAAGAGTCCGACGATGGTAGCGAGGACGGTGGAGCACTCCCTCCCCTTCCCTACAACATGGCCCAGACCAACGAGACTGCTCGCATCTACGATACCTGCGAGAGCAGCGACGACTACGAGGACAACCGTGACGGCTCGTTCAAGGGCGAGAGCGATGAGATGATCCCCGGTGAGCACAACAACCAGCGAGCCCAGATGGGTGTTATCAAGGCTCGCTCGTCAGTTTCAAGCAAGTCTGGCAAGCCTGCCAAACCTCGCGCGCTCTCCAAGAGCAAGATGAAGGTGAACGGTGGCAGCAAGCCGCCCATGTCACCAAACTCCCTGCCAGCGCAATCGCGCAAGGCATCGAGCGCTTCGCTCAACTTCCAGAACCAACTTGGTGCTGATGAGGAAGACCTCTCCAGCAAGCCTCGCTGTCAGCGATGCCGCAAGAGCAAGAAGGGATGTGATCGCCAACGTCCGTGCCAGCGCTGCAAAGATGCTGGCATCCCGGCTGACGGCTGTGTGAGCGAGGATGAGGGCAACGGCAGGAAGGGACGTTACGGGCGCCACATGGGCGTAACTGTCGTCAAGAAGCCGTCGGACTCTACCTCGATGGCGCCGCCACCCATGCACGACTACAGCATGCCTATTGATGCTGCGCACCCTGGCTTGACTGCCGGCTCCATGGACAAGAGCAAGAAGCGCAAGAGGTAGCATGGGGTAGTATCGCGCGCACATGTTGTCACGAACTGGATGTCCACACATTTACTACACATCATCATTCCGCGCCACATTACTCGAACTGCTATCATTTCGCTCGCCGCCTCGAACTTATTTGGAGTCCTGGATAGCATGTAGCATTCTGTTGCGCATCGATTTTCGCATCGTCACTCCTTTCAGCGGACCCAAAAGTCACTTCACGCGATCGCACACTGCGACTTCGCAACGACCGTAATGAGTGGATGTCTGAAATTGTGCTTTGGAGTTAACTGGTAAGACAACGGCGGATGGCTGGCAATGGGTAGAAAAACGGTCACGGAACACGGCGGACAGGTGGGAGGATGTCTCAACACCAGTGAGTGCTTCGGCGCGGAGGATCGCTCCATTTTCATTTTGTTTCTAGGTTTACGACTTGCTGTTTGGCACTGTAGCGACATTTAGTTGACGATATTGAATGAATTGACTTTGTACTCGATGATCTGCATGGGCAAGGCTGATTCCTGGCTACGTGCAGCGTGGTGCATCGTGCCGATCCAATCATGGAGATCAGGCCCGTCACTTGTGTTTCCGTTTGATGCGGTTGGAGACCGGTGAGGATTCAACTGCTACTGATGTTGAGCACTAAGAATTGAGATTTAATATGAGTACCTTTTGAAGCGGTTGATTTTTCAAAAGAAAAGTGCCACTCGATCTATCAACTTCCCTATATCGACGTTCAGCATCATTTCTCTCTTCCCCATGTTTATCGTAGGGCTATTTTGGGTGCACGAGCGGGCCCAGTCAGGTAATTGTGGGGCGAGTGTGGCTTGTGCCTGCGGCAAGATGCCTGCATGGGCCTTGGCGAATCATGGGTGATGCTCAACGGCACTCATAAGGATGCGCCAACCAACCTTATGCGGCGTTAGTATAATGTCAACTTCGTCTGCCCTGTTCTGGCCTCACTCGCTCGCCCAAACGCACCATGCGGTTTGGTGTCTCCTGGTTCACTGTCCTTTACTCGTGACCGCCGTTGCTCCAGCTTTCCCCTCTCCACCTGAGTCCAGCCCTGTCAAGCCTCACCTGCAGATCATCCCCAAGAAATTGTTGAAGTATGGCTGAGACCAGCATCAAGGCGCGCATCGCCGCTCTCAACACCGAACAACTCCACCATCCTGCTCCCGGCACACAACCTACCTTCTCTTACGATGCCGCCGTCACTACAAAGAGGAAGCCCCCTCCACCTCCACCTCCAAGCCAGCGCCCGCCAGCCTACCAACGCCAGCACACCGTCAACAACCCGCCCATCCTGAGCAATGCGCCCACCACTGCACGCCAGCTAGGCAATCAGCCCATGCTGTCAGAGAGTCCGCGACTATCTCCTGCGCTTCCTCCACGTCCACCTCCGCGAAACAACACCTCCAGCAATAACGGCACTCCGCGACAGACACCTACATTACCACCACGAAGACCCTCCGACAATCGCAGCTTGAACCGCCGCGAGTCGACTGAATCTATTTCTACAATCGCCTCAGGCATTTCCACAATATCAATCGGCTCCAACACGACAGGTACTAGCAATGGGAACGGGATAAAGTACCCTGTTCGTGCTCCAGTGTTCAACTCTAAAGATGTACCAATAATTCAGCCACGGAAGAGAGAAGAAGAGAAGGTTCCGAGTGCGACACGAAATGCCATGACGAGCAAGCGGCCTTTCGTACCAAGCATTGCGGCTCCACCCAATCTATCAAAAACATCACAGCTGCCCACAAAACCATCGCTACCGGTGCGGCCCATCATAAAAGATCGTTCACCCGAGCGTCCGCCTCTTCCCGAGCGACAGACGACTAACAATGTGGCCACGTCAAGTGTGAACAGAATGGTCGCACCGCCGCCACCCAAGTCGGCGCTGAAAATGGGCTTCAACAACAAAGCTACCGAGCCTCCTCCCGTCCCTCAGAACAGACCAGCACCTCAAACTGCTGCTGCATCTCCACCACCTATTCCCCTTTCGTCAAGACCTAACCTGGACGCCATCATGGCCTCAAAACCGAAACCTGGAGCGGTTGGATCTTGTCTGATATGTCGAGACTTTTCTGGCCCTGATCAACACGCAGCTCAGTTCCCACGTTTCGGCCTTCCATCATCAGATGTAGGCTGGTTGGCTCACCAACTTTGCGCTCCGTTTCCCTCTGCCACCGACAAAGCGCGCGCTATCTTTACCTGGTTGCATCACAACGTCGACTACGACGTACACTCCTTCTTCAACGGTACCGTCATGCCCTCGACGCCCGAGAAGACCATTGCCAGCGGGCTCGCAGTCTGCGAGGGCTATGCTGGACTTTTCGCTGCTCTTGCGCTCAAGGCCGGCCTGCAAGCTATGGTCTGCTCAGGGGCCAGCAAAGGTTACGGCCACACGCCACTCGAGCCTGGTCAGCCAGTGCCGCCTTTCAAATCGACTCATGCCTGGAACGCTGTGTGTATCGACAACGGAGAATGGAAATTGATTGACCCCTGTTGGGGCGCTGGGCATCTTGGATGCCGGAACAAGGGTGAAGGGTATGTTCTTGTTCATCCACTTCCAGACATCATCTCGCTAACAAGTCTCAGCTACATCCGCAAATTCAACCCTGCAGAGTTCACAAAGTCCAACGACGACTTCGCCATGAAGCACTTCCCATCCGACAACTCGCATCAATTCCGCAACGACGGCCGCATCATGACATACGAAGAATTCATGCGCGACGACATGGGCGGCCGCGTCCAAGTAATGGGCGGCTGCAGCACCGATCACGGCGTCGCCGAACGCAGCATCTCCCCCACCCAACTCCAGCTCAAAGTGCACGACCCCAACGCACCACCAGTCCTGCGCTTCCAATTCTCGACTCTCTGCGCGCACTGGGATCACTTGCGACACGGCAAGGGCAAGCCGTACGTTATGCTTCTCAGTGTTGCGGGCCGCGATGGGCGCGATACGAAATACCTGCCGTTCAACACGGATGGACGCATGTGGTGGCTTGATGTTGAGAGGTTGGAGCTGGGTGCGCCGGGGCAGAAGATTTCGGTTAATGCGGTGACGGAGTTTTGTGGTAAGGATGCGAGGGGGTTGGGGTATGATGCTTGGAAGAATAAGACGGCATATTCGTGTCAGTTTGGGATTTTGTGTATGTGGGAATTGGTTTGAAGGAGGGGTTGGTGGGGATAGGGGTGCGAGTCTGTTCAGGGTGATGAACGAGGGCATGGGATGGAGGTGGGCGTGGGAATAGGTAACGGTCTTCTTATGCATGGATACCCTGGACGACGTCACACTTCATGATCAACAATATCAATAATGCATTCTCAACGCTGTAATTCACTGAATCGTTAACGTGAGCCTGTCTATCTCCGCCCCATCTTCTGGATATTGGATGAACATTGGGAATGAGGGTTTCAGGAAGAGAAATGAAGGGGGCGGACGAATTGGCTTTTATACTCCTGGCGATGCGAAGAAGTCTGGTACGTTGAGTGCATTTCGGCTTCGGCTTTGGACTGTTGGGCTAATTTGCTCGACTTTTGGAAGTGTACCAATGGAAACATGCTAGGCATCCATCGCTATAGTTCGTGATGTGGGCTGGATGGCTCCACGATGCAGAGAGTTCATGGATCTGGAGGTTTAGGATCCAACGTTCAACGACGCTATGCCTAAATATAATCAAGTATCGTCAAAAGACGACATAAATCATGAAGATTCTTGCCGCTTGTACCGAGCCAAGACACAACAAAGTACTCGAGAAACTTCCACGCACATCAATCCAGAGTAAAAGAGACATAATGGCTTTGTTCGGCTAGCGGTCCTAGGGAGGCCATGGAGCACCCAGAATGTGTGAGGACTGATGTTGATTTACGCAACGAAAGGGGTCTTGTGCGTCCCCGAAGTGAAATGTGATGATATTGAGAAACGAATGACCATGAAAGACACTATGTAGACGCAATGCTATGATTGTGGGAAGGGGCTGTGGAGGAGCTAAAGC
>Ga0265780_10000973_pt1 | contig 42139 bp, 39 predicted proteins | sample P1T30metagenome_FD_192432 | JGI IMG/M metagenome (GOLD analysis project Ga0265780, IMG submission 192432) | Plant litter microbial communities from East Loma Ridge, Irvine, California - P1 T30 | ecosystem: Environmental > Terrestrial > Plant litter > Unclassified | place: USA: California...
AGATCTATCTGAAGCCCTTCGAGATAGCTGTTCGAGATGCATCACCCTGGGCGCTCATGAGCGCTTACAATATGATCAATGGCATTCACGCGGATGAGTATGAGCACTCGATCAAGGAGATTCTTCGGGGCGAGTGGAAGTGGAACGGAGCCATTATCTCCGACTGGACGGGCACATACGCGACTGCACCATCAATAAAAGCTGGTGTTGATGTTGAGATGCCGGGGCCGTCCAAATGGCGCAAGATCGACCAAGTGAAGGAATGTCTGGAGAAGGGTGAGCTAACCCGTGGTGATATCGAAGAATCTGCCGCCAGGGTACTTTATCTTGTCGATCGTGTCAAGGGGTTGAACAACATGACACCAGAGGAACCGGAGCAGTCGATTGACAACGTGGAGACGCGGAACCTGATTCTCCAGGCTGGTATCGAAGGATTGACGCTCCTGAAGAACGAGAACAGCGTACTCCCCATCAAGAACGCGGAGAAGATTGCTATGATTGGGCCGAACGTCAAGCGAGCCATTGCCAGTGGAGGAGGTAGCGCAGGCCTAAACCCCTACTACAACGTCACACCTTGGCAAGGCCTTCAAAATCGATTCGACGGCGAGGTTACATTTGCCCAAGGCTGCGATAGCTCGAAATGGCTACCGCTTGCTTCACCATACTGCCAGTCCAATGGTGAGACCGGTGTTCGGTTAGAATACTACAAGGGCGACAGGTTCAAGGGTGAGCCGGCGGTCGTTCAACACAAGGTCAGCACAGATCTATGGCTGTGGGATTCGGCGCCAATGGAACTGCTTCCAGACTTCTCCTTCAAAGTCAAGACCACACTCACACCGAAGACAACCGGAAACCATAGCTTCAGCTTTGCGTCAGTCGGGCCAGGGCGCATGTACATCAACGGCGACATTTTCATCGACAACTGGGACTGGATACAGGAGGGTGAGGCTATGTTCTCCGCTTCGGAAGATGTGCTTAAGTCGATTCATCTCGAAGAGGGCAAACCTGTGGAGATTCTGATTGAGAGCACCAACGAAGTGCGACCCGCGTCTAAGGTTTCTGTCATCGGTCGTCGCCACGACTACGGTGGCTGCCGAATTGGCTACCAAGAAGAGGACAAGATCGATCGTCTACAAGAAGCGGCGGATGCTGCACGTGATGCAGATGTGGCTGTGGTAGTCGTCGGATTGGACGCCGAGTGGGAGTCGGAAGGATACGACAGGCAAACGATGGATCTCCCGAAGAATGGCTCGCAGGATCGTCTGATCGAAGCTGTTCTAGCTGCCAACCCACGCACCGTCGTCGTCAACCAATCTGGAACACCGATTACCATGCCATGGGTGCAGAGGGCACCAGCTATTCTCCAAGCATGGTACCAAGGCCAGGAAGCAGGAAATGCTCTTGCCGACGTGCTACTCGGCAACAGCAGTCCCAGCGGGAAATTGCCAACCACGTTCCCTGTCCGGATCGAAGACAACCCTGCGTACCACAACTGGCCTGGCGAGAACTTGAAGACTGTGTACGGCGAGGGCATCTACGTTGGCTACAGGCACTACGAGCGCTCCAAGATTGCACCGCTCTTTGCGTTTGGCCACGGTCTTACATACACCACCTTCGAATACGGAACACCGAGTGCTAGCAGCACGGTACTCTCTGAGGATGGGAAGATTACCATCACCGTGCCAGTCACAAACACAGGTTCATTTGCGGCGCACGAAATTGTGCAAGCATACGTCAAAGACGTCAAATCGACGCTTCCTCGCCCCGAGAAGGAACTCCAAGCTTTCGGCAAAGTCTTCTTGCAGCCTGGTGGGACGAAGGACGTGATCTTGACACTGGACAAGTACTCCGTGGGATATTTCGACACGAGTCTTGATCAGACAGGTGCCTGGATTGCAGAGGAGGGCGCGTTTGAGGTGTTGATTGGTGCTAGCAGCGCTGATATCAGGTAAGTCCGCCACTTGGTTGATTCACATGAGAGAGATTACTGATGTGACGTGCAGGTCAAGGGTCGGCTTTGAGGTTACTGAGAGTTTCCAGTGGATCTTCTAATGAAGGATTGAGCGGAGGGTACGGAATGGACAACGAGCATCACGAGTCTTCTTATGTTGTGGTTTTGAGGCGTTTGTGGTGGGGATGGGCGAGTGCGACTAAATTGGCTTCCCACCGGAGTCATGTGCAGTGAATACATATTTTCGTGCTTCAGTTTGGAAAAGACGCGTGAGAAATTGGCACAGATGCGTGTGGGAGTATACCATAAGCCAACGCAGGTAAACGTGTTTTCGGCATGCGGCATCTCAGATAAGGCTGACGGCCGAGTGGCTCGGCTAGATGACGCGCTGATTGATTTTCTGCCACCGCCTTCCGGGCCGACAGTTGTACCGATCTGTGGTCCCTGACGAGAACCTGTGTCGATAGTGGAAGCATCATCACCAGCCTGCCCCTTCGCTATTGTTCTTTTTGACTCGTTCGAGCCTGTCGCATACATCTCGACCGCTGTCCCATCTTCTGCCGACGCCCGAATCGCGCGACTTGGGCCCCCGTGCCAGCTCCAGCCGCGCTTTTGCTCCTGATCAACAGCGGGCGACCGAGTTCCAGTTACGAGCCACACCACGCCCAACAGACCCCTCTCGAAGCAACAAGCCTCCCATGAGCTCCAGCAGAGGCTAATTCGCTTAATACACGATAACGCGACTACCGAACCGGCTACGCAAGCTGCCTTATCGCCGGCACGCCTGGTAAAGCCGAGGACATGAATCCAGCGCATCGCGACGGGTGGCCGCCTGCACAAGCGGCGGCAGCTGGGCAGGGCCAGCAGCAAACAGAGCAGGGTCAAAGCCAGGCGCCACGGCCGCTGGGTCCCTATGGGTGCGTACTCGCCTTCCACTCACTGCCCACAGCAGACGGGCACGATGAGCGAAGACGCCTGCGAGCTCCTTTTCTCACCACCCTTCGATTGGATTCACGCTGACTTCGAGACCGATGACAGGCCAAACAGCGCGACGCCCCAGGGTCCCTCACATGCGTCACCCGCCCAGGGTCCGGGACCAGTACTCCCTCCACCATCCGGTACGTAGCACAGGCAGACGACGCGCCTGTTCGCATTGCTAACCCCGTCACAGGTGGCGGCTACTACTCTTCAAACGCCGCGACAGCCCACAACCAGAACCTCCCCACACTTCCCGGCCTGACGGCGCAACCTCAGCACTCGTCGCCCCACATGTCCGCCCAGCGACCGCCATCGTCCGACGCGGGCGCGCAAGCTCACCAAGGCCCGCAAGCCCCTCCATACTCGCTGCCGGGCATCTCGCAAACCCTACAACAGCAGCAGCAGCACATGCCGACTTCGGAGCAAGCCAACGCCGACAGAGAGCGCGAGATGCGCGATCGCGAAAACAGAGACAGAGAGATGGAGTCGCATGCCATGCACCAGCAAGAAGACATCGTCAAGCGCGAGGCAGAGCAGCGAGACCGCGACCTGCACGAGCGACAGCAGCGCGAGCACGCTGCGCACCAGAACCACTCTGGGCCGATCCAAATACACCAGCCAGTGGCAGTCGCACCCTCGACGCGAACCATCCACGGTCCCAACGGGCTGCTCGGCCAGTCTGGACCCATGAACGGGCCAAACCCACTTGCGCCACCCATGGGTGGACCCAACTCAGGCCCCATGTATGGAAATGCGCCCGCACAGCATGAGCAGACTACACCGCGCATGCAACACGCCGTACAGGCACCTACCCAGGCCCAGATGTTGATGCCTTTTGCTGGCCCCCCAGGATCCATGGCTATGGGCCAGGGACAGCAGCCCATCCTGAACGACGCGTTGAGCTATCTCGACCAGGTCAAGGTCCAGTTCGCCGACCACCCCGACGTGTACAATCGATTCCTCGACATCATGAAGGATTTCAAGAGCGGTGCTATCGACACCCCAGGCGTCATCGAGAGGGTATCGACACTGTTTGCGGGCAATCCGGCCTTGATCCAAGGCTTCAACACGTTTCTGCCACCCGGCTACAAGATTGAGTGTGGCACCAACGGCGACCCAAACGCTATCAGAGTCACCACGCCCATGGGAACCATGGTATCGACTATGCCCGCTCCAAGGCCGCTTTCACCGCCACGCAGCGGTGCTGTCAATGGCAACAACGGCCCGCAACACGAGAGCACATACTACGAGACTGCCCAAGGACGCCCATGGCCTCAACAACAGAGAGCTCAAGGTCCTGAGGGACAAGAATCGATGTTTTCACCCAACAACCGTACTCTCGGAGGGCCATTGTACGGTCCCCAAGGACAGCAGGGCCCAGCGCCTCATTCTCCAGAGGTCACATCGCGTCCTCATCCTGACCCTGCTGGAGCTGCAGCGCTAGCTCACCAGCAAGAGCAGAGAGGCGTTTCGCAGTTACAAAACGCTGTGTCTGCTGCTACTGGCCGCTCAATGATGTCCCCCAGCGTTGATCCGGGTGCCTCGTTACAAGGACAGGCCATGAACGGTGCTGCTCAGCTTCCACAGATGGGCGGAGCTGCAGCAGAGAAGAGAGGGCCGGTAGAGTTCAACCATGCGATTAGTTACGTAAACAAGATCAAGGTACCATTCTTCACTGTGAGGTTGAAAACCAAAATGCTAACAGTACCCTAGAACCGATTCGCAGCTCACCCAGACATTTACAAAAACTTCCTGGAGATACTACAGACGTACCAGAGAGAGTCGAAGCCCATTCAGGACGTCTACGCCCAAGTCACCCACCTGTTTGGTGGCGCGCCAGATCTCCTGGAGGATTTCAAGCAGTTCCTTCCGGAGTCCGCTGCTCAACACAGAGCGCAACAGCAGGCCGCCAAGAACGCGGCTGAAGACGCAGTCATGCTCAGCAATGTTCGAGGTGAATCAGGATACGGAGCCGCTGCAAACCAACAAACGCCCGGACGCGCCGATACATCTCGATTGCCTCCGATGGGCAACTTCGCACCTACACCTACAGCGAACCGCGACAACAAGAGGAAGCGCGAGCGACAAGGACCTGTGGCTGCGCCGATGCCCGCGCCCATGTCGCAAGAAATGCCAACCTCGAACGTTCGGGGCGGATACAACCAGGGCAATGTCAACAAGGTACGTACATGATTCTACACTATAACGGGCCGGGTTAGGTCACGTTGTTTTTCTTTATAGAGGCACGTGCATCCATGGTCCTCTGCCCCAACCCTTTCAATTTCTTTTCTTTGGTCATATTCTATTTCCATCTCAACCCCACCAAATCACGATCATTGTCATCGAGACTATCATCACTATGTTTGATGGTGGGGTACAGTTTAGCTCTCTTCCCACCAGAGATGAAAATGGGCCTTCCTTCGAATGCAATAGAGCACCACAAAATATCATCGACTAACATGTTGAAGCGCGCAAAGACCGGACATGGCGCAAAGCAGGCAATTCCCGATGGCCCGCCAGTATCACCTACCCTCACTCCTGCGCTGCCTGAGCCAATGCCACCGACGACCACCACAACACCCAGCCAGGATGAGCTTGCTTTCTTTGACCGCGTCAAGAAGTTCATTGGAAACAAGAACACGATGAACGAGTTCTTGAAGCTCTGCAACCTCTACTCGCAAGACTTAATCGACAAGCAGTTGCTACTGTCTCGCGCCGGATCTTTCATCGGCGGAAATCAGGAACTCTATGCTTGGTTCAAGAAGTTCATGGGCGAGGACGAAGAGCAGCAAAAGTACCGCCCTAAGACTGTCAACTCGCGTGTCTCATTATCGAACTGCCGCAGTCTTGGTCCTAGCTATCGCTTGCTCCCAAGGCGCGAACGAGAACGCGTGTGTAGTGGACGCGACGAACTCTGCAGATCTGTTCTGAATGACGAGTGGGCATCCCACCCGACCTGGGCCTCTGAGGATTCTGGTTTCGTTGCCCATCGCAAGAACACTTTCGAGGAGGGTTTGCACAGAATCGAGGAAGAGCGCCATGACTACGACTTCAACATCGAGGCCTGCAGCCGCACGATCCAACAATTGGAGCCTATCGCCAACCAGCTGCTCACGATGAAGCCGGAGGACAGACAGGGATTCACATTGCCACCTGGACTTGGTGGACAGAGTGAGACGATTTACAAGCGTGTCATTATGAAGATCTACGGCCGTGACAGGGGAAAGGACGTGATTAAGGAACTGTTCCAAATGCCGTGGAGCGTCGTCCCTGTACTTCTCCACCGCTTGAAGACTAAACTGGAGGACTGGAAGGCCGCTCAGCGTGAATGGGAAAAGGTCTGGCGCGATCAGACCCAAAAGATCTTCTGGAAGTCGCTGGATCACCAGAGCATTACCGTCAAGCAGGCCGACAAGCGACAGTTCCAGCCTAAGTCCCTCACGAACGAGATCCAGGTCAGATACGAAGAGCAGAAGCGCCTCCAGCAGATCCAAGAGATATCGCAGCCGGACTACCAGTTTGCCTTTTCCTTCCGGGATGAAGAGGTACTCTTCGATGTGGCTCGATTGATGCTCACTTTTGCGGACAACAACAACAGTGCAGACTTTGCAAAGGTCGTGCCTTTTATCAAGGAATTCGTTCCTCTCTTCTTTGGCATCGATTCTGCCAAGTTCGAGCAGCGGGTACAAACCTCGCCACGCGATACGCCAAACGATTCTGGCGAGGACACGCCCTCTCCGGACGATGATGTTTCCCAACGCTCGCAGAAAATGAAGAAGGGGGACCTCCGCCGCAATGTTCTCGATCCCAACAACAAGTCACGGAAGGACAAGGAAGACAGTGTTGCGTCGGCGAGCCGGGACAGTACTCCGGATGCATCCGCTATGGACGAGGAAGCTGCTGGTGACAGCTCAAACTCCAATCCCCGTGCAGATCGCCCAGAGAGGCAATGGGTAGAATATACCGATGCTCCCACGCCTTTCGGCGACAGAGAGTTCGAGCACGAAGAGCCCTACCAACGTGTAGAGTACAACATGTACTCCAACGCTTCGATTTACTGCTTCTTCCGCATGTTCGTCATGCTCTACGAGAGGCTGTTGAAGCTCAAGGATAGCGAAGAGGAGGTTCGAGAAGTCATCGCGCGCGCAAAGGAGCCAAAAGCAGCGCAGAAGCTAAAGATGCTCGACAAGCAGCCCGACGACTTCTTCAAAGACACATCGCCATCAGCAAACTACTACCAACAGCTTCTCGAAATGTTCCAAGATCAAATCTCCGGCGAAGTAGAGATGAACTTTATCGAGGAGACTTTACGAAGGTACTACCTGCAGATCGGGTGGCAGTTGTACTCGTTCGACAGGCTCTTGAGCTCGCTTGTCCGATTCGCTCTTGCTGTTGTCAGTCATGATAACAAGGATAAGAGCCTTGATATCTACAACCTCTTCAGGAAGGATCGTGTCAACGATACCACAACTCACAAGAACGAGATTAGCTATCGCAAGGCTGTGGAGAAGCTCGCCAAGGATGCTGACACCTACCGCATCACCTACGTAAGTCAACACCACCTTCCTCTTATGAATCATGTATTGATGTTTCTACAGAACCCCGCCAAGATGTGGGCGCACGTGCGGCTCTTCAAGAAGGACGACCCGACCTTTGATTTCACCACGCTCGACCGGATTAAGCGCTGGCGAGCATACGTCGCCTCGTATATGGCCGTGGAACCCACCGAAGAAGTCGACCTCTCCCGTGTCAACTACCCGTATCTGAAGAAGCGTCTCGCCCGAGCCGAAGATCTCACCGAGGAAGAACGCTTCGACCACGTCAAGCACAGCGATAAGATCACCGTGTCCATCAGCCCCGCCGCTTACATCATGACCTTTATCAACAGCGAACCTTTCGGCACAGGTGGTGTCCAGTACTTCCTGCAACCAGACGCCGTGCGCGCGGGACTCAGCGAGGCTGTTCCCAACCCAGCTGAAGAGTACAAGAAGCTCAACGACGAGCGAAGAGAGAGGGTCCAAGATATTCTCGTTAGGAACAACACCTGGATGAAGGACCTCAGCCGGGACGACGTAGACGCGAAGAAGGCGGCGTTCAAGAAGGATCTTGAAGAGCCCAGGAAGGTGGCTGATAATGAAGATGTGGACATGGACGGCGCAGACGGTTCCGACTAGGCGCTTTGTCCTTCCGTTTGCAAAGAGCACGCGGTTGGGTGGTTGGCAACGCATGTTCTTGCGTTTCTGGCCTGGCGTTCTTTTGTGTGGTGTGGCGGGACTTGGATGCCAGAATGCGAGCGGACGAAAAGGCCTGGTTCTCTACGGATTCCTTCTGGCTTCGATTCAGTTTTGCATGTTTACCGCTTTCGCGCGTTTGGAAGGGGTGGCTGGGTGGGTGCCATGTGCAGCATGAGGCGTGCCTTTGCACAGCACGACTATGGGTGGAGGGGTTTCTTTTCTTTCCCTCTCTCTCTGAGATGGGCGCTGGTGGCGTTTGTTAAGGATATGATAACCCGACTCGACTCTTCGTTCCCATCTATATCCAGTTTTTTTGTGTGTGTTAGTAGGATTGCGAATTCTATTTTCATTTTTTGAAGCATGCTTCCTGGTTGTTGTGTACAGATACTTAACGTGAGTATGAGGTAGCTGGGGAGTATGCTTGTATGACGAGTATATACACTGTGCTATTACATCGCGTTATGCCCGCATCTTAACACGTGTTTGGTTTACAAGAGGAGATAACTCAAAGCCCCAATCGCAGCCATCAGGCATGTTAGACCCCCGACGAGGAGTTGCTGGGCGGCACTCTCATCTACAGGGCAACTGACTTGTGGTGCCGGTTTCCTTCCAGCCTCAACCAGCATTTGATACTGATCAGAGCATAGACTTTGCGTCAAGGCCACTGCCATACTTGTCGCGCTTGCAGCGTCAATCTCGACCTGGCAAGGAGTTGGGGTGACGGTTGAATTGTCCAAGACTGCGCACTGTTCACCACGGCCGTAGTCGCCTCCCGTAATCCTCTTAGTGCCCGTGATGTTGAAAGCCATTCCCTGATCCCCAGGGCAACTCTGGTCTTCTGTGGCATCAACAAGATTGACATCCTGCGCAGCCTTCTTGGTAGTAAAAATAAGTGGCAAGCTCTCCGCATGGTCAGACAGGCTTCTTTCTCTCGTGTAGTCATCATAGGTGCAGTTATCCCAGTACACGGTCCAGAATAAGATCCATTTGCCTTCGGTGTTGAGTCCCTCATAGTAGCGGTACAAGTACTCCGGGCCGTTGTTGGACTTGTTTGTCCAGTCGAAATACTCGTTGTTGTAAGCGTCGCTGAAGCTCCCCTGATCGATGATGGATCCATTGGTTGCGTTGTGGACTTGGAACTTAATCTGCATTCTGAGTAATGAGGCAAGGTGTGGGTTTTGAACGGCAAAGACGATGGGGAAATATGGAGCTGGCGCGTATGTGTCGTTGCGCGGGAAGACTAGGTCTACTTCTACGACACCTGAGGTTTCGCTCGTAGCCGCATCAATAGCTCCCATCCAGGCAACGACGAGCCATGTGACCCAAGTAAGAACCCGCATCCTGGGGGCGAGAGACGGCCGGAAGGCTGCCGGGAGAATGAAATTGAAGGAGAAATCGTAGCAAAGGCTCGGTAAGTAATTCAGCAAAGTTGAGAAACCACAGTACAAAGGAAGAAACTCGCCCAGGGGAGCGACATTTGTATTAGGTATTGGAAGGATTAACGGATAATAGGATCAAACCTGAACAAAGCTCTATACCTGATAGAACGATAAACGTGCGGTCGGGTACAACAGTTCAAGTTTGGGACAGGATTGGATGTAGCTCGCCAGGGGCAAGGACCTACTTAGGTGCGGCACGGGTTCCAAAAGGGTAGGCTAGCGGGGGTTGATGCCGTGAGAGCCGCATCGCCGCATTCTTCTGGACATCGCGCTGGCGCCTAAGGGTTTTTTCGTGAGTAGTTTTGGTTATGTACGTCCGGGGTTTGGATAGTCGGTAACGATGGGTTGCCAAGTTCCCGAGGTTGTGTGAAGTGATTGTCAGGTGATTCTTCGCATACCCACGTATTTCCTTGCTTCCTATAGTGGTTAGCTTATGCTTATGCTGCATCGATTGCAGTGGCCGTCGTTATGCTCAATAATATCAGCAAGCAATAATTCGGTAACGACATAGTGGTGACTGGAATGGATGTTTCCTTTACTTTCCACAAAATCACACCATTTTTTCAAGTTTGAGAATATATTGATCCACCATAGCGCGGTGTTAAACGGAATGTATAAAATTGATACTGTTTATCACTTTAGTCACACTGCAGGGTTGAATGTGGAATAGGTTTGTTTCTGTCGATTCCAACTGCGTAAGACGTTCCAATATCTGCTTCTCTTGACAGTACCTAGGTAGTTCTCAGACTTGAGTGCACACCTCGCAATGCCATTCATTATGGTAATTCACAGCCCCACAGTCCTTACAGATCCAGCCTTGATTTGACATGCTGTGGATTGTCGCTTGGGCTTTTTGTTGACTCAAGTGTACTCCGTTGTTGGGTTCAATGCGGACTCGTTGCTGGGGGTAAGGCTTGATGTGACAGTGGGGAAATGTATGTGTGCGTTTTGATTTACTATAACACAGTCAGCACTCGGAGTAATGGCAAGAGAATGCCTAGGTAGGGGTTAACTACGTAGCGTTTTGTGGAGTCGTTGTTCATGCGTCAGTGGCAGATATCGCTGCGGGACTTTTATGTCAATTCGTTTCCAGCATCGAAGGTTTGCTAGTTCTTCCAGGAAGAGCACATTCCTAAACTGCGAAGCCAACTTCACGCTACAATTTCAGTTCGTGACTTGGATGATGGGACATAGACCACCTCCTCCCATGATTCACGTACCACTAGATCGAATTGTTACTCTGACTTCTTGAATCCCTCATATTATCGTAGGTGAAAAATAGATCCAAAATGCATGATCCAAAACCTGTATCGCTATAATCCCCGTCATTCCTCTAATATACACCCCCTGGCTCGTCAGAACACCCTAGATTGTAATGTCCACAGATGCGCGTCTAGCAGCTCTCGAGGCTCTCGCCAGTGAAAACCAAGAAAAGGTCGAAGAACTAAACCACAAGAACTGGCTACTCAGTAACCAAAACATCAAGACGCAAGAAGAACTCGCCAAGTTGGAAGAAAACTTACGCAACGAGTATCCCGACTTTGATACTAGGCGTACCAACCATTCAAGCTTTCAGGCCAATCCATCGCCACCTCTTCATGATCCATCCGTCGCTAGAGATGTCTCTCACGCTCACCCACAGCTACTTCAGCGTTCACCACCAGGACCGTTATGGACGCCATTCTACATGACCGCCCGCGACGCCCCACGACTTTATCTAGAGTTTGTGATACCAGGATCCAAAGGCGAGACATTGGGGATAGCTGTAAACAACGTAGATCTGGCCTTTATATTACAGCAGACATTGCGACGGAGAGGGTGGGGCGAAGCGACGACGAAGAGGGGTGTCGAGGATTTCCTAGAGCAGCCGATGATGAAGGTAACGTGGACGGGCAGAGAGGGAGAATTTGGGAATCTGACCTAGTCGCGCAAAGAGGTTGGGTTGTAATGTATCTTGATTTTGAGAAACGGAGTCTATGAAGAAGGAGTATTTGGTATCTCAACGCCGACCCATGCATATTATAATCCCGATGTTCAATCGTCTTTGTGCTTTTCGTCAAAAGCGAGCATGAGGCCCATGGCCCGCTCGTATGTCCACATTGTAACAGCACTGGCTGGCGCAGCTTTCAGCAGACTGACCGTCAACCCGCGGTACATGCCTCGTCGACCTTCATGCTTCCATATATGCGTAATGGTACTGATGACGCCGGTATATGTTGGTATGTTCCGATGAACGTATCGCTCGCGCATCGGTCCTTGTACTTGTAGTCGCTTGCGCGTGGTATCGAGCGGGTAGACGGCTGTCTTGGAGAGAACGCTCGCGATGACACCGGCGACGGCATCTGAGCTTCCGAGTGGCAGGGGTATGGGAGAAGAGGCGGTTATTGGCTTCAAGCTTTCGTAGCTAGCGAAGAAGAGACCCATGTACGGCACAATCTGGCTCACGCCTGCGCCGAGGCCGCGAAAGAAGCCTCTGGGTCCTTCATGCTGCGCGATGTGCTTGACAGACGCGATGATGGAGGTATAGACACGATCTTTGCCTTGCGCAGCGAACCGCGTGCGAAGAAGATCGAGCGGGTATGTCGCTGTCGTCGCAGCGGCACCCGCGCTGGCTCCACTGAGGAAGTTTGCGACTGAGCTGGGAAGCGTATATGGCGGCGGAATGGTCTCTAGCCAATGCGATATGTACGTGTAGGCAGAGAACTGGGCGCTACCGTACGTCAAGTACATGAGCTCCGCCGGTATGTTGCCCTTCCATAGCCCCGTAACACCCTCTTCGCGAAGAATTTGTTTGAGGGTGCCCAATGTTCCTTTGTAGACGGGCCCTTGAACGTTGCGAACGCTGAACGGGTCGGAGAGCGAGTGGATTTGGAGTTGCAGGCGGATCTTTATGACGTCGAGGGGAGCTATCACGAAGCTGTCGCAATGTCAGCCATGTGCGCGAACAAGGGAGAGTGAACATACCGCGACACCAGGCCTGCCGCCGCACCTGCGACGACAACTTGTCGCTGGGAGCCCTATCAGCCATATTAGCCCTGCCTCTGCCAGCATATCGTGTCGGTAAACGGTGAAGATAGACAAGCTCCTACCTCATGCTTCAGCTGTGCGACACCCTCAGACATGCGCCCAGCGCGTCGATTGAGACACGTGCTATGTGTCCGCGCGTAATTAGCTACCCACCGCCGATGCTCGGTAGGACACCTGTAATTGCAAACGTGCCGGGCAAAGGGTAGTAGAGACCTCGGTTTACGGGTTGATTGTTTCCACCACGCTCGCTCCCTGACGTTGAAAAGCAAGGAACCCCGCCGTGTCCCGTCACTGCCAACAGCTGCGGCCGACCATGTCTTTCACCATCACCACCAGAATACCGCTACGGAGTCTGAGATCGCAAGTCACCACTTCTCGCAGGATTGCTATTGCTGTTCAGAGACGGCGTTTCTTCTTCAACTCGTTCTGGCGATCACCTAAGCCGGCCGAACATGCTGATTGGAGCCCCGCTACACATGGCCCTTTTCGGCCAACCAAACGCCAGGAACAGCTGCAACAGCAACAGGAACAAGAGCTGAGACAAACGAAAGAGCAGGAACTTCTCGTTCATGATGAATCCAACATTGGCCAGCTTGACGGTAGCCCAGCGAAGAGAATCGCGGTGAACATCGATGGAGAGCCCAAGATCTTCGACGCTGCGTTCCTTCGTGACAGCTGCACGTGTACCCAATGTATGGACCCTGACAGCAAGAACAAGCGCTTCCAGACCTCGGACATACCAGAAGATTTAGAGGGTAGCTGCAAGACAGTGGTTGATGAAGAGAAAGGAGTCTCTATCGAGCTTCAATGGAAGACAGACGTCAAAGGCTTCGGTCCGGAGCACCGCACACGACATTCGATCGACTGGCTACGCCGCGCATTCAACACAGCGATTGAGCTGCGTGGCGGAGTGCGACACGATGACAGAGTGTTCTGGGACAAGAACAGGATCGTAAAAGACAACAAATGGCTCGATTACGACACCTACATGTCCAAAGACGAAACCCTCTTCGAAGCCCTCACCCATTTGAACCGCTACGGCCTCCTCTTCATCAAAAACGTACCCGAATCTGAGGAATCCGTCGTAGCGCTCGCCTCCCGTATCGGTACTCTCAAAGATACTTTCTACGGCCGAACGTGGGACGTCCGCTCAAAACCCAAAGCCGAAAACATAGCCTACACGCCCGACTACCTCGGTCTCCACATGGACTTGCTATACACATCCAACCCCCCGCATCTGCAACTCTTGCACTCTCTCCGAGCCCGCACACCAGGTGGTGAATCCTTCTTCTCTGATTCCTTCGCCGCAGCACACCAACTCCGGCGGCAATCCGAGGGCCACTTCAGAACGCTATGTACCTTCCCCGTAACATACCACTACCACCACCCGACCTACCATTACCACTTCACCCGTCCGGTGATCGAGACATTCGCCTATCCTAATTACAGCGACCCCGCCAACCTCGCCATCCGCCGCATAAACTGGTCCCCGCCTTTCCAGGGTCCCTTCGAAGCGCGTATCGGCAGCGGCAGTTCCACGTCGCTTCGCTCCTTTATTGCTGCCTCGCATGCATACGAGAAGTTGCTCAGTGCGGAGGAGAATCTGTATGAGTATAGATTGAATGAGGGGGAGTGTGTCGTCTTCGATAACAGGCGGGTGTTGCATGCTAGGAAGGCTTTCGATGCTACAAAGGGTGAGCGGTGGCTGAAGGGGGCGTACGTGGATGACGATGTTTTCTTCAGTAAGCTGAGGGTGCTGGAAGAGAAGTTTGAGGGGAAATGGGTCGCTGAGGGTGTGGTTAGGCATGCCGTGAAATGAAGGTGGGGGTGTTCAGTAGTCTAGGTTGCGCAGTATGGATATGGCTGTGCTTCGGAACTTGGATCTCTTATTGAATTCAGTCAATGGTCAGAATGCGTAGAAGCTAACACCAATGCCCCCTGAGCTACAGAAAACATTTCAGTCCCGAAAGCTGTGAAGACGGACTTTGAGTAGCCTTTGGTTACCATCTGACTCCATTGCATAGTCAGTATCAAGACGGCGTCATGACGCAAAAAGAAACCTTCTTTGCGATTCCTGGGTAACCTGATCCTGAGCACGACCGACGATGCTTCCCACCACGATGCTCTGATCAATATTTAGCGCGAGTGATTTCCAGGTCAACACCCTCGTCCAGACCGCTCTGTACCCGCATTCCAATACTCATCATAGCCTGTTCCAATCTCGTCGGATCGAAATCCCCGCAACCCACATGAAGATGTACAGACCGCACTGCAGGAAAGACTTGCGACAAGGAGTCAAGCCGGCACTCATGCAGATCCGCAACGAGGCTCTCAGCTTCTCTTAAATAGAACGTTATGCGAACCGTGCGGATGATCTGACGTTCCGTTGCATCAAGCCCGAGCATGAAAGTGTAGTATGATTTGAGAAAATGGGGGAAGCAGAATGTGTTGAGCGAAAAGGGAAGGAGCTTTGCTTCGTCGTAGACTTTGCGGCAGACGCGCAGGAGAGCGAGGTCATTTCGATGCGTGTATGTAGCTTTGAAGGAATATACCCAAAGGGCGTACGTGCGTTGGCCGAGGACGTGTTCGTAGATGTGGTTTCTGATTTCTCCGGGTAGGCGCAAAAGTGGGGACTCGGCAGTGTTGCGCATGTATCTGTTGGGATTAGCTTGGCATGGTGAATGGCTCTTACACACCTGCGGTGCAGTGTTTCGAAACTTACATGAGCAAGCGTGCGTCGGTCGTGCGTTCCATATCCGTCATTGTTGGCTACTCAGAGTGTCGAAGTGGTATAGCACGGGGAAAGACGTAGCGACCACGAGGTAATTCACACAGCCAGGACTACTAAGAAAAAAGGCCAGGGTATACTACGCTAGCCTCAAGCAGACCGCTCACTCACCTGCCCCAAGTGCCGGTCACGGTGTTTCCCGAGCTAAAAATCCGGAAGCCACGCTGAAGTGACGAGCAAGTGTCCGCGCCTTGAGACCGCATCATCTGGACGTGTGCAACGAGATCAGTCTATGTCACTATCCAACATGCTAACTCAGCAACCCAACTACATCCTACTTCTTCGTCTTCTCATCCCCATCATCGACGGCCATGATTTGCCTTACTCGGGTCTTGACAGCAATAGCTTCCTAGGTACTATCACCACGGTTTTAGTCGTACGGTCCAAATAATTCCCGAGTGTTCTCACAAACGCTCGGAACTCATTACACTGCCGTAATCCTTGTACTTTATCTTCCTTTGATATCAGTGGCTCCTCAACATAGACAGTTCGTAATCCGCGCAGCCCGCCCAGGTAAAGAGAACCACAGATGATTTGAGACTCCCCACTCGAGTACCAAGGCAGAGTATATTCCCATGCGTTGAGCTGTACGGTCTGGATTTCGTCGAGCTGTGAGGGCGAGAGTCGCATTTTGAACGTCTGGAACTCGAGGAGAGTGTTGAAAGAGAAGACGTTCAGTGCGAAATATGCTGACTTGGCAGTCTCATGGTAGGTTTGACTGCAAGCGAGTAGTAGACTGAGCGGATTTCCGTTGACGCGACCGTCGTCCTGGTCTTTGTAAACACGGCCGCTTAGTACGTATCTAATTGAGGCACAAGATGTTAGCATAGCTCATTTTTATTGTTATGGGCAGAGATCTGCGCACCCATAGATCTGGTTGCGTAGCTCAGCTGGAAGACGCAGAAGGGGTGACGAGTCGGCGTTGCGCGAAGTACTGGAGGGGTCGGTCAGCTGGCAGACAGACAGACAAGACGGTGTTGTGTTACATGTCGGAGCCCCGACTTTCAGGTTTGGCCATTACAACGTTTCGAGTTTCCTTCGTAGTAGCGAGAAGGTGGAAAAAACCGGTAAAGGTATTGAGCAAGTCGAGGTCTCGTAACAGGGATAGTGTGGTGGAGGAGATGTGGTCAATGTATTGATTCTGACTGAGGGAGGTGGTGGCACAGACTAACACCCGCTAGCGTTGTTTTAGTAGAGGGGAGAGCCCTGGAGAACGAACCTGGAAGGTGCGACCAGACAGCGTCGCTCCTTCCAATCTCCAGTGAATCCAAGAACTGGGTAGATAATAGTGAATCGAGTTGTGGTTTGCAGTATACATACTCGAAACCTTAATAACTAGACCATTACTAAGCTAAGGTATACTCCTACCCTAATTATTCTTTGTAGAATGCGATTGATGTTGATTGGCTTGTAACTGGCGCTTCATTCGAGCCAGAATGACTAGCTGACTTGTCTTCGCAAGGTGTACTCCTATAGGCCGGGTTGGGGTATATTTGGAAGAGCGTCTCATTGCTAGCTCCGAGGAAGCCGAATGGCAGAGTGTTCGAAGTGACACAGCCTCTGATTTCAGGTATTGTACTACCATGTGCTCCATTCCCGGTGCCGCGATGCATACGCCGAGGAGACTGAAGCTTCTTAAAGGCGAAGCCCGTTCGCCCATCCCCGCGGGGTGTATAAGGGGCTCTTCGCGTTTTGCTCGATTGAGGAAACCTTTCCACTCTTCTTCGGTGCAGACCAGAGGTTCCATGAGTCCCCAAGAGCGAATGTTACTGTCCAGAAATCTTCGGACACATCCTATCGCATATACCTGTTTCCATTGTGTCGACTTTGAGACACCAAGCAATGCCACCTGTGCCTATCTTGGGTGCCATGTTCAACCCCAAAAGAGCAGTATGTTACGGATCCGACTTGACTCTCTCACGCTGCAGCTTGTTGTTTCTTTTTCTTTTTATACAAGACGGCTTTGTGTCTCTTCTCCTCGAACCCAGCAGACTCCCCTCGGTGCCCTTCCATCCAACAATTCTGGCAATATAAATCACCGTCACAGCCCAGGCATTTCAGTGTCGCATCGTCTTGGCAAATGATACACCATGTATCAATCTCATCATCGACCTGACTTTGTAGATTCGTAGACACCGGCGGTTTGTTCCTGGGTGCGAACGATGGGGCAGAAGGAAGACCGAGAGAATCTGTCTGTGATGGAGAAGGTGCTGCTAGAGCGGCCAGGCGTGCGGTGAATGCATCTTCGATGGCTTGACTGCTGGCAAAGTCGTCTTCGGGGAGGGTATTCGGTGCGGAAGGCAGTATGAAGCTGCTGTCTGTGGTATCTGCCATTGATGCATTCTTCTGGTCTCCTGATCCTGACTTGTCATCTTCTGACGGAGGAGAAGGGGGATCGTATTTCTTGCTAATTTCCAGTTCTGCCATAACTCTCGCAATCACATCGTCTGCCTCGTCGTCCTCGGTTCTCTTCTTGCCATCTTCATCTTCCTCATCTCCACTTTCTGTGTCTTCCCTGGCTCCACCGACCTCTCCACTTCCTACGTTGATTTCGATGCTCTCCCAGTCCGTCAACTGCTCCTTCGATGGCTGCTCGGATTTTGTACGCCCACTCTGCGGCCCTTGTGCCCTAGTATTCACCACTTCCGGGAGTATCTTGCGCATGTCTCTCAACAGCTTTCCAACATCTTGTTGTTCTTCCTTGGATACGTCCCATTCCTTCCGACCACCGACGGCGCCGTTTAGCTCACCAAGTAACTCTTCTAGGCTCTTTTCATCTTCCTCGTTAAACTCTACATTCGAGCCTCCTACGCCTTGGGCTATCCCTTCCAGATAGCTCGGTGCCCCTGGTGCTGCGACCGGTGCGCCGGCATTGTTCGTGGACGTTGTACGCGACGGCTGTGGCGAGCCCGAGGGAGACGCGCTACCAAGACGTGCGAAGCGAGCGGCGAGGTCATCGGTGGGTTTGGGAGGATTCCTAGGCGCTATCGAAGCGCTATAGTTGGTATCCAGGCTGACGGAGGATGTCTTGAGCGCGTTGAGGCGGGCAAGGAGGTCGTCGTCTGTTGAGCTATGTTCGGGCATCTCTGGATGACGGGCGATCACTACGGTGATGTGTGGATAAGGACTGTGGATGTCTAAGTTATAGCGCCTACTGGACGCGGCTTATGACGCGCTGTTGCATGAAGCTCGAGGCTCGGGAGTGAGCGGAGTTGGCGCGACAGCTGTGGTGGAGCACGGTGGGGGAGGGGCGAGCTATCCCTGACCGCGCTTCGTCCCCAATCAGACAACATGTGCGATCCAACAGCTGCATTATCAGATTACGAAGAAATATAGGCACATCTAGATGTATACTGCTTATTTCTTGCCGTCGGGTCGGCGCTACTGGAGATGCCTGCCTGCGGCCCGTGTTCTCGCATGCGTGACATCCGGCCCCGCTTTCGTCATATCCAAAGCTCCGATGGCATCCTTATGTGTCAGCATTCGTGTTCTGGTACCATCTCTATGTACTCCGAGGCTGCCGATTGTCACGCCATCTGTTCATCTCCGTCAATTATATAGCACAGCTCTATATCAATTGAGCATCCACCTCTTCACCGGACCTCCAGCACAACCTTAGATCAACCATCGCCATGGCTCTTGCACCCAAATTCGCTGGCCAAAAGCTGGCCTCCAGTGCTATTCAGCCCAAGGCCATCCACACACTCGAGCTCTGTAAGTGTTTCATCCTCGACTGCAGGATTACAACTTCCCGACCCATCCCAAGGCCTCCATCAGACTAACAGTCAAATCCCAGACCTCGACTTTGTGTGCCCCTTCTCGGCCAAGATGTTCAAAACAATCTACGAGACCCCTCTCCGCAAGACACTTCTCGAGAAATACTCCGACCGCGTCGTAACCATCTTCCGGCAACAAATCCAACCCTGGCACCCGTCCTCCACCCTCGTCCACGAAGCCGCCTACGCCGTACAAAAGGTCGACAGTTCCAAATTCTGGGACTTTTCACAGAAGCTGTTTGCAGAGCAGAAAGACTTCTTCGATGTAAGCCTGGTCAACGAGACGAGGAACGCGACGTACAAGCGACTGGCCAAGATCGCCGGGTCTGTGGGTGTTGATGAAGGCAAGGTTTATGGACTGTTGGAGATAAGCGATAAGCCTGGTGAGGACGGGGCGTTGAACTCAGGAAACGGCGTCACGGACGATGTTAAGGTGCAGGTGAAAGCGAATCGACTGACGGGTGTGCATGTCACTCCTACGGTTGTGTTCAATGGGGTTGTGAACAATGAGATTAGCAGTTCGTGGACGGCGGAGCAGTGGGAAGAGTGGCTGGAGAAGAATGTCAAGTGACTAAATGACGGTAGCAGTGGGGCAGTTGCGAAAGGAAGGTTGTGAGTGACCGTAGACTTCGTGTTGTAGTTTGCTGCATACACGCGGCTACACTTCATGAGGAAGTTACACTTGGACTGCTTAACAACCTGCTCATAGTCTGAAGTATACCCTATGAAGCTGTAATTCTATGTAATTGGCATGCAGTATCATGGATAGAGCCACTCCAGTGTGTTGCGTCCGCAGTTTCTACACCAGCATGTTCATCACATAAGCACTGGACGCAACACAGAACTCCAATGAGTGGAACATGCTGGAAGATCAGACACTTACATACACTGGCGATGGATCAATCGTCACCTTACATCCTATTCGATACCTGGGCATACACTCAACTCTTTGTTGCACCACAGACCTTGAAGTAGTCGTCGAAGCTTGTTGAGACATGGGGATTGGTATGCCAACTTGCTCACCCCGATGCCTAACCAGGCAACGAGAATAGCTTTGACAAGGGCCATATGATGCCGCTCTTGCGTTCGATGTACTTGCGCAAGAACGTGGGGGAGGCTAGATCCACAGTCACCCCAGGTTCGCTCTCTCACCCACGCGACTCTCACCCGAGCCCTTCTACGGCTGCTAGTCGCTTGTATAAAAGCCGGCCATCGATACTCCTACATCCTCCACTACTCTTCTTACTACCAATCTGAACATAATTCCCCCCAAGCAACACTTCACGTTGATCAATCATCCTCCCTTCTCACCTCCAAGCCAAGTCTGATCCATGGGTCCATCCTTGACAACACCTACCGGCGATCCGGCCCCCGCGCCTACCATGTCGACCCCTCCAACAAAGTTATTCCGCCCCACTGCGTCTACTTCTGAGGAGTATATACCCGACTTCTCCGAGCTCCCGGACCTCAACACGGTCATCTTAGCCGAAGACAAATACGACTACTTCTTTCATGATCATACAAACCCCTTAACGTGGGCACATGCCAATGATAGAGCCTGCCTAACCCGAACTCATGCGACCTTTGTAAGAGCTCGTACTGCCCGGTCACAGGCTCAAATGATCAAAGAAGGAGACGAGCTCATCCAACGTCTCGCACCGGAACCCACGCATCGTTTTGCCGTTTACACATGGAACTACGACGAGCAGGGCAATTTGAAACAGACTCCGCATATCACAAAAGAAGAGCTAGAGGCGTGGAGGAAACTCGATCCAAAATGGAAGATTCGCCCCATTGACCCTGCAGGCATGCCGCCGCCAATGAAGAAGAAGCTCAAGGTGAGCCATGATGGACAGCTCATGCCGGGATTCGACGACTACACGGTAGATGAGCGGAGGGAGGCGCTCAAGGCGACGGGGCCCGGTGCTTCTGCCATGAAAGACGTCCTATGGAGGATTGACCGGCGGGAGCGCGAGCGATTGGCGATAGAGTTGCAGCAATCTGAAGCCAAGGTGGAGGTCTTGCAGCAACGTCTCGCTGCCGCTGAGATCAAGAAAGAGAAGGGAAAAAAGGAGACGGTGGCCTTGCAGATGGACGATGGGATTGCCCAGAAAACAGGAGGAACGAACGTGTTGGAGTTGAGACAGAAGAAGAGAAAACTATCGACTTGAAGAGCATGAAGTAACCACGTGGCGATATGACAGACCTGGAGAGTTGGAACAATGGGATGGAGGGTGGGTGTCACAACGGCCAGGTTCGTGGAGCAGAACAGTGAGTACGGGGCTGAACATATGGAAGTCACCGCAACTGGAAGATAGGAACGTCCAGGTTGCATGGTTATGATGCGGGTTTCAAGTCAAAAAGTGATTTCAGAGTGCCATCTCATGCTAGCATTAGTATAGGCACTACAAAAGTTGAATGACATTTCAGTGAATAGGTGTTTTGGCTGCGCACGGACCACTCCTTCTTGATAACTGAGTCAAACCCTCCAGTACCCTCCCCCGCTGTTTATATCCCCATTTCCACCGCTAGAAACCGGTATAGTTTCCTTGAAGATCTCGACATCTCTAATTCTCACCTTGTAATGTACAGTTGCGGTACGCAGGAGTTGACTTCACCATTCGAGATCGCTCGCTCGATAAGTGTACAAAAGGCCTCAACAGGTGGAGGATACCTTCCCGCTGAACTCAAGGCTAGCCGTCGCCGAGAGTATCACCAACAATATGTCGGACTTCGATCGCATGTAAGTTTTCTCCGATTGCCATCTGTCGATCATAGCTAACTCCATATTAGCACCCAACTCAACCAAGAGAACTCGCCCCTTCTTCAACTTCCAGCGGAGCTTCGAGACCGAATCTACAAGTTCGTTCTGCACGATCACCGCCCCGTATACGTCGATATACCCGCTCTGAGCGATGAGTTCGGAAACTTTGGCCCTAGAGACAACACACGGGGAAAGCAGGCGCTTCTATGCACATGTCGTCAAGTTCACAGCGAGGCCTCGATGATGTATTTCGCGCTCAACACATTCCAATTCGACCTTGACACCTCGCTCATCGAATTCACTAGGAGTCTCACTACGGAGCAACTCAGCGCGGTCAAGTCTATCGATATGACGGGACAGCTTATAGAAGAGATTGAGATGCGTGCCGAGCATCATACGAGCGACAGCCCGCGATTGCACCTCGATACGCTGACCTCGCTGCAAAAGGTATCCCTCTACCCTTACGCGTTCCGCTCAACGCCAATAAATCTCGATGTCATTGGAGTTTATTCAAGGGAGGCGACTGGTAGGATGGGTCTGGAGGTCATAGAGGTGAAGAGGAAGCAGAAGCTGACATAGGCAAGTTTCAACCGCGTAAGGGATCTGATGAGGAGCCATATGGCTGGGAGGCCCTGACCAAATAGTCATGCAGTGCTGATCTTCATGTAACCAAGCCTCTCCGCTATTGTAGGTAGCATGGGAACATCAAGATATGTATGACTTCGTCAACCGCCATTACTCGAGGTTCAATGATGCATCCATTGTTGTGAACGAACGTGTCTTTGATCTATAGTACAAGCATACAAACGAAACAGTACATCAAGCTGATGTATTTGGAGTACAAGAAAGAAAAGTGAAACGAGTCTAAGTAGACTCTCTTAGTAGATGCCCCAGGTAACTGACTGGCCCTTAATGTTGCCGTTGCACTCCATGTGGCCTTCAGCTCCCACCTTGCCGCTGCCACCGAACTTCTCGATAGCGGTGTTGATGATGTCGATGACGTCCTGCCCGCCAACTACGAAGTTGACGTTCCCGTTCGTCTTGGACGCCTCAACACCGAAAGAGCAGGAACCAGACTTGGCAATTTCGCGCTGGTTGTGCCCAATGACATCCGTGGTCCAGTCAGTCGAACCATCTCCTTGGATGTTGGTGATGATCTGGCGACAGTCGTCGACGCTAGGTGAAGCACCGCTCGTCTTGTCTTCAAAAGAGGAGTCCTTGCAGTCGTTTCGGCCTGGTGGTATGTCACAGGGGTAGTGTGAGCTTGAGCCCTTGTCGGCAGTGTCCCATGATTGGAAAGCCCTGTCTGCACTGCAGACGGGTATGCGGATGAAGCCGGGCGTCGTTACGTCGATGTCAAGCAAGTTGTCCATTGTACCGTCGTTGGTGGGATCTGCAACTTCTGCGCCGTTCTTGCGACCGTTCGAGGTCCAGGTCCTGACGGAGCCCTTGATAAGATCCTCCTTGGTAATGCCACCGAACGCATCCTTCCCATCCAAAGAGTCGAGGCCCTTGGGTGCTGAGAACTTCTGGACTCTGCATGTAGTCTGGCAAGGGCCCTTCTCCTGGGGCTCACATTTGCACACTCTAGCATCGCCGTCAGGACTGGCAATATAGTACATCTTGCCCTCGAAGCACATTCCAGTAGCCTTCATGGTATCGTCATCCATGTATTTTCCGATGTTGTCGCCATCACAACCGTTACCGGAGTCGATGATGAAGGGGTAGGCCTTGGAAACGCTCCAAAGGTTTGGGATAGCGAAGCCAAAGACGGACTTCTGGATATTGGCACGGAGATCATTCTCGGTCATAGGGCTGGGAAATCTGTCGCTACCATGGACGTCCTTGGACTCTGCGCCAAGGATAAGCTTTCCATCCGAGATGATGTCCCACAAGATATCGATGCTTCCATCGGTTCCATCGAACAAACGCTTCAACGCGATGGTAGTGACGTTGGCCCATCCAGTGATAACATTGCCCATGTAACTGGAGAAGGAATCTTGAAGTTCGACGGTCCATTTTGCGTCTGGATCACCTAGAGTCAACAAGTCCTTGGCGATGGTTGTGCTTTGACCAATCAAGGTGAAAGTAGTGTCTTTGGCATTGTCGAATGCCGGGCCCTCCCCCTTGAAATAAGGCATCTTCTTGATGAGATTGTTGAAGAATGGCCCAGCAGCTGAAAGGGTTCCAAGGGTGAGAAGGTCGATAAGGAATAGCTCCCATGTGTGATCGGGCTCGGGTGGAATTGGCGCAAACTTGTTCTCCAGATCTCGCAGATTGGTAGCAACTACTGCAGCCACATCGAACAAGGCGTCATGGTAATCCTTGTACATTTGATGAATGAACACGAAGGAGTTCCAAATCAGCATGGCTGCGGGGCCTGAGTCTTCTGCCTCCAATCCTTGGCCACAGTCTGCGGTCGCATCGCAATTGCTGCTAGATGACATCGTACCACAGTCGGGTGAGGAGGCAACATTGGTAGTCTCGGAAACCGATTGAGAGAAGCTGATGCCACCCCTACCACGATCGGTATCTTTCCAGATTCTGATAATGTCCTTCCAAGCCTCATCAGTACTGAGCCCCACCCACTGTTCATGTGGTGTATAGTATGAGGCATCGTCGACCAGTACGTCAGTACAGTGGAAACTGGTCCAGTTGCCATTGCGTGTGTGGTCGGCCCTGGGGTCCTGGCCAGACTTGATGAGTTGCTTGTAGTCGCCCCAGCTCGCCGCCGGCTTCGGAACATCGTGGAATGTTTGTAAGTCGCTTGCCCAGTCGGTAGTACCTCCAAATCCCCAGGCTGAGTACAAAGTGGCGCGTGTCTTCTTCGTACTGGCGCTCATGTAGCTCACCCATTGGGTGTCATCATAGACAAGAATGTCGCTGTTGCTGCTAGTGTCGACAAAGTTCTTGACTACGCGTCCAGCCCTCTTCTGATCATTCACAATGTCTGCAATCTCGGCATCAGCAATGTACCCAGCTGTGCCGGTACATTTTCCTTTGGTTGCTTGGGAGCTTTCGCGAGTGCCCGTGTAGACGCAGCCTGGGCCCCAACAACCTGCTTCGGCCATGTTGAAGGATCGTCCATAACTCGTGATACCAACAATAACCTTGGCTCCTGGAACGCCTGCTTTGGTAATCATGGCAAGAGACTGCTTTGTCTCCGTCAAATTGACTTGACTGCGCAGGCAGTTACCTGTAGCGCATCCCTCCTGAGAATAGGAATTGTCTGCATCCCACTGGCCGTGAAGATCATAAGTCATGTAGACAATGTAATCGACCACTTTGCCAATGTCCTTGATGGGAAATTGCTTGAGGTACCAGTACGAGGAGGGGGCGGCGATGGAAATTGACTTCCCGGGCAGAAGGTTCTTTAAAACGACAAGGAAGGCCAGGTAGTTCGGGCCGTCAGCCTTGCTAGCTGCAGGTATGCCCGGAAGATCGGGTGCACCAGGGTACTCCCAATCAACGTCAACACCATCAAGTTCGTGCTTCTTGATGAAGTTTGCAATGTTGGTGGCCATCTTGAGTCGATTGGAGGATGTGACACCTTCCCGGAAGATGTTGTACGTAGCAGGAAAGGTGGAAAAGTCCCATCCTCCGAATGACAAGATCTTCTTCGCGCCTTTGATCTTCTTGAATGCGTTAAACTGGTATGTTGATAGCACATCACCAGTCTCAACCTCGTATGAATTCGTCAACGTGCCAAAGGCGAAGTGAATGTGCGTATACGCTGCAGTGTCGATCTGAGAGGCATCCTGGAAGAGACAGTCGCGGCCCATCCCATAGCCCTCGTAGTAGGCAATTTTGATACCGCCGCTGCCAGAGCCCTTAACGATGTCGGTTCCACAGTTGGAAATGCAGCCGTAAGTACCCGGCTTAGCAGTACCTGGAGCACCAGTGTTGGTGTCGACGCAAAAGTCTTTGGTGATGCCACACTGGCCCCAGATGTTGCAGCATGCATTCAAAGGACAGGGGTTCATATCTGTAACCTTTGTGCCATCGGTGGGCGGTTTCGAGTCGGGCTTCTGCGGGCCGCACTGTGCGTTGGCAATAGGGGCTGGGAATGGCGCACTACCTTTGCTCAAACACATGTTGGTGCCTACAAAGAGGAGCTTACAGCCGTTCCAACCCCATGTGTTCTTGTTGAAGTCTTCAATCTTGTCCCTTGTGAGACTGAATTGGGCAGCAAGGTCGTCGCAGTTATCGTCGGTCTTGACCTGGTATGTGTAACATGTGCCGTCCGACCCCTGACTGGGACTGAAATCCGGAAGGGTTCCACTCGAACAGCAAACGTGTTGCTTTGGCCTCAGGTTTGCACAGAAGCTAGAGTCCGAATTGATCTTGGTGAACTCCGCAGCAGTGATGCCACATTTGGTAGCCAGCTTGGCACAGCTGTCGCCAGAATCGACTTGAACGGTCCTGCAGTCCGCACGAGCGTGAAACCTGGCATGAGATGGATACCTCTTGTGTGCTTGGTGCTGACTGGTTTGCTTGAACAGCGAGGTGGAATTGGACAAGGTGGAGTTCGTAGTGCTGTTCGTGGGTACCAGTGGCGTGGTAAAGATGGCCTGTCCGGTGATGTTGGTCGATTCGGAGAAGGATAGACATGTCGCATTGGCCCAAGTTTTGATGGCAGTTTGCACTGGAGTGAATGTGCCGTTGCTGGTGACCATGAGTCCAAAGATATGGTCGCTACCATAGCTTGGCTCGCAAAGCTGCATAGCCAAGCTGGGCGTCGAAACATTGAGGTTGTCGAGTTTGTCTTCAAAAAGCTTCATGGCGGAAGCGCTGAGCCCCTGATTCAACAAGCCTTGGCCAATGTATAAACCAATCGTAGCTTGACCAGACTGGCCAAACATGATGAAGGGTCGATCAGTAGCGCCATGTCCGTTGTCTGCGTATTCTCGAATTTGCGCGATGAGCGATCGGAGACCGGAGGCAGCCAGGCCGAAGCCTTCATTCCACCAGCCAATCTCGAAATCGACATCGACAGTCTGGGCGGTGTTGGTCGACTTCGGTTCCGAGCTGGCAAGCTCAGTGAAGTCGGTGCCAAACGAGGAGCAGGCATTGATACGGTGGTTGCTCGAATCGTCATCGACCTCGTCGTAAAGAGAGAAGTCGTAGAACATGGTCTCCGTGCACCGCTTGATCTGCTGGAAGTTGGGATAGGCAGACCAGTTGCCGGTGTTCGCGCCAGAGATGCTGCATCGTTCTGGGCAAGGATTAGAGTTGCGGTAGCTCGGGCTCGTAGCAAGTCTGAAGTCCCCCTTCGCGGACACACTGTCCACAAAGAGCAAGAATCCGATTGCCCTGACTGCTGGGCTCAACCATGCTGAGGCAACCATAGTTGTCATACAACAACTGAAGCTATCTCAGTCAAGATACTGAGCTCTAGGGCTGCAAATGAATGTGACAGGAGAAGCTACCAGAGTCAAAAGAGTGACTTTGGATACCTGGTGCCCTAACTATCGACAAGGAGAAGTCTGCTTTATACTGTCTGCAGTCACACCGTTGCTCGTCAAGGTTTGTATCGAACGACCTAGATAGACCTCTGACCATCTTGAGATTCGTGTCCCGCAAGGCGAACTTCCGGTCAGTGGACCTAACACGGTCATTGCTTACCCGCCCTTGGGGGGCCTGTTGTGGATGCTCATTCCCGAGGCATGCTACAGTAGGTTTCCAACAAGCATGAGATGAAAATCCGCGGGTGTATGCAGGGGTTCGGTCTGAGATCAGCCCTACGATGTACCAGTCCAGGTAGCCTTGCAGTCATCCTGGAGCGTTCAGCAAAGCTTTTACCCAGACTAGACCGTTCGTACGGACGGCCTGGCCCGTAGTTCAGCCGCACTTCGGTGCCGTCAGACCCGAGCTGCCCACGGTGCGGCCCAACTCCCGGCAATTCCATAGATTGATCCTGATGGGGGCCTGATGCAATGGTCCAAGCGGGAAAAGTCTTGTAATCTAAAGCTATTGCTTAGCTGTTGCTTACAGTCAGAATCTGACGTATCGATGTGGAATATGGTCGTCCCAATTAAGATAGGAGTGGAGGTCAATCGCTCAACAACCGAGTGAATGTGTATTAAGTAACTGTGAAGATCTTCACACCATCATGTAGCCGAATGTACCAAATGCGGCCACCAATCCTGCCGTACCTCCACCAATCAGTCGCTGTGCAGTGCTCTTCTCGTCAGTTGGACAAGAGTCTCCAGGCTTTCGAGTTGCCTGGCAATGAAGCGAGGTCATGGATGCAGAGATGTTTGAAGCAGCAGCCGCATCAATCTTGATGTTGCAGGGAGTCGGAGCCGGTGTGGTCGCTGCCATAGATGCACAAGTCTTTCCATCATAATCCTCCCAGGTGATAAAATCAGGGACCGGCAGGGTGGCGTTAACGTTGATGGCAACTGCTTCATTGTCGGTGCAATCTCGGTTCGTTGTGGCGGCTACGAGATCTAATTCTGGTGCGGAACTCTTGATGGTGAAGAATGTGGAGCGACTCGTGCGGTTGGCTGCGAGACCACCTCCGAGGAATGCAAGCGAGTCCTCGGTGCAACTGTTCCAGCCCACGTCCAAGCGAAGCGCCCACACGCCCTCTTCGGTGAAGTTCGAAAGGATTTTGACCTCCTGGTAAGGCTCACTACCGGAGAAGTTTGCCCATCTTAGGTGGTAGAAGAGGTCTCTGCTAGCCTGTGTTTCCACGTTCGTGACCGTCACGTCTAGCGTAGGATTCAAGAATCGCCCTAGGTCGGGGTTCTGTATTGCGACGATAACTGGAAAAATTTGCGTCGCGGCATAGGTCTCGTTGCGAGGAAAGACGAGGTCCACCTCTAGCATGCCGGAGGCTGCGTTCACGGCTCCCGCGCAAGCGGCGAGGAGTAAGGCGACCAGCATGCTGACGCCAAGCAGGGACGGTAGATAGGTGGCTGAGGAGTTGGGGGCGAAGGTGCGTCGATGTAGTCGTAGAACAGAAGGAGACAGTCGAGAAGTGGAAAAAATATAAGTGGAAGATTTAGGTTACATTGAGGATCGATAGAGTGAATGCAAGGTACCTTGCTGAAGGCGGAAGGCGGCCTATCAAACGACCGTGCAACAACGCTAGCGGCTAAAACGCCAATACGCCCGCTTGGCATCCACGCCTTCGCCTCCACCTCCCTCGCGCGAGCCGCGTTCTTGCCGTTCCTCATGTCCACTTCCGGTCCGTTCCCGAACCGTTATGGCTGCTGCCTCAAGTGCAGGGACAATCAGGGGAAACTCTTCACCGGCCGTTATTGTGGCTGCGCTAGTGGTGTCGTCAATTGCTTCTCTTACGCCCCGTTGTCAGCTCATCCGAGGTTCCTGAATGAACTATGCAGGCCGCTTCCAACACCAGTGACCCGCCTGGTCTGCCGCCTAATTATTCGAACGCTAGAACACGAAGAGTCAAGCAAAGAAGATGGGGAACTGCGATGAAAGGTATAAGAAAGATGGCATAGAGCGTCGTTTAGTTCCCATCAAGACATCAAGCTTGCTCCATTCCACACTCGTTTCTACAACTTTTCTGTAATACTGCAAACTCCCAAAGATGCAACTTACACGTCTACTTGCTGCCGGTTTCCTCACGGGATCGGCCCTGGCATGGCCCGCTCATCTTCGCCGGGGCGTTGACTGTGGATTCTCTACCACAGCTGACAGCGGTGCGACGTGCGAGAGTTTTGCATCCAGTTGGGGACTATCTGTCGACGATCTCAAGAATCTGAACCCCGGTATCACCTGCCCCAACCTGGACACCAGCAATGAGTGTAAGTTTCCCCCTACGAACTGCATGTGATGTATGCGCTGACTTCCTACACCAACAACTAGACTGTGTGATTGGCACTGTTACCGACGACCCGATCACAACTTCGACTCCTGTAACCACCACCACATCAGCAACCACTAAGCCGGCCACCATCACCACATCTGCTACGAGGCCCACCACTTCCTCTGCGACTACCAAGGCCAGTACCACCACCACGGCCGGCAATGGTGTTGCCACTCCCATGCCCACTCAGCCTGGAATGGTTCCCAACTGTAACAAGTTCTACTACGTCGAGAAGGGCACCAACTGCGGCCAAGTGCTCGACAATCAGAAGATCAGCCTCGGTGACTTTGCGAAGTGGAATCCCAGTGTGAATAACGACTGTTCTGGTCTGTGGGCCGAAGTGAACGTCTGTGTCGGCGTCATTGGTGGAGGAACCCCTGTCACGACCGCCAAACCGTCGACCACTACATCCGCAGGAAACGGCGTTCAGACACCTCAGCCAACCCAACCCGGAATGGTCTCTAACTGCAACAAGTTCTACTACGTGCCTAAGGGTTCTAGCTGTACCCAAGTGCTCAGCAGCCAGAAAATCGCCCTCACTGACTTTGCCAAGTGGAACCCTAGTGTGAATAACGACTGTTCTGGCTTGTGGGCTGAGGTCAATGTCTGCGTTGGTGTCATCGGAGGCACCCCGGCCACTACTACTACCAAGAAGCCATCCACCACCACCTCTGCCGGTAACGGCATTCAAACACCTCAACCTACCCAGCCTGGCATGGTGTCCAACTGCAGGAAGTTCCACTACGTCTCCAAGGGCGACACTTGCCAGCAGATCATCAGCTATGAGAAGATCACTCTGGCGAACTTTGTCAAGTGGAACACTGGCGTTGGATCCAACTGTCAAAGCATGTGGGCAGAGACCAACGTTTGCGTTGGCGTGTAGAGAGGTCGCGACGTTTCTGCTGTTCCTGTACTTGATTGGCGGGTGACATAGACGAGGCACGGCAATACCTGTCGAGAGTTATTCGTAATACAGTTATTTTCATGCAGTCACTAAACTTCTATGTTCATATCACCGGACAAGTCCCTCTAAATAAACACGAAGCTTGAACGATGAGCTTGACGCCTGAGAAGCTCAGTCCTAGCGCAACTCAAGGAACTTCAACAACGAGATTGTCCGCCCAATCCCCCTGATCTTCTTTATTCCTCACTCTACTTCCCTTGTCCCTTTGCTTCCTCGTCTTACTATCGCGTGTACCTTCTCTTACAACCTCCTCTAGTATTTCTCTCCCTTCGTCATCCTCGCTAATCAGCTTCGCAGCGAGACTGAAAAGCACAAGTAGCGTCCACGCAGCATCGTTCCCGCAATCGTGCAACTTTGTAGGTATCATACCGACCAGGCGACATAGCGTTCGGAGCGATACATTCCATCCAGGATCGTCAGCCTTGTACATCTCGCGAGCAAGCTTCTGCGTGTCGATGATCGCGGTCACGGTGGCTACATCATTTATGCTGATACCCGCCTTGTTCAACGAGAGAAGATCCGAAGGGATGTCGTGGCCAACAAGGATAATCGGCAATCGCTGTTCGTTTGAGTCATTGACTTTCGATGAGTCATACAAAGGTAGCTTGCGCGCATTACAGCACGGCTCCCTGTCTCCATTGACGCAGTGAGAAAAGATGTGGTTGATAACGGCAGCGCGCTCGCTCCATCGCACTTGGTTTACTTGGCCATGGAACAAGGCCCGCAATTGCTTTCTATTTACGCCTACTCGTCCGTACCGGAAGTCGAAAGTCTCTGTGTGGAGGGGCGGGTGAGTATGGTGCATCGGTGTTGAGAAGTGTGAAGTTGTGAGACTCCTCGTGTCGAGTGTGGATGCGCCGATAGCGCTGAAGCGCTTGGGGTTTCCGTGTGAGATATCGAGGGAAATGAATACGGGGTGTGCGTGAGAATTGGGGTCGTCGTGGTTGCTTGCTAAAAGCTGCTGGAACAGGCAGCGCACTTCTTCAAGTGAGACTGGGGGAGGAAACATTACTTTGAGAGTACTGATACTTGCTGTTACGGTCACTTCGGCTGAGCTGGGATTGACTGTTGGGCAAACAATAGAGATGGACATCAATTACAATATATACTCTCCTTTGAGTCACCACTTGGCCGCAGCCATACTTTGGTTTCCTTACCCTGGTTCTGTGGTAACCATGGGCGGACGACCGATTATTATTAACTCTACGATTATCATCTTCGAGTGCTTGCAGCCCTTTAATTACGCGTCGTGTGTTAAAAGAAATTTCAAGTCGTTTGATTAAACCTTTGAAAACTTATAATCCGCTAGCAGCGCGATCATCACTACATCGCACGTCAAAAAAGTCTAATCTAAGACACAGCCTCTAGCATGAACCGTCTTTAGTGTAATAGTCAAGCCGCCTGCAAAGAAGATAATCTGCATCAGTCGTTTGAACATGCCTGGCAAGTTAGTGTCAAACCTGCGCCACGTAATCGTAGTTCTTTCTCGCAGTCGTCGTCGCCAGCGTCTCATAGTCGCTGAATACGCCATGATCAGATCATCCGCTGCCTCAATGACCGCACCGCCAAACATCCACAGCAAAACCCACGACTGCTCTGCGGACCAGTAATTATAAGACTTGCGCGGCAGCGCCACGAGCAGCATACCAAGGACCACCGGGATGAGGAACAGAACGTCGTTTTCTTGCACGAAGGATGCTATGGTCCAGAAGTAGGGATGGAAGCGGCGGCGGATGAGAGTGAAGGTTGCGTTTTCGAAGTCGATGTCTGGGTAGGCTGCCGAGAGCCAGGCGTAGAATCTGCAGGGTTAGCTGTGTGGTGCGGAGACGCGGTAGTCTGTACTACCATAGGGGCTGAATTACTCTTGCGCATCTTCCTTGACTTCATCGCCTTCAGGTTCGTATTCGAAGGTGATTTGAGGGACTCCCGCTCTCTGCCGGAGACCTCCTTGTTCCACTCCAGTATTGAAGCCTGTCGCTGTGACTGCTGGGACCTGATCACTGGCAATTGGCAAGATCGTAGTCGAATTTTGATCCACCACGGAGTGTTCTGTGCCGACTGGCTCGACAGGCTGTAAAGGCTGCTCCGAAGGCAGGGCCCGGGTCGTATGCGTACCAGCATTTGGTTGGGACTGTTGTGGTGCGATAGCATGCTCGGACCCTACTGAAGGCTCTTGAACGCCTGGTTGAGCTACTATGGGTATTTCATTGAGCTCGATCGTTCCTCCACTGGCCGTCGCCGCTGCTGAGATCGCATCGCTATTCTCCAAGCTAGGCGGATCCGATCCAACAGGCCTTGGGGCGCCAATCATGAAGTCCTCATGCTGTTCCAAATTGCTCCAAGTGTTTTCCATGTTGCCACAGTTGGCAGGTGTCAAAACATATATGTTGCTGTATATCGGGATGACCATGTTGGTGACAAGGTTGATGAAGCTCATCAACATGTAAGGCAAGAGTGATATGAATGGACTCGATATTCCATCCGGCACTAGCGTCGTCTTGTATTGTTGGAGGTAGGTCCACGCACTATATACTAACTGCACGCAAGCAACAAGCTGTGTAAGCATATTTGAAGATGGATAGAGGCTTTGCTTAGCGGACCGCCCTCGAACCCGGTGTTGAGTCTTCAAAGTGAAGACCGAGGAGCGTATGATGGAGTTCTTGTCCAGCTCCTCAAGATCCAGTTTGAGCGCAATGGTGCCGAATTCTGCTTGATACCAGTAGTACGATATGGCAATCTCGTGAAATCTGGTCGGGATCAAAATGCCCACTGCGCCCGCGGATACCGCATCTTGGAACGTTTTTGGAAGCTCCACCCGGGATATGCTCCGTAGTACTTGCTTAAAGGAGAGCTCACCAGCTGTTATGCGAGCGATATATGTGATCAGATAGTACATAGAAGAGTAGCTTGATGTGAGGGGGCAGAGGAGCATGACGAGCATGCGTTGGATGGCAAAAGCTTCTGATGATCCAGGAGGTCGATGAAAAGAGACCTGGTACACCGCCAAGTTCAGTAAATATGCAATAATTGCTGAGCGAGCAGCCTTGGTCGATGCGCATACATGTTCAGCTATAGACATGATTGTCTGATGATGATGAACAAGAAGGCCACCAGCAGGATGAGGGGTAATGTTCACAAGCCAAGCACTAATCGGATAAAAAGCTTAAGCCAGCCGATTGATGCATACGCTCGAATCACCACCTGCACCCTCTATACGCATCATCCGTCCGGCCACGGTAAGAACGATTGGACCACCATCCAAAGGCCTTTGCCCTCCGGTGTCGGGTCTCCCCTCCTGCCTTCCTTCCACGCCCACGCTAGGCAAATCTGTCTATCATGCAGCAATATATGCAAAGTCAAAAGCCTAGCCCTCCGTAATTACGTCTTATCTTTATAAATGCATGCGCCTCCACGGCACCTCCGAATGGAGAGGCTGTGTCTCTGCTCCAGACAGTCGACAGTACCCAGGAGATCGATACCAACAACATGAGAAATCATACTATCATCACGGAGACGACAGACAGTGGCGAAAATCGACGTTCCCGTGCAAGGCCGCCTGATCATCTTCATCGTGGGCTCCGAGGACGAAATTTGGTCCTGATCAGCATCGCGGGGTCAATTGGTACAGCTTTGTTCGTAGGCATTGGCATACCACTCTCACAAGGCGGGCCACTTTCTCTGCTACTTGGCTTCTCGACATTCGGTCTTTTGATACTCCTTCCAACCCAGTATGCTGTGGCAGAAATGTGCGCTTTACTGCCCATGGAGTCGACCATTTTCCATTTCGCTGATCGATTTGTGGATCCAGCATTTGCTTTCGCCATCGCATGGAACTACTTCTACGGTGGTGCTATCGTTATCGCACTTGAAGCCACAGCTGCAGCTAGCCTTGTTGGATTCTGGTCCTCCGCAAACTCTGGGATCTGGATAGCGGTGGCCCTTGTAACCAATTTCTTAGTGAACATATATACCGTTCGCTGGTATGGGGAAGTCGAATCTGTGTTTGCAGTCTTCAAGATCCTACTGATCACGGGCTTGATCATTATGACCGTTGTCACAGCCCTTGGTGCCAATCCAATTCATGATCGATATGGCTTCAGGACCTGGAAAGCGCCAGGCCCGATGTTCGAATATCTTTTACCCGGAAATGCTGGTCGGTTCTTCGGCTTTCTTCGCAGCCTCGTTTATGCTGGTCTTGTCATGGGTGGACCGGACGTCCTAGCTATGCAAGCCGGAGAAGCACAAAATCCAAGGGTCAACATACCGCGCGCCGCTCGAAAAGTTGTCTTTCGCTTGCTGTTCTTCTATCTTGCTGGAGCGTTGAGCGTGGGAATGATTTGCGACACAAATGATCCTCTATTCAAGCAAGCAGTAGCGAGCGGCACATCCGGTGCTGCTGGCTCGCCTTGGGTACTTGGTATGAAACGGTTGCATATCACTGGCGTTACAGACCTCCTAAATGCTCTCATACTTACTTCAGTCTGGAGCGGCGGCAACTCGGCGGCTTATTCCTCTTCTCGCACGCTATATTCTCTGGCATTAGAAGGCAAAGCGCCCAGATTCCTCAAGACGTTGTCCAGTAGAGGTATTCCTGTAAATTGTGTTATTGTGGTACATCTGATCGGGTGCATTGGATTCCTCGCGATATCAAATAATGCGCTCGTTGTTTTCGGTTGGCTTGCGGATCTGGCGACAATTGCATGGCTTATGACCTTTTTTGCGATCAACGTTACGTTCCTGCGATTTCACGCCGGGATGAAGGCGCAGAAGTTGAATCGCCAGGCTCAGCAAGGTGACGACCGGAATGGATTACCGTACGTCGGTACTTTCCAACCATACTGGAGCTGGATTGGCGCAATCAGTCTGGCTTTTATTATTTTAGCAAACGGATACTATGTTTTCCTGCCAGGCAAGTTCGTCGCAAGAGGATTCGTTACAAGTTACTTTGGGATTGCCTTTGGTGTCACTCTTTTTGTGATCGGAAAGCTTTGGTGGAAGACAAAGCTTGTGCGGCTGCGAGAGATGGACATTTTTGGTGAGGACAAGCAACGGTTTGATGAGGAAGACGAGCTTGTATGGAAACTAGTTTTGGAGGACAGGCGAAAGACCAAGGCTGGCTACATGAGTCAGTGGGTTGACAAATGGCTGTAATTGATGCGTTCAGCACTACCCAGCATCAAGCTGTAAAGGCTCTAGGTTGGATATAAGTGTCGGATGCCTAAAGCTCTACGGGTTGGCTCTTGGGGAGTAAGCGAAAAGGGGCGTTGGACAATTTTCTTCTATTACAGATTGCGACACGCATTGCAGTCATGTCTAGTTAACGCATAGATGGTGACAATTCTCATGAACAAGCAAGATCGCGAATAAATTATACTCCTGGATGGGACACATGGCAAAACGACGACGTGTAAACAGGGCCCTGGTAGCTTTGTGTCTTACTACGACACAACACTTTTCGATTGAGAGTATCTCTGATATCATATCCATCATAAGGGTCATAAGCCCATACCGAACAAAAACGCCATCTATCCATATGTGCTCATAAAAGCTACTTTTCTCCACCTGGTGCAAAACTGTGACACTCAGAGTAAGATTTACTGAGCAGCCGGCGCAGCATTGTTGGAGACCTTTCCGTTCGTGATCTTAGGACCAACAACGGCCTCCTCAAGCGCACGCTTGACATCAGCAACAAGATCCGCCTCATCCTCAACACCACAGCTGATGCGAACGAGATCGTCGAAGACACCCGCTGCCTCGCGCTGCTCCTTGGGGATACCACCGTGTGTCATGGCGCTGGGTACCTCGACGAGCGACTCGACTCCACCCAACGACTCAGCCAGTGTGAAGATCTTGGTCGCTTGGCAGAAGCGCTCTGCAGCTGCGTGACCGCCCTGAATACGGAAGGAAAGCATGCCACCACCCATTCCGTCACGGTGCTGCTTCAGCGCAATGTGGTGTTGTGGGTGGGAGGGAAGACCGGGGTAATTGACGGAAACGACGTGTGATGAGGCCTCGAGAGCCTTTGCGACGCCCGTAGCGTTCTTAGTTGCTTCCTTCGCGCGGAGATGCAGGGTCTTGAGACCGCGGTGTGCGAGCCAGCAGTCGAAGGCCGAGGGAACGGCACCAATGGCGTTCTGGAGGAAAGACAGACGCTCGTATAGCTCATCGGAGTTGAAGGCCGCGGCGCCCATGACGACGTCAGAGTGGCCGTTGATGTACTTTGTGACGGAGTGCACCACGATATCCGCGCCGTGGTCCAGCGGGTTCTGAACGTACGGGCTCATGAAGGTGTTGTCCACAACCACCATGATGCCATGCTGATGCGCAATCGTGGAGATCTTGCGGATGTCCACAAGCGTCAGCGTGGGGTTCGACGGCGACTCGATCCAGATGAGCTTCGTGTTGGGGCGGATGAGCTCGGCGATGTCGATCTCGATGCTCGGGCTGAAGGTGACTTTGACATCGTGTGTGAGGGCTACCTTGGTGAAGTAGCGGTGCGTTCCGCCGTAGACGTCTGAAACGGACACGACGTGTGAGCCTGCGGCGAGCGATTGCAGGATGTTGGCTGTGGTGGCGGATCCGGACGAGAATGCGAGCGCATAGCGGGCGTGTTCAAGGGCTGCGACTGCCTTTTCAAAGTTGTCTCTGCAGGCGCATTAGTTTTGAATATCTGAGTGGTGTCGCGCACGCGTACCGGTTTGGGTTCGAGGAGCGCGAGTACTCATACTCGCCTATGGGCTTTCCAACGGCGGTTTGCGCGAATGTTGTCGAGAGGGAGATCTGATTGGATTAGCCGTGTGTTTGTGAGACATGCGCCTGAAATACCTACGGCTTCAATGACAGCTCCGGTGACGGGGTCATGAGGACTTCCGGCATGCACGGCGAGGGTGCCGAATCCGTGGACTGGTGACGGCGCGCGTGGCGGGGTGTCGATGGGGTGGTCGGGGAGCGTCATCTTGATCTTCTGAGTACTCTTTGAACGGCGGGCGGAGTTGACGTGGTGGTACGAAGGAACTTGAACTTTGAAAGGCAGCGAGAGCACAAACTTCTTTCCAAATTTCAGGCCCTCCGAGGTGTTGACGCCTATAGGTAAATTATTGTTCTAGCGACAAATCCTAGCGCGCTTTCTATCGGTGGTGCATGTGCGGTTGACCGTGATGGCGCGAATGCAGAATAATTCTTTCTTGCAGAATTTCCTGTCAGAGTGGAGATGGAAAGCAAGGGAGAACCATCTTCATGGCTCCTGCCATCTTATACCCAACAGGCCGCGTTGGACGTCTGACATTTCTCAGCAGCAGATTAATCAGGCGGCGATTGCTCAAACCGTGGCATACACAGCTCGGCCCAAAGCGCGCGTTGGTTTCGTGAGCAAGCGGAGATGGTGTCATAGTATTCTCCGACCCGCCTTGTGACGGCCTTGGCAGCTTTTCGATTACACATCGCGCTGCGAGTGCTACCAAGTCCAGCAGGTTGTTCGGGCGAGATGCTTTATAGAGTTTTTGGATACGTAAGCACAATTTAGCATTGGCGCTCGACGGTAAGAGATTTACATCGTAATCTGATTGAAGTGGAGAGGTCTATGAAGGGCGCAAACGTCTATGGGTATCTTGGGGGTATAATGGTGATGCTTAGTATGCATCCTCCTCTGGCCGGCTCTTAAGCTTCACATATCCACTTATGCCTTTCTTTCGCACTGTCTGCTCGCTATGGGAGACATGTCCCGTCTGTGATGGTGAAGACTTTCCGTTCCTCGTAGTCGACGTGAGGTAGCTACGCCCATCGTCGAGGCCGGTGTTACCTCGCCGTTTCTCACCAACAAGAATGGGGTCTTCCGCGATCAAGTTCTCCATGTCTTCCCATTCTTTCTGGTTCAACACGTCCCATTCTTGCGCCTGCTGCTCAGCCAACAGATATCCCCTCAGCTCGTCGATAATCTTAGTTGGCGACAAGCCCCATCCGCTGATGTACTGTGCGTTCTCGGCCATGCCTAGGAAGGAATGTGAAGTGGCGTGTGAAAGCTGCCCAAAGCCTACAGGTGACTTGCGGAGGATCGATCTGGAAGACCTGGAAGTGGTGATATCTTTGTCCAATGGATTCTCGAGGCGTTGGGGATTGTATGTTTCTTGCGTGATCAGTAGTCGGAACAGATTACGACCGATCGAACAAGTATCCTCCCACTTTTTGAAGCTGTCTTTCATGCCCTGGGTTCGACATAGCCAAGCCACATTGTACGCAAGCAGAGACACGCCTTCAATAAAGGACGAGTATGCAGGAGGGTCTTCGGCGCAGAGGTGACTCAAAGGGCGGTCGACGAATAACGCGCGCGGCTTCGGAAGATGAATACGCGTCTCAAGCGTTCGAGATGCTTCCGGACTGGCGCTGGAGGAATGTGAGGGTGTCGAGCCAGGGAAAGGTACTTTCTTGCCCTGGTAAGAGGATGCCGGACTGAAGATTGTGGGTTGAGGATAATCGGCATGGGGGAGTGTGATTTCGGCTGGAAGGCGGATGCCCAAGTAGGCAGCGACTCGAACGACGAGCTGGGCCACGGCAGCCAGTGAGGCAGATAGGCCATCAGGCGTCACATCTGTTTCAAAGTTAGCATATCGCCTCGACAGCTATAGCCTAGACATACCATTCAGATCTCGAAGATCGTATATCCGCAAACGCGTGCCAGGTCCGATATTGTAGACTTCTTTGATACCGCCGTCCCTTGTCTTTCGCCGCTGCATCTTGAGTCCCGCGAGCCTCGCAGCAGTCGTGCACAGCTGCATGCGCAGATCTATGGTATCGTGGTGCATCTTGTCCGCGTTGTAGTCCGATCGCTTGACCCTCTGCTGCACCTTGTCCAACTCGTTCGCCCGCCGCGATTCGATGCCGTATGTGGCGGACGAGAGGTCTGACTTGCGTTGCGCGTTCGCCGCTCGCTTCGCTTCAAGCTGCTTCCTGGTATCTTCCATTTGCCGTCGGAGCTGTTCGGCATGCTCTGATATAATGCCTAGTCGGTCCTGTATCTCTGCCGTTTCTGCTTTCGTCCGCTCCCAGTTCAGATTGTTCGTACACTCTTGCCTGTCGACCAAGAGCCCGCCTTTCGAGTCAGTGAGAGAAACATGCTGGATGGCCTTGTCTTCCGAGCCGTTTATGATAGCTGTGACGTGTTTCGCGACGGCATCGCGGTCTATCAGCGTCTTTGCGAGTTGGATGCGGGGCTGTTCGAGGTATGAGCGCGCGCAGGTCATGCAGTGGAGAGGCTGGCTCAGGCTGCCGTCTCTCCCGCAGATGTCGCACTCCATGATGAGTAGAGGTTACGTTATGTGATGTCGCCTGCAGAAATGCCGTGGAGTGGTAGGTCTGGAAGGTGCAGCGAGACCATGGTGGGAGTGATTCGTCGAGGCGGTTGGCGAGTGCCTATGTAGCCATGGGATCCGTCAGTGGGGTTTCCGGTGAATGTCTAGGCTCCGTGAATGTTAGCGCTCTCCTCTGTCGTGAAGCATAAGCAAGGCATCCAGAGGCTGGTGGTTGAAGAGGTTGTGTAATGGAGGCGGTGCTCAGGCAGAGGCGCGATTTCGCGAGTCAGACGCTCCTTCCAACGTCATGCCGCGACTGACCAATTCGGATCGCGCTAACGCACGTGGTATGCGTGAGTGAACCTCAATCTACCTTTTCGAGTACTGCGTTCGATCTGGTAGAACTGATATTTCGCGTCGAATATCTTTCTGATGACGATGAGACGCGCTCGCGATCACTCTACTTACCTACAGCACTGACCAAAGGCATCGCAAATGAGCAGGACTCCCGACCACGAACCCGAATCATCCCTCCCCTCTCACATCTCGTCGACATACCCCTCTTCTCCTCCACTACTGACCCAGTCAACAAATACCACCGCAATGGATACTGCCCCGGCTGCCAAATCGGAGCCACCACCCAGTCAAGAGGCTCAGACTGTACGACCGCCAATGAGACGCAGGCACTCAGATGAGACAGAGCGGCCATCTTCAGCACAGCGCACGAAAGACGAGGTCGACGACGAAGCAAATGCAGCCGCTGAGCAACAGTCAGAAGATGAAGAGAGTGACCCCGCAGAAAAAATTGTCGATTTTGATTGGGAAGACCTAGAGGCGCGGTACCACGATGCGATGAAGACATGCCACAACGAAGAGGACCTGCTAATGCAAGAGTGGGACAATCTCATGAATGTACAGGCGCCTCTTCCCTACTTCTGCCCGAGTTACTGATGAAGTTGTTAGTACTTCCGCATCTGGGCTTCGTCAGGGAATGAGCATGAGACGGAGCGGACCTACGCAAGGTAAACATACCTTCTACAAGTCGCGTGACCTACTAACGACGTGCCCCAGACTTCGCACACGCTCGACATATGTTCAGCACGAGGAAGCGGAATTGGAGCAAAAGCGAAATCATTGTATGATAGTCTTTACTTCATTTCGTGCTTTTTTACTAATATGCCACAGACATCAATGTGGTCAAAGCCTTCGAGAGTGCGCTCAACCTCCTCAAAGCCAGTGGCCTTGGTCGTTGATGCTCATCAACCTAGGCGCTATCTACCTTGCTCATCATCCGCCGCAATCGGAAGTCTCACAGCGTCTCGCTGGCCCTGATAGCTCGTCGCCAACCCCGCGGCAATTGGTGCGGTTGTCCAGCATTCCAATGTGCACTTCATCAAGGATGCACCTGATGCGCTGTTGCATCATGTAGGATGTCGTTGGCACTAAAATGGTCATTTTGGAGCAGAAATAGTCGCAACAAGCGGTTTGCGGTCCATATACATCAGTTGAAGACATTCATTGCCAGGTGTCTGCTCTATCTAAAACCCTAAATCAACCGCTCAAGATTCTATATCAAATGCACCGCCTTTTGCCGAAGGTCTATACATGGTGCCTGTGCCTTCCATATATGCGCTAAACAATGAGACGCCCATGCCCTTTCATGCGAGTTATTCCAGAAATGGTCCAAATATGGTCCAAATTTGTGATGGTGATGTTGTGGTGCGTGTTTCGTCTATAGAAGAGGGTTGGAGCGGTACTCGGGGACGACGCCGTTCGTTTGCGACTTCTCAGCCTGGTTCTCCGTCTCGAGCTCGTTGCCGACGCTGTCGTCTTGCTCGGCAAGCCACTTCTCTGCCTCGAGGGCAGCAACGCAGCCGGATCCTGCACTGGTGATGGCCTGGCGGTACCGCTTGTCTTGGACGTCACCGGCCGCGAAGACACCCTCAACGCTTGTGAGACCCTCTCCGGGCTTGGTGATCAGGTAGCCGTCCTCGTCCATGTCAAGCTGTCCCTTAAACAGCTCGGTGGCGGGGTCGTGGCCGACGGCGTAGAAGAGACCCTTTGCGTCGAGGGTCTGCTCCTCCTTTGTGACGT
>Ga0265780_10000974_pt1 | contig 42112 bp, 35 predicted proteins | sample P1T30metagenome_FD_192432 | JGI IMG/M metagenome (GOLD analysis project Ga0265780, IMG submission 192432) | Plant litter microbial communities from East Loma Ridge, Irvine, California - P1 T30 | ecosystem: Environmental > Terrestrial > Plant litter > Unclassified | place: USA: California...
ACGGGGCGGGCACGGCCGGGTCGGCGGGCGGGGGAGTCGCGGGGCGGGGCGTCGGCGACCCCGTCGCGGTCGCGACGGTCGGCGTCGGCGCGGGCGGGGCGGTCGGCGCCGCCTGCGCGGTCCGGGTCGGGCTCGGCACAGGGGCGGGAGCGTCGTCGCCGGACCACAGCGCCCAGCCGACGGCCGCCAGGCCGATCGTCACGACGGCGACCGAGCCGCCGACGATCGCGATCAGCCGCCCTCGGCGTCTCGGCGTCGGCTGGTGGTCGGCGGCGGGGAAGGCGTCGTCGCCCTCCGCTCCGCCCTCGTCGCCGTGGTCGTGCGTGCCCGTCGTGTCCATGAGCCCCCCTCACGCCAGCCTAGGGGAGGCGCGCGGCGCGTCGTCGACCGCGCCCCCAGCACGGACGGCCGCGTCGCGCCACCCCGCGACGCGATGCGGGCAACAGCAATAGGGTTGACGAGGTCCGTCACGCGACGGCGCGTCACCGCGGGCCGTACCGCTCATCCGCTCCAGGAGGACACCCGTGACCGAATCCGCTCCCGTCGACCCCACCTCGACCGAGGCGTGGCAGCAGCTCGCCCGCATCGCCGACGGCTTCTCGCCCGACCTCCGCGCCTGGTTCGACGCCGAGGCCGACCGTGCCGAGCGCCTGACCTTCCAGGCCGCCGACCTCACCGTCGACCTCTCGAAGGGCCTCGTCACCGACGAGATCCTGCAGCACCTGCTCCAGGTCGCCTCCGACGCCGGCGTCGCCGAGCGCTACCAGGCCATGATCTCCGGCGAGCACATCAACGTCACCGAGGACCGCGCCGTGCTGCACACCGCCCTCCGTCGCCCGCAGGGCGGCGCCGACCTCGTGCCCGCCGCGGGCTTCGTCGTCGACGGGCAGGACGTCGACGCCGACGTGCACGCCACGCTCGACAAGGTCTACGCCTTCGCCGAGAAGGTCCGCTCCGGCGAGTGGGTCGGCGTCACCGGCAAGCGCATCGAGACCGTCGTCAACATCGGCATCGGCGGGTCCGACCTCGGCCCCGTCATGGTCTACGAGGCCCTCAAGCCCTACGTGCAGCAGGGCCTCGAGGTCCGCTTCGTCTCCAACATCGACCCCACCGACGTCTCCGAGAAGACCGCGGGCCTCGACCCCGAGACCACGCTCTTCATCGTCGCGTCGAAGACCTTCGGCACGCTCGAGACCCTCACCAACGCGCGTCTCGCCCGCGACTGGCTCTGGCGCGGCCTCGCCGCCGCCGGAGCGCTCGACGACACCGACGAGGCCCGCACGGGCGCCGTGGCCAAGCACTTCGTCGCCGTCTCGACCGCCCTCGAGAAGGTCGCCGCGTTCGGCATCGACCCCGAGAACGCCTTCGGCTTCTGGGACTGGGTGGGCGGCCGCTACTCGGTCGACTCCGCCATCGGCACCTCCGTCGTCATCGCGATCGGCCCCGACGCCTGGCGCGAGTTCCTCGCCGGCTTCCACGCCCTCGACGAGCACATGCGCACCGCGCCGCTCGAGCAGAACGTGCCCGTGCTGATGGGCCTGCTCAACGTCTGGTACTCGAACTTCCTCGGTGCGCAGAGCCACGCCGTGCTGCCCTACTCGCAGTACCTGCACCGCTTCCCCGCCTACCTCCAGCAGCTCACGATGGAGTCGAACGGCAAGAGCGTCCGCTGGGACGGCTCGCCCGTCACCACCGACACCGGCGAGGTCTTCTGGGGCGAGCCCGGCACGAACGGGCAGCACGCGTTCTACCAGCTCATCCACCAGGGCACGCGCATCGTGCCCGCCGACTTCATCGCGGTCGCCAACCCGGCGCACCCGCTGACCGACGAGTCGGGCGACGGCAGCACCGTCGAGCCCGGCCAGGACGTCCACGCCCTCTTCATGGCGAACTTCTTCGCGCAGTCGAAGGCCCTGGCCTTCGGCAAGACCGCCGACGAGGTCCGTGCCGAGGGCACCGCCGAGGCCGTCGTGCCGGCCCGCGTCTTCAGCGGCAACCGCCCGACGACGTCGATCCTCGCGCCGGCCCTGACGCCGAGCGTGCTCGGCCAGCTGATCGCGCTCTACGAGCACATCGTCTTCGTCGAGGGCACCATCTGGGGCATCGACTCGTTCGACCAGTGGGGCGTCGAGCTCGGCAAGCAGCTCGCGCTGCAGATCGCCCCGGCGGTCGACGGCGACGCGGCAGCGCTCGAGGCGCAGGACAGCTCGACCGGCGCCCTGATCGCGAAGTACCTCGAGCTGCGCGACTAGCGAGCGACGGGATCACCGGGCGAGGGCCCGGGGGAGGCGCGGTGCAGGCACGACCTGCACCGCGCCTCCTGCGTGCTGGCGGGCTCGGCCCGGGCCGAGCCGACGGCGTCGGGACCGCGCGGCTCAGGTCGTGCGCGGCACCCGCACGACGAGGGCGTGGTGCGCGACCGTGATCGAGACGCCGGCGACCAGGCCCTGCGGGTCGCCGTCGAGCTGGATCTCCTGCGGGGCGTCGAGCTCGACGGTCATGCTGCGGGCCTGGGCGAAGCGCATCGAGCGGTGCCGCGGGCTCCAGCGCGACACGACGCGGCCGGGCACCGTGCGGTGCAGGAACCGGTTGAAGGCGAGCCGGTAGCCGATGTAGGTCCAGCCGGGGCCGCGTCCGGGGCGCAGCACGACGGCGTCGAGCAGGCCGTCGTCGACCACCGCGTCGGGGATCATCAGGATGCCCGCCGTCAGCGTGCCCGAGTTGCCGACGATGACGGTGTGCACCCGGGTCGACACGGGCGGCTCGTCGTCGAGCGCGTAGGTCATGTCGAACTGCCGGTTGCCGAAGACGCTGCGGGCGATCGGGTCGGAGTACGCGAGCCAGCCGATGCGGGCCTTCAGCCGCGGGTCGGTGTGCCCGGCCATGTGCGCGTCGACGCCGATGCCGGTCATCACGAGGAACGCGTGGGCGCTGCTCGACCCGTCGGCCCGCCGCAGCTCGGCCGTGCCGACGTCGACGGGGCGGTCGCGGCCGTCGAAGGCCGTCGCGACCGCCGTGCGCAGGGCGTTCAGGGGCAGCCCGAGCTCGCGGGCGAACAGGTTGCCGGTGCCGGAGGGCACGATGCCGAGCACCGTGCCCGTGCCCGCGACGACCTCCGCGACGGCACGCAGCGTGCCGTCGCCGCCGGCGACCACCAGGAGGCGCGGCGCGGTCGCGAGGGCCGCCTCCGCCGCCGCTCGCCCGTCGTCCGCGGCGCTCGTCTCCCACCAGGTCGAGGGGGCCCAGCCGTGCTGCTCCTCCTGCTCGGCGACGAGCCGCCGGAGGGCGTCGACGTCGACCTTGACGGGGTTGACCACCACGGCCGCCCGCGGGCCGGTCGGGCCGGTCGGGGCGTCGGGCTCGGGTGGTTCCACGGAGCGACCCTACCGGGGCTCTCCCCGCGGGCCGCGGCGGCGCACGGGCCGGGGGCCTCGACCTCGGGTGCCGTCGCGTCGTAGCCTCGGACGATGGACCTGCGCACGATCGACCGATCCGCCTGGCTCGAGCCGGCCCTGCTCGTCGCCCTCGTCGTGGCCGCGTGGCTCGTGCTCGCGGCCGTCGACTTCGCGGGCCTGACCCCGCTGCTCGTGGTGCTCGTCGCCGTGCTGCTCTCCGCCGGGGTCGTCGGCGCCGTCGCGCTCGGCTGGCGTCGGGCCGGCGGGGTCGACCGCTACGTCGGCGTGCGCCGCTGGGCACGGGGCGGGCAGGCCCCCGCGATGATGGGCCCGCACGAGCGCCGCGCTGCGCTCCAGCAGCTGCGGAGCGAGTGGACCTGGGGGTGGGCCTTCGTCGTGCTGGCCGCCCTGTGGCTCAGCATCGGGCTGCCGCGCGTCCTCACCGACGGCCCGGACGGCGTCTCGGCCCTGCTGTCGGCCGCGATCTTCTTCCTGCTGGGCCTGCCGAGGGGCCTGAGCAGGGTGCGCCACGGGCGCCGCGTGGCCGAGCTGCTGCAGCAGGTCGACCGCGACCTCGCGGAGCTGCGGCTGCACGGCGCCCCCGCGGCGTCCCGCTAGGGTCGTCGCGGGACCGCTGCCGCCGCCCGTGCGGCAGGGCCGTCGGTCCGCGGAGGACACCATCTCGACATCGACTCGCCCGCGCACCGCCTCGACCGCTGACCGAGCCCCGGTGCGGTGGTTCCGTGCCCGTGCGCCGCGAGGGCACGGCCCCGGCTCGCCGGTCTTCGTCCTCGTGCACGGCGTCGGCCTGTCGCACCGCTCGTTCAGCCGCCTCGCGGCCGAGCTGGTCGCGCACGGCCCCGTGCTGGCACCCGACCTGACCGGCTTCGGCCGCTCGCCCGGCCGAGGCCGGCGGCTCTCGATCGCGCAGCTCGCCGAGGGCCTCCTGCCGCACCTCGACGCGCTCGCCGCGAGGCCCGGGCGTCCCCTCGACGGGCCGGTCGTGCTCGTGGGGCACTCGCTCGGCGCGCAGGTCGTGGTCGAGGCCGCGCGGCTCCGGCCCTCGCTCGCGGCGGGGATCGTGCTCGTGGGCCCCGTCGTGGACCGCCGGGCGCCGGGCCTCGTCGGCCAGGGCCGGCGCCTCGCCCTCGACATGCTCCGCGAGCCGCCGATCACCGCCGCCATGGTGGCCCGCGACTACGTGCGCGGGGGTCCCCTCTCGTACGCCGCCGGCACCCGGTCGATGCTCCGCCACCGCATCGACGAGCGGCTCGCCGGCGTCACGTCCCCCGTGCTCGTGCTGCGGGGGAGGCACGACCCCGTCGCCCCTGCCCGGTGGGCCGGCGAGCTCGCCGCCCTCGTCGTCGACGGCGTGCACCGCGACGTGCCGGGTGCGGTGCACAACGTGGTCCATTCCCGGCCCCGGGAGGCGGGCCGGGAGATCGCGGCGTTCGTCGCTCGCCTGCGCCGGAGCTGACCCCGGCGGCGTCCCGCCGGCCACCGGCGGCGTCCCGCCGGCCACCGCCGGCCGCCCGCGTCGACATGCGAACCGGGCGGCGTCCGCCCTTGCCTCGGCGTCGGCTGTGTGAATACGATGAGCCGGTCGTGCCCCTGGCCCCCGATCACGGGGTCGGCGAGGGCCGACCTGCCTCCCGACCGCCCGTCGATCACGATGCCGTGACCGCCCGGCCGTCGCGCGTCAGCTCGTGATTACAAGGGAGTAGTCGTGATCGTCGTTCCTGCCCGCCCGCCCCGCGCCCGGGCCGCCCGACCGGGGCGTCGCCTCGGCGTCGCCGCGGCCCTGACCGCCGTCTCGGCCCTGCTGCTCTCCGGCCTCCCGGCGATCAGCGCGACCGCCGCGCCCGTCGACCTCGCCCGGTTCGGCTCCGTCACCGCCTCGGCCTCGCAGGCCGACGGCGACGGCACCTTCCCCGCCGAGGCGCTCATCGACGGCGACGCCGCCACCCGCTGGGCGAGCGGCAACGGCCCCGACGAGGACGTCGAGTTCACCGCGTCGGTGATCGTCGACCTCGGCGGCGTGGCCCGCGTCGACGCGGTCGGCCTCGACTGGGAGACGTCGTTCGCCACCCGGTACACCGTCGACGTCACCACCGGCGACCCGGCGCTGCCCGAGAGCTGGACGACCGCCCAGACGGTCGACGCGAGCGACGGCGGGCGCGACGACGTCGCCCTCTCGGCGCCCACCGACGCGCGCTACGTGCGCATCAGCATGCTCCAGCGCTCCGCCGCGACGTGGGACGCCCCCCGCGAGCACTGGTACGGCTACTCCGCCTACGGCCTGCAGGTCTTCGGCGAGGCCCAGGCGCGGTCGGTCAGCTTCGACCGGGCGACGGCGACCGTGGCCGCCGGGCAGACCCTGACCGCGGGCCTCAGCCTCACCGGCACGAGCGACGAGCCCGTCGCCGTGCGGGTGCGCTCGACCGGCGGCACCGCCGTGGCCGGCACCGACTACCGGGCCGTCGACGAGACCGTCACCTTCGCGCCCGGCGAGACCACCGCCTCCGTCGCCCTCGAGACGATCTCGACCGGCGCCCTCACGCCTCGTCGCACGATCGAGCTGACCGCCTCCGAGGCGAGCGAGCCCACCGTCGTCGGGTCGCGCGGGGCGCTCGTCGTCACGCTCACCCCGACCGGCGAGCTGCCGAACGTCGGCGAGACGCGGGTGCTCGACGACTTCGAGGCGGGCGTGCCCTCGGGCTACTTCGCCTGGGGCGCCTCGCCCGCGGTGCAGCCGGCCCTCTCGACGGTCGACGCGCCTCGTGACGGGGCCGCGGGCACGCAGGCGCTGAGCGCCGTCGTCGCCGGGCCGACCGCCCCCGACAGCTGGTACGGCTTCTCGCACGACCAGGCCGCCGCCGACTGGAGCGACGCCGACGGCTTCTCGTTCTGGTTCAAGGGCCGGGCGAGCGGCGAGCAGCTGCGCTACGAGCTGAAGAACGGCGGGACCCTCTTCGAGACCAGCGTCGTCGACGACAGCACCGACTGGAAGCGCGTCAGCGTGCTCTTCGCCGACCTGCGGGTCAAGGGCCAGCCCGCGAGCGACACCCGCTTCGACCCCTCCGCCTCCACCGGGTTCGCGGTCACGCTGACGCAGCTCGGCGCCGGCACCTACCTCGTCGACGACGTGGCGGTCTTCGACCGCGCGACGATGATCGAGGACTTCGAGGGCGAGGTGCCGCTCACGACCACCGCCGACCCCGTCGGGTTCTTCACCTGGGGCTCGCCGGCCCCGCTGGAGCCGACGATCAGCCGCGAGGTCACCGTGCAGGAGCGCGGCGGCGACGCCCAGAACCACGTGCTCTCGGGCCAGTTCTCGATCCCCTCGGGCGGCTACGGCGGCCTCAGCCACGACTTGGCCGACAGCCAGGACTGGTCGAGCTACCAGGGCATCCGCTTCTGGTGGTACGCCTCGCAGTCGAACAACCCCGCCTCGCCGACCGCGGGCGCCGACGTCAAGCTCGAGATCAAGGACGGCGACCCCGCCGGGGGCGGCGACACCGCCGAGACCAGCGAGCTCTGGGCGGCCACGTTCAAGGACAACTGGGGCAGCAGCACCTCGCGCTGGAAGCTCGTCGAGCTGCCGTTCTCCGCGTTCACGCCGTCCGGCTACCAGCCCGGCGACGCCGCGACCACGAACGGCACCCTCGACCTGACGGCCTCGTTCGGCTACTCCTTCACCTTCACGCCGGGCACCCCGGCGCCCGTCGGCTGGGCGATCGACGACACGCAGCTCTACGGCACCCCGGCCTCGGCCGCGTCGGTGACCGTCGGGTCGGCGCAGGACGTCTGGCTGGTCGACGCCGGCCAGCCGGCCGAGGTCGCGCTCACCGTCACGACCGCCGGCGACGAGCCCCTCGCCTCCGACGTGTCCGTCGACTGGGCCACGGCCGACGGCACCGCCGTGGCCGGCACCGACTACGACGCCGCGTCGGGCACCGTGACGTTCCCGGCCGGGACCGCCTCGGGAGCCCAGCAGGTCGTCACCGTGGCGACCCGCGCCTCCGCGGGGGCCGCCGAGGCGAAGGAGCTGCAGGTCACGCTCGCGTCGACCACGGCGGGGGTCGGCGACGGCCCGCGGGTCGTGCTCGCCGCGCACGACCTGCCCTACCTCGACGGGTCGCTGCCGACCGCCGACCGCGTGGCCGACCTGCTCGGCCGGATGACCCTCGAGGAGAAGGTCGGGCAGATGGCCCAGGCCGAGCGCCTCGGCCTCACCGAGACGAGCGACATCAGCGACCGGGCCCTCGGCTCGCTGCTGAGCGGCGGAGGCTCGGTGCCCGAGGGCAACACCGCCGTCGCCTGGGCCGACATGGTCGACGCGTACCAGCGCGAGGCCCTCTCGACCCGTCTGCAGATCCCGATGATCTACGGCGTCGACGCCGTGCACGGCCACAGCAACGTGGTCGGCGCGACGATCTTCCCGCACAACACGGGCCTCGGCGCCACGCGCGACCCGGCCCTCGTCGAGCAGATCGCCCGCGTCACGGCGCAGGAGGTGCGCGCCACGGGCGTGCCGTGGACCTTCGCCCCCTGCCTCTGCGTCTCGCGCGACGAGCGCTGGGGCCGCAGCTACGAGTCGTTCGGCGAGGACCCGGACCTGGTGCGCACCTTCGCCGCCCCCTCGGTGATCGGCCTGCAGGGCGACGACCCGACCGACATCGGCGGCGCCGACGAGGTGCTGGCCACGGCCAAGCACTGGGCGGGCGACGGCGGCACGACGTACGACGAGTCCGTGGCCGGCTCGGGGGCCTACCCGATCGACCAGGGCATCACGGAGGCCGAGTCGCTCGAGGAGTTCACCCGGCTCCACGTCGACCCGTACCTGCCCGCCCTCGAGGCCGGCGTCGGCACGATCATGCCGTCGTACTCGGCGGTCGACCTCGGCGACGGGCCCGTGCGCATGCACGAGAACGGCGCGCTCAACACCGACCTGCTGAAGGGCGAGCTGGGGTTCCAGGGCTTCCTCATCAGCGACTGGGAGGGCATCGACAAGCTGCCCGGCGGCACCTACGCCGAGAAGGCGGTCCGGTCGGTGAACTCCGGTCTCGACATGGCGATGGCGCCCTACAACTACGGCGCGTTCATCGACAGCATCGTGGCGGCCGTCCGCGACGGCGACGTCGAGCAGTCGCGGGTCGACGACGCGGTGCGCCGCATCCTCACCCAGAAGTTCGACCTGAACCTCTTCGAGCAGCCCTTCGCCGACCGCACGAACGTCGACGGGGTCGGCTCCGCGGCGAACCGCGCGGTGGCCCGCCAGGCCGCCGCCGAGTCGCAGGTGCTCCTCACGGACGAGGGAGGCGCGCTGCCGCTCGCGAAGGACGCCTCGCTCTACCTGGCCGGCTCCAGCGCCGACGACCTCGGTCGTCAGATGGGCGGCTGGACGATCAGCTGGCAGGGCGGGTCGGGCGACACCACGACGGGCACGAGCATCGCCGAGGGCATCCGCGAGGTCGCCCCGGGCGCTGCCGTGACCGTCAGCCCCGACGCCTCGGCCCCGATCGAGGCCGGCCAGACCGGCGTCGTCGTGGTCGGCGAGCGTCCGTACGCCGAGGGCCAGGGCGACGTGCCGAACAACGGCTCGAGCCTGTCGCTGACGGCCGCCGACCAGGCCGTCGTCGCGAAGGTCTGCGCCGCGACCGAGACCTGCGTCGTGCTCGTCGTGTCGGGCCGCCCGCAGCTGCTCGGCGACGTCGTCGGCCTGGCCGACGCCGTGGTCGCCTCGTCGCTGCCCGGCTCCGAGGGCGCCGGGGTCGCCGACGCGCTGTTCGGCGACGTGCCCTTCGCCGGTCGCCTGCCCGTGACCTGGGCGGCCCGGGCCGACCAGGTGCCGATCAACGTCGGCGACGCCGACTACGAGCCGCTCTTCCCGTACGGCTGGGGCCTCCGCACCGACGCGGCCCGCGACCGGCTGGAGGCGCTGGTCGCCGCCCTGCCCCAGGGGCCGGCCCGCGAGGGCGTGCAGGCCGTGCTCGACGCCGACGTCTGGGGCGCCGACGGGAGCGTGGCCGACCCGGCCGCGGCCCTGCGCCTCCTGCTGGCGGCCGTGGCGACGCTCGGCGGCACCGACCTCGGCGCGATGACCGCGGCGGACGACCTCGTGTCGGTCGCCCGCGACCTCGCCCAGGCCGCGATGGTCGACGGGACGGCCGCGGCCGGCTCGGACGCCGTCACGGCCGACGCCGAGAACGCGCTGCAGCGGGGCCTGCCCGACGTCGCCCTCGCGGGCTTCGCCTCGGTGCTCGGTCTCGACCTCGAGGTCGTCGAGCCGGCGAAGACCGTCGTGCCCGGCACCCTCGACCCGGCCACGGCGCGGCCGGGCGACACCGTCTCGATCACGGCGACCGGCTTCGTCGCCGGCGAGGAGCTCGCGGGCACCGTGTTCTCCGAGCCGCAGTCGATCGGCGGCACGACCGCGACGACCGCCGGGGTCGGCGTGCTGCGGTTCGTCGTGCCGGCCGACCTCGAGCCGGGGCTGCACCGCGTCGTGCTCGAGGGCTCGGCCCAGCTCGCCGAGGCGACGCTGACCGTGCTCGCGGCCGACGGAGCGGTCGACCCCGGTGCGGGAGGGCCCGGTGCGGGGACGCCCGGGGCCGGAGGGGGAGGCGCGGACGGCTCCGGCACGGCGGGCACCGTGCGCGGCCCGCTCGCCTTCACCGGCTCGGACGCCTGGGTCGGCATCGCCGCCGCGGCCCTCATGATGATCGTCATGGGCGCCTGGCTGGCGCTGCGCCACCGTCGTCGCCAGGGCAACGACTGAGCGGCCGCGTCACGGCGCGCTGACCGGCAGCCGCACGACGGAGGCCCCCGTCCCTTCCCGGGACGGGGGCCTCTGTCGTGCGGTGCGGCGCCTCGCGGTGCGGGCTGCCGCCGGGACCGCTAGGCGGCGACCGGCTTGCGCTGGCCCACCACGGCGCCGGCGTCGGCGGCCTGCGCCGCGTCGACCGTCGCGGCGTCGCCCGAGCGACGGACGAAGCGCTTCAGCGCGACCAGCACCAGGGCCGACACCACCGTGCCGGCGAGGATCGCGACGACCCACATGCCGAGGTTGCCGATCGCGAAGAACACGAAGATGCCGCCGTGCGGGGCCTGCGACGTGACGCCCGCCGCCATCGAGATCGCGCCGGTCACCGCGCCGCCGACCATCGAGGCCGGGATGACCCGCAGCGGGTCGGCCGCGGCGAACGGGATGGCTCCCTCGGAGATGAAGGAGGCGCCCAGCAGCCAGGCGGCCGTGCCGTTCGAGCGCTCGACCTGCGAGAAGCCCTTGCGGTACAGCACCGTCGAGGCGAGCGCCATCGCGAGCGGCGGCACCATGCCGGCGCCCATGACGGTCGCCATGATCATCAGCGGCGCGGGGTTGTCGGCGAGCGAGCCCGCCGAGAGGCCGGCGACCGCGAACGAGTAGGCCACCTTGTTGACGGGCCCGCCGAGGTCGACGCACATCATCAGGCCGAGGACGATGCCGAGCACGACCGCGCCCGTGCCGTTGAGGCCGTTGAGGAAGTCGGTCAGGGCCACCGTGAGGGCGGCGATGGGCCCGCCGAGCACGAGCACCAGCAGGCCGCTGGCGAAGATCGACGCGAGCAGGGGGATGATCACGACGGGCATCAGGCCGCGGAGCCAGCGCGGCACCGTGGGCCGTCCGATCCAGTAGGCGGCGAAGCCGGCGAGCAGGCCGCCGACGAGGCCGCCGATGAAGCCCGCGCCCATGAAGACGGCGACGGCGCCCGCGACGAAGCCGGGCGCGATGCCCGGGCGGTCGGCGATGGCGTAGGCGATGTAGCCGGCCAGGGCCGCGACGAGGAAGCCCATCGACAGGTTGCCGATCTGGAACGCGGCCGCGCCGAGGAAGTACACCAGGCCCTCGGGCGGCAGGTTCGTCAGCGAGTAGTCGGTCAGCACGGTCGCGGCGTTGCCGGCGATCTCGTAGCCCGAGAGCAGGAACCCGAGGGCGAGCAGCAGTCCGCCGCCCGCGACGAACGGGATCATGTACGAGACGCCGGTCAGCAGCCAGCGCTTCAGCGACGAGCCGAAGCCCTCCTTCGCGCGGTTCTCCTGCGACGACTCGGCGTCGACCGAGCCGGCGACGCGGGGGGCGGCGGGGTCGGTGGCCGCGGCCATCGCCTCCTTCACCATCGCGTCGGGGGCGTCCACGCCGCGCTTGACCGGGCCCCGCACGACGGGCTTGCCGGCGAAGCGCGACTGGTCGCGCACGTCGACGTCGACGGCGAAGATGACGGCGTCGGCCGCGGCGATGACGGCCGGGTCGAGCGGCGTGACCTTCGACGACCCCTGCGTCTCGATCTGCAGGTCGGCGCCGAGGCGGGCGGCCGCGGCGACGAGCGCGTCGGCGGCCATGTAGGTGTGCGCGATGCCGGTGGGGCAGGCGGTGACGCCGACCAGCTGCGGGCGGCGGGCGCCGTCGGAGGCGGAGGCGCCGGAGGCGGTCGCCGGGCTCGCGGGAGCGGTGCCGGTGGTGCCCCGCGCCTCCGCCACCTCGCCGCTGACCTCGGCGTCGACGAGCGCGACCACGTCGGCCGGCGTCGCGGCCGCGCGGAGCGCTGCGGTGAAGTCGTCGCGGATGAGCGCCCGGGCGAGGGTGGAGAGCACCGTCATGTGGTCGCTGTCGGCGCCCTCGGGCACGGCGATCATGAAGACGATGTCGGCGTCGCCGTCGGGGGCGCCGAAGGGCACCGTGCGCGCGAGGCGCGAGAACGCGAGCGTGGGCTCGGTGACGGAGCTCGAGCGGGCGTGCGGGATGGCGATGCCGCCGGGCACGCCGGTGCCGACGGACGCCTCGCGGGCGATCGCGTCGTCGGCCAGCGAGTCGGCGGAGCCGGCACGGCCGGCGGCGGCGACGCGGCCGGCGAGCACCCGGATGACGTCGGTCGACGACGCTCCGAGGTCTTCGTCGAGGCCGACGAGATCGGTGGTGATGAGTGCGGACATGGGGGCAGCTCCTAGGGGTCGGGCGTCGTTGCTCAGCGGTGGCCGACGGCCGCGCGGGCCATCGGGACGACGTCGATGTCGTCGGGGGAGGTCTGGTCGAGGGAGGGCACGTCGCTGCCGGGCAGCGACGCGGCGGCGGCTCCCGAGGCGACGGCCTGGGCGAGGCGGCCGGCCGAGTCGGCGCCGGCCCGCTCGGCGAGCAGCCAGCCCGCGAGGGAGGAGTCGCCGGCGCCCACGGTGCTCAGGGGCACGATGCGCGGAGCGGCGGCGGACCAGGCTCCGTCGGCGTCGACGAGCACCGCGCCCACGCTGCCGAGCGTGAGCAGCACGGAGCCGACTCCGAGCTCGCGCAGGCGCTGGGCTCCCGCCACGGCGGCGTCGAGGTCGCGCTCGTAGTCGTCGGGGTCGCCGCCGACGACCTCGGCGAGCTCCTCGGCGTTCGGCTTGGCCAGGTCGACGGGCACGCCCGAGGCCAGCAGGGCGGCGAAGGGCGCGCCCGACGAGTCGACCGCGACGCGCGGGGCGGCGTCGCCGTGGGCGGACCGCACGGCTCGGACGACGTCGGCGAGCCAGGTCGCCGGCAGCCCGGGGGGCAGCGAGCCCGCGAGCACCAGCCAGGAGGCGAGGGGCGCGTGCTCGACGACGAGGGCGGTGAGCGCCTCGACGTGGGCGCTGAGGTCGGGGCCGGTCTCGTTGATCTTGGTCGTCGTGCCGCCGGGCTCGGTGACCGTGACGTTGGCGCGCAGCCGGTCGTCGATGGGCAGGTTGACGGTGGGGACGCCGCGGTGGCGGAGGGCCGTCAGCACCGGGTCGTCGAGGAGGCCGGGCAGCAGCGCGACGGTCTCCGCCCCCGACGCCGCGAGGGCCCGCGAGACGTTGACGCCCTTGCCGCCGGGCTCGTCGGTCGTGCGGGCGGCGCGCTGCACCTCGCCGCGGCGGAGCTCGTCGGTGAGCTCGATCGTGCGGTCGAGGGAGGGGTTGGGGGTGACGGTGAGGATCATCGTGCGCCGGGCCGGGCTGCCCGGGGCCAGGCCCGCGGGGCCGTCGGCGGTCGGTGCTGTGCTCATCGTCTGACCTCGTCGTCCGCATCGTCGTCCGGAGTCCGCTCGACTCCGTTCCGGAGATGAAACCACATGATCGGGCAGAGAACAACACAAACGGGCTTCCGATCTGCCGCGGGTCGCCCTCCGCGACCGCGGCCGGACGGCTGCGGGCCACGGCCGACGACGGCGAGGTCGACGGCCGCGGCCCTCGGGAGGCGCGGTGCAGCGGGGGGAGGCGCGCTGCCGGTCAGGCGCGACGGCGGCTGAGGAGCAGCCCTCCCGCCCCGGCGAGGAGCAGCAGCACCGCGAGGGCCGCGCCGGAGCGGGCGTCGGCGCCGGCCGTGTAGGCGAGTGCGCCCGCGCGGACCGGCGTGCCCCCGACGCGCGTCGGCGTCGTGCCGGCCGGGACGGTGCCCGCCCCGGCTCCGGTGCCGGCACCAGCCCCCGGCGCCGTCGGATCGCCGGGGTCGCCGGGGTCGCCCGGCGTGGTCGGCGCCACGCACGGCAGCGTCCCGACCCGCAGCGACGAGCCGTCGGTCGCCGCGTCGTCCGCGTAGAACGTCCGGCGCACGCCGTCGCGGCACGTGGCCGCGTCGGCCACGGCGAAGCCCTCGTTGGCGAGCCCGCGGTCGGCGGCCGCCGGCGCCTCGTAGACGACCTGCTCGGCGAACGAGCCCGAGGCGTCGACGTCGAACAGCGCGGTGCGCCCCGAGCAGGCCTCGTCGCAGACGACCCAGAGCGCGTCGAGGTCGGCGTCGAACTGCACGTCGGCGACGAGGTCGAACGAGGTGGCGATGGTCGCGACGCGCTCCGCCGAGCCGTCGGTCGAGAGGGCGTAGGCGTAGACGCTCGCTGTGCCCTCGACGCCGACGAAGAAGAGGCCCTCGCCGTGGCCGGGGCGGGCGGTGGGGTCGTAGGCGGCGCCGGTCGACTCGTCGACGAAGCCGCGCTCCGTCAGCCACGCGTCGGGCACCCAGGTGACGCCCTCGAGCCCGGCGTTCGCGCCGAGGCCGGGGAAGTCGGCGGCGAGGGCCCACTCCTGCGTCGCGACCAGCGTCGTCGCGCTGCCCGCCGCGGCCACGTCGTAGCGCAGCACGGAGGGGCGGCTGACGCTCGAGGCCGCGTTGTCGCGCTCCGACGACACGTAGACGCCGCCGTCGCTCGAGTCGCCCGTCACGGTGACGCCCTCGGCGTCCACCGTGCCGGTGGCGTCGGGGTAGCGGAGGGTCTTGCCCTCGGCCCAGCCCTGGTCGACAGCCGGGACGAAGCCGCCCGCGCCGTCCGACACGAGGCGGTAGAGCAGGCCGTCGCCGTTCTGCACCGCCCAGAGGGTGCCGTCGGCCGCGGTGCCGGAGGGCTCCCAGTCGAGGCCGCTCAGGTCGCCCGCGAACGTGCCCGGCGCGTCGACCGGCACCTCGTCGGGGCCGCCCGGCCAGGGCTGCGTGAGCACGGCGCCCGCGACGGCGTTCGCCGACCCCTTCGTGGCCCGGAGGGTCGTCGTGAACTCGCCGGTGCCGTCGGGGCCGCGGCCGTACGTGGTCGACGCGGGCGACGTCCAGGCGAAGTCGTCGACGAGCGTCACGCCGTCGGGGGCGGACAGGCGGACGCTGTCCGCGCCTCCGAGGCCGAAGTCGAAGCCGGCGGGCGTCGTCGCCGTCAGCTCGTCGAGCACGAGGAAGCCCTCGGCCGGGACGACCGACCCGGCAGGCAGGACGAACGAGTGGGAGTCGTCGGAGTCGCGGAGCACGTAGCCGGAGACGTCGACGGCCGTCGCGCCGACGCTGGTCAGCTCGACCCAGTCGCCGGGCGTGCCGCCGCTCGACTCGACCTCGTTGACGCGCACGGGGGAGGAGCAGTCGTTCGCCGCGCCCTTCGTGCTGGTCGTGGTCGTCGTGAACTCGCCGGTGCCGTCGGGGCAGCGGCCGTCGGTGACGAGGCTGTGCACGGTCCAGCTGTAGGTCAGCGCGAGCGCGCCGGAGGTGTCGTACAGGCGGGCGGAGTCGGCGCCGCCCAGGCCGAAGTCGAAGCCGGGGCGGACGCCCTGGGCCTGGTCGACGACGAAGAAGCCGCCCGGGGCCACCACCGACCCGGCGGGGAGCACGTACCGGGCGTGCGAGTCGTCGCCGTCGACGAACTGCCAGCCCGAGACGTCGACCGCGGCGGTGCCCGTGTTCACGAGCTCGACCCAGTCGGTGTCGTCGCCGTTCGACTCGACCTCGTTGAGGCGGAGGGTCGTGGCGACCGGGGCGGGGGCGGGGGCCGGCGTCGGCACGGGCGTCGGCTCCGGGGCCGGCGCGGGGGCCGCGGCGTTCGACGTGCCGCGCGTGGCGGCCGCCGTGGCGACGATCGCACCCGTGCCGTCCGGCACGCGCCCGTAGGTCGTGGCGGCCGGCGTGGCCCAGGCGTACGAGTCGAGCAGCGTGGTGCCGTCGGCGTCGTACAGGCGCACCGAGTCGGCCTTGCCGAGCCCGAAGGTCAGGCCCGGTGCGTCGGCGGTCGCCTCGCCCACCACGAGCAGGCCGAGGGCGTCGACGACCGTGCCGGCCGGCACCACGTGGCGGTGGCTGTCGTCGTCGTCCTTCAGCACGAGGCCGGAGACGTCGACCGGGGCCGACGTGGTGTTGGCCAGCTCGACGAAGTCGCCGTCGGGGCCGTCCGACTCGATCTCGTTGACGACGACGGAGCCGAGCGGGGTCGGCGCCCCGGTCGCGGCCGAGGCGGAGGAGGCGCCCCCCGCGACGCCGCCGAGGGCCACGCACCCGACGAGGGCGGCTGCCGCGAGGCGGCGGAGCGGCCGGCTCGGCGAGGCGTCGGCGACGGGGAGGTCGGGGGCGGGAGGGGAGGTGCGGAGCGGGCGCATCGTCGGGATCCGTTCGTGGGGAGACGTGAGTGATCCCCGACACCCTGACGCCCTCCGACGAGCGAGAGGTTGACCGCCGGTGAACGGCAGGTGCTGCGCGAGCTGCTCGGAGGCTCAGGCCTCGTCGTCGTCCTCGTCGTCGTCGTCCTCAGCGTTGCCCGCAGCCTCCAGCCAGTCGGTCGCCTCGTCGGAGAGGAAGAACTCGTCGTCCGTGCCCTCGCCGACCCAGGTGTCGTCGTCGCCGGGCTCGCCCGTGATCGCGGTGATCTGCTCCAGGATCTCCGGGGGCACGGCGTCGCCGGCGTTGTCGATCAGCCACTGCCGGGTGCTCGGGATCAGGTCGGGCCACCACTCGTCGATTCGCATGCGCCGAGCCTGGCACGCCGCGGCGGGTCGTGCCAGCCGGGTCAGCAGGGACGCCGGACGATCCCTCCGGCCCTGCGGCGCCCCTAGAAGGGCGCGACGCCCGACCGGTCGACGAACGTGCCCGTCGGGCCCGTGCCGCCGCGGGTCGCCAGCTCGACGACCGCGTCGGTGCCCTCGGTCACGGTCTGGTGGCCGCTGCCGCCGTTGAGGTCGGTGGCGGTGTAGCCGGGGTCGGCGGCGTTGACGCGCATCTCGGGCAGGGCCTTGGCGTACTGCACCGTCAGCATGGTGACCGCCGACTTCGACGCCGTGTAGAGCGGAGCGACGACCGTCGACTCGACGCGGTCGGCGTCGTGCACGGCGGCGAACGACCCGAGGCCGCTCGTCACGTTGACGATCGTCGGTGCCGACGAGCGGCGGAGCAGCGGCAGGAAGGCCGTGGTGGTGCGCACGACGCCGGCGACGTTGGTGTCGAGCACCTCGAGCGCGTCGGCCCCGGTGAGCTGGTCGGGGGAGGAGTGCGACCCGCTGATGCCCGCGTTGTTCACGAGCACGTCGAGCCCGCCGGCGGCCGCGATCGTCTCGGCGGCGGCCGCGACCGAGGCGTCGTCGGTCACGTCGAGCTGCACGAAGCGGGCGCCGAGCTCGTCGGCGGCCGCGCGGCCCCGGTCCTCGTCGCGTGCCCCGATCCAGACGGTGTGGCCCGCCTCGAGGAGGCGGCGGGCGGTCTCGCGTCCCAGCCCCTTGTTGCCCCCGGTGACGAGGGTCGTCGTGGCGGAGGCGCCGTCGGCGGGCGAGGCCGCGGCGGAGGTCGAGGAGGAGGAGGAGGAGGCGGGGGTGCCCGTGGCGGGCGCGTCGTTCGTCATGACCCGAGTCTCCGCCCCGCCCCCGACACCGTGCCAGGCCCGCCGCGACGGGAGGACTCGCAGTACCACCCGGCGGCGGCCGGGCGCTGCGACACTGATCGGGTGGACACCCCTGCCGGCGACCTCGGCGCGCTGCTGCGCGCCTGGCGCGACCGCCTCTCCCCCCTCGACGTCGGACTGCCGGCCGGCGACCAGCGCCGCGCCAGGGGCCTCCGCCGCGAGGAGCTGGCCGCGCTCGCGGGCCTCAGCGTCGACTACGTGGTGCGGCTCGAGCAGGGCCGGGCGCAGCACCCCTCCGCGCAGGTCGCGGCGTCGCTGGCGCGGGCCCTGCAGCTCAGCGACGTCGAGCGCGACCACCTGTTCGTCCTGGCGGGCCTGGTGCCGCCGTCGCCGAGCCACGTGCCCGAGCACGTCCCGCCCGGGGTGCAGCGGCTGGTGGCCCGCCTGGGCGAGACGCCCGTCGCGGTCTTCACCGCCTCCTGGGACCTCCTCAGCTGGAGCCCGCTCTGGGGCCGCCTCTTCGGCGAGCCCGTCGGCGAGGGCGGCGAGCGGCCCAACCTGCTGCGCTCGTGGTTCGGCGGCACGGAGTCGATCACGCCGGGCGAGCGGGTGGAGCACGGCCGGGCGGGCGGCCTCCGCGCGTTCGAGGCGTCGCTCGTGGCCGACCTCCGCCGGGTGCACGGCCGCTACCCGGGCGATCCCCGCGTCCGGCGCCTCATCGACGACATGACCGCGGCGAGCCCGACCTTCCGCGAGCTCTGGAGCACGGGCGCCGTCGGCGAGCACGTCTCCGAGCGCAAGGTGGTCCGGCACCCCGTCGTCGGCGACGTCGAGCTCGACTGCGACGTGCTCACGGTCGCCGGCACCGACCTCCGGGTGATCGCCTACACGGCGGCTGCGGGGTCGCCGGCCTCCGAGGCGCTCGACTTCCTCCGGGTCGCGCCGGTGCCGTCCGGGGTGCGCTGAGGTCGGCGCCCGACGCGCGTGTACCCCGCCCGCCGCACCGCGCCTCCTCGGCCTCCCCGGTGCGACGGGAGCCGACTCGACGACCGTGTCCCCCGAACGGGAAACGCATCCCGCTGTCCGATTCACGCATCTAGCTAGACGATCTAACGGTCTGCTGGCATGATCGTGTCCGTACCGGTTCACGGCGGTACGAGGCCCCGGAGACGGGGCCGCCACCCGACTCCCAGGTCACCTCACGGCAGCGCAGGGCTGCCAGGAACGAGCGTTCTCATGAGCCTTCTCCACGGCACCACCAGCCCCTTCTCCGAGGTCCGCGACGCGGACCGCCAGATCACGCTCCTCGTGATCGCCACCTCCGCCCTGGCCACCTGCGGCACGGCCATCGCCGGCATGCTCGTCGTGCTCGGGGTCGGAGCGTGAGCCCCCTGGTCGACGACCTCGACCTCCCCCTGACCCAGCCCCTCGACCTGGCCGAGCTCTTCGCGAGCGACGCCGCCTGACGCACCCGCGTCGACCCTGATCCGTACCAGCCGCCCACGACGTGGGGGGCCGACGAGGATCCCGTGACGAGCCTCCTCCGGGAGGCTCTTCTCGTTCCCGGGGAGGCACGCCCCCGAGGGCACCGGTCCCTGACGGCTCAGGGCCCGCCGGCCTCAGACGAGCGCGCCGCCGACGTGCAGGTCGTCGAGGTCCCAGGTGGGCGCCTGGTACGGCCGGCCCCAGCCGTCGCGGAGGCGCGTGACCGCCCGGTCGTACGCGTCGAGCAGGTCCATGCGCGGCCTGACCATCGACTGCAGCTGCAGCCCCTCGTAGAGCGCGAGCAGCTGCTCGGCACCGCGGGCGGGCGCCATGGTCGACGGCTCGCGCCCGAGCTCGACGTCGCGGCGGAGGCCGTCGGCCACCATCCGGTGGAACCGGCTCCAGTCGCGCTGGAGCAGCTCGGAGAGCGGGTGCCCGGGAGTCGCGGCCACGTTGACGAGGGCGCTCAGCAGCCGCATGAGCGACGGGTCCTCGATGTTCGACTGGACGATCCGTCGCAGGAACAGCACGGTGCCGTGCGACGCCATGACCGGGAGCAGGGGCGACGTGCGCTCGGCCGTCCACCGGTCGACGGCCGCGAGGACGAGCCCGTTCCACACCGGGAACTGCGCGGTGACCGCGTCCAGGGGCAGCTGCGCGGTCTCGGCGACCGCCTCCAGCGTGGTCTCGTGGAAGGCGCGGCGGCGGAAGGTCTCGACGGCGGCCGCGACGATGGTGCGGCGCAGCTCGAGGTGCGCGGGCTCGGCGTAGAAGTCGTCGGCGGGGGCGTTCTGGCTGTCGTGGTCGGTCACTCCGTCCATGTCACCAGAGACGACCGCCGCGGGGGAGTCCCCGTTCTGGGCGTGGACCGGGTCGTCTCGCCGTGCGGGGGCGGGTCACCAGGTGGAGGTGAGCTCCTCGAGGGCGTGGTCGAAGGCCGTCGCCGGGTCGAAGCCCGGCCGCAGGAGCATCTGCAGCTGGAGTCCCTCGAAGAGCGCGATCACCGTCGTCGACAACGCGTGGATGTCGGTGCCGAGGGGGACGGCGCCGTCGCGGCGGTCGAAGGCGAGGCCCTGGAGCACCATCGTGTGGAAGTCGCAGTAGCGGTCGCGCAGGTACTGGGCCGCCAGGTGCGACGGGTCGGACGCCTCCACCGAGAGAGCCATCAGGGTGCGGGAGAGGCCCTGGTGCTGGGCGCTGTACGAGACGAGGCCGCGCATGAACCCCAGGGTGGCGCTGCCGGCGGTCTCGCGGGCGACGGTCTCGAAGCGGTCCTGGTTCCAGCGGTCGACGGCCGCGAGCACGAGGCCGAGCCACGACGGGAAGTGACGGCGGACGGCGGCCACGCTCGTGCCCGCGGTCGCGGCGACGTCCTCGAAGCTCGTGCCGGCGTAGCCGAGCCGGTCGAGCGTCTCGACGGTCGAGGTCACGACGAGCTTGCGGTCGGCGACGGCCAGCTCGAAGGCGCTGGCGTCGGGGGCGGTCGTCTCGATCGTCACGGCTCTCCTCGAGGGGTGGTGGGGTCCTCGCCCTCAGCATGGCCGCGGGCGACGGAGCGGTCCAGGCCCCCTTCGGGGGAGGACGCCGACGGGCTGTGGAGAAGGGGACGCGCCGCCTCGCGCGCTGCTACGGTGATGTCGCTCGGTTCCGGGGGGATCCACGACCGGTCGAGCAGCTGCCCTGCTCCGTTCCGTCGACTCCCAGGAGAGAACCATGACCACGCCCCAGCCCTACGCGCCCGGCACCCCCGGCGCCCCCGTCAAGACCGACAAGACCAACGTCCTCGCGATCGTCGGCCTCGTCCTCGCCTTCATCGTGCCGCTCGTCGGCGTCATCCTCGGCTTCGTCGCCCGCTCGCAGATCAAGCGCACCGGCGAGAAGGGCAGCGGGCTCGCGCTCGCCGCGATCATCGTCGGCCTCGCCTTCATCGTGATCGGGATCATCTCGGCCGTCGTGCTCGGCATCGCCGGCGCGAACGCGGGCGTCACCACGACGTACTAGGCCCACGAGGTCGCGTCCGGCCCCGAGCCGGACGACGCCAGGAGGCGCGGTGAGCGATCACCGCGCCTCCTCGCGTCTCAGGAGGCGTCGACCACCTTGCCGGGCAGGTACCAGACGACGTCGTCGCCGAGGTCGTTCTCGTACGACAGGCGAGGCTCGTCGAGCGCGAGGCCCTCGAAGACGAGCGCGCCGCTCGCGCACTCGCCCTGGGGGAGCGTCTCCGACGGCAGCTCGCCGTCGGTCGGGACGAGCTCGGCGGGCACGTTCACGGACCGGTCGTAGAGCCCGAAGTCGCCGGGCGCGACCGTGCGCTGGGTCTCGGGGGGCACGTCGCCGTCGTCCGTGTCGTCGCCGGCGCAGAACTCGACCTCGACCCGCACCGCCGAGAACGGCTCGCCGCGGGTGGTCGGCACGGCGTCGAGCCCGGTGGCGGTGATCCGCGTGCCGTTCGCCAGCTCGACCGTGTCGCCGATCGTCACGCGGGCCTCGACGGGCGAGGGGCCGCCTCCTCCGCCGAGCGAGGCGAGCACGACGACGACCGCGACCGCGGCCACCGCGGCGACGGGCAGGAGGCGCCTGGTGAGCCAGCGTCGACGGTCCCGTCGCGCGGTCGCCGCCACGAGCGCGCCGTCGACGTCGGTCGTGAAGCGCAGGTGGGGCACCTTGCCGAGCCGCTCGTCGAGCACCGAGCGGAGCTCGGCCCCGTGGCGGAAGAGCCCGGGGTGGAAGGCCGCCACCCGCATCTGCTCGTCGACCAGGGTCACGCTGCCGGCCTGGTCCTCGAAGACGACCAGCGGCCGCGTCGTGTCGACACGGCTCCAGCGGAGGGGCGCGGCCGTGCGCAGGTCGAGCGGCACGCCGCTCAGCACGGCGCCCCGGCCGACGTGCACGGTGGTGGTCGCCGTGGCGGGGCTGTCGCCCCAGCCGCGTCGCGACCAGGTCGTGAAGGTCCGGTGCGCCCCGAGGGGCGCGTCGGGGGCGAACGGCGCCAGGGCGTCGTCGGGCGCGGGCCCGCCCGCCGTGCCGGGTGCCCCCTCGGCGGCCGTCGGGAGGGCGACGTGGAGGTGCCGGGCCGCGCGACGGACGGCGGCGCGCACGTCAGCGGCATCGACCCGCGCCTCCTCGTCGTCGTCGGGGAGGCCCAGCACGGCTCGCTCCCGGACGAGCCGCGGAGAGGTCCGGGCGTCGGGGTCGGCCACGACCTCGTCGACCCAGGCGTCGGGCACGAGGTCGAGCGTCGACCGGTAGGCGTCGACGACCTTGCGCCGCGACTGCGGGTCGAGTCCCGGCCGCACCAGGACGACGAGCAGGAGGTCGGCCCCGAGCCCCAGGGCGCGCGCCTCGACGCCGGCCTCGCCGCCGACGGTGTTCGCCATGGTCGTCATCAGCTGACGTCGGAGCAGGCTCGCGGCGGCCAGGCCCGTGCCGGTGCGCGGCACGAGCGTCGAGAGCAGCACCGGCCCCTCGTCGACGGCGAGGCTGCCGGGGCGGTCGGCCTGCGGGAGCCTCGGCGTGCCGTCGGCCCAGGTGCTGCGCGGTGCGGCGGCGAGCGACGGGTCGAGGGCGCCGGGCCCCGAGCCGTCGACCAGGCTCGCGTCGGTCGTGAAGAAGGCGCTGCGCACGGCGCCGGCGCGGGGGTCGAGCTCGAGGAGCCGCGCACGACCGAGCTCGTGGGCCTCGGGCACGGTCGCCTGCAGCCAGGCGAGGGCGGCGGCGCTGCGGCCCGTCCGCTGCACCAGGTCGGCCGGCCAGACGGGGTTCTCGGGACGTGCCGACGGCACCTCGTCCGAGACCAGGTCGCGCCGGAAGGCCTCGGGCAGCCGCGACCACGCGGCCGCCACGACCTCCCTCGACCCGCGCACCAGCACGGTCGAGGTGTCGGTCGAGACCTCGGCGACCGCCTCCGGGACGGCCACGCGCCCGCCGGGCAGCTCGACCGGCCGCCCGAGCTCCTGCCGGAGGGCCGCGACGGCGACGCCGAGCGCGCCGGTCTGCGCGAGCGGCTCGTCGAGCAGCCCGACCCCGAAGGTCACCCCGACCACCGTCTGCTCCGACTCGTCGTCGAGCACCTGCCACCCGGGCGCCTGCCACCTGCTCATGTCGTCCCCCCGACGTCGTGGTCCCGTCGACGGACTCGTCGGGACCTCGTCGAGGCTAGCGACTCCCGGGGGGCGGCGGCACGCCGCTAGGAGGCGCGGGCGTAGCTGTCGGCGTCTCCGCTGCCGGCGGTCGGCCGGGACCGGGTCGCCGTCGTCAGCGCCGGTCCCGCGACGACGACGAGGTCGTCGTCGGTCGAGGAGCCCCAGGAGCCCCTGGATGCCCGGGACGAGCGATCGGCCCGTGCCTCCGCGGAGGAGGCGCCGAGCCCGAGCCGGACCGCCGCGACGAGCCCCTCGTGGCCGAGGGTCTCGAGCCGGGCGGCCATCAGGCGCCGGCGCCGAGCGCGACGAGCATGCCGGCGACCAGCATCGCGCAGGCCGCGACGGAGGAGGTCGCGACGACCGCGAGGGTCGTGCGGCGCTCGGCCTCGCGCACCTCCGAGAAGGGGGAGGCCTCGGCGAACGGGGACTGTCGGATGATGCTCATGGCGGTTCTCGTTCCTGACAGCCCTGCGCTGTCGTCCGTGCCGGGCCCCGGAGGGCCGCATCGCCGTGAATCGATGCACATGCATATTCACACACGGCTAGCTAGATCGCCTAGCTACACGACGGAGACGTCGCGCTCGGCGGACATCCACCGCGCCTCGCGGACCTCCCTGGGGCCGCCGGCGCCGCCGGGGCCGCCGCGAGACTCGGCAGCGTCGGGCTCAGGGCTCAGGGCTCAGGGTTCAGGGCTCAGAGCTCAGGCCGCCGGGCTCAGGACGCCGGGCCGAGGAGCACGGCGAGCATCGTCGCCGCCGACCCGACGAGGAAGATCGCGGTGCCGAACTGCATCGTCTTCGTCTTGTTGCGGTCGGAGACCGGCACGCTCACCTCGAGGATGGGGCAGCCCGACCAGCCGATCAGGCCGAGGCTGAGCGCGACGGCCCCGGCGCCGACCCAGAAGAGGGTCTCGCCCGGGGTCGAGAGCACGTCGGGCCGCCACCCCGAGAGCAGGACCGCGGAGAAGGCCAGCGCCACGGCGACGACGCCCCCGACGAACCACAGGGTGCCCGTCCACATGATCCGCTGCAGGTTCTCGACCGGGCCCATCAGGTCGCGGCCGCCGGGCAGAGGGGGCTGGCCGACGGTGGGGGAGGAGTCGCGGGCGGGGTCGCCCTCGGGGCGCGGGGTGGTCGGGTCGAAGTCGTTCACCCCCCTACGCTGCCACTCTTCCGGCGTCTCCGTGCACACCGCGCAGCGACCGGAGCGTCACGGACCGCGCTGGAGGGTCTCGCTCGGGTACTCGCCGAAGCGCTGGCGGTAGGTGCCCGAGAAGCGGCCGAGGTGCCCGAAGCCCCAGCGGCGGGCCACCTCGGCGACCGTGGCCCGGGTCGGGTCGAGCTCGCGCAGCTCCGCACGGGCCCGCTCCAGGCGAACCGAGCGCAGGTAGAGCGTCGGGGTGGTGCCGAGGTGCCGCGCGAAGGCCGCCTGGAGCCCGCGGCTGCTGAGGCCGGCCACGGCGGCGGCCTCGGCGAGGCCGACCGGCTCGTGGGCGTGGTCGCGCAGGTGCTCGACGGCTCGTCGCAGACGGGCGCCGCCGGCGACCAGCGCGGTCGCGGTCGCGGTCTCGGCGGCGCTCTCGTGCGCGAAGGTGTCGAGCACCGCCACGGCCAGGCGCCGGTCGGCCTCGGCGCGCAGGAGGAGCGGCGTCGCGGAGCTGAGGAGGAGCGGCGTCGTCTCCGAGAGGACCGCGCGCCAGCGGGCCAGCGCGTCGGGCGCCGGGGCGGCGGAGTGGCGGAACAGCAGGGGCCCGCCGTCCGTGCCCTCGTGCTCGTCGGCCACGCGCTCGAGGTACCCCGCCTCGAGGTGCACCAGGTCCTGCCGGTAGTCGGCGTAGTCGAACTCGTAGGCCCGCGTCGGCGCCATGTGCGGCACGTGCAGCGTCTGGACCGTCTCGTCGCGGCCGACGTCGGTCACGCCGTGGCCCTCGTGCAGCCACGACACGATGTACTCGCGGGCCTCCTCGACCACGCCGTGGGCCCGGCCGCGGAACTCCGAGGTGCGGAGCGTCACGTCGGCGTCGCCGGCGAGCGAGTAGCGGTAGGAGAAGGGGCCCTCGCCGTGCTCGAGCAGGAAGCCGTCGCCCGGGTAGGCGGTCTCGTAGAGCAGGCGCGCCTCGTCGAGGTCGCGGCCCTGGGTGGCCGACCTCAGCGTCGAGTCGTCTCCCGCGTCCATGACCCGATCCTGGCACGGGCGCGGCCCTCCCAGCGGAGCCTGCGACCATGGAGCCTCCCGACCCCCTCACCGGCAGGAGCCGACCCATGGACAACGCCTCGCTCGCGACCTTCTTCACCGTGCTGATCAGCGCCGTCACCCTCGCCGGGCTCGTGCTCGTGGTCGCCTGCTTCGGCGCCATGGGCTCGTCGAAGTAGGGCGTCGCGTCCGTCGGTCGTCGTGGCTACGCTCGACCCATGAGACCTCTGCAGCAGACCATCATCGCCGAGCTCGCCGTCCGCCCCGAGATCGACCCGGCCGCCGAGGTCGAGGCCCGGGTCGCCTTCCTCCGCGACTACCTCGAGCAGACCGGTGCCGCGGGCTTCGTGCTCGCGGTCAGCGGCGGCCAGGACAGCACGCTGGCCGGTCGTCTCTGCCAGCTCGCGGTCGAGGGCGTCCGCCGCGACGGCGGCACCGCAGAGCTCGTCACCGTGCGCATGCCCTACCGGGTGCAGGCCGACGAAGACGACGCGCAGCTCGCCCTCCGCTTCGTCGACGGGGCTGAGGGCCTGACGGTCAACGTGCAGAACGGCGTCGACGGCCTCGCCCGCGACGTCGCCGAGGCCACGGGCTCGACCCTCAGCGACTTCACGAAGGGCAACGTCAAGGCCCGCATGCGCATGGTCGCCCAGTACGCCCTCGCCGGCGAGCGGGGCCTGCTCGTCGTCGGCACCGACCACGCCGCCGAGGCGCTCACCGGCTTCTTCACGAAGTACGGCGACGGCGGCGTCGACCTGACGCCGCTCACGGGGCTGAGCAAGGGCCAGGGCAAGGCGCTGCTGCGGCACCTCGGGGCGCCCGCGCGCCTGTACGAGAAGGCGCCGACCGCCGACCTGCTCGACGACGCCCCCGGCCAGACCGACGAGGCCAACCTCGGCCTGACCTACGCCGACATCGACGCCTACCTCGAGGGGCACGACGTCGACGAGGCCACCGCCGAGCTCATCGAGCAGCGGTACCTCGCGACCGAGCACAAGCGTCGCGTGCCGGCCGGTCCGCACGACACCTGGTGGCGGCAGGCCTGACCGGGCCTCCCGGCTCCTCCCAGGAGGCGGGAGCAGGGTCGAGGCCACATCCGACCGACACAGAAGGAAGGCCTCCCGTGCCCACCATCACCGTCCCCTCCGCCTCCGGCCCCGACGTCGAGCTCCACTACGAGGACGTCGGCACCGGCGCCCCGGTCGTCCTCATCCACGGCTGGCCCCTCAGCGGCCGCTCCTGGGAGGGCCAGGTGCCCGCCCTCGTCGAGGCCGGGCACCGCGTCGTCACGTACGACCGCCGCGGCTTCGGCCAGTCGTCGCAGCCGTGGGACGGCTACGACTACGACACCTTCGCCGCCGACCTGGAGGTCGTGCTCGACACCCTCGACCTCCGCGACGTGACGCTCGTCGGCTTCTCGATGGGCGGCGGCGAGCTCGCCCGCTACGTCAGCACCTACGGGCAGGAGCGCATCGCGAAGCTCGTCTTCGCCAGCGCCGTGCCGCCCTACCTGTACAAGAGCGACGACAACCCCGAGGGCGGCGTCGACGACGACCTCGCGGCGTGGTTCCACGACGGCATCGTGGGCGACCGCCCCGCGTTCCTCGAGGAGTTCGTCCGGATGTTCTTCACCGCCGGCAAGCCCTCGCTGATCAACGGCCCGAAGGTCAGCGACGCGCAGGTCGCGTACGCCGTGGCGATCGCCGAGATGGCCTCGCCCAAGGGCACGCTCGACTGCACGGTCGCGTTCGCGACCACCGACTTCCGCGACGACCTCTCCCGCATCACGGTGCCCACGCTCGTCATCCACGGCGACTCCGACAACACCGTGCCCTTCGAGGTGAGCGGCAAGCGCACCCACGAGGCGATCTCCGGCAGCGAGCTCGTCCTGATCGAGGGCGGGCCGCACGGCGTCACGGTCTCGCACCGCGACGAGTGGAACCGCCACGTGCTGGAGTTCCTCGCGAAGTAGCCCCGGCAGGTCCGACCCGGCCCGCGCCTCCTCGTCCGCCGGGGAGGCGTGGGCCGTGTCGTCGGCGCGGCCTGCGTCGTCGGGGCCGCGGCGCTCACCGAGCGGCGGGCGTCTCCCCGTCGGCCGCGAGCTGCGACCCGCGGACGGCGTCGTGGGCGGACAGCCCGTCGGGCGCGTCGCCCCGGCGCGGCGTGCGGGCGCCGCCCAGCAGGAGGTTCAGCGCGATCGCCACGATGGCCCCGGCGCTGATGCCGGAGTCGAAGATGATCGTGAACCACGACGGGAACCGGTCGTAGATCGCAGGCGACACCGACGGCAGCAGGCCGACGCCGACCGCGAGGGCGACGACGAGCACGTTCCGGTCGGTGAAGCGCACCGTCGAGAGCGTGCGCACGCCGCTCGCCGCCACGATGCCGAAGAGAGCGACCCCGGCTCCGCCGAGCACGGCCTGGGGCACCCCCTCGACGACGGCGCCGAGCTTCGGCACCAGCCCCAGCACGACGAGCATCACGCCCGCGACGGTCGCGACCCAGCGCGACCGCACGCCGGTGATGCTCACGAGGCCGACGTTCTGCGCGTAGGCGGTGTACGGGAAGGTGTTGAAGACGCCGCCGAGCACGGTCGTGAGCCCGTCGGCGCGCAGGCCGTCGGCCAGGCGTCGCGGCGGCAGCGGCTCGTCGACGATCTCGCTGACGGCGACGATGTCGCCCGTGGTCTCGGTCATGATCACGAGGCCGACGATCAGCATCGAGACCACCGCGGCGGCCTGGAACGTCGGCAGGCCGAACTGGAACGGCGTGGAGAAGCCGATCCAGGGCTGGTCGCCGACGCCGCTGAAGTCCGCGAGGCCGAGCGGCACCGCGGCGAGCGTGCCGACGACGAGGCCGACGAGGATCGACAGGCGGGCGACCGCCGGAGGCGCGAAGCGCTCCACGAGGACGATCACGGCGAGCGTGCCGGCCGCCAGCGCCACGTTGACGGGCGGGGCGCCGTCGGCCGAGCCGTCGATCACCCAGCCCCCGGCGACGCTCATCAGCGAGAGGCCGATGACGAGGATCACCGTGCCGGTGACGAGCGGCGGGAAGAACCTCACCAGCTGCGAGAAGACGGGCGCGAGCACGAACATCAGCAGCCCGCACATGATCACCGACCCGTAGATGGCCCCGACGCCGTGCTCGGTGCCGATCGTGATCATCGGGCCGACGGAGGCGAAGGTGCAGCCCTGCATGAGCGGCAGCCGGGCCCCGAAGCGCCAGAACCCGACCGACTGGATGATCGCCCCGATGCCCGCGACGAACAGGTCGGCCGTGATCAGGTGCGGCAGCGCCCCGGAGTCGAGGCGGCCGGCGTCGATCAGGGCCGTGCCGATCACGAGCGGCACCGCGACGGCGCCGGCGTACATCGCGAGCACGTGCTGCAGGCCGAGCGGCAGCAGGCGCCGCAGGGGCGGCACCTCGTCGACGGGACGGCGCACGGGCGCCTCGGCGGTGGTCGGGCGGCTCTCGGTCATGGGGCTCCTCGCTCTGCCCCCTGGCCGGGGCACCCCGACAGCTTGGCGTGCCCCGGGGCCCGTCCCGTACCTCACGGATGATGTTTTACCTGGCCGTAACGCAGGAGGCGCGGCGCCGCCCGAGAGGGCTCATACCGGAGATCGGTCCCGCGCGCCCAGATCGCCTACAACAGGTCGTTCCGCGGCACCAGATCTCGACGGAACGTAACAGCGAATGCTCAGGCGTGGTTCAGTGGTGGAAGCGGCTGCCCCGGCCGCTCTCGCATGTCGCAGACATGACAACATCAAGGAGAACACCATGATCGGCCTCATCATCAGCCTCATCGTCATCGGGCTCATCGCCGGTGCCGTCGCTCGCCTGGTCGTCCCCGGCAAGCAGAACATCTCGATCCCCATGACCATCCTCCTGGGCATCATCGGCTCGTTCGTCGGCGGCTTCCTCGCCTACCTCATCTTCCCGGGCAGCAACCCCGACGGGTTCTTCCAGACCTCGGGCATCATCGGCTCGATCATCGGCGCGATCATCGTGCTCGTGATCTACCTCCAGGTCACCGGTCGTCGCAGCCGCCGCTAGGCAGCAGCAGCGCGGGCTCGTCCCGCCGCACCCGAAGGGCCCCGGCAGTCGCCGGGGCCCTTCGTCGTACCCCGGGGGACAGCGCTCGCACCGGCTCCGGGGAGTTGAGTGACGGCATGATCATCGTCACCGGACACCTGCTCGTCGACCCCGAGCGGCGCGACGACTACCTCGCCGCCCGCGCCTCCGAGGTGGAGGCGGCGCGCACCGCCCCCGGCGCCCTCGACTACGCCCTGTCGCCCGACCTCGTCGACCCCGCCCGGGTGAACGTCGCCCAGCGTTGGGTGTCGCAGCAGGCCCTCGAGGACTTCCGGGGGGAGGGGCCGTCCGAGGAGGACGAGGCCGAGGTGCGCGAGGCGCACGTGCACGACTACGCGCTCACCGGCCCTGAGGAGCCCTCGCTGTCTCCTGACGGCGACCTGGCCTGAGGCCGGCGCGCCGGGCGGGTCGGACCCGGGCTAGTCGGTGCCGTCGATGCCGCCGAGGCGCTCGAGCACCCCGGTGAGGATCGTGCCGGCCGGGTCGGGCAGCACGTGGTGGTTGAGGTAGATGCCCTCGAGCCACGGCAGCACCTCGTCGGCGGGCAGCCCCACGGCCGACCAGTCGACCCCCGGCACCGCCCGCGTGACGGGCTGCTCGGTGCCCGGCCGCAGCCATGCCTCCGCGATGGGCACGTCGGGCGTGCCGCCCGCGTCGGCGGTCCAGAGCAGGGCGATGGGGTGCTCGCGGTCGTCGTCGACGCTGTCGTCGAGCGCGCCGCGGGGCGACTCCTCGACGTGGTCGTGCTCGACGTGGCCCGCCCCGAGCCACGGCAGCGTCAGCAGCTCGCCCTCGATGTCGACCTCGACGAGGTCGAGCTGCGTGGGCTCCTCGACCTCGCAGACCCAGAGGTCGAGCCCGGCGTCGTGCCAGGCGGCGGCGTCGTCGACGTCGTCGAGCAGGTCGGGCACGAGCTGGTGGAAGTCGGAGAGCAGTGCCGACGACCAGTCGAGCAGCTGACGCGTGTCGTCGCCGTTCCACGGGCTGACGTCGGTGTCGTCGCCCGACAGGTCGTGGAAGTGGTGCTCGATGCCCGTCGGCGCGGTGTCGAGGTGGATCTGGCCCGTGCCGAAGCCGACGTAGAGCGTGCTCTGCTCGGTCTCGTCGTCCCACTCGGCGAAGAGGTTCGGCTTGCCGAGGGTCGTCGGGAGGGGCATGCCGGCGGCGCGCCGGGTGCCGAGCGCGAAGACGGCGCGGAACCGCGTCGTCGGAAGCCGGAGGCTCATGTCAGTCACGGGGTGGTGGTCCAATCTCGATGGCCTCCACAGTACGGCCTCGCCGGGAGGGCGGACTGCCCCGCGGGTCCCGGGGAGGCAGCACCTCCCCGTCCTCCTGCCGAGGGGTGCAGGGGGTGCACGTTCCCAGGGTGCTGTCGGTGCCGGGCCCTACCGTTCTCCCTCATGGACGACCCTCCCTCCCACATGCCCTGGCCCTTCCCGGCCCTGACCGCTCGCGCGGCCGCACCACGGGGGGAGGGGCACCATGGATGAGTGGGCGATGCTCGGCATCGGCCTCGTGCTCACCGTCGGCACGGGCCTGTTCGTGGCGTCCGAGTTCTCGCTGGTCGCCCTCGACCGCAACGACCTCGAGAAGCGCCAGGAGCGCGGCGAGAAGCGCCTCGGGCCGACCATCAAGGCGCTCCGGATCACGTCGACGCACCTGTCGGGCGCGCAGCTGGGCATCACGCTGACCACCCTGCTGACGGGCTACACCTTCGAGCCGGCGATCAGCTCGCTGCTCGAGGCGCCGCTGACCGGCGTCGGCGTGCCCGAGGCGATCGTGCCCGGCATCGGCGCCGTCGTCGGCATCCTGGTCGCCACCCTCTTCTCGATGGTGATCGGCGAGCTCGTGCCGAAGAACTTCGCCCTGGCCCTGCCGCTCGCCACCGCGAAGCTCGTGGTGCCGTTCCAGGCCGCCTTCACGACGGTCTTCAAGCCCGTCATCGTGCTCTTCAACGACACGGCCAACGCGGTCATCCGCCGCATGGGCATCGAGCCGAAGGAGGAGCTCTCCGGCGCCCGGTCGGCCGAGGAGCTCAGCTCGCTCGTCCGGCGCTCGGCGCTCGAGGGCGTGCTCGACGACGACCACGCGACCCTGCTGGGTCGCACCCTGCGCTTCTCGCAGCACGACGCCGTCGACGTCATGACGCCCCGGGTGCGCATGACCACCGTCCGCGCCACCGACACCGCGGCGGCGGTGGTCGAGGCGTCGCTCAGCAGCGGCTTCTCGCGCTTCCCCGTCATCGGCGACGACTCCGACGACATCCTCGGCGTGGTGCACGTCAAGCAGGCCTTCGCGCTGCCGCTCGTCGCCCGCGACCAGGTGCTCGTCTCCTCCCTGGTCTCCGAGGCGCGCTTCGTGCCCGAGACCATGGGCACCGACGCCCTGCTCGGCCTGCTGCGCCGCGACGGGTTCCAGATCGCGGTGGTCACCGACGAGTTCGGCGGCACCGCCGGCCTCGTCACCCTGGAGGACCTCGTCGAGGAGATCGTCGGCGAGCTGGAGGACGAGCACGACCGGGCGCGGGTCGGCATCGTCCGCTCCGGCGGCACCGTGCTCTTCGACGCGGCCCTGCGGCCCGACGAGCTGCACGACCGGGCCGCGATCCGCGTGCCCGACGACGGCGACTACGAGACGGTCGGCGGCTTCGTCACCGAGCGCCTCGGCCGGCTGCCCGAGATCGGCGACGAGGTCGAGGTCGCGGGAGGCGCGCTGCGCGTCGAGCGGGTCGTCGGCCAGCGCACGGAGCGGCTGCGCTTCGTGCCGCGGGCGGACGACGACGTGACCGGCCCCGACGGCCGGCCCCGCGCCTCCGGGGCGCCCTCCACCCCCGCCGACGACCGCGACCGCGCCGACCGCGCGGAGCACGACCGCATCGCCACCGCCCTGCGAGAGGACCTGACCCATGAGTGAGTACCTGCCCGGCATCGTCTGGCTGGTGGTGCTGCTGATCGTCAACGGGTTCTTCGTCGGCGCCGAGTTCGCCGTCATCAGCGCCCGCCGCTCGCAGATCGAGCCCCGGGCCGAGGCCGGCAGCAAGGCCGCCAAGACCACGCTCTGGGCGATGGAGCACGCGACCCTGATGCTCGCGACCAGCCAGCTCGGCATCACGGTCTGCTCGCTGGTGATCCTCAACGTGTCGGAGCCGGCGATCCACCACCTGCTGGAGATCCCGCTGGGGCTGACCACGCTGTCGGCCGAGGCCATCGGCGTCGTCGCGTTCGTCATCGCGCTCGTGCTCGTGACCTTCCTGCACGTGGTGGTGGGCGAGATGATCCCGAAGAACCTCTCGTTCTCGGTGCCCGACCGCGCCGCGCTGATCCTCGCCCCGCCGCTGGTGTTCGTCGCGAGGGTCTTCAAGCCGGTCATCTGGTCGCTCAACGGCATCGCGAACGGGGTGCTCCGTCTCGTCGGCGTGACGCCCAAGGGCGAGGCCACGAGCACCTACACGCTCGACGAGGTCGCGGGCATCGTGCAGCAGTCGACGCGGGAGGGCGTGCTCGACGACGCCTCGGGCACGCTGAGCGCCGCGTTCGAGTTCACGACCCGCAAGGTGCGCGACGTGGAGGTGCCGGTCGGCGAGATGGTCCGGCTCGCACCGGGGGCCACCCCGGCCGACGTGCAGCGGGCCGTCGCGGCCCACGGGTACTCGCGGTACGTGCTCACGGACTCCGACGGCGAGCCGACGGGGTACCTCCACCTGAAGGACGTGCTCGACCTGGCGACGCCGGAGTCGTTCGACTCCCCGGTGCCGGAGAAGCGCATCCGTCGGCTGGGAGCCGTCTCGCACGACGCCGACCTCGAGGACGCCCTGGCGGCCCTCCGCCGGAGCGGCGCCCACGTGGCCCGCTCGGTGCGGGCCGACGGCGTGACGACGGGCGTGCTGTTCCTGGAGGACATCATCGAGGAGCTCGTCGGAGAGGTGGACGACGCCACGACCGTCTGACCGTCGGGGCGGCCCGGCCGGGCCCTAGGCGGCCGGGCGCTGCCCCGGGAGCTCGTGCAGCGCCTCCGCGGCGAGCTCGGCCGCGACGGCCTCGCCGTCGAGGGTCGCCTGCCGCAGCAGGGCGAACTGGGTCGACATGCCCTGCCAGTCGAGCACCTCGACGATGTTCGGCACCCGCAGCTTGTAGGCGAGGCCGTCGGTGACGTCGCGGCAGACGCGCTGCAGCGACGAGTTGCCGCAGTGGTCGACGTAGGTCGAGAAGAGGGCGACCGCGTGGGCGTTCAGCGCCGGCGCGTCGTCGCCCTGCAGGTCGGCGAGGCAGGCGTCGATGCCGGCCACGATCTGGGCGGAGACCTCGGGCGAGAGGCGCGGCACGGCGAGCCGCACCGCGCCGCCGAAGATGACGCCCAGGGTCTGCACCGCCTCGATCGCCTCGTCGGGGCGCGGGGTCGCGACGCGCGTGTAGCGGTTCGGCGCCATCTCGACGAGGCCGGCGCGCACGAGGTCGCCGAGCGCCTCGCGGATCGGCGTGCGCGAGACCTGCAGCCACGCGATCAGCTCGTCGTCGTGGAGGCGCTCGCCCGGCTCGAGGGTGCCGTCGACGATGGCGTCGCGGATGCGTGCCCGGACGGTGTCGCGCAGCAGCTGGCGCTCGGCGGCGGGGGGCGAGGTGGGGATGGGCACGGGAGCTCCGATCGGCGCGGTGACGGGGACCGAGCGAGCATACCGGTGGAGTGCGACATGGTGGAACATCACACGACGGATTCTCAGCGAGCCCGCACGCACGAGAGCCGCCTCCCCGGTCGGGGAAGCGGCTCTCTCCTGGCGTGCGCACCGTGTCGGGTCAGGAACGCGACGCGCACGGGCTCGTGCACCGCGCCTCCCGGATCTCGGCCCGAGGAGGCGCGGGTCGTCACTTCGCGGCGGTCGCGGCCTCGCTCGGCACGTGCTGCGAGCCGACCTCGACGCCGTGCGACGTGCGCAGCGTCTCGATGGTCGCCTCGATCTCGGCGTCGCGCTGCTCGTCGGTCCAGCCGAGGGCCCCGCGGAGCACGTCGGCGATCTCGGTGAGGAGCTCGATGGTGACGCCCCCGACGAACGCGAGGTTCGTGCGGCGGAGCACCACGTCGGCGAGGTGGACGGCGTCCTCGTGCTCGGCGAAGTAGGCGATCTCGGCCTCGGTGAGCTCGGGCTCGCTGGCGAGCGGTCGCGACGGCTGGTCGAGCAGCGTCTCGATGACGCTCTCGGCGCGGGTGCCGTAGCGCGTCAGCAGGCGGTCGACCTGGTCGCGGTCGAGGCCGTCGGCGTGGGCGGCCACCCACGTGGTGCGCGCGGCGTCGGTCGTCGGGAAGCCCTTGCCGCCGCCGATGGCCATGCCGGCCGTGTCGACGGTGCGCTCGACGCCCAGGCGCTTCGTGGCCTCGGTCGACAGGTGGGCCGACAGGGCGCGGAAGGTGGTCCACTTGCCTCCCACGAGGCTGAGCACGGTCGAGGTGAGGCCCGCGATGGGCGTCTCGACGATGCGGTAGTCGCGCGACACGAACCCGGGGGCGGTGTCCTCGTGGCGGGGCAGCGGGCGGATGCCCGAGTAGCGGTAGACGATGTGGTCGCGGCCGAGCTCGATCTGCGGGAACACGTGCTTGACGAGGTCGAAGAAGTAGTCGACCTCCTCCTCGGTGCAGACCGCGGGCTGCGAGGGGTCGGCGTCGATGTCGGTCGTGCCGATCAGCACCCGGCCCTTGAGCGGGTAGATGAGCACGATGCGGCCGTCGTTGTTCTCGAAGAAGATCTCGCGGCCCTTGGTGGCCTCGAGCAGCTCGGCGTTGTCGACGACGATGTGCGAGCCCTTGGTGCCGCCCATGTAGGCGGACTCGCCGCCGAAGGCCTCGTTGGTGAGGTCGGTCCAGGGGCCGGAGGCGTTGATCACGACGTCGGCCTGCACGACGAACTCGGTGCCGCTGACGACGTCGCGGAGCAGCACTCCGCCGTCGCGCGAGCCGATCGCCTCGACGTAGTTGGCGCTGCGCGCGCCCTCGCCGACGGCCAGGCCGTCCTTGAGCACGTCGAGGGCGAGGCGCTCGGGCTCGTGGACCGAGGCGTCGTAGTAGGTGCCGGTGTACTTGACGCCCTTGTTCAGCGCGGGCATGTCGGCCAGCGCGCCCTTGCCGGTGCGGAACACGTGGCGCGGCACCGAGCCGCCGTCGCGCGAGAAGGAGTCGTACAGGGTCATGCCGACCTTGATCAGCAGGGCGCCGCGCTCCTTGGTGGAGCGCTGCTTGTGCGTGAGCATGCGCAGCGGGGCGTTGAGGATGCCCGAGAACGTCGAGAAGATCGGCATCGTCGTCTGCAGGGGCTTGACGTAGTGGGGGGCGATCTTGAGGAGGCCGTTGCGCTCCTCCACGCTCTCGCGGACGAGGCGGAACTCGCCGTTCTCGAGGTAGCGGATGCCGCCGTGGATCATGTGCGACGACGCGGCCGACGCGCCGGAGGCGTAGTCGTTGCGCTCGACGAGGACGACGTCGACGCCCTGGAGGGCCAGGTCGCGGAAGGTCGCGATGCCGTTGATGCCCCCTCCGACGATCAACACCTTCGCGGTCGGGCGGTCCATGATCGCGGCGACGTTCGTGCGGATGCTCTGTGTCTTCTTCGACTCGGTCACGAGGGGTCTTCTTCCGTCTGGGGGTGGTGACGCTGCGTGGTGCGGGATGCTCAGCGCCGGTAACCTCATGGTCGACCCCTCGGAGCGAGGGTGCAACGGAACTGCACACATGTGCACGGAGGTGCTCGTGGCCGAGCTGACGACGGCGGAGAAGACCCAGGAGGCGCTGCGTGCGGCGCACCTCTACTACATGCAGGACCTCACGATGGAGGCGATCGCCTCGGAGCTCGGGACGTCCCGCTCGTCGGTCTCGCGCCTCCTCAAGTCGGCCCGGGAGACGGGCCTCGTCGACATCCAGATCAAGTCTCCGCTCGACCAGGCCACGGCGGTCGCCGAGGGCCTGCACCGGCGCTTCGGCGTGGTCGCCCACGTCGTGCCCGTGCCCGACCAGACGAGCGACGTCGACCGCCTCGAGCGGGTCGCCCTGTCGGCTGCACGAACGATCACCCCCTACGTCGACTCGAACATGGTGATCGGGGTGGCCTGGGGCTCGACGCTCAGCGCCGTCAGCCGGTCGCTCGTGCCCAAGCCCACGCACAACTCCGTCGTCGTGCAGCTGAACGGCGCCGCGAACACGCGCACCACGGGCATCGAGTACGCGAGCGAGATCCTGCGGCGGTTCGGCCACGCGTACACGGCGGCGATCCAGCAGTTCCCGGTGCCGGCCTTCTTCGACGACCCGGCCACGAAGCGGGCGCTCTGGCGGGAGCGCAGCACCCAGCGCGTGCTCGAGCTGCAGCAGTCGATGGACCTCGTCGTGTTCGGCGTCGGCTCGCGCGACGCCCGGGTGCCGAGCCACGTCTACTCCGGCGGCTACCTCGAGCAGAGCGACCACGACAGCCTCGACGCCGACCACGTGGTCGGCGACGTCGCGACGGTCTTCTACCGGGCCGACGGCTCGTCGACCGACATCGAGCTGAACGCCCGCGGCACCGGGCCCGACCTCGCGACGATCCGGCGGGCGCCCCGGCGCGTCTGCGTCGTCGCCGGCGAGGCGAAGGTCGCCGGGGTGCGGGGGGCGCTCGCGGCCGGGCTGGCGACCGACCTCATCCTCGACGAGGGCACGGCGCGGGCGCTGCTCGCGAGCTGAGGCGGCGGCTGGTGGGTGGCGCGCCCCGGGGGCGGGGGACACCGTCGGAGCCCGTGCCCAGTCGCCGGGCGTACACCGGAGCGGTCACCCACCACGGCCTGCCGACGCGGGCCACCCGAGGAGGAACCACCATGGCAGACACCGATCTCACCGGTCGCCGCGTGCTCGCGATCGTCACCAACTACGGCGTCGAGCAGGACGAGCTCGTCGTGCCGACGGAGAAGCTGCGCCAGGCCGGCGCGACCGTCGTCGTCGCGGCGCAGTCGACCGAGCCCGTCGAGACGCTCGTCGGCGACAAGGACCCGGGGCAGTCCGTCCGCCCCGACACCACCATCGAGGAGGCCTCGGCCGCCGACTACGACCTGCTGCTCGTGCCCGGCGGCACGATCAACGCCGACACCCTGCGCCAGGACGACGCCGCGGTCGCGCTCGTCAAGGCCTTCGCCTCCGCCGGTGCCCCCGTCGCCGCCATCTGCCACGGGCCCTGGCTGCTCGTCGAGGCGGACCTGCTGAAGGGCAAGGAGCTCACCTCCTTCGCCTCGCTCCGCACCGACGCGACGAACGCGGGCGGCAGCTGGGTCGACCGCTCGGTCGTCACCGACGTCGAGGGCGGCTTCACGCTCGTCACCTCCCGCACGCCCGACGACCTCGACGACTTCGTCGGCGCCGTCCGCGACGCGCTCACGACGGAGGGCGCGGGGGCCTAGGCCGCCGCCCGTCCTCCTCGCCGGCCCCGGCGCCCCCGCCCTCGTGGCGTCGGGCGTCGGGGCCGGCGTCGTGAGCGGGCGCCGCCGCCGAGCAGCCCCGCGACGCCCTCGTGAGGGTGTTGGATGGGAGGGCCGTCCCCGAGGCGGCGGGCGAGTCGGAGGGAGCCGGGCATGAGGTGGTCGAGGAACCGCGGCGCCGACGACGGCGTCGACCCGGCCCCGGTCGACCCGGTCGCCCTCGAGCGGGCCGTCGGCGAGGGGCTCCTGATCGCCCGGGCCGCGGCCGTCGTGTCGGTCGCGAACCGCATCGTCGTGCGGGCCCTCCGCGACGACGACGTCTTCGACCGCGACGAGACCGCGGAGGCGGTCGGACGCACCCTGCACCGGCTCGCCGAGGAGCAGCGCTACCAGAACAAGCGCATCGAGGCGGCCCGCGCCAAGGCCAAGGGCAGCCGCGGGCGGTCGCGGCACCAGCACGACTACCGGAGCGCCGACGACGCGACGCTGTGGTTCCGCGAGAACACGTACGTCGCCGTCGCCGACCGGCTCGACGCGCTCCGCCACGACCGGGCCTACGTCGACGGCGTCGTCGCCGCGGCCGTCGAGCGCGCCTGGGCCGACGTGGGCTCGGCGGTCGTCATGCGGGTGCGCGCCGCCGGCGTCGTCGACGAGGAGTACGCGGCCGAGCGCGACGAGCGGCTCGCCGGGCTCGGCGACGACCTCGAGGCGCTGGGGCGCCGCCACGACCGGGCCGACGACGCGAGCTGACCCGGCGGGCCGCACCGCGCCTCCCGCGGGTGCTGCACCTCGTCCGGGGGCTTGTCCGGCCCCGGGGGCTCGGCCATGATGGGTCGTCCCCGCCCACGACGTCGCCCGTGGCCACCGCCCCTCGCCCGTCGTCCGGGAACCGGAGCCGCCGCATGTCCCTGATCCACCGAGCCTCGCGGGCCGTCGCCCGCAGCCGCTACCGGGTCGTCGACGACCTGCTCGCCTCGCCCCGGCCCGACGACGCCCCCTCGGCGCACGCGCCCGGCACCGACCCCGACCGCGTGCTCGTCCTCGGCAACGGGCCTGCCGTCGGCTGGGGCGTGCGCAGCCACGACCTCGCCCTGCCCGGTCACCTCGCCCGGCGCCTCGCCGCCCTCACCGGGCGCGGCGCCGACGTCGACGCGCTCGCCGACCCCGACGTGACGGTCGCCACGGCCCGGGTGCTCGCCGACAGCCGGGCGCTGCGCGGCTACGACGCGGTCGTCGTCGTGCTCGGCATGAGCGACGCCCTGCGCCTCGTGCCCGGCCCTCGCTGGAGCGAGCACCTCCGGGGGCTCCTCACGCACCTCCAGGCCGTCACCGACCCGAGCTGCCACGTCGTCGTCATGGGCATCCAGCCCCCGAGCTCGGTGCAGAAGTTCGGCGCCGCCCGGGGCGGCCCGGTCGACCAGCACGCCGAGCTGCTCAACGAGCTGACCCGCGGCCTCTGCGACGACCGCGCCCGCCTGCACTACCTCCGCGCACCCGTCCCGGCCGTCGGGCCCGCCGACGAGGCGCGGCCGGGCGCGCGCCCCGGCGCGGGAGGGAGCCGTCGGCAGGTGCTCCGCTACTCGGCCTGGGCCGCCGACCAGGCCGCGCTCCTCGCGCCGCTGCTCGACCGCGAGCTGGAGCGCGGCGCCACGGCCCGCAGCACCCGCAACGCCCCGCAGGCCCCCGAGGAACGCCTCGCCGCCGTGCGCGCGCTCGGCCTGCTCGACACCGCCCCCGAGAAGAGGTTCGACGACATCGTGGAGCGGGCGCGCGTCCTGCTCGGCGGGCAGGGCGCCTCCTTCGCCCTCATCGACGACGGCCGGCAGTGGAACAAGTCGGTCGCCGGCGAGATGCGGGTCGAGCAGCCGGTGGCCGACTCGTTCTGCGCCCACACGGTGCTGAGCGGCAGCGCCCTCGTCGTGCCCGACGCCTGGGCCGACGAGCGCTTCGCGTCGCACCCCTCCGTGCGCTTCTACGCCGGCCACCCGGTCGAGACGGTCGACGGCGTGCGCATCGGGGCGCTCTGCGTCACCGACGTCGTGCCGCGGAGCGCCGACAGCGTCGACCTCGTGCTGCTGCGCGAGCTCGCGCTGCAGGTGCAGCGCGAGCTGCACGCCCTCACGGCCCGGCCCCCCGTCGCCCTCTGACGCGCTGCTCCTGGCAGGCGGCTCGGCGCGCGGGGTACAGCTGTACCCCGGAAACGGCTCGCCGGGCCCTACGGGCTCGGACGGGCCCTGACCAGCCCCCTGTGGGCGCCGGGGGCCCCGGGTAGCGTGGCGGGAGTCCCGGGCACGTGAGCCATCCGGCCCGGTCGACGGTCGGCCCTCGGGCCGACGGGGCACGGCCGGGCTGATTCGGGTCGGACCGGCCGTGCTCCCCGGGCTCGTCCCCGCCCGCGCGCCCCGCCGGCGCCCCGCGCCCCGCCCGCGTCAGCGCGCCGCCGGGTTCGCGAGCGTGCCCGCGTAGATCAGCGACGACGACTGCGCGCCGAGGTCGACCATCTGCCGGGTGTCGCGCAGCTGCAGACGATTCAGGCACGAGTGGTCGAACCGGGCCGCCCGCAGGTCGACCGCGCCGTGCAGACCTGAGTGCTCGACCGCGTGCCGGTCGAGGCACTCGGCGACGAGCGCCCAGAACGCCCCCTCGCCCAGCACGCCGTCGCCGTCGAGGATCGCCGCGAGGTGCCGCAGCACCCCGTCGAAGACGTCGGTGAAGACCGCCAGCGCCTTCTCTCGGTCGTCGACCGGCGACACGATGCGCCGGATCTCGGGCGGCAGGTCGTCGGGCGCGGCGGGCTCGGCGAGCAGGGCGACCTCCTCGCCGACGTCCTTCATGATCGCGGCGGTCGGCACGGAGTCCTCCAGCACGAGGATCACGTTCTCGCCGTGCGGCATGAACGCCAGGTCGTGGGCGAGCAGGCAGTGCACCACCGGACGCAGGTAGGCGTGCAGGTACGACCGCAGCCACTCCTCGGCCGTCACGCCCGACGCGCGCACCATCGCGGTCGCGAGGGCGCGTCCGTCGCGGTCGCGGTGCAGCAGCGCGGCCATCGTCGACAGCCGCTGGCCCGGCTCGAGCAGCGGCACCGGGCTCTCCCGCCAGAGCGCGGCGAGCATCTTGCGCTGCGGCGACGCGGTCGTCGTGCGGTGGTAGACGTCGCCGGTGTAGCCCAGGGAGGCGCGCTCCCGCAGCACCCGGAACCGCGCCTCCTGCAGGGTCGGGTCCGCCGCCACCAGGTCGTGCACCCAGTCGTTGATGGCGGGGGTCGGCCGCATGTAGGCGGGGGAGAGGCCGCGCAGGAACCCCATGTTCTGGATCGCCAGCGCGACCTTGACGTAGCTCCGCTCGGGCCGGTCGGGGTCGTGGAAGGTGCGGATGGACTGCTGGGCGCGGTGCCGGCCGTCGCCCTCGCCGAGCAGCACGAGGTCGCGGCGCCCGACGTCGGCCGCGAAGGTCACGGCGACGCGGTGCTGCCACTGCCACGGGTGCACGGGCAGGAGGTGGTAGCCGGCCGGGTCGAGGCCGCGCCCCCGCAGCGTGGCGTCGAAGCGGGCCGTGGCCTCGTCGCCCAGCTCCGCGCGGCGGTGGGTCGCCTCGTCGAGCCCCCGCCCGAGGGCGAGGTGCGCGTGCTCGCGACGGGCGGCGACCCAGAGGAGGCGCACGGGCTCGCCGTTCTCCGGCGCGTACGCCCGCGACTCGTCGAGCCCGAAGCCGATGCGCCCCGCGTTCGCGACGAACGAGGGGTGCCCCTCGGTCATCGCCGCCTCGATCGTCGGGAAGTCGGCGGTCGTCAGCTGCTCGCTCGACGGCCCGCCCCGGTGGTGCTTGTGGGCGGCGCCGGCGAGGGTCGCCGAGACCTCCTCGAGGTAGGTCGCGAGGAGGTCCTCGGGCACGCGCAGGAGCGGCTGCAGCTCGACGACGAGCTCGAGCACGTCGAGCGGCGCCGCGAGGCCGTCGACCGTGCGCGCGATGCTCTGCTCGTCGATCGCCCAGTGCTCGAGGGCCATCCGGCGTGCCCGGAAGCGGTAGACGACGGGGGCCGGGGCGGCGGCCGCGACCGCTTCCGCCGCCGCGTCGCCCGCCGCCGCGTCGTGGGCGGGCAGCGCCTCCAGGCGCACCTCGTACGCGTCGTCGCTGCCCGGCACGGGCACCGGCGCGAGCAGGCGCTCGTGGGAGAACTCGGCGAGGGCCTTCGCGACCCGGTGGCGGTGGGCGACCGCCATCGGCTCCGTGGCGAGGTGGGCCGCCGCGCGGTCGTCGGGCGTGAGCACGGC
>Ga0265780_10000975_pt1 | contig 42103 bp, 34 predicted proteins | sample P1T30metagenome_FD_192432 | JGI IMG/M metagenome (GOLD analysis project Ga0265780, IMG submission 192432) | Plant litter microbial communities from East Loma Ridge, Irvine, California - P1 T30 | ecosystem: Environmental > Terrestrial > Plant litter > Unclassified | place: USA: California...
CTCTGCGTCCCACTCGGTAGCCTATCGAAACGTGTTAAAACTGACAGATGCGGGATGATCAGATGCGGGATGGTCAGATGCGGGATGGTCAGATGCGGGGTGGACACATATGCAGTGGATATACGTACCCAGTTGCGGTTCCCATCGGTGCCGAGACAAGTCGTGTTTAGGCTCGGGCGAGGCTGTCGATTTTTGCGCCAGAGACGGTCATTGGTCTGGGTGTAAAGAAAGCCTGTGTATGATCAGCGAATTATGCTGGGAACCTTAGAGGAAATACCCACCGTCGGGGTTGTGGAACGGCACAAGGAAGAAATCGTAGTGATCCAAGAATGCAGTCACATTTGCATCGCCAGACTTGTAGCCGTCAATGAGCTGATATGCTAGGTATTCGATGACCATGGTTGAGATCCACTTCCAGCGATCTGTCAGTCCGGCTATCTTCAAAGTGGAAGAACGACTTACCTCTCTCGCATGAACTGTTGCGTGCCAAAGGATGACTGGCTTCTCCACCTTCCCATACCCTTCCTGCTTATTCCCAAACAAGTGGTAGGCGTGGATAGTACGATTCTCGTAGCTCTTCCCGATCGCAAATTTCTTTGAGTTTTTGGGAAAGGCATGCACCAAATCGTCCCAATATGTGAGATGGTCTTCGTAATCGTGGTAAATATCAAACCAGGATAGGTCCGGAAGGTCTCCTCGCTTGTGGAGTGCCCGCTCGTAGGACGATGACTTGTCGTCAATCGACCGGATGTATCGCCCTAAGTCCTCATTAATGAGACGCGCTTTGAGGCCGAAATCGTCATTGAAAGACGCGACCTCGTCTGGTGGGATGGCGATCGAAAGACTGTCGCGGATTGGATGCGTGTGGTGTCTCGAGAAGCGTCTTTCTAGGTCCCGAGCCTCTTGCGCAGTTTCCGGCGTGATACTGTAGATCTGGTATCCATCATACGTAGGCTTCGCATCGTGGGCAACGAACGGAGTCGCTGCTGCAAGTGAAGCAAGCCACGTGAAATGGGCCCACTTCATTGTGTTTTTGTAAAGGAGCAAGATTAAATGCTGAACGAGGTCGTACAATTTCAGCTACAATCTTTCAACGTTGACCTTCGTCGGACTAAGCCACTTAAGTATAACATGCCGGGCCAGCTTATCATCAGCCAAGTCAGGGGTGCTGCGAACGTTCCCACTGTTTGCAAACTGCCGTGTACGAAGCTCTGGATAGTAGAGATACTGAGCAGCCAGTGATCGCGTCATCCTTGGGGATGATGCCTGAATAGGAAGCTGTAAACGTCCGGTTCATTTGAAGCCTGGGCATTTGCTTGGCTGGGTATGAACGACAGCTGCGCATACTGAATGTGCACTAGACAGGCATATCACCTACCAGATATGAGGGGATTAACCTACAATATACGGTGGATGAATAGTTGATATGCGGAGCTTCCGCACTGGGGTACAACTTCAATTCTGATTCGACACATGCGGTGATATAAAGAGATGGATTAGATACGAAGCAATCTTACCTAGGTGTATGGCTGAATAGTCTCGCTCATCAGGTATCCACCCAATGTACGTTGTACACAAGCTGCTTTGAGAAGGTCGGTTAGCTTTTGTGATTCGGACAGGCGAGTGCCTGCAGGAACAGCAGGTTGCTCGTTGGGTTGCCGTGGGACGAAAACGAAAGCACTGGACGACATCCTCGTAACTTGAGCGTTCTGAGGTCTTGCGTACACCGCTGTGCATATATGTATTGAGCACACTTATATCCTAATTGAGTAACTTGGAACCTTCGTACATAGAATGTACATAATCGACGGAGCCGGATCTCACCAGTTTCATGACCTCCCATGCACCTTTCGCATGTGATCTCTCCTCTTATCATGCCTAGGAAAAGGATGTCCACCGCCTGCCCGCGATCGTGGACACGAGTTAACACGGCACCAGAACTCTGGCTCATGGATGGTATCGAAGTGTCTTTTGAGCTTGGCTTGCCGCTTGAAGGACTTGTGCACACAGCTTGGCTGGAGGCATTTGAATCTGCCATTGTGGTGGAACGAGCCAATCATTGTATCCGAGTCGTCGGGTGCGCCGTCGCTGGTGTCATCGGAGGAGTGGTTCATCGTGTCTTCTCGGTTTCGTTCGCCCGAAGCGCCAGGGAACCCAAACCTCTCTGGCACCTGTCGTACGACGTTGGCAAAGTACTCTTCATTTTCATGGCGGGTTTTGTCATGATCTTGTGGTGTTTCCTCGACAGATGTTACCTAGATGAGTAACGACAAGCCATGGACGGCTCGCCAATCTGTGGCGCCTATCTTCTCGTTGCTGTATTGTGTGGACTCGCAAAAGATCAGCTCGACACTTCTAACTCGCCTTGGAAGTTTGTATTGAAGTGGGGAATACGCCGCTCTAATACGGACAACATCACAGCACAGTCATCATGACAACAGGAACAAGACGAAAAGTGACTTCTAAGGAAGTCAAAATTGAATGACAGTATCTGTGAAACGAGAGGAAGCTTAAAACAATAACAGTATGTACCAAAAGAAACCCGACATGGCCTTGAATAGCAAACGCAAAAGAGAAATCATGACGGGAGTACCTTAAGTGGTCGCTGGACTGCCAAAAACAGCCTACCTCGCTTTACCTCGTATTCTCTCCACCCGAGCACTCTCTACTTCTCACCTTCACGCCGCTACGTCCGATGCATTTTTCTCTCAAGCCATCTCAGCCTCGGCCTCTCCGTCCTTCACCCGCGTCCATGTGACGCCAACAACCGAAACACCATTCTCTAGACAAATAGCTTCGCGGTCCCAACCTTCCATCTGATCCCAGCGCAGTATTTCAGCCGAGAGTATCATCATTTCCACCGTGATGGGCTCAGAAACCTGCCAGAGCTCCGCTGTACCCGGCGGCAGGATAGCGTCCCAGCGGAACGTGACCTTGTCAAAGGTAGTGTTGCTGCCGAGGTATATGCCTAAGGTTCGGGCGTACTCGCGGATGAGGTTTGATAGCAAGATAGAATCAGAGGTATCAGAGTATGTGGTAATCTTGAGATGAGCGAGAGGGAGCTCGGACAATAGGATGTCGGACTGGACGGGCTCGTCGTGGGGTGGCTCTTCGTCTTCCTGATCGCTATCGTAGGCTTGGTCTTCCACGTCGCTATCATAGGCTTCCTCAGCGCGATTGTTCAGTTGTATCTGCCACTCTTCGGTGAACATGGATCGCGGCAGTTGGACCTTCGCGACCATGACATCCTTGAGCTCGGCTGGGTCGGTGATGAGGTAGGCCGCCATGTACATGTCCGACCAGAAGCGTTCTGCTCGGCGGTATAGATCGCAGCGTGCCTCGAGGAGCTTGACGGTCATCTCTTCCTTGATAGTTTTGCATGTCATGAGGAGGCCTGAATAGTCGCGAAGAAGATTGGTGCTCTCTGCTTCTTCTATGATCTTGTTGTACAGAAGATGGCGCAACTCGTGGATGTTTATGAAGTCCTCGGCGCGCTGCATGTTGAGGGGGCTCTTCTGGTTGAGGATACGGCGGGGATTCTTCGGGTTCCAGTGGTCGAAACAGTCGTGGGGCCAATCGAAGGTACCCCAGAAGCTTGTGTGCTTGTTGCATGGGTAGTCGGCGAATGAGCCGACAGCTAGAGTAGGGGCGAGCGACGGGACGACCAGACGCCGTATCGTGATATCTTTTTGCTTAGTTGCGATGTCCATAGTGGAAAAGACGTCTTGAAGGCTGTTGGCTGTTCATAGCTAAGTTGAGCTTGTGGTTGAGGTCGCCGCTTTTTCGCAGTTGTGAGAAACAGCGATGGATACGATGGGTAAGGTGATGATAAAGAAGTTGGGGAGAAAGCACCGTTGGTGGTTGGGCTTCTCCCGTGACGGACCCAGATTTCATATTCGACGCTTCACTACATTGGTCACTGTGATGCCTAGCACTGGAACCTTCACCGGCGGTTACATCGACCTTTCTCTCACTCTGTCTTTACACAATGCGTGCCAAGTACACTTCGAAATCGAATGACTCGAGTAAATCGAGTAGTTGTACGAACCTCGGTGAGTAGTGGATGACTTGAACTACGGTCACGCGTAGTTGTTCGGGAAGAGTAAACGTCTTATATGTTTCTACAAGTCAGTGATGAAGCTCCACTGCGGTACGTAAAGTGCATGTTAACTCAATTTTACTACATGTTAGAGAAATGTGATCCCAAAAAACCTTGACAATGTAATCACGATGATTTTATTGCATACTAAGCTGCCGGACTAGTTCATGACCAGCCAGCACCTACACTCACTCACTTAGGCGCCGTCAACATACCCCTGATAACCTCCTCAATAACCTTCCCACACTGTCCATCGCAAATAAGACGCTCAGCTCGCTCCGCGCACTCCGCAACAAGCACCTCAACCTTCACTCCCCTCCTTGCACGAAGAAAAGTGTCAGCATATTGAGGCAGTGCCCGCACAGCAGCACGACCAGCCTCATTGAGGCAAGCATCGGCAGCAATGACAACCTTGAGGCTTACGAGCCGCGTCATGCCCTTCTGCCAGGCGGTGTGCCGGTTGCGCTGGTTGCTCCATGTGTTGATTGGGAGACCAGGCATATCGTTGCTGTACTTATCCAGATCATCGCTGTGGTCATCGAATACGCCGATGTGCTGAGTGAACGGAGCATAGCACTCGTTGTCGTCGGTGTATATGCGATGGCGCATCGGGAGCTGTGCGCGACGAGGGCGGAGAAGACGGAGTATGGAAGGCGACGGATCGGGATCCCTTACATCATTGTGGTCCTCTGCAGCGTGTCGGCAAAGTACGTGTTGCCGGTTGGGATATCGACGCGCAGTTCAATGTGGCGGAGGTGCTGTCCAATCTGCGGCGACAAAGGTGTGGAAGATACTAATGCGTGTTGCATCGATCGCTGAACGATCAATGATGAGGGTGTTGCCGCCGTAATAGACTTCTAGCGCAAGCCCACGCATCTCCCAGCTCACCAGGGAGAGCTTGGTCAACTGGGGGGCGAAAAATTGTTGGTGAAGGCGAGCCGTGATCGGAGTGCGGCGAGTGAAGTTGTGGCGAAGGACGCTGAGCTGAAGCTCATCTGGAAGATTATTCCAGAACTTGAACTGAGGTGCGACCAAGTTGCGCTTGGGCGCGAGTGTTGTTTCAAGCTGGCCCATGGCGAACTGCTGATGTATGTGTCGTATCTTGGAAGAACCGAAAGCCTCTTTATAGGACCCCTTCCTGAACATTTACAATGTTCCAGCGGTCGGAGGAAACAAAGCAGTCTTCAGTTGACTTTGACAAAGTCGTGGTTCGACAATGCTGACTGCACCACAACGCTCTATCATAATGAGCGAATAGCAGCAGTAAGTTGTGCATTGGCGACCTCCCGACCGAGTTGTACTGGTGCTGACGGGACGACGTACCGAAGCTTCTGCACATCCTGTCGTGTACATCTCGATTCTAGAGTCCCAACTCTTTCAATCATCACCTTCGAGCGTAAGCTCCACCAGCCCACTCGCCGCATGAACCTTCGGCCTAATAATCCATCTCACAGCCGCCATGCTCACAAGTCCGGCACTCATAACCAGCGACGCCACATGTGGCTTCGTCATCTCCTCCAGAACAGCTTCATTATCCCTCGGCACAGCAGAAAGCCTGCTATCGCGCGAGTAGAAAATGCGAGAAGACAAGAACGGTGCGTACGTGCTGAGGCGGAGAAAGCGAGGACCGCTTGTCTCGAGCTTCGAGTTGTTAGGTTCTGGACGTTTGGCTGTGTGAGCGCTGGCTTGAGGTGACTGTTCTTGAGGCTTCTTGCGTGTGACGGATGGCTTTCTAGTATGGATGTATTCTCTCTTTTCTGAGCTTGATGGCATTGTGCTAGAATTATCGACGGTGAAGGGACCGATGGGGGTAGTATCAAGGTCCATGAGACACGGCTGCCAAGTTTCGTTGAACTCGACTGGCTCAAACGAAGCACCCTTATTTCTCATGAAATTCTGCTCAATCACCGATGCCCCTCGGAGTAGGTGTGGTTGTGAAGCACCATGGGAGATGTGTAGGTGCTGTAGGAAGGCTTCTTCCGATGTGTAGAACTCTTGGTTGCATGATCGGTAGCGATGATATGTTTGTGCGTGCTCGGAATGTGGAGTACGGTAGCCAGCGCCACATAGATGACAATGATGCGCCTTCGCCGACGGAAAGTCTGGACACAGTGGCGGACCAGCATTGTCGGCCGTGACATCATCGAAGCTCTTGAGGAAACGACAGCTCCATACTTTACAATGTGAATGCGCGTTCATCTCCGCGACGTCGGTAAAGATCTTCAGGCAGTAACGGCAGCGGAACGATTCGAACGGCGAGTTTGAATAGAGGTTCTCGAGGTGATTCTCTTTCCGTTCGGGCCACCATACCGATCGATCATGTTCACGAGCGATGAGATGCTCGGCGACATGAACTGATCTCTCAGCCCAGTCCTTGGAGATCTTGCCACACATCCCGCAATGCAGCATGGGGTCGTCACGCTTCATGGGCGCTCCAAAGCGACGCCACTTCATAGCCAGCTCTTTGCATCCGAAGTGATGACCTTCTGCATCCATGAGTCGTGCTTGACACCCTACGCGCACGGAAGGATGCTTTGCATTAGTAAAGTGCACGTGGTGCAAATGCTGGACAAAATGGTCTCGTCGGTAGAAGGTCCGCTGGGTCTCTGGCTTACCACGGCACTGCTGATATTTGTGCCCGGCCATGTGAGCGTCGTCAGGATGTGATTGACCACAAAACGGGCAGGTCTCAAGTGATGTGTTTTTCGTGTCACAACAAATCCAGGTCGTTCGGAGAGCGTGGACTGAGTCTTCGTGCCTGACCCATTCGTACTTCGTTTTGAAAGCGCGTGGGCAGAACGTGCAGAAAAACGGCAGGTCTTTCTGCGGCTCGCCTGCGCTGTTGACACCGTTGAATTTTGGCCGGCCATTTAAAGGGGACTCCTTCCAGGCCATGCGTCGTCGGCCACGTCGTCGATCGCGGCCAAACGAAGAAATGTTGCTGATGCTACCACTTGAGGACACAGTGTAGGTAGTTGGCGCTGTGCCCTCGGAGGATGCAACGGAAGTGATGACAGAGCCTCTTCGACCTTGCCTGGAGTCCGACCAGACATCATCAAAGTCACCACTACCACTTAGTGAGCTATCATCCATAGCTGCTTGCACGGCCGGGTATGTGATGGCTTCTTCCTGGTACGACTGCGCAAGGTACACAGCCAGCGGTTGAGGCGGTTGCAGAACATCATCGGTCAAGGCCTGGTCGAGTGCTTCGAGGCTGTCTTTCGATAGCTTCGCAGCCAGCGATCGGCCTACGCCGTCGGGACCACTTGTGGTTGTCGACTCGCCATCTACCTCTGTCAGCATTTTGACCACACCTATAACGCAGCATGAACTTACCTTCAACCTTCTTTCGTGCTCTGGTATTATTGAACCAATTCTTGACCTTCTTCACCTCAAGATTCGCCTGATGCGCGATGATGTCCATCTCCCACGAGCAAGGATACGGATTAGCAGCGAACTCATCCTCAAGAATCTGTTTGGATTCAAGGGGAATGCGACTTTGAGGTCCCTTGCGTTTGGCTGACGCCGGCTTCCAGCTAATGGTAGAGGTTTGGCGGGACGATATAGATAGTCGAGATCGAGAAGGAACGACAGTGTCGGGTATGATTGGAGCAGCGGCAGCTACATTTGGTAGGACAAGTGTGGGAACATCTGCGGGTGGAGCGGGATCCACGATGTTGCTTGACGGTGATAGTAAAGAGGGCGTGTCATGTGAAAACAGCTGTTCATGTTGGATGGCGCTCTCTGTTGTGCTCACGTGTCTATCGAAGCCAAGATCTGCGCCAACGACCGCCTCCTTACTTGCCATCGAGTGCATGGACGTATCCGTAAGCGGCCATTGTATTCGAGCATCAATTTGGAAGTCATCGAAGCTCTCGTGCATGCGGCTGTCTTCGTGAAGATGGATGTCAGGGCCAGGCTGCGGCACGACCTCACTGGCCCAGTCGATCGCCATAACATCTTCAGGGTGGGCAACAGTGTCAAAGTGCTGTCCATGTCGGCCGTCGGAGGCCTGAGCGCCTTGATCGTTATCCAACTGGTCGAAATCGAAGAATTCGTTCATGTCCTCTAACGCGTGGAACGCCATGATTGCGGCGTGCTAATCATGCACCAACGGAATCCGAAGACGGCTGACGGCGACGAATACAGCATGGGCCTGGGGGCAAGACCGTTCAAATACAATCAGGGCGCATGTGAGTAGATTGATAGAAGACTGAAGGAAGTTGCATGACAGAGCGCGGTCCTAACATGGACGAGACGCTTGATAGATGATGCTGCGGCTGGTGATTGATGAAGAGGGCGGACGATGCTCAGGCAGTAGTAAGGCCCCCAGCTGAAGTGCGCAGCGTCGCACGACCGAGATACGAGAGCATCTCAGCAAATGTTGTGATAATGTGAAGGCACACAGCAGACAAATGTAATAAACCTCATATGGAGCTGGAGGAGTCCCATGCCGTAGGGATATTAACCAGCATGGCGGTGTTTGCGCCCGGCAAAGCGCCGTTCCGCTAGTGACGTGATTGGCCCATGGTCGTTCTCTCCACCAAAAAGTTTCGTGAATCGCGAACTGCAAGAGCACCACGACTCCCAAAAGCTCCAGCCACCCCACAATGGCGGCCGAAGTACAACTGCTGCAGCCGACGAAGCTGCCGAAAGGCCCTTCAACACTCACATCCGAGCAAAAATACTGGAACTCCTTTGCGTCGGAACTGCGACTCGACCCGTCGCAACATTCTTCGCCCGTCACCCACATCTCGATACCGCCTCCGCCGCCCTCGAACCTACTGTCCGCGTCGCAAGACCTGTTCGCAGTCACAACCGGATCACGTGTGCAGATCTTCTCTTCCAAGACCCGGAAAGTGGTCAAGAACATTTCGCGCTTCGGCGTCGACGACATCGCATATTCTGGAAACATACGGCGAGATGGCAGGATACTGGTCGCAGGAGGCGAAAGTGGCGCTATACAAGCTTTCGACGTGAAGAGTCGAGCAATTCTGAAGACATGGAAGGAGCACAAGCAGCCCGTGTGGGTGGCGCAATGGCACCCCTCCGAGCTCACCAGCCTCATGAGCTGCTCCGACGACAGGACAGTGCGATTATGGGATCTACCAAGCGACAAGAGCACCACCATCTTCCGCGGCCACCAAGACTACGTGCGCAGTGGCACTTTCTTGCCTGCGCCCAGCCCTCTGCTAGTCTCAGGAAGTTACGACCAGACAGTGCGCCTGTGGGACTCGCGCGCAGGCGGCAAAGCCGTCATGGTGTTCAAGCACGCCGCGCCCATCGAGACCGTTCTTCCCATGCCGTCCGGCACAGCTATCCTCGCAGCCAGCGACAACGCCATCAGCGTGCTGGACATCATCGCCGCAAAGCCAATCCACATGCTGCGCAACCACCAAAAGACCGTGACCTCGCTCGCCCTCGCCAACAACGGCGCGCGCCTGCTCTCTGGTGCGCTGGACGGGCATGTCAAAGTCTTCGAGACGACAGGCTGGAACGTCGTCGGCGCAATGAAGTACCCTTCCCCCATTCTCTCGCTCAGCGTCATCCAATCCCAAAAGGAAGACAAGCACATCGCAGTCGGCATGCAATCTGGCCTGTTCTCCATAAAGACACATCTCTCAGGCGAACAAAAGGCCCAGGCTCGGGAACGCGAGAAGGAAATGGCAGCGCTCATGGCCGGCACAATTGAAACGTACGACCGCGGCAAAAAGCGCAAGCGCGGCGCAGGCTGGGAGAAACGCACCAGAGGCAAAGACTACAGAGGCGAAGGCGCAGATATTGTCATTGACGGCAACATGCGCAGCAAGATAATGAAAGGCAAGCCATGGGCGAAAGCTCTTCGGAACGCACAGTATGCCAATGCAGTAGACTTGGTATTCGATTCATCCGTACGTACACCTGCTCTTGCTTTGCAACCATACTAACCCTCTCCAGGACCACAGCAAATACGACCAAGCCCGCACCCTCTTCGCCTCCCTCATCCACCGCTCCGCCCTGCGCACCGCCCTCCAAAACCGCGACGAACTCTCCATCTCGCCCGTCCTCCACTGGTGCATAAAAAGCATATCCGACTACCGCGTCACGCAGCTGACTACAGATGTCGCGCTCCAAGTCCTGGATTTGTACTCGGATCAGCTGGGCAGGAGTGAGGAGGTGGATAAGTTGGTCGAGGCGCTGACGCAGAAGGTTAATGTGCTGGTTGAGGCGAGCGAGAGTGCGTGGAAGGTGTTGGGTATGGTTGAGGGGTTGAGGGGTGGGGCGATGGATGAGTGAGATTAGGGGTGGGGGTTTGTTGCATAGCGATGGCGTTTCTTTTGGGCAAAAGTCGTTCAGTGATTGGTAGGGGAGATAGATACCCGGATGAAGCGTTGTCGCTTTGGATGATGGGGCTGATTTCTCGTGGTATATTTTGTACAATTGTGTGTTCCGAGGGACGCAAAAGACTCTTATATACAACTATAATCGTACACTATCCATCTACCACAAGCAGTACTGCCGCTGCGCCGTGACGGGTCGATCAGGCAGCGCAGTCCACAGCTTCCTGTTCTCGCGCTTCTTCTTGATCTCATCCGATATGCGCATGCGTGTCTTTTCTTCCTTGAGGAGCACCGAGAAGCCTATTACACATTAGCAACTATCCCCACCCAAAGGCCTCAACTCCTTGAAAAAAATGGTGACTTACTCGTCGTCTGATGATTCAACATATTAACCGCGCCCCTCGCCCTAAACTCGGGTGTCTTCCAATGATCCCCCTTCCCCACCCACGCCTGATCGACGTAAATCTCGCTCGGGTCCCGCACCACCTTCTTACTCCCGTCCTTCATCTCGATCTTGACCCATTCCTTCGTGGAATGCCGTTGCATACCTGCGTGGTCGACACTGTGCAGTGTGTCATGCGGCTTCCCTGCGTCCGTGTGATTACGCTGCTTCTCCCAGCGCCGTTGGGCGCTTATGCTTGTGCCCAGCCCCATTCCGCGGCTCGCAATGGCTTCGTTCTGCGCCATTTCGAGGCCCTTGATGACGTCGCGTGCGACTTTCTTCTTGCTGAAGCGCAGCTGTACGAGTGCTTCGGAGACAGTCTTTCCGGCAATTTGGTTGACGACTTTCTGCAGCTTCTTTACGCTCGTAGGCAGGTTTTGCGATTTGAACACGCTCTGGCGTTCTGTGCGCGCAAGGGTTTGCGCTTTGGTGAGACGGCCGTGGCGCTTGACGCTGCGGATTACGAGTTTGCGCTCCAGGCGGAGGCGCGCCTTTTTGTGTGGGTCTATGTTCATTTCGACGAGTTGGCGGTCCTCGGACGCTTTGATGGCGGCTTTGCGGGCTTCGGCGCGGGCGCGCAGGGCGGCGAGTTCGGGTCCAGAGAGGTCGGGCTTGTAGCCGGGGAATTCGCGCTCCGGGAGGAAGAGGGATGAGGGCGAGGTGGACATTGTGCCTTCGCGGAGGGCGGGGCGGGGCGGTTTCTTCTTATCTTTCTCGTCCTTGTCTGCTCCATCCTCGCCCGCTATGCCTTGGTAGAGCTCGCGCTTCTTGAGGTATTTTTCGAGGATGGGGTTGATGAGGTCGTCGTCAGATTTGGATTCGGATGGCGGTGGCTCGTCTTCCTTGTCTTTCTCGTCTTTTATGTCTTTCTTGTCTTTCTTAGGGTTGTGCGGTAGGATGGCGTAGTCCTTGTCTGACGTGTTTTTGGGTTTGTGTGACTTGTATGAGGCGTCTCGGCGGACGGTAGAGGGGAGGTATGCGGCGGGCACCCATTGTGCGGATCGAGGTGTGAAGGCGGCGAAGGCTGGCAGATGTCAGTTTTAGACGTCTCTTGGGAGTGTTGTGGCGATCTATGTCGGATGTGGGAGTAGAAATCGAAGCTCTACTGCAACGTACCGCACTGTCCAAGCCGCCGTGAAGGTATTCGAATGGGCATGGCGATGCTGGACGCCCCAATTGCGCGGCGTTGATGAGCTCACGATCTGGTGAGGTCCCACGATTTCTGAGGTTCGGCAAATATTGCCGCGGCCATCCCTGTCACACGTCACGTGCGTCGTCGATCATCTCATCAATCGATCCAGCCCTTCAGTGCAGCGATCCTCTCCCGGCAGCAGCTGTAGAGCAAAGTCTTCTAAGCCGTCACGTGCAGTCCATCTTCGACTCGTCGAGCTGCTTTCCGCATCTGCATTGTCGTCACTCTTGTGCGCGCTTGTCCTGTCTTCGTCCTGTATGACAGTCCACCAAGACGAACTTGGCCCATTCAATACTTGATTAGCTTCTGGCGCCCGGCCCAAGCTTCCTTCGTACTTGGGAACTTTCTTCTAGACCCAGCCCAGCCCTTCAAGCTCTCCTCCACGATCCGGCGCATTCAACATCCGACCCTCTGCCCTGCCCTCTCCTCTGGCCTGAACCGTCCTGACGCTCCTTTGAAGCGTCCCGCCGCCCGACGTCCCATGCCGCCCGCCACAGGGACCTCGAGACCGTGTAGATCCAGTTTGCGCCTGTCCCAGAAATAGCTTTGCGACTTCGTGAATGCGCGCAAGACTCGACAGTGACAGTAAAAGTGCTTCTTCGCGTGTGTGAACAAGAGCATAATAGGACACGACTATGGACATCAGCTCGTTGCTCTCGCCGAGCGACTCTCCCGCGGGCACCCCTACACCACAGCCGCCACCACAAATCCCAACGCCGTCGATGCTACGATCCCCGGGCAAGAAGCGCGCAGCACGCCAGGCGCCGTCGCGAACACCATCCGGCCTCAGCCAGCAGATTACATCGTCGCCGCAACCGCAAGCCTCCCTTCAGCAGCTCCACTCGCCTGGCTTCGCCCACACCACGGTCAATGGCGCGCGCGCGATGCACAGTGCCATGAGCACACCACAGCCATTGGGGTCGCCGCGTGATGCGCGTATAACACCTCCCCACAACATGTTCCGGCAGGGCTCGACGCCGGGTATGGACACACTCGCAGGTAGGTGCTCACTCTCGTGTATCTGTGAGCTCGGAGCCATGCGTGTTGAATGATGCGTATGCGCTTTCGAGGCGACCGCAGACAAGATAAATTAATTCTGGAGTTAAAGAGCGATCGCTGACTGCTCTCTAGATTTGGCTAGCATGCAGCAATCGCATACCGCTCGGCAAACATCTGCGGCGCATCAACGACCTGTCACGTAAGCTCTATCTTCTCTCTTGTAAATGTCAAGTAGTATGCATGTGTATCATCGCGTATCATCCTACGTTGAGAGTCCCTCAAGTCTGCATGACGAATCACGGTCGCACTTTGTCGTGATCACGGGCGCGCCTGCCTGTTTGCGAGTCTTGGCGTTGTTACACAACAACTTTGCGCATTAATCACTGACCTCCACCCAGTCTACAACACCTCGGACAACACCTCTCCGGAGAATCCATGGCCAGTATCATGTCGGAATCGTCGCCGCGGCCGCGCACTTTCGTGTCACGCTCATTAGACCAGCAACACACCGAATGGTGTGAACAGCTGGACAAGACACTGATCGAAAATCCGTTCGACTACTATAGTCACCTGTCGCTAGTTACAACACTCCACCAGGGCTTGCAGCTTCACCTCGAATCTTTCGACTCGGGACCTCACTCATACGAGCTGGTGCAGACACTGCGAGATGCGTACAAGCAGATGACCGAGAAGTACCCACTGGGCGAAACGCTCTGGCACTATCGCCTCAACGATGAGAAGACACTAGCGCTAAATGTTGAAGACCGCATGGGCGTCCTGGAGCTGTACAAGCAAGCAACCGAAGATGAACCCTACAGCGCGAAGTTGTGGGCTGCTTACGGCGAGTATGCCAGCTACCTTGTGGCCTGCTCATGGGAAGCAGAACCGCCGGAGACTTGGTCGGAGGAAGACCGGATGGTTGGTCGCGAGCTGTTCAAACCACAGCTTGTTCTAGATGCTTTGCAGGAGGGCGCGGAGCGGGTCAAGTACAACCTTCAAGAAAGCAACCTTGTATGGGATCGTTACCTTCAAGTGCTGGAAGAGGATCTCGAACGCGGTGGATTCAGTCAAGAGAAAGCCACAAGGGTCAGCGCGGTCTATACTGAGCGCCTTGGACAACCACATGCGACATGGCAAAACACCTTCTCGCGGTACTCATCCTTCAACACACGGTTCTACAAGGAGCACTACGAGCAGCTCATGGAGCAGGCCTTGCAGAAGAACACTCACATCAAGCAGCAGTACGCAAACCGAGAAGAGTACGAATTCAAGGTACTGCAGGCTATCCAGGCCGGTGACCAGGATGCAGAGTACCATGCCGTCACGCGATACCTCAAGTGGGAGAAGAAGACCATGGGCGTGTACAGTTTCCACCTCGTCAATGCTTTATACGAACGAGCGACGCTTCGATTCCCGGTTGATCCTTCGATATGGGAAGACCATGTCGAATTTCTCATCTGGCAAAAGGATCGCTCCGTGGATCTTCTGAACGTGCTTGAGCGAGCGACACGGCATTGTCCCTGGTCAGGCTCACTCTGGTCGCATCGGATTCTGACTCTTGAAGCGGAGCGCAAGGCTTTCGAAGACCTAGAGCATGTTAAGCACACAGCCACCGGATCTGGACTTCTGGAGCATGCTGACCTGGAGGAACTCATCAAGGTACAGCTTGCCTGGTGCGGTTACTTACGACGAAGAGCCTTCGACCATCCCGCAGCAACAGAAGATGATGTTGACATTGCCGAAGTGGGCATTCGGTCTGCTCTTGAGTTTGTCAGGGAAGTTGGTATCAAGAAGCATGGTAGGGACTGGTCCGATCCCAAGTGGCGACTCGAGCGTATTCACATGAAGTTCTGGCTCCAGAGGGGCAGCGTGGATGAGGCACGCCAGATTTTGGAGACCTTGGTCGCACGCCAAGCAGATTCCTACGACTTTTGGTACCGATGGTACATCTTTGAGATGGTGTTGTGGTCACAACATGCGACACGAACCGACGCGAATGCCGGCAAAGAGCTCCTGCCTCCTTCGCGAGCAACTTCGGTGCTAGAGCGTGGATTGGAACGCCTCACCACCGTCGACTTTCCGGAACCACTGATCGAAATGTACATGAACCACGTTGAGCAGCACGAATCGGTTCTCAAGGTACGCAGTGCAGCCATCGAGCGGAGACGCGCGGAGCGTGTGGTTTCGATACGTCGAGAGAAGGAACGGTCGAGCGCAGCTGCTTTGGCCTCGCAGCAGGAGACGCCACCGAGTGAGATTGCCGATGGTCTCGGGAAAAGGAAGCGGGATGAGGATATGGATGAAGACATCGCTACCAAAAAGAGCAGAGTAGCTCAGGTGCAGGAGGATGGACCTAATGGGGTCGCCAGGGTCGGAAGCGAAGCACCATCCGAGGCGCAGTCTACTGGTCAAAAGCGAGATCGCGAGCATTCGTCCATCATCGTGCGCAAGCTACCCGCCGACACGACACAAACTCGGATACGACAGTTCTTCACCGACGCAGGTACCGTTCGAAACCTTGTGCTCAAGGAGGAGAACGACAGTATCACAGCTATCGTGGAATTCGAGACCCCCGAAGAAGCCGACTACGCTCTGACAAAAGAGGCCAAAGGCTTTGAAGGCCACGAAATCTCGATCGAGCGAGGCAAGAGCACGACGCTGTATGTCGCGAACTACCCGCCGCATGCCGACGAAGCCTGGCTGCGGAAGCGCTTTGCGCCATTTGGAGAGATTGTCAGTGTGAGATTTCCGTCCCTGAAGTTCGACACGCATCGCCGATTCTGCTACATGCAGTTCGACAATGCTGAGAATGCGGTATCGGCCACACAGCTGGATGGTACGGATGTCGAAGGTCTTAAGCTCATCGCAAAGATCTCCGACCCGAATGCAAAGAAGAAGAGAGATAGCGCGACAACTGAGGGCCGCGAGGTGTACGTGTGGAAGCTCAACTTCAGGATCAAGCAGCAAGAGATCCAAGACTCTTTCAAGCAGTTCGGCGACATCGACAGAATCAAGATGCCTATTATCAAGGGCTTAGGCAACAACAGAGGCTACTGCTTCGTCACTTACCAAAACAAAGAGAGCGCCGACGCCGCAGTGGCCGAGATGGACGGTAAGACCCTCTGGGGCTTGGACCTACGCGTCCAAATCGCAAGCGACCGCGCCGAAACGAAGCCCAAGGTCAAATCCAAGCTCGAGAACGACGACGACGCAGAGCCTAGCAAACCATCGTCAAGTCTAGCAGACCACACAACTTCCAAACCGGACGGCACCATTGGATCCCGCTCCGTCGCCATCCTGAATCTTTCTGACACCGTACCCGACGTGCGTATCCGCCCTCTCGTCGAGCCCTTCGGCTTCAAGCGAATCACGCTCGAGCCCCAGCACGGCGGTGCCATCATCGAATTCAACACCGTGGAAGGCGCGGGTAAAGCCGAGATCGCGCTGCAAGGCCGCGACTTTGAGGGTAGGAAACTGCGTATCGGGACGGTCAAGGACTTGAAGGCGCAGAAAGGCGAGTGGAAAGCTGGCAACACGTTCGTCCAACCGAATCGTGTCAATAGACCTGCTGTGAGAGGCCGCTCGGCTGGCGGACGGGGACGTGGGAAGAGCGGGATTAGCGTTGGACGGCCGAGTATACCGAAGGGCGCGACGGTGAATGGCGAGGCGAAGAGTAATGCGGACTTTCGGGCTATGATTATGAAAAAGGGACCGGCTGGGGATGAGGGTGGGGATGGGGATAAGATGGAGGAATAGGGACGGGTATGGGGTGTGGGGTTGCATAGCAGGGTCGGTGGGGATACTCTGCATGGCGTTTTTTTCGATGATGGGAAGAGATATTAGCATTTTAGGGCGTACTGAGGTCTCGTTTGTTTTGATGGCGATGAGGGAATGCTTGACTGACCGAGATTTTAGTATATCGAGGCTTCTTCTACGTACCTAGCTAGCATAATGTAATAGCATGAGATCTACACATATATGCCTGTCTTCGCCAACTGATTGCAACAGTAGGCCATGGCACAACACGCTGTCAACATGAACGGCCTTCCCCCAAATGCGGGTTTATACGTACGTCTGATTATCTCCTTTGGGCGAGAGAAACCATGTTGCGAAGCAGAATGCGAATTCAACGAAGGGTGCCAAGCTGTTCATGTTAGCTTTTCTTGTCCAGTACGCGTGAGAGGCGCATATCTACCCGTTCGCCATGCTGCGCAAGACGCAGGAAGATGTTCAAACGCTTACCTCGTGGTCGCTGAGTCGCGTGAGAAGTGCATATCTAACCCGTTCGCCATGCTAAACAAGACGCAGGAAGATGTTCAAACGTTTGCCTCGTGGTAGCTGAGTCGCGACTCAGCGACCGGACCAGGTGTCAAGGCTGATGCCACGCGCGCGGATCTCGGATGCTTTAGAAGACGCCATGTACAGAACTGAACTTGCCTGTAACTAGGCATGATCAGCAGACCGTGCGCTCCACGGGTGCATCGCTCGAAGGACAGGCATCTGAAAGCGAGAGTCCTTCACACTCACCACCTTCAGCGCGTGCTTCCAATACCAAGCGACAAGTAGTGGACGTCACAATAGGGACATACCTACACCGTTTAATCAGCCCCATATGGCTGACATCGCCTTGCAACAGTGCTTGCTCAGATGAATGCTGTAGAATTTTGAGGTCCTCGCCAGACCTCCAAACTGCTGAGGTCGCAAATCCCGGAGGTGTGGTTCGCTAGGGTGTCGATTGGGGCCTGCAGCATACCCTAACGCCCCACTCTGTAATGCCCTCCGCGGTAGGGATCCAGGGCCTTAGGATCAGGATGTACCCTTTGGCGTCTTCGACCTGACACTGACTACTTCGGCGCTTTGCGCTTCCTCGACTCGTGCTGGCGGGACGCCACATTGATGACCCACAGACCACATCGAGGTAACACAGCTGATCTGATCTCAAGGAGCATCTCTGCTGGGACATCAAGCCGTCGTGTTTAATTCCACGAACGCGCCGCCCCCCTCGCGAGCTGCCCTCGAGCACCAGAGTCATTCAACAACCGGGCGCGTCCGTCGTGCCGGCTAGCAGCCGTTGAAGCCAGCGCCGCCGCTTGGGGCAGTTGCGAAGTCTGCCACTTGCGGCAGCTCTCCCTGCTCTGCTCTGTACATGTGAGTCTGACTCGTAGTCTCTTTCCTCGATTTGAAGCCGGGGTGGAATCAAATCTGTTGTGCATGTGCAGGCAGCGGTGTGATGGGTCCGGGTTCGCACTGGCGCCGTCGTGGCTGCACACGGCTCATGGCCGAGCGGCACACGCACATCACTTTCACGACACGACGTCGCCTCATGGACGGGCAAAGTAAACTACGAAAACCAGCAGATGGCATGTGCTTCTTCCTTGGCCGAAAAGCCTGACCATGAGCCCAGAGTACTATGTCGATGAAATTGAAGCTGGGGGGCATTCCGCCCGAGGACGCAGCTGGTGTTGTGGTATTGGTAAAGAGGTTGCAGTGGCCGCAAAGGCCGTTGCCCTGCATCATGGCGTGGAAGAGACGGTAAACATGGATCATTCTGGCCCTATCCATGCTGACAGTCGACCGCACTAACCGCAAGAAGCATAGACGAGCACTTGTGATGTGCTGGAACCGGCCTCTAGCGCAGATTTCAGCGCCGCAGCATCGTTCCGTTCACGATCCTCGACTAAAACGGGCGACGGGGAGATCGGTTGAAACACCCCCGCAGGACCCGTCAGCTCCCGACACGTCATGTGGTCTGCGCTTTGCTTCCTGAAAAGCACTGTGCGCAGTCTCATTTCATTTCATTTCATGTTGTCTCGCCGGCAGCCAAGCCGTCGTCCGGCAGCTCCTTGTTGCTCCTTGTTGCTAATTCCTATCGAAGGGCGAACGACTTCCCTTCTCGTTGAGCAGGCAGACCATGTCATGTCGCAGTATAAGAGGCTCCGTATGCCCTCGAATGCATACATGAATTCCAAGCACGAGTCTCAATTTCTATCTATCACCAACCCAAAACGCTGCTCACTTGAAATATTATTTAAGTCTGGCTCCTTGATAAGCCACACGCCCCCAGCTACAAGATCATGGATTGGTCACACATGTTGCCCGATTCATACGGCCCCAAGGAAGTAGTACAGAGTCCCCACTCAGATGTCGAGCACGAATTGAGTCCGACTACTAGTCCTGTCGCTCCCCATCCGATCACAATAGCTGGACCTTTTCCTGGACTCGAGCCACAACATTCTGAACATTCCTTCGTTCTCCAGCATGGAGCCTCGACCTCAGTTGGACGCCAAACCGGACCCTTGTTTGACTTTCACCCCAATGTGCCCAGTGGATTGACCTCAAGCCCCGGACTCGTCATCGAGCAGCAAGAGGAGTACTTCACTAGCTTGCATGATAACAGCCGTACGTTGGGAGGTGTCAGTCAAGCCAACGAATGGGAACATGGGTAAGACTTCACTTTCGTGTGGTCTGTGAAGTCCAGCCAATCACTGACTCAAGAAATAAGCTTCGCTACTCCTTTCGAGCACTACTCATCGCACAGCCTAGACGAAAACATGCTTCACCAACCACTTCAGGAGCCACGTGGACCACATAAGCATCCCACTACTCCGCAGCAGGCTACCGACAGCGAAATTTCTCCTGTTTTTACACTGTCACCCCAGCAAAGCCATCCCATGCAGCTCATTGACTACGACATTTGCGCCATCAAGCCTACCGCCAATCCCAAGGTCTTTGTTTTCCGCTGCACTGACCTCTTTTGCTACGATAGGACTTTCACACGTTGGCCCGACTTCCTGCGCCACTACAATGGTGCTCACGCGGCCGAGAAGACTTTGTTCTGGTGCCCTATCAGCTGCTGCGACCGCAGTGAGGGCGAGAACAACCGACCATTTCCTAGGAAAGACAGGATGATGGATCACGCTTTGAAGATTCACGGCATCGAGGGAAAGTTGAGGCCTAGCATGTGAGGTGCGATGGAATAATGTATGACGCGGCACGAAGTGAAAAGGCATGGACGGCGCTCACGATGGTTTCCTATGTTCCGGTCAATTTCTTTTGTATGTTTTCCTTAGTGACAGGTCAATTCCGGGCTTGAACTCGAATGAAGCCACCTTGCGATTTGCGCATTCTCTTTTTTAATGTGGGATAGCGATAGCGAGTCCAAACTTATGCTTTCGATCCTCAAGTCTCACTTTCAATGTTTTTTCCATCGACCTTCCACTCATGCTTCTACCTAGCTCTACACCCTGGGAATCTGCAATCATACATGTGTATGATTGGCGCGAAGTGAGAAACGGATGGAAATACACGTGGATCTTCGAGGTCGCTGAGTAAGAGCGACATCGATATCGCGGGCGCCATCTGAACGTGATTGAGGAAAGGTGGGGACGCGGAAAAGATTGAAGAAGTGGTGGAAAAGTTCTAGCGATACGGCCTATCAAGCGTCATGTCCACGTCAGCAGATATTCGGAAGACGACGGGGATGAGGGAGCGGCGGTTCATTCTGCTGTCCTAGCGTCGCAGGAAGTCATCAACATGATCAATAATGCAAGAAGTGAATATGAAACGAAATCATGCGGTGCACATGTCTTATTTTGTTCTTCTACGGGACCTAAAGAAAGCTCAAATTGGCAACTCGAATGATCTCGTCTTGCAATCGTCCAAAGCTGTGCCATCATCTCAATCATAAAACACGTGTATCGTACATCTCGGAATACCTGCAGGCACGCTATCTTTATGATCTGCTCTTACCCAACTCGCTCTGTGCCGTCGCCGTCGGTCCACCCTTGACTCTCTCACCACCAGTAACCTTCTTCTCTCCCTGAGTAATATCACTCAAAGCTTCACTCGTGATCGGCTCGCCAGCATGCTGCTGTGCCTTTGCTGTCGGACCACCCTTCGCAGGTCCCGCCTCGCCAGTGATTTCCTTCTCCGCCTCAGTAATCTTGTGCATGGTTGCAGAGTCCAGACGGCCGGAATGGTCCTGGCTCCCTGGTGCCGAAGCATTTCCTGATGCTGATGTGGTCGATCCGCCGGAGAGAATAGACTGCGCAACACTGGTAGGTCCGCCCTGTACGGGGTCATCTTTGCCGGTGATTTTGCGCTCGCCCATGGTGATGTCGTGGATGACGTCGGAAGTGAGTTGCTGGCCCGTGTGCTTTTGAGCGGCAGCGGTGGGGCCACCCTTGGTTGGCTCGTCTGTACCTGTGATGGTTTTCTCGGCGGCTGTGATTTGAGACACGAAGTTTGAGTCTACGATCGCAGATAGGGTCGGCGATGTTGTGAAAGCGCGGAGAGCATGGTTATTGCGAACTGTAAAATTTGCCCGAGGAGCTGCGGTTGCTATCAGGCGAGAAGTTCGAAATAGAAAAGACATCTTGTATTTGAGATGTTGGCTAAAGGAGGAAGACGAGTGTGTGTTCTTGAAGTGTTGGAGCTTAGTGTGGGATGCAATTCTTGCGGAAGCTGATTATTAAAAGATGTCGACTATTTGTGCACTGCTCATGATGTGTTTCCCATGACCCTGACAGACGCAGGTACGGTCGATGCATGCGCGAACTTTCGATGATGGTCGTATCGTGACGTAACGAAGTATTCAAAGACCCACCGCTAAATGTGGTTAGCGCGTGAATGATGCTTGTGGTGAGATCGTCGTCGAAACTTCAACAACACTTTCAGTCTCGGAGTACTTCATCAGATTGGACTCTGTTACTTCGTCGATTGTGATAAGTGGGCTGTACGACGCAGGCTGTCACTACTGGTGTGACAATGAAACCCGCTCATTCGACCTCGGCTTATTTTTTGGCTTTTTTCTAAGATCTTACCTGCGCGACACCGTCACGTCTCGAGCTACCGTCACGAAAACAATACCCATGATTGTCGGCTTTAAGCAAAGAACTTCTCAATGCCCGTGAGCGTGATGTAGGCGACTATGCCGCTCTCACCGGCGTTTACGGACCTAATCACACGTTGCGCGACATGTTGTCGCAACCGTTGAAGCATGTCGTACACGCGAATGTCAGCAGCACTGGAGCTAGGTGCTAGTTCGATCAGCTTCCCAGCATGCTGTGTGCCTTGTGGTCTGGCGCCAGGCAGCTGTGCCACCGGCATCCTCGCTTATCTCCTTCGAGGCTGAGAGAGAAAAATTGCTGGTGTATAAAGGCAGCCTGAATCTCGTTCCATGTGGACACAACATCCTCTACTTTTCAAGCACACTTACAAGTCTCTACAGTCTCATGTCATTCATCGCGCCAATCAAGCCTGTGTCTCTGCTTGGCAGACATAGGCTGCTCAGTCCTTCAGCTGCAGTCCGCGTCTCACCTCTTGCATTGGGCGGTATGAATTTTGGTAATGCCTGGACGGACTCACTAGGCGAGTGCTCCAAAGAAACAGCGTTCGAAATCCTCGACTACTTCTACAAGCAAGGCGGCAACTTCATCGACACCGCCATCAACTATCAAGCTGGCGAAAGCGAGCAATGGATTGGCGAGTGGATGGAAAAGCATGACATCAGAGATGAGATGGTAATCGCGACGAAGTTTACTGGCATGCAGATCACGGTGAGTAGCTGACTATACGAGCGGCGTATGAGACATGCACTGAATACGTGTACACATCTCTTAGGACCGGGAGAAAGAAGGCGGAATCAGAATCAAGTCGAACTATTCTGGCAATAGTGCGAAGAACATACACATATCACTGGAGCGCTCTCTCAAGCAACTCCGAACGACCTATATCGATATTGTCAGTAGTGTCCTGCTTCACTCTTTAGCCTTGTTGACCAAAATAACAGTACTACATCCACATTTGGGATTCATCTGTATCGATTCCAGAGTTGATGCATGCCCTCAACGACCTCTGCACGTCCAGAAAGGTGATCTACCTTGGTGTCAGCGACACTCCGGCATGGATCGTCGTCAAGGCAAATTGCTATGCGCGCCAGCACGGCCTCCGACCGTTTGTGGTATACCAAGGACGTTGGTCAGCGGCCGACCGTTCCTTTGAGCGCGAGATCATACCTATGGCGCTCGACGAGGGAATGGCACTGGCGCCTTGGGGATCAATTGGAGGTGGGGCGTTCAAGACGAAGGCCCAACGCGAGGCCAATGAAGGTGGACGGAACATGAAAGTTTCCGTGCTAGGCAACGAAGAGAAGGTCTGTGAAGTGCTCGAAAAGGTCGCGAGCTCCAAGTCGCCCGAAGCGCCGATTACCTCCGTCGCGCTGGCGTATGTGATGCACAAATCGCCCTACGTCTTTCCCATTGTCGGTGGAAGGAAAATCCCGCATCTACAGTCCAATATTGAGGCTTTGGGGCTTCGTCTTACCCCGGATGAGATCAGAGATATTGACAGCGCATATGGTTTTGACATGGGCTTTCCACATTCGTTCCTGAGTCCAGTCAATGCGGCAATCATGGGCCCGGAGGACAATCGTTTCTTGAACAACATGGGCTACTACGATTTTGTGGAGGGGCTGAAGCCGATCCCACCACACCGAGGCGCGTTAGACAAGAAGTTCAAGGATCTGTGGGCTTCGAAGCCAGATGCTAAGTGAAGGCATATCACCGTTGGTACGTGCCTTACATCTCTGATCATGGCAGAGGCATGAATACAGCGCAACAATAACCTGAGTGTTGGGCTTGCCTTATTTCATTATGTGACTCGGGATAATACTGGTTGCTGAATTTGTGCTTGTCCCGCTACATCCTATATATCTAGTCTATCTCTGGCTTTGGTAGTCCGTTGTTGCACTCCGAGACGTAATTGACCGTGAGCATACACCCATCTTCACGGTGAAAGGTTCCGCATTTCGAGCATCCGCCAAGCTTGCGCAGGTTCTGGTAGGTGTTCCACATGTCGTTGCCGCTCATCGCACAGTTGGTCCCCTGAACGAACACACCGCAACCACGAGTACCATCGCCACGGCAGTTTCCAGTCTGGGTGCCACCACTTTATGAGACAATCTGTTAGCATTTGATTCATGCGCGTTGGAAGAGTGATCAAAAGTTGGAAGAGTGATCAAAAGTTGAAAGAAGATAGGAAACTCCGAGTACAACGCTTGGATAGATTCGATTCAGGAGATTACACTTACATGGTTCCATAGGTCAGGCTGTCGGTTCGAGTCAAGTTATTGACGGCGATGTCACACCATTTCAGAAGATCCGGGGTTGAACACAGTACAGAGCCTTTGCAATCGTAATCGGGATCGTCGTCGCACGGCTCGCCCGCACATTTGTAGCTTCGCAAAGATCCGCCGAAGACATTCTGAATCGGAGCATAGCCTTGACCTTGGACGACGTAGTCTTCCGGCAGCGCATCGGTACTGCCTAGCGGAACATTCCAGGTGTAGGTGTATCCAGATTGTGACTGCGGGGCTTGCTTCAGCTCTTTCCAGCTCCAGTCCGCATTTGCCGACTGGCCCTCGACGTATGAGCCGGTGTACTGGAGTAAGGGAGAGTAGAAGTCATTGCCCTCAACAAGATAATTCATCAGCTTGTACTGTTGAATAGGATCAGCACCGCCAGTGTCATTATTGATACTTGCGTTGATGGGCCACCCTTTGGAAACCCCAACTGCTTTATGTGGTCCTCCAATGAATAGGCGAACGAATGCGTACGGGACCAGGATGTCGGCGGTGTAGACGACGGTGCCACCGTTGGTTTTGTAGTTGACGTTCGAGATTGAACCTCCAGATGGCAGGTTCTTAGTGCTTGCTGAGATCGACCTCGATCCGCCCCCACCGCCGGAGGACAAGACGGTCCTAACCTCAAAAGAAATTCCAGATGTGCCAGGGTTCAGCATGCCTACTGTCGCTCGCGTCAAAGAAGGGGGCAGTTCCAGGACCAATGCACCGCTCTGATACACCGCGTAACCAAGAGCATTGGCCACAGGTGACCAGGTCATGGTGACCGAGGTATAGTCAGAAGCAATGACTTGCGCGTCACCCGGAACGCCAGCGACATAGGAACCTCCGAGTTTGGTCGCAGCACTCACTAGCACTTTACCACCCGATACGGCTGTCATCGCTGCTGCTATGTATTGCGAGTCCGGTACTTCATCTACGGAGGTGTAAATATGATGTCAGTATGTGTCTCACAAGGACGCAAGAGGGAAACATCATACCATAAGGATTAGCACCTTTATCAGGAGTTACTTCTAAGTATCCAACGTGGCGTGAGCGAGAAAGCGCAGCAACCTCTGCAATCTTGTCTTGCGGTACGTCGTATATGATGTGCCATATCTTTCGGTCGTCCTTCGGCGTCCAGGCATTTGGTGTGTACGAGTTCGTATAGCTGGCGTAACTGCTTTCGAACGTCAACAACGTGTCCATCGTATCTTCGTAGCATTGCGCTATGGTGGAGCCCGGGTTGAGAACTGTGAAAGCGCCTGGATGTTTGCGCTTGGTGTAAGCGTTGATGTGAGCGTAAAGATTCGAATAGATGTTGTTGGGGCCACATTCTGGCCAGCCCTCGTCAAAGAATATGCCACCAACGGCACCAGGATATAGCTCAAACCATTTATCGACATCCCCCATGATTTGGCTGGCCCAGTCGGCGAGGTCGCCTGAGCCAAGTCGGGTTTTGAACTTTTGCTGGCTAACTCCGAGGTACCCAGTACGAACATAACCGATTACCGTCTTGCCTGAATCAGCAGCCTGTCGGATCACTGTGTTCCATGACGTATCCATCACGTAGTCCGGACCATTGAGAACATTTGCGACAAGCACACTAAGTTTACTCGAGTCGGGCGATATCAGACGTTGCCAAGCAGCTGATTCCCCAGGATGAGTATATGATGCGATGGCAAGTTGCTGACTTCCAACGCCGCCTCCGTTGTCGTCAGACTGTCCGCCTGCCTCATCCTTAAGGTACTGCTGCACAATCTTCTCGTAGATAAGTTCAGCGAATAGCGGTGTAGGGTGGAAGAGTTTGGCGTATTGCGCGATTTTTGGAAAGATAATGGCCGAGGCGTTGGCGTCAACACTTCCGGGATCGTTATTCAGTCCTTGGGCAATCTTTGACCAGAAGTCATTCATGTAATCCACCCACATGGTTTGCTCAGGATTCCAAGTTAGTGAATCCACAGTACGATCAGCAAGCTGGTCGAGATAGTCGATCCCGGGTCCTGGCTCTTTGATGTCGTAGGGATAGTGGAAGAAAGCGGCCTTTGGGTTGTTTTGGTCCGGCTCTTTGACACCCGGTTCGCAAAAGCGTCTACCCTCCAGGAGTGTATCGATGTCAATGTACCTCACTGTACTCGATCCGGCGTTCTGTGGCGATGCAAGTTCAAAGTCAGCGTTTGTCTCACATGCAGGCCGGGATATAGCACTTACTAAATCAACAGCTTGCTTAATGGCAGCATTCAGCATTTTCGACATGGCATTGAATTCTCTGCGAAGCTCCGTCGTCATCATGATGTGTGAATTACCGTCGCCCGCAGTTCTAGCAAACGTTACTCCGTTGCAATAAGGATCCTCCTCGTTGAAGAACTGTCCGTAGCCTGTCACGTAGAGTTTGAATAGCTTCGTGTTCTTCTGGCCGAGTGTAACAATCTTCTTGATCAAAGTGAAGATCTTGGCGACCAGAGCAGAATTTGGCTCGGTACGAGTCGCGTCTGCGATCAGATCCCAACTCAATTTTCTCTGAGCAGCACAGGGTCGCTTATCAAAAACTTTGCGCAGCGGATAACTGCCCGAAATCATTTTAGCAACGAGTATGTACCTTGCATGATAGACTTACGGGAATCCCTCAATAATACAATTACTCAAAATTCCGGGGAAATCAATGTCGTCCTGAAGGCGAGTATGCGAAGTCAGTCACTGCCTTAGATGAACATCGTAGTTCTAGATGTGCTTACTCCCCCAACCGTCAGAGTGCCCATGGTAGGATTACCAACAGCAGGCCGAGGGTAGAACTCCATACTGGGTTTACCAATAAGCGGCTTAACCTCGAAGAACTGGTACTCTTCCACTTCATGGACCTTCGCTCCAGAGCAGGCGACATTGTTGAACTTGCCACCCGGACCTGGGAGATATTTGTCCGGATCCGCATCAATGAAGCGGGGATAGGCTTTGCTATAACGGAGACAGCGAAAACCATCAACGTAATCTCCTGCTCCGACACCAGAAGCGTATGAATCACCCCAAGCTGTCCATTCGAATGAAGGCGATCTTGTCTGGAGGAAATTGTCAATTGGGTGGAGAGTTTCGGCTGGAAGGGCGTATAGAGGTATCGCGAGAACGGAGATGAGAAGTATTGTGTCGATCATGGTGCTGGATTTGAACAGGAGTGTAGTGAAGACCGAGCTGATGTGGTATCGTGAGTGCTCGCTCTCTAAGAAAGACAGGAGTCACTCGTCAGCTTTATGCTCTTCTTCAGTCCCCACCAGAGCCATCTTTCGAGCATGCTTCTTGAGCTATGGTGTAAGCAGAGGGACCTCAGTATTGACACGGCCGGTGCACACTGCTTAAGCGACATCATCTAGACCTCTGATTGTTGCCACATGATGGTCCTGCGGCATGTCGTACTCAAAGACAAAATACACGTCCGAGCATCGCGCTATGGCTCTGGAGGCCTTATGTCCCGTTGTTTCCACCGAACCGTGTCCGAGCGGTATCCGTTACACATGTGCTTCACAGGATGCGGCTGCGATGCATGATTCTATGTCGCTAAGCTCACGACCAGGGGTCTTCAAAGTCTCGCTAGTCGCAGAGCATGGTTCGGTCAAAAGGTTCTGATGGACACCAAACCCAGTACTCCCCATCGGTGGGTCACATGCCTTCCATTCCGGACGTTCTTGCGACGGCCACTTTGGTCAGTCAGGCGAAGGACATCAGTTGAAGTGCTGTGACTCGAAATCGACTTTACTGTCCTGTCCGCTAGGAAGGGTATGTGATCCGAATGGAATACTGAACAGGTGTGGCGCTATGTTTAGTGCTTAGTCGGCCTCACTCTGGATCTGTGTAGGGTTAGTCCTTCGGATCATCAGGATCTAACACGGCCGTGATGAACCTGGTGTGGACGGTGGGGTCGAGGATTCACATTGAATTGTTCGAGACGTTCCGCCATAAGCAGTATGAGACGGGCGGCGCATGGCCCGTGGAAATGCACATACGCTGACTTCACCACAGACAAATGTAGTAGAGCCTCATATTTTGATGGTGGTGGTTGTCGCGACAGTGATGTACATGAGACAGCGACGACGGATGGGAGCGCAAGGCAAATGCTCGCCCGACGTCGTGGTCGGCGGGTCGGAACTTTTGATCCTTACCCAAACGCTCGCTCCTCAAGGAGCGAGCGTCGTCCCGCCTCCGATAAAAGTTTTGCGGTAGACTAGGAATAATGGGCTGAAACGCCCACTTACAAAGACCAATCACTGGGCGACATTAACGAGCGTTTCGAGACTTTCCTTCTTTTCTCGTAGACTTCACAACAAGATAACAAGGTACGTAAATAGCGTTTTTCTAGTAAGCAGTCTATAAAGAATCTCCTGCCCTTCTTTCCCATTCATTCTGATCTGAGTATTAGTGCCTTCTATGCAGAAGTAGCACATGTACGTATACGTGGCTTGCCTCCATCAACGAACCACGCCCACTACAAATATGCATCCGCTGTCACGTCATTAGCGCTCAAAAACATGCCTCGCGAGAGCTTACTGCGCACCGCAAATGACTACAGTTCATCTCATCGCATGCTTGTCCGATTACGGCGTCCTCGCACATGATCAAGCCACGAACTCTGATTGTTCAGCGAGAAGATCAAATTAGGCTTCGATATTGTTATCTCATTCCATTGTGGAGCACGCCCCGAGTTCATCAGAGCGGGTCGTGTACGGAGTAATGGACATGATGTTGGATAGAGGTGTCGCTGTCAGATGTAACACAGTATTCTCATGGGTACTAGCGATGGCGCGGGCAGAGCTTACGTAGCTGTATGCCTGCTCAACAAGATTAGGCACTTCTAGAACGGCTAAAAAGTATCTAGAAGTACTTTGAGTGCTGACAGCCGAGCATATTTTTGCAATCTCAATCCCTGCCGCTGTTTCGCTCATGTGACTATGGAGTTCTGATTTCTAGGCAACTACACATGGCTCCGCTCAAACATCATTCTACAGCTTCCCTCTTCCGCGTCCTGAAATGTTTGGAATTACCAAGATCAGAACGCATAGTCGGTTCCAATCCATTAGCTTCTGTAGAATGGCGATATCCCTGGATGTCGTAAGCGTGTGAGTGCATCCTTGAAAACGTATCATACAGCTACCGAGTGTTGTTCTGACAAGAACACAGTCTTCTCGTCATATTCACGCCATTGTCATTCCTACCACTTTGGAACGGGTTGAACCGGCTTCGCTCGGCAGATGGCATCTCCATTACTGCCGTATTGCTACTGGCTCTTTGCGCCCAGTCACAAATCGCAACGATGTATTACCTCTGGGCATGCCCTGTCTCCAAAAGATACGGACGCGTGGTACCCAAGCCACCAATTTTCATAGACTATGTCAATCTGGTCCAACTCATAACGCAGTGGATATGCTCGTTGTTTTTGTACGTCCTCCTCCCATCCTTTGAAGAACCAAGTCATCTCTAATTGATCCTTCGTTTGCACAGCTTGACTTTCCTTCTCATGTTGCGCACTCGCGCAAACGATGATTTTCACGGTGCAAAAACGCTGACGGACCACACATTCCCCATTACGACGACAACAACAACAACGACTAGTCCATCAATCAGAACGACGGTAATACTCACAACCACTCACGCGAGTCTCTGTATCTTCTGGATCTTCATGGCCGGTTCCCCGACCGACGACTGGTTAGATCTGCCTTTCGTCATGATCATGACCGTACAGCAAATAATCTTCAATCCAATTATCACCATCGCTACTAGCATCGCTTTCGCACTTCAAATACGCATGATGAGAACAAGTCAAGATCCGTCGGCGTTGTCTTGCGCAGCCCTCCTGCTTCCATGCGGCCTCTTCCTGGCTCTTGCAGTGTCGTGGCCCTTCAGGTTTCGAGTGCCACGGAATCTGAGGAGGGAGCGGGGTGACTTCTGGTGGCCGTTGACAGAGTGGTATCCCCAAGTAGGCTGGACGTGTATCAATAGCGGTGTAGTAGCGATTGGTTATGCCATCTTACTATGTGTTTTCACCAGCACGACTGGCAGCGGAGCAGAGTTGGGGACGGAAGGAGAGGCTTTATTGGGTAATTAATGGGCATGAGCGTGGGTTTGGAAGACCTCCCTTCGGTAACAAAGGAGCCCCAACTGCTTTACTTGCTTATTCTTCTGCCGTCTAAAGAAAAACGAACAAGTTCGCGGTAGCCTACCAAATCTCCAAAGTGTCACTTTTGACATCTGCCTCAGCTCGAAAGCAAGTATCAAATCCCATGGCACACACACGTTCGGTCGCTAAGTCGATCCGATCCGGACCCGGAATCGTAACCCTCTGTTCTCAAACCGCAGGCTCCCTCAATTTGGCGTCCCCCATCTGCGCCGGCGGAAAGTAGATCTGGTACATGCGCGCCACAAAGTCTCGCAACGCCTCGTAATCCTGCGGCTTACCATCGATGCAGATGCTCATGCGATTTGTGATCTTCAGCCCAAGGGAATCGTTTACTTGGCGCTTCAGGAACAGGATCGCCCTTGTGCCGAAGCAGCGTATATCGATGATGATCCGGTGGATGTAGGTGTAATGAGTCCTTGGTGGTACCAAGGTCGCAGACATATTGTAGTGGGTGATGTACACGGTGTTAAGGAATAATAGAGCGCCGTGGTGCGAGACCGACTGATTTCGCGAGAACAACTTCACTGCGTGGAAGGTCTGCAAACGCGCATGCGACGCACTTCTGAAGCGCGTGCGATAGTTGAAGCACATCCTTTTCCTTCACTCCTACAGCCGTAAATACAGTATGCTAGTCAATACTTTACCCGACCCACTCATCTGTACGTAAAGTACTACTACATATTTCGACAAATTTGCAACTCTCTCACCAATTAAGCACGCCTCAGCTTGGTGCTGTCGGCACTGCACAATAGCAGGACCGCGAGAACTCCAGATTCATCTAAGATTTTCAGCTAGGGAGGAATGAGCGTATGAGGTTCTCTAGTTCTTTTTGCTTCTTTATGCTACTGGCGATGGTTTTGTGTGGGAGCGTGGGTTCGAGTTGCGGGTGTGTCGGAATTTGGAGCGGTGTTGTTGAACATTTTTTTGCTGGTAGTGCAAACTGTTCCCGGGCGTATGTAATGATGCGGCGTACATGATAGCCTGTGCATAGAGAAATGAGAGTAACTGATACTGTGCTTACTGCTTCCAAGTTGAAGATGTGAGAACAATGAAATTACGGGAGACGTGTGTTCGATATCGAGACACAAAGATCAGGTCCGCGGTCTGGGGATACCATAGCCCAGGCTTTCTTTCAACAAAACATGGACGGAGAGCAATGAATTGGCAATGGCAGCCATCGCCGGCTCGCCTGAGATTCTTCTTTGCAGACTGGGCACAAAAGAAGATGATGCGGCAAAGAAGGGCTAATTGCAGACCGTCGAGGAAAGAAAGGACAGGCTGGAGAGATATATGACCGTGTACCGCTCGTGACAATGTTGAAAAAGAATTTTGGCTGGTAGCCCGAGAGCGTCAATTGCAGGAGTTGACCGTATCGAATATGATCCACTTCAGCGCATGGTCAATATTGTGCCACGCAACAGTCGTTACCCCGCCAAAAGTTCGTGAAGGTTTAGATGCTTGGGAAGTTGATGTCACACGAGAACTGAGTATTGAGATCTCTTCGGGGCCGACTAAAGTACAGTGCTTCCACCAGGGTTTAGAAACGAGGAGTGGACAAGTGATGCTCTGCTCGTGAAAGCAAGATAATCAGGCATGCTCGCAACGGTCTGTTTGCCCAAAGATGACGCGCATCAGGAAGGCTGTGTGGCAACGGTCGCGAATCAGGCAGGGCGGTGACTGAGCAGACGAATCACAGCAGGTGATATTGCCCGGGAGCGCACTCAAAAATTTGCATCCCGCTGTTTCCTTGGCAGCCTAGCCTTAGCGCTTGCCCCTCCATGCGCCCACATCATAAATAGTCCCGCCGCTCAAACTCTTACTGCTCTTTGTCCCTCACACCATACGCAAGCCGTATACCTGGTCAGTCAACTCAATACGCCCGCCGCTTGACGCTCTGCTAACACACGGCGTAGAGAACTTACACACTTCACCTCACCTTCCAAAAAAACACACACACAACCGCCATCATGGGGTAAGTCATCGCCAGCCTCGCCTCGCCCGCTACCACGAGGACATCACTGACTATGGGCACAGTAAAGAAAAGATGCACATCAACGTGGTCGTTATCGGCCACGTCGATTCCGGCAAGTCCACTACCACCGGCCGTAAGCACCCTCACTCGCGCGATAGCGGGGTCACGATAGCTCACAATTGCAACAGACTTGATCTACAAGTGCGGAGGTATCGACAAGCGTACCATCGAGAAGTTCGAGAAGGTATGTACACACTCTTCTCTGAGTCGGAGCGCCGCTGGCATCCGGTGCCGCCTTCGAGTGTCGAGTTCAGTCATCGCTTTGGTGGGGCAACATTTTGTTGTGCGCACGCTAGCGAGGACTCGGCTCTCGCCCACCATGACGCACATTCACAACACCGCACTGCGCATTGCGACGCGGCCTCCAACTCATATTCGCGGCTCCTCGCTGCTTTTCATCGTCTTCATCATGCTAACATCCCTCCCAGGAAGCCGCCGAACTCGGCAAGGGTTCCTTCAAGTACGCATGGGTGTTGGACAAGCTGAAGGCCGAGCGTGAGCGTGGTATCACCATCGATATCGCTCTCTGGAAGTTCGAAACACCCAAGTACTACGGTCAGAATCACTCCTGGATGCCTTCAATACTACTCGCTAACTTTTTGCAGTCACCGTTATCGACGCTCCCGGTCACCGTGATTTCATCAAGAACATGATCACTGGTACTTCCCAGGCTGACTGCGCCATTCTCATCATCGCCGCCGGTGTTGGTGAGTTCGAGGCCGGTATCTCCAAGGACGGTCAGACCCGTGAGCACGCTCTGCTTGCCTACACCCTCGGTGTCAAGCAGCTCATCGTCGCCATCAACAAGATGGACACCACGAAGTGGTCCGAGGACCGCTTCCAGGAGATCATCAAGGAGACCTCCGGCTTCATCAAGAAGGTCGGCTACAACCCCAAGCACGTCCCCTTCGTCCCCATCTCCGGTTTCAACGGTGACAACATGATCGACAACTCCACCAACTGCCCCTGGTACAAGGGCTGGGAGAAGGAGACCAAGACCAAGGCCACCGGCAAGACCCTCCTCGAGGCCATCGATGCCATCGACCCCCCGTCCCGCCCCACCGACAAGCCCCTCCGCCTGCCCCTCCAGGATGTGTACAAGATCGGCGGTATTGGCACGGTGCCAGTCGGCCGTGTCGAGACTGGTATCATCAAGTCCGGCATGGTCGTCACCTTCGCCCCCGCTGGTGTCACCACTGAGGTCAAGTCCGTCGAGATGCACCACGAGCAACTCGTTGAGGGTGTGCCCGGTGACAACGTCGGCTTCAACGTCAAGAACGTCTCTGTCAAGGAGATCCGTCGTGGCAACGTCGCCGGTGACTCCAAGAACGACCCCCCCAAGGGTGCTGAGTCCTTCAACGCCCAGGTCATCGTCCTGAACCACCCTGGTCAGATCGGTGCCGGCTACGCACCAGTCCTCGACTGCCACACCGCCCACATTGCTTGCAAGTTCTCCGAGCTCCTCGAGAAGATTGACCGCCGTACCGGCAAGTCGGTTGAGAACAGCCCCAAGTTCGTCAAGTCCGGTGACGCTGCCATCGTCAAGATGGTTCCCTCCAAGCCCATGTGCGTTGAGGCCTTCACTGACTACCCTCCTCTCGGCCGTTTCGCTGTCCGTGACATGCGTCAAACCGTTGCTGTCGGTGTCATCAAGTCGGTCGTCAAGGCCGACAAGGCTGGCAAGGTCACCAAGGCTGCCCAGAAGGCTTCCAAGAAATAAGCGTGCTCTCTTCGGGCTGCTCGTTTCTTTCGTTTCTCTAGATACCTGGTTCTGGGGATGTGGTCGCTTGGGAAAAGCTGTGATGACTTTTGATGCATAACGATCTCGGGTGCCTGGCGTAGTCCCTCCATAGACTTCACAATGATCTGAATGAAAGTTATGGCTGGATAACTTTGCGTCTTTTGTCTGCTTCGTGATGTTCGTATTGTGTCTGCTTGGTGTTGCATGCTGATGATGTTGTGGTGTTGCGTTCTGTCTCTCCCACCTTGCCTTCTCCGTTCATCGCCACACTACCTATGCTGCGCATACTGGGCTACTTCGCCCTCATACCACTCAAGCACCCTCGCGCTGACACTCTGATCACCCTCTTCTGCTGTAGTACCCTCTCTAACATCCCCAGCCACCTCACCTCTCCTCCCCCACGGCACCACCCAATCCCCGCTCCTCACCTCCGGCGCCAGCCCAGCGTACAACAGCGTACACGCCGCATATTCCTCCTCCTTCGCGCTCGACACGAGCCGACGCATCGAGCGCAACACACTCGAGCCCGGCAGCGTCACATCAACAAGCACATGCTGCACACCCGACGGATTACTACCCGGCAGCGTATGCGCATGCTCATCAGCACCAGGCTCTTCTGCGTGCTTGCGATTCGCAAATTCGTGCGCGAGGAAGTATCTGATCTCCGCACTGCTGAAGCACTTGACCATTGGTGGTACAATGCTTATGCTTGCTGAAGTTGGCGAGGATATCCAGAGTACGCGAATCGAGGGATTCGGATGGCAGAAATGACTTGCTGTTGTGGTCATTCGCGGGATGAGTAATTTTGCAATTAAGAAGTCGGTGTTTGTGTCGGGGTGAGATAGGAAGAGGATATCAAGACGCCATTCATCTCTTAGCAAGTTTTCGACGGCTGGTTTGATGCTGGATGGATGGGTGGGGTTGAGTATGAGGGATTTGAGCGTGCCTTTTGAGGTGGGGCATTGTGTTGTGATGCTGGCGATTGGATTGGGAACTTGATTTTCGGACGTGAAAGCGAGATAGACTGTTGCGTGGAGGGTGTAAAGGATACGCGCAAGATGGAGTGTGGTTGGTGTGATGGCGGTTATAAGGTAGACTTTTGAGGAGAGGTCGAGGAGGGAGGAGGGGGTGAAGCTTGGGGGAGGTGGGTTAGACAAGAAAGAGGTGAGGAGAGGCATGATTGAAGCTGCGAAACGGAAGCCGAGAGAATGGTGCTGCTATGAGGAAAAGAAAGCTCTGTCTAATAAGCATGAAGGTTGAGGCCAATACCTAGGTACCAGGACTCTATAGCGGGATCGTCAGGTTTGTCGGCAGATATTATCTCCTGTCTACCCTCAGGGTCAAGATATGATCTCACTATCGCTTCGACTTGATAACTTGCCATTCGACTTTGATAGTACAGATGTCACGTTCGCGCAAGCCTGCCATCGAGGAGGCCAGGCTAGCCTGGGCCCTAGCGCGGCCGCTACTTCTATTCCCTGACCAAACAGCAGCATCTCTTCTCAGCCTCAACTCATCTCGTCCACTAAACTATGTCCGCAGACCTCTTCGCTGAATTCGCAGATCCAAAGCCTGCACAACAGCAATCATCGGCTCCAGCGAAGCCGGCAGCACAACCGGCACAGAATTTCAGCTTCTTCGACGATTTCAACAGAGCGCCTACACCGGCTGCCCAACCTCGAGCTCCACAGCAAGATCAGTTCCAAAGCTTCAACAATCCGACGATTCCAAATTCAGCGAACGATGAGAAAGATGATTGGGGTGACTTTGAGAGTGGGCCTTCAGCGGTCCAGCCGACTCAACAACACATCCAAGATCCCTTTGCATTTACATCGACTACATCAACCCAGCCCGTGAAGAGCTCGCATGACTTCACACAGACCACCCAGGATCCTTTTGCGTTCCACTTGAATTGGTCAGAGCAGCAAGATCAGAGCTCATGGCAGAGGGCGCCCATCGTCAAAGCCAAGAAGCCGGCAGACTCAAGCGTCATGTTCGACGCTGAGGAAGAGTTGGATGACGATGATGACTTTGGTGACTTCGAGGGTACAGAGACGAAGATCGTTGCTTCAGCACCTGCACCGCCTCAGAATTCTTCCGCACTTGTAGATCTGCTTGGAGACATGAGTGTGTCAGAACCTGAGCCTCCAGCTACCAAGCAAAGCTGGGATGAGGTGCCGACACGTGACGCAAGGACGATGCCCAGAAAGAAGAGTCCCGTGGGTGGCTTTGGCACGATGGCCAAGCCGAAGCAGCCTGTACCTACGCTGGAGCCAGCAGCGGGTACGGATGATGATAGCTGGGATACATTCGACGACTGGGAAGCTTCAATTCCCACGAAAGCTCCACCAAAGGCTACGAGTCAAAACCAAGCCACAAGATCTACAGCAAGTATAACAGGCTCCGCAAGCCCAGCACCAATATTGTCCCCAACGACAGATGAAGCACAGCCCGGAGAATTGCCTCCAACGAATGTACCGCCACCCGGCGTGCTCTTGTCTCTCTTCCCGACTCTCTTCGTGGACGCACAAGACAAGCTCTTCAAGCCCATGGCCGCCCAAACCCTGCCCATGAGGAACAAGCTCATGGCCGAGCCAGCCACAATCGCTTACTTGCAAGGCTACCTACTGCTTGGAAACGTAGCAGCACACATCATCGCCGGCCGCAAGCTGCGCTGGAAACGAGACCAACATCTCTCACAAGGTATGCGTATCGGTCCCGCATCATCACGCGCAACATCCGGCATGAAGCTCACGGGCATCGACAAGGGCGAGAACTTGAAGGAAGAGCGAGAAGTCTCGGATGTTGTGAGGGCATGGAAGGAGCAAGTGGGACGACTACGGCATGTTGTATCTGGTGCGAACCAGATCAAAGCCAGTACGCTTGGTCACGTACCAGACCTCCAAGACACGATGCCTGTCAAGACGTTGAAGCAGAGCGAAGGTGGTGTTCCTGCGAGGCAGCCGTGCATGATGTGTGGTCTGAAGAGGGAGGAACGCGTTACAGCAAGTGATATGGCTACTGATGACAGCTTTGGGGAGTGGTGGATTGATCAGGTCAACATGCATCGAGGTAAGCTGTGCTATCTACAAGTTTTGGACACAGAAGCTGATCGATGAACAGGCTGCCGCAACTTCTGGAACCAACACAAGGACACGCTCCGACAGCGCTGAAGACCTCACTCGCACAACACGTGGTCTGGGCATCCGCAAGGAGTATATTACCCTTGGCCAATAGCACCCAGCGGGGATAGGGAAACTGGACACAACGTCGTGGCTGCAGGGAGCATGTGAAATCTGCAGCAGAGCATCTGGACGCGCAGAATCTTCGTGGGTATACAAGACTGCGTCAATTGATGAGCTGGCGGTAGACATTTGCCACGGTGTTTAGCTCGGGAAGTTTAGCGGGGCGCAACACCTTCCTGATGCTAGCGGCTGGAGAGTCGCCGGCGGTAATGAAGCTGTCAGAACAAGGCCGTCGGATGGATGAAGTTGCTCCAGCTGGACGGCGTCCAGGGTATGAAAGGCTGCAACACTGTGGCTTTGTATCTTTGTGCGGCCTCGGTGCAGCTGACAACGTTGACATGTGACGTGCAATTCTTGTTCCTGTCTCGTATGAAGATCTGATCCGATGTAGGTGAAAGGTCGAGGTAGCGTGGAGAGGGTCGTAGCGCGGGCGGGGCAAGAACGTGGGCATGCAAAGACTCCGTCTCGTCTCAAGTGGGCGGCGCGTAGACTGCAGTATCTACCTATCCAGCTACTACGACCCCCAATTCATCTGTCCTTCACCGTATACACTACCTCTGCATAGCATACACCGCCGTTTTGCACGCAATCCATTGTCCCCAGCAGCTGAGGCGCACGCACAAGTTCCCGCCCGCCTGAGCCAGACCCTTTCGGCCTACGATACCCCAGACTCGGCACAACACAGCACCCACTACGTAACGACCTCGCATACCGTTCTTCTCGCACACGCACACGCACACGCACACGCATACGCATACGCACACGGGCAGCGTACAGCCAACACCGTGCCACTCGCGCCCCGGTAGATCCACGTCGGGCTGGCAACAGGCGCTCGCAGGTGTCCAGGGAATGAGCGGGCCACACGATGGTAAGCACGCACATGTCATTGTCACGCTCCACCACCACCACCGCCGTCTGAAGTCTTGTGCGACGGCGGGCCCTTCACCGCTCTGGGAGACGTGTGAAGCTGCGAACATGCCCAGGAAGAGCTGCTGCACGCTCAATAGACTCCATTCACTACATCTCCCTCTCTACCATGTACAACCACCAAATGTTCCCTGACACACCCTCTCACAATGTCCACTGCTGACCCGCCCACGCCTCCAGGCTCTCCACCAGAAGAACCCCACTTCGATGCCGCGCCGACACGCCCCTACGACTATGCCGCGCTGGTCAAGAACAAGAGCACGTCCAACCTGCTCTCCCAGCGGGCGCCGGCGCCCATAGACACGGCGAAGCGCATGAGCATCGATGCCGGGCAGCTGGACCGCATGGCGAGGTGAGTTGGCGCGAACACTCTGGACGGGACATGGCATGAAGAACGAACGTAGGAGGGTAGGAAGAGGAAGAAATGACTGACACGTGTATAGGAGCCCGATCATGCCAGAGTATGAGCACGGCATTGGGGCGTCGGGACTGAGGAGGATACGCCAGCAGCCAGGCTCACGACCGCCGCCGTCTACGCAGCGCGCCACCTCACTGAACATCGCGACTCCGGTACGTAAGCCCATACAAACGAATTGCACCTTCACTATAGACGAAACAAACACTGACACAGCGCATCCGCCAGCCCGTATCCAGACATCCTTCCGACTCCGCAGCGCCAGGCCCCGGATCGCCGACGTTTGCCTTTGGCTCAGACCTCACCCGCTTCCCCTCCGAGTCGCTGCACTCCTTCTCCTTTGCGACGCAGTCGGAGGAGTTCATCCACAACCGCCAGAATGTCCTGAAGCGCTCCATCGATTTCATGCGGGACCGTCTTGGCTGGGCCGCTACCAACCCCGGGATAGCGAACGCGCAGGCAAAACTCAGTGGGGACCAGGAGGTGCAGAGCATGATGGAGCTGCTGAGCAGGGCAAACCTCATCGGCCACGACGGCGCGGGCGCACACGGACTGGGGTCGCTGGGGCCGATCACGGGGCCGGCAGACATGTCGGGCGAGAATCTGTTCGAGAAGGACTTTTCCATGGAGCGCTCGACCAGTCCAGACATGATGCTGGAGGCGTCGAGACCGCCAGTGCATAGGGCAACGACCACCGAGATCGCAGACTCAAGTAGCAGTGCGCAAGAGACACTCAGCTCACCCAACACAGATATCGCCTCCGATACATCGAGCACACTGACACGGGAGATTTCACCACCACAGCCTCGAAGACCCCAGCGAGCAGCCCTCAAGCGCACACTCACGGACGTGGCACCCCTCACCATACAGAGCCAGCTCAACGAGGTCCTCGCCCAGCCATACACCGTCGGCGACAACGGCCAGATCACCCACGTCCTCTCCCCAACCTCCGTCCCCACGATCCCGCCCAGCTTCAGCAACATCTCAGGCCCGCACTCGGCCGGCTCAGCGCCCCACGGTCACGGCAACCGATACACGCCCGCCGCACAAGCCATCTTCACTACCGAAGCACAGTCGCCGTGGACAATCACCTCGGCCAACGATCTGGCGTGCTTAGTCTTCGGCGTGACGAAGGCAGAGGTGCGCAAGCTGGGCATACTCGAGGTCGTGCGAGAAGACCGGAGGAAGTGGCTCGAGGACAAGTTGAAGAACCCGGACAGCGGATCGAAGTCGCCAAAGGGACCGCCCGGACTGGCTTCGGCAACAAATCTAAAGGTCGGCAGCGGCATCACGGCACGGCTCCTCAGCAAGGCTCCATCGCGCTCCGCGGCCTCGAGAAAGGCAAAGACAGACGATGGCAGCGGATCGTCGTACTACAACGCCAAGAAGACGGGCAAGCTGAACCACGAATCAAAGGGCTCTAGGGGTGTTCTTCTCTGTGGCGATGTCATACCAATACAAAAGCGAAACGGTGCAACTGGCTCGGCTAGTCTCTGGGTCAAAGAGAAGCGCGGCGGTCTCATCTGGGTGCTGGAAGAGATCGCCGAGGACGTCGCGTATGTCAACGTGGACGAGGTCGGTTGCGTTTCCAAGGGCTGGGGCGCAATCGAAGCAGTCTTTGGCAGCGACAGACTACGGCGAGGCATGGATCTAGGGCGATTAATACCGGGCATACCTCGACTGAAGGGCACCAACACGGGCGGGCTCGACTACGACGAAATTGCAGAGACGCTCAGCTACACGGCGCGGACGTCTAACAGCATCAACATACCTGTCACCGTCGAAGCAGTGCCGGGCGAACTCACTTTCCGCGTCTCGAGCTTTCCCCACATCGCAGGCATTATCGTACTCTCCGCATCTGATCTCTCAGTCACAAGCTCCAACTCGGTCTTCTCGTCGGCGCTCTTCGGACAGCCCCGGCCCGAAGGCCTTCACGTAAGCAAGCTCATTCCTGCATTCGACCGGATACTGCATGTCATGACCGATGAGGACAAGATCGAACTGGTCGACGGCATAGTCATCCCAGAGCACAGCTTCCGGCGCGCCCGGGCATTGCTCGCCATGAGAGAGGGTAGTGCAGATGCAGCTGCCATCTTTCTCAGACCGAGCGGTTTACCTGCGCTCCATCGCGACGGCACAGACATCATGGTCGACGTGCAAATGCGCGTAGTGAAGAGCGAGAAGACACCGCGCTTTGATGAGAATGTGATTGAAGAGGAGGACGGGCCAGCAAAGCCAGCAAAGCCAGCAAAGGACCCTGACCTGGTGTACGCTCTCTGGATCACTTATTCTAGGCAACTGCATGCTGCAAACCACGGGATCGGCCCTGTGACTCCTATGCTCTCACGACCCGGAACACCACCCCGGCAACCTTCGCCAGGACAATCCAACCTCAACGTGCCTGAGGAACCCATGTCGGATAATCCCTCTTCCAGCACTTCGACGCCACCTGTCTCACTGCTCACAAAACAACTCCAAGGCGCCGCACAACCAGAACCACCAGCGAAAGCATCCATGGCACCGCCACCGGTCCCGGCATCAACCGGTCCACCCGTCCGCAAAACCATCAACGACTTTGTCGTCCTCGAGGAAATGGGCCAAGGTGCGTACGGCCAGGTCAAGCTGTGCCGCTCGAAGAAGAACAGCTCCCAAAAGGTCGTGATCAAATACGTCACAAAGCGCCGCATCCTCGTCGACACCTGGACCCGCGACCGGCGCCTCGGCACCGTCCCGCTCGAAATCCACGTCCTCGACTACCTCCGACGCGACGGCTACAAGCACCCCAACATTGTCGAAATGAGTGATTTCTTCGAAGACGACGTCAACTACTACATCGAGATGGTTCCGCACGGCTTACCTGGCATGGACCTGTTCGACTACATCGAACTGCGAGTGAACATGGAGGAGAAGGAGTGCCGCAAGATCTTTGAGCAAGTCGTCCGGGCCGTGGCGCATTTACATACGCGTGCGAAAGTTGTGCATCGCGATATCAAGGATGAGAACGTCGTGCTGGACGGAGGGGGAAATGTCAAGTTGATTGATTTCGGGAGCGCGGCGTATATCAAGAGTGGGCCTTTTGACGTCTTTGTTGGGACGATTGGTACGTCAGATCTCGCTCACCCCTTCCTTTCACCCCTTTCAATTCTTTCCAACTAACCCCCCCACCACAGATTACGCCGCCCCCGAAGTCCTCTCCGGCTCTCCCTACCGCGGCAAAGAACAAGACGTCTGGGCGCTAGGCATCCTGCTGTACACCATTATCTACAAGGAGAACCCGTTCTACAGCATCGACGAGATTATGGATCATGATTTGCGCGTGCCGTGGGTTATGAGCGAGGAGAGTATTGATTTGGTCAGGTTGATGCTGGATCGCGATGTCGAGAGGAGGATTACGATTGGGGGGGTGTTGGAA
>Ga0265780_10000976_pt1 | contig 42097 bp, 29 predicted proteins | sample P1T30metagenome_FD_192432 | JGI IMG/M metagenome (GOLD analysis project Ga0265780, IMG submission 192432) | Plant litter microbial communities from East Loma Ridge, Irvine, California - P1 T30 | ecosystem: Environmental > Terrestrial > Plant litter > Unclassified | place: USA: California...
TAGGTGACAGCATTGCGCAGCTGCTTGCCGTTAACAACCCCACCCCCCAGGAGTATGTGGCCGTTAACGACAGCTTTGGAGAAAGCGGCACCCCTGCCCAGCTGATGACCAAGTATGGCCTTGATGCTGAGCATATTATTAAGGCGGTGCAAAAAGTGATTGAGAGGAAAAAAGGGTAATGCAGAGTGAATAATGTAAAGTAACCTAAATATCTACAGAAAATGAATTACAATACAATGGGCAAAATTGTTACCATAGGAGAAGTTTATCTTGTGGCTACAACAGTAGATAAACTTAAATTTGAACAATCTGCTACGTTAGGTTTTACTTTTAAGGGCCCTGAAATGAGCGTAGCCGCATCATTATCTAAATTTGGTGTGGAAGTATCGCATCTAACAGCAGTATCAGATAATATATTAGGAGAAGCGGCCACTGCCTGGATAATTCACCATGGTGTAGATGTATCGTTTGTAAAGAAAAATAAAATGCCAATTCCTATGTGCTTTGTAGAGGAAGGGTCAGGAATCAGGTCTTCAAGGATAGCCGTTATGAACCTTCAGACAGCCTTTGAAAGCCTTGAACCTAAAGTATTTGACTGGAATAAAATTTTTCAGGGCTGCAGCTGGATATTTTGGTCATCAGCATCGATAACAAATAAATCATTTGACACCATTAAAGGTGGCCTCGAAGTTGCCCCGTTGCGAAATGTAAATGTTCTGGCTGACCTATCATTACATAGCCCCTCAAATTTACCTCAGTTTCCTGAAAATAATAATTGGAAGGACTTATTATCAATGTCATCCACGGTTATATGTGGTGTTGATGAAATGAACTTACTATTAGGAAACCAGTTTACCACGCAAAAAGATGGTTTTATAAATTCATGCCTCTCCTTTGTGCAGGAATATCCTTCGGTTGTAAGCATATTTGATAAAATTTGTGTAGGCTCTAAATGCATTGGCAGGGCGTGGGTAGGTGGCCAGTACATTGAAACAAGAGAATTTGAAATAGGTGTGGTACTCGAAAACAGTGGTACTTCTGAAGCTTTTAGTGCTGCACTGCTTTATGCCATACGATATTATGACGAGCAGCAGGCATTAAATTTTGCAACGGCATCCTATGCACTAAAGCACACTATTTATGGAGATTATCATAAAGCTTCGGTAAATGATGTTTTAGATGCACTAATATTAAAGGTATAAAAGTGTGCATTAAAATTCAAAGCTAAATCCTTTATCAGTCAGTTTCTCATAAATTTTCATATCAAATTCATATAGCTGCGCTGCCCTGTGCGACACGTTTTCCTGTTTCTCGGGCAAAGGTTTAAGAAGGCCCATTTTAAGAAATTTTCGACGGAAATTAGGTTTGTCCATTTCATATCCTAAAATCTCTTCATATAAATGCATTAGTTCAAGAAGCGTAAATTTTTTTGGGAGCAGGGAGAAGCCTATTGGGGCCTGTCTTACATTTTTACGTAGTTGCTTGATGCTAAAATTTAAAATGTCGTTATGGTCAAAAGCCAATTTAGGGATATTGTCAATTCTGTGCCATTTAGCATCAGAGGCGTTAAAACCCGCCGTAATATTATAGTCGGCTCTTTTTATCAACGCATAATAGCCCACAGTAATTACGCGTGCAAGCGGATATCGGTCTGGCGCACCAAATGCCTTTAATTGTTCAAGGTAAATATTGTCCAGACCTGTTATGTTATAGAGCAGCCTCTTTGCGGCATCGTCTATATGTTCTTTCTCGGTAATCCATCCACCGGGTAGTGCCCATTCTCCTTTAGTTATCCCATCGGCATGTTCTACCAATAAAACCTCGAGGCTTCCATTATCAAATCCAAACACCGTACAGTCAATGGTGATGTCTCTCATTACCCAAGTTTCATTTGCTCTTGCCAATTTATGATTTTTATGTATCCTACGCAGCCGCTTAGTAATGCGAGCCTATAGAGTATGTATTAATTTTGCAAAATTATTAAAAAGTTACTTTAATTGTCTTTTTGACCAGGAGTAAAATGAAATTTTCTAAAAATTATTCTATTTTTAAATAATATGGTATATGGTGCTGCAATTTTTAATAATATGCGCTGGTAATCAATATTTTGTTGATTATAATTTAACGGCAGGACATAACTACAAAGCCTGTCTAATTTAATGTAATATGGTTTTTTCAAAGTACCGGTCTCGTATGCATTTAGAAAATATATAAGATTTATTGACTCTTACTGTTTTGTGTTGAGTATATACGTCCTGCCCGGCTGCGTTGCAAAATCATAAGTAAACATTTTTTTTAATGTAAGATCATTAATTTTTGCTGCGGGTGAAATTAGGGGCTCTTTAATTTTAACTGTCTCAAAAAAAATATTTGAGTTGTTACCGGATGCTATTTGTAACGTTCCTGTTGCCAGAGTAACCTCATTTGGCACCCTGATTCGGCAGTTGCCACCCAGTTTAGATTTTATTATAATTTGCTCTGCCTTATTGTTTTTCCAAGTTATACTAACCTCAAATCCGCCATATGCCCTGAGGCCACTTATGCTGCCCGTTGCCCAGTCATCGGGTAAAGCGGGTAATATGTCAATAGCATTATTTTGCGTTTGGAGGAGCATTTCTGTAATGCCGGATGTACAACCAAAGTTTCCGTCAATCTGAAAAGGTGGATGTGCGTCAAACATATTAGGATAGGTGCCTCCATTATGTCCTGAATTTACAGGGTCAACCAGGGTAAGCTGGTCTTTAATTAGTTTACCGGCATGGTTGCCATCCAGAAGATGTGCCCAAAGGTTAACTTTCCAGCCCATTGACCAGCCTGTTGAAATGTCTCCCCTGTGAAGAAGCACAGTTTTAGCTGCATCAAATAGCCGGGGTGTGGTGTAGGGGTTTATCTGGCTGCCCGGATATAAGCCATAAAGATGTGATACATGCCTGTGTGTATCCTCCGGATCATCCCAGTCGCCTATCCATTCCTGTAACTGCCCGTAGCGGCCTATCTGCATAGGGGGTAGCCGTTTAATAAGGTTTTGCAGTTCAGATATGAACTGTGTGTCTGTTTTTTTTAATACCTGCGCCGCTTTTATTGTTTTTGTAAAAAGATCAAAAAGCAGTTGGTTATCCATGGTGGTGCCTGCGGAAAGCGCGCTGCCCTGATGACCCTGCGGAATATTTTCGGGTGATATGGAAGGACTAACAACCAGCCATTGATGAGTGGGCTCTTCTATGAGAAAGTCTTTGTAAAACTGGCAAGCCGACTTTAATACCGGATATACTGACTTGAGGTATTTTGCATCACCGCTATACATGTATTTTTCCCACAGATGTTGAGAAAGCCATGCGCTGCCCATTGGCCATTGGCCGGCATTGGCAAAATCTACAACACCTGCAATACGCCAGATATCTGTATTATGATGTGCCACCCATCCGTCACTTTTATAAATAACCTGCGCGGTTTTACGTCCGGTTTCAGAGAGTTCTTTTATCATTTGTATTAGCGCATAATGCATTTCGGGCAGGTTGCATTTTTCGGCGGGCCAGTAATTCATTTCGGTATTTATATTGATGGTATATTTACTGTCCCAGGCCGGTTGTGTGCTTCCGTTCCAGATGCCCTGAAGGTTTGCGGGCTGCCCGCCGGGCTGCGATGAGCTAATTAGTAAATATCGGCCAAACTGATAGTATAAGCTTATAAGCTGAGGGTCGTATGCAGAGGCAAAGTTTTTTATTCTCTCATCGGTTGGCTGTTCTGAAGCTGCTGAAACACCTAAATCAAACTGCACGCGATTAAAATAGTTTTGGTAAGCAGCAATATGGCGGCTAAGTAATTTTTTGTATGATTTTCTTGCAGCTTTATCAAGATACCTGCTGCTTTTTTTATTTTGATCAGTATCCAGCGTTTTATAATTTGTGAAATTTGTAGCAATTGAAATAAGTATCAGCACCTCATCTGCCTGGCTTACTTTAATTGTGCCACTTTCTGTACTTAGCTTACCCCCGGTGTTTATTATTTTAGCTTTAGCATCAAACTTAACCTGTCCGGCAAGGCCTTCATGCGTTCCGGAAAGCCCGGTCATCTGCAATGTATTTGTATCAATAGTGCCGGTTTTATTTTGCAGTTCGCCATCAAAACCTGCTGTAAAAGAAAGCATTCCCGGATTGCTTGCAGTTAACTTAACTACTATGACCTCATCGGCTAAAGATGTAAAAACCTCTCTTTTGTAAGTGGTGCCATTTGCAGTAAAAGTTGTTGAAAAAACCGCTTTTTCCAGGTCGAGTTCTCGGTAATAATTTGTGTATTGCTCATTATTCTCAAATGTGAGGCTAAAGTTACCCAATGACTGGAACATGGAGCCGTGAAGGCGTTTTGCAGTGAGCCCTTTATTTGCCAATATCTCAGCTCGTTTATATTCTCCGTTAAAAATATAATATTGTATTGAATCTATTACAAGCGGGCCATCGGCGTTATTGTTTTCTGATGGGCCGCCTGACCAGAAGGTGCTCTCATTTAACTGAAGTTTTTCGCGAACAGGATCGCCAAAGGCCATCAATCCTATCCTGCCGTTACCAAGCGGCAGCGCCTCATTCCAAACAGATGCCGTTTTAGCATACCACAATTTTAAATTTCCTTTAGTTTGGGATAAGGCTGTAAAAGATATTAAAAAGACACATATAGCCCTGTATAACAGTGTAGCTTTGTTCATCGGTTATAATTAATTTTATAAGTATAAATTTAACACTTAATTGTGTGGTAAACTATAATTGTCAAACTAATTATATAAAGTAGCGCCAAATAGCCTAATTATTTCTATGGTTTATGTGTGCAATTTAATAACGCAATTTTATTTAAAATTCTGTAAAAAATCTTCTTTATATGTAGGTGATATTTCTACTTCAGAACCGTCTTCCATGGTAACGTAGCCACCTTTGTTGTATAGCTTTACATAGCGAAGGTTTACTATATGCGATTTATGTACGCGTATAAATGGCAGCGGCAGCATTTCATTAAAGTGTTTTAGAAAACGGCAAGCCATTTTTTTTGCGCCGTTTGCAAGGTAAAGGTCAGTAAAATTGCCGTTGCCTTTCAGGCGAACGATTTCTTCCATCTTTACAATTTCAAAGCCTTCCATGGTGGGCAGTATCACCTGCTGCTTTTCGGGCTTGGGCTCCTTAAAATTCTCAACAATTATGCGGTTGCGGTTAAACAGTTCTTTGTTGAGCACCTGCTGCTGCACTTTATTAACGGCCACAATAAGCTCTTCAATGCTAATGGGCTTCAGCAGGTAATAAGCCGCGCTGCGGTTAAGCGCCTTAAGGGAATACTCAGAAAAAGCGGTAACAAAAATGGTTTCAAAAGTTAGGCTGCTACAGGCCTCCAGCACATCAAAAGCATTACCAAAGGGCATTTCTACATCCAGGAAAACAAGTTGTGGCTGTAGCTCATGAAGTAATGGTATGGCCTCCCGGCTGTTTTGTGCCTCACCCACAATTTCGACCTGCGGGCAGTATTTTGTAAGATAGCTGCGCAACACCTCGCGGGCGGCGGTTTCATCTTCTACAATAACACTCCTTATTTTTAAAAAGCTCATTATGGTTTATATATTATGGGTACTATAATTTCAACAACTGTTCCTGTATCGGGGCTGTTTTTCTCGGTTACGGTAAAGGCCATTTTAGTCTTATACAATTTGTTAAGCAAAGCCATGCGCTCTTTTGTATTTGTAAGCCCGCGCGAATTATGCGCTTTTTGGTTATGCGTTTTAAGTTCATTACTTTTAGTGGGGCCTATGCCATTATCATTAATAGTAATAATCATTTGTTTACCGCTTAGGTTTACGTTCATTCTTAGCAGGCCTTTTCCTTCTTTATAACGCAGCCCGTGCCAAATGGCGTTTTCAAGGTGTGGCTGTACAATCATGTTAGGTACCCATATGGTTTCGGGGTCAAGCTTTTCATCAACGCGAATCTCAAAATCAAATTTATCTTTAAACCGCAGGTGCTCCAGTTCCAGGTACTTGGTAAGGTTTTCTATCTCATTGCCCAGGGTAACAAAATCCTTATTAGAGTTTTCCATGGTATTGCGCATCAGGTTAGAGTAGGAGGTAAGATACTTATTAGCCTCAAGCTCATTATTTTGTGCTATAAACTGGTTGACGCTGTTGAGGCTGTTGAATAAAAAGTGCGGATTCATTTCGCGCCTTAAAGACTGCAGTGCTATTTCTTTATTCTTGGTTTTAATAGCGTTAAGCGCCTTTACAATAAAGCCTAAAAGCAGCAACAGCAGCAACATAGACCCCAATAGAAAATAGTTGAAGGTGTTTTTTCGGGTAATGAGCTCATCCTTAAGGGTTTTTTCGTTTTCGAGGCGGCGTACCCTTTCTTCGGTTACTTTAAAGGTCTTTGCATCAGTTAATGATTTATCTGAAAGTATAATGCGGTCTATGTTTTTTATAAACTCTTCATATATTGCCAGGCTTGCAGTGTCATTGCCTATGGACTTATAATAGTGTGTAAGCAGCATTAGTGCTTCCCTGGCTTCAAAGGTCTTACCATTTGCAGCCGCTATTTTATAAGATTCCTGCAGGCTGCTTACCGCGTTTTGAGAATCGTTCATTTTAAAATAAACACTCGCAAGATATTGCAGCTGTGTTACCTGTGTGCTGTAATCTTTTATTTTACCGGCGGCGGACAATAAGTCATTCAGGGCAGATACAGCCTCGTCATAACGTTTTCCATTAACGTGAAGTTTTGCAATTTCACTATATATTTTAATGGATTTTACAGGGATATTTTTTGAATATTTTAGAGCCAGGCTGTATGTGTCAAGTGCATTAATACTATCCTGGTTTTTAAGGTTCAACGCGGCCAGCTGAATATAGGTATCTGCTACTTCTCCTTTTTTATCCTGTTTTTTTAGCAGCATAATATTTGCGTTTAAGTAGCTCTTTACGGCCTCTGTATCAGCGGCATTTTTAAGGCGGCTGTAGTCGTTTATATTGAGTGCCTTAAAAACCTTATCTGTAGCAGTTGCTGCGGCGGTGGTATAATTTTGGGCGGCAGCTGCCATTTTACCCTGTAATTCCTGTGCGTGCGCAATTTTTCTTAATACTCTTGCCCTGCCCGCATTATCCTGTGCCGTGCTATAAATTTCAAGGGCTTTAATCAGGTTTTGTTCGGCCTTAGCTAAATCATCTTTATCGGTAAATTCCTGTGCGAGCAGCTCGTAGTTGCGGGCAATTTTAAAATTGTCATTTTCCAGCAACGATTTTTCAAGGTTACCTGCATTTTGTGCTTTTAGTCCCTGCGGCAGTAAAAGCAAAGCAAAAAGCATTAATAATGTAGTGGCAAAACGGCGCATCGGGTTGTTATTGATACTGTAAAGTAAATCAATTTTACACGCTTTTCCTATTGCTTTTACCAAGTGAAAGGGCGGTTTTACCCCTTCTGTAAAAAAGGAGTTGCCTAACCTTATACATTTGTCTAAGATAAAATATCGAACTATTAATTATTAAACTTATAACCATGAAAAAATCAATCGTATTAAGCGCAGTAGTACTTATGGCTACACTTTCTTTAACAAGCTGTGGCGACAAAACAACTAAAGGCGAGCCTGCACCAGACTCTACAGCTGTAACTACAAGCACTACAACTACTGAAACACCTGGAGATACTATATCTACAACAACAGATACAGTAAAAACTACTAAAACATCTACAGATACTGTTGTTGAGAAGAAATAATTTCATCCGCAAATCTGTTACATATAGGCAAAGCTTCAGTGAAAACTGGAGCTTTTCCTTATTTTAGGTTGCTTTGCTAACGCCTTACAAATCAAAGGCTTTTAGTGCCGGAACGAAAACAGGGTTATACTTGTTTGATGGTATTGCTAAATAAATAAAAAGTGTGCAATGATTATTGGCATACGGCTTATAAAAACAAAAGCTTCGGTTAAAACCGGGGCTTTTTTCATATAAATATATCCGCTGATAAACTTGGAGTAAGTTTTAACTTGCTAATTAACAATTTATTATATATTTGCTGCCAAATCTAATTAAAAGAAATCTTAATGAAACGTAACCTCACTACTCTTTTTTTCCTTTTCCTTATTATGGCCGTAAAGGCCCAGAACATTTCTTTAGAACAAATTGACTTCCAGTTATTGCAGCAGCCTAAAGAACTAATTGACGCTGCCAACAGAAATTATAAAGTTATGGTGTCTTCTCCGTACAACCTTACTGCAGACCAGGTTATAAAAAATGCCAAGGCAGACCACCAAAAGGCATTGGCAGAATACGGCACTGTGGTAGCAAACAGCGAGAAAGAGCACCAGGAAAAACTTAAAGAGCATAATGTAGAAGTGGCAAGGGCTAAAGAAAAATTTGAGCTTGAATCAGCCGAGTTTAAAAAGCTTTCAATGCTTGAGCGCCTTTCTATGACGGAACAGGGTAAAAACCCCAAGCTTGTTACACCTGAAAAACCTGTGTACTACAAGCCACAACCCCCTGTGTACCGTGACCCAAACCTTAACGACTACCTTATTGTAGACAACAAAGTACTTGCCAGCCAGATAGGTATTGAAGGCTTTAAGCCCGGCGCAGGCTATGTAGATATTACTGTAGATATACAGCCGGTAAGCTTTCAGGATAACGCAGGCCAAACGTTTATTAACCAGCCTACAAAGCTTGTGGTAAAAGTTAACGGCCAGGAAAAGATAAACACCACGTTCTTTCAGGATTATGTATTCCTGTCTTCGTCACCTTCAAATAACGTTAACCAGCCGCTTGAAGAGAAAAACCACCTTAACAGGGTTATAAAATTTCTTAACCAGTACCTTAACGAAAACTATGGCTTTACCGCTGCCAGGAAAACAGTAAAAATATCGAGCGTAAAAAATAAAGGTAAGTATGACGATCTTGAGCGTGCCGATATTTATGTAAAGACCAATCTTAAAAAGTTACAGCCTACGTTAAGTGAAATGAATACCACTGCGTTTGCTAACATGCAAAAAGGTGTTGACATTTGGGTGGAGACACTGGGAAAAATAGAGTACAAAAACAAGAAGGCCGATTTTAATGCCGATATAGCCCAATTTATATACTTTAACCTGATACGCCTTAACCTGGCGCTTAATAAAAAGGCGGAGGCAGAGAAGTACCTTAACCAGTTTCAGGAAAACCAGGTATATATTAAGCTTAATTATGATGAGACACAGGAGCTTAAAAGACTTGAGAGCGAAATTTACCAATCTAAATAAGTCTATTTTATCAGCTACAATACCATGCCCTGCGATAGCAGGGCTTTTTTGTTGCATCAATTTAACTAAGCCCTAACAGCCGTGCGGTATTTTTTTGATGAACTTTATAAAATACGATTCAAAAGAATATATTCATGAGCAAAGTAAAAAACATAATGGCAGGACTGGGTGGCGCAATAGCATTGAACATACTGCATGAAAGCCTTAAAAAGAAAAGCAAAGATATGCCGCGTGTTGACCTGCTGGGCGAGGAAGCATTGCAAAAAACGCTAAACTATTTCGGCACTGAAATAGAGGGAGAAAAACCACTTTATACCGCAACGCTTGCCGGTGATGTGCTTAGCAATGCCATGTATTACAGTATGATAGGAAAGGGTAAGCCTGATCATGTGTGGGTCAGGGCGCTGGCCTACGGTGTAGCCGCGGGTGTGGGTGCCATTACACTGCCCGAGCCTATGGGGCTTGACCCCGAACCCGTAACTAAAACAGATACATCTAAAGCCCTTACAGTAGGTTATTATGTAGTGGGAGCACTGGTAACAGCTGCACTGGTAAGGGCCATAAGTAGCAAAGAGGCAAAATAAATCTTTGTGCACATACACGCTATAAAAAATGCCGCTCCATTAAGGGCGGCATTTTTGTAAACAAAACAAACAAAAACAAAACAAACTAAATGCTAAATCTTAATGTTATACCATAGGTGCGCTGGTCTCCCAGTACGCCGGCATACTGGCCGGTATTGCCTGCCCCGGGCAACAACTGCTCAAAATAATCTTTATCTAATATATTGCGGCCCCACAAGTAGGCGCTAAACCTGTCGGTTACGCGGAAGCCCAGGCGGGCGTTTAAAATGGAATAACCCTGTACCACCAGGTACTTTGAGGGTGATCCGCTGCTGGAAAACCGGCTGCGCTGGTAGCTGTCTACCGCCAGAAAGAAATCGCCGGTACGGCCCATGAAGTTACCCGGCTGACTTACCTCGCCCCCCAGTGAGCCCGCCCATTTAGAAATGCCGGGCAGCACCGCCCCCGATATGTCCTTAAACGTAGCGCTGCCCGTTTCTTCCAACGGCACGGGGGCATTAGTGAATTTTACATAAGTACCATCGGTATAGGCTACCGCACCATAGAAGTTAAGATGCTCGCTCACCCGAATGTTGGCATCTACCTCGGCGCCGCGCACACGCACTTTTTCTGCATTGCTCAGGTAGCCCCGGTTGACAGAAAGATCGGCGGTTTGCACCTGGGTCTGGTAGTCTTTTACATCGGTATTATAAATAACAAAATTCAGCGTAGTATTGGTAAACGGCCTTGTTTTTAAGCCAATTTCATAATGCCTAACGCGTTCAGGCTTAATGGTTGCCAGTTCAGCCATGGGTTGCCCGTTTGCGTTAGGAAGCCCGCCAAGGTTTAGGCCCACCGGTTTAAACCCTGTAGAAAACGTTGCAAATGCGTTTACCTTTTGCGCAGGCTTATATGCCAGTGTAAGCTGGCCCGAATAATTCGTATCGTCTACTTTAGCGGTAAACGCCTGGTTGTTGTATACCGCGTTCTTAAGGGCAATAAGCGCGGGGTCATCAGTTTGCAGGCCACCATAGGTTTCGCGCCTAAAGTCTACTTTTTTCTTATCATAATTTACCCGGATGCCGGGCAGCAGGTTCAGTTTATCTGTAATGGCCCAGTCTACCTGTCCAAATACCGCACCACTAAAGCTGTCCAGCTTAGGGTAGGTTTTTATGCCGTAGCCATTTAGCAAGCCAGGTGTCTGCCAGAGTTCGCTGGTACTATTCTGGCTAAAGCGCCATTGGTCAGCACCGGCTTCTTCTATTTGGGCGCCATCGGGGCGCAGTTTTTGTCCTATTGCAAATATGCCAAACACCCCGTCAAGGCCTTGTGTAAGGGTGCCTGCCCAGCGCACTTCCTGGCTGTACTGGCGGTGCTTACTGGGTGCCTCGCTTTTTGCCAGGCCCTGCAGGCCCGTAAAATCACGGTCATTGCTCGGGTCCCAGTCCCAAAAGCGCCATGCGGTGGTAGCCGTCAGCGTGCCGTTGCCCAGTTTAATATTTATGTTAACCGATGCGCCGCCCATATCCTGGTAGGAGCGCCACGGGGTATCGGTATCTATTTTTCGGTCAAACGGGTTGGTGGAAGGCGGGGTATAACCCAGGTCAGCAGCAATTTGATTAAACTGGCTGTAGGGTGCACGCTGTGTGGGCGCCACACCTGCAAACACCTGTGCAAAGCCATTAGGCCGCTGGCGGGTAAAATCGGCAGCAAAAAGCACGTCAACATTGCTGTCAGGCTGGTAGAGCAGCTGGCCCCTAAGCCCTAAATTGTTAAGCTCGTTTACACGCTGCTGCGTGGCAACATTGTATAACAAACCATCGCGCTGTGTACCGGCAAAAGAAAAGCGTGCAGCAAATTTATCGCTCAACGGCCCGGTAATAGAAGCCTTGGCCTGAACAAAACCGTAGTTGCCGTAGCTGTTTTCTACCGTGGCGCCAAAGTTAAACGACGGCCTTTTAGTGGTGATGTTAAATGCGCCTGCGGTAGTATTTTTACCAAAGAGGGTTCCCTGCGGGCCTCGCAGCACCTCAATTTGTTCCAGGTCTATAAAATCGAGCGTGGTGGCAGCAGGGCGGGCAAAGTATACGCCATCTACATAAAAGCCCACGCCGGGGTCTATACCATCATTAGTAAGGCCAAAGGTGGTGCCAAGCCCGCGTATGCTGAGCCCGGTATTGCGGGGATTAGAAGAATACAGCTGTACCGATGGCACAAGCTCTTTGATGCGGTTTACATTAAATGCCCCGGCATCGTTAGCCAGGCGGCCGCTGATAACCGATATGGGTATGGGTACATCCTGCGCGTTTTCTTTACGGCGGCGTGAGGTTATTACTACTTCGCTTACCTGGGTGTCAAATACCTGCGTAAGGGTTATCTGTAGCGGAAAGATGCCGGCACCGGTAACTTTCACAGCCTGGTCTTTAAAGCCAAGCGCGGTTATATTCAGGGTTATAGGCAGGGTTTGGGCGGCCAGGGTAAAGGCGCCATCCGGGTCGGCTTGAAGGGTGGTGTTTGTATTTTGTATGGTTATGGTAGCGCCGGCTACGGGTATGCCATCGGCATCATATACAAACCCGGATACATCGGTTTGGGCAAGGGCGGTGGTGCTAATAAGCAGCAGCAGTAAGGCGTGTAGTTGTTTCTTCATGGTCGGTTTTTTGGTTTGGCAAATATATTATAAAATTCTATTAGTCTACTAAAATTATAGACTAATAGAAAATTTTTAGGCTGCCCCAACCTGCCGGGTGTTTTGTGCATCTTATATAGTATATTTAATGCCTGAGTTATCCTTATGAAAAACAGCTTTTTAATAATACTGATTGGCCTCCTGGCGATAAGCGGCTTCGCGCAGCAAAAATTTGTGCCCGATGCTTACGGGCATGTAGATGATGTCGCTTTTTCAAAACTAATTGCTGACAGGCATTATAGCCTTGTTGGGTCTTTTGTAACTGTGAGTCAGCATCCTGATGTGCAGTATGCCAAGGTGTGCCAGTATGGCAAATGGGGCTTTATAGATGCTTATGGCAATGAGGTTATTAAGCCGCAATATTTCTTTATAAACGACTATAAAGGCGGGTTTGCCATTGCGGTATATGAAGAGTATATAACTTCTGGGAGAGGTTATGATGATGTAGGTAGCAGCCAGCGGGTTATGAGGTATGTGTTCATCAACCTGAAAGGGGCAAAGCTAACCCAGCCTTATGACCACGCCGAAGCTTTTTACAACGGCTTTGCTGAGATAAGCCGCGGCGGGAGGAAGGGCATTATTGATGATTTGGGTTTAGAAATTATTCCACCTGAATACAATTACATTTATGTACAGGATAAGTATATTATAGCCGGTACACAAGGCGGGAAATGGGGTGCCTTTACCCTAAAGGGCAAACCTCTGGTGCCTTTTGTGTATGATAACATCAGGTGGTTTAACGGTTTTTTGCTGGGGTATACGGGCAAGGGTTATTGTTTGCTTAACCCTGATACGGGCAAGCCGCTAAGCAACAACCTGTATACCAATACTAACATACACGACCAGAATACGGATTATAATAACCGCCCATTTATCCCTGATGTGCTGGTGGTATGTAATGATAAAGGCTGTTTTTTGATAAACAAAAAGGGCAGGCGTATCTCTGATATTTATGAAAAAGGTGTCAGACAGTCTTCTGACCATTATTACCTGGTGCAGCATAAAAGCGGTATGGGGCTTATTAATGATAAGGGTAAGGAAGTGATTGCCTGCAACTACGATTATGCCGGGCCTTATGAAGATGGCACCATGTTCTTTGCTAAAAAAGGTGAGGTTATAAGCTACATTAACCCTAAGGGAAAAATGCTGGATGTTTCGGCATATGATGGCGTGGGTAATTTTAGCAATGGGCGGGCTTATGTGCACCTAAATGGTAAGGGTTTCGGGTTTATAGATTATGAGGGCAGACTGGTAATACCCGCTGTTTATGACCATCCGTCGACTGGATTTGAATATGATAAAGATAAGGCGGCCATACGCAAAGAAGGCAAGTGGGGCATTATAAGCAGGTCTGGCGAAGTTATAGTACCGTTTATATATGATGAGCTCTATCGTGGTTATAAGTGCTATTATACGGGTATAAACCACAAAAGGGGCCTGCTGGATGATAACGGCCAGGAGCTGATAGCACCCCAGTACCAAAGCCTGGAATACATTCCGCTGGGCGATGGCCTGCTGCAGGCACAACTGGAAGGCAAATGGGGCATCATCGATTTAAAGAATAATATTATGGTGCCTTTAGCTTATGACCGCATTGACAGGGATTATATGGACCAGGGACTGGTTACAGTGCAAAAAGACGGCCTTAGCGGCATTGTGAACCTGAAGGGCATAGTGCTTGTGCCGGTTATATATGAAAACCCGGATGGCTTTAACAACTTTGGCGCAGGCCTGATAAGTGTAGACAAAGAGTACCATAAATACCTGGCCGATTTGTACGGGCACGAGTATCTTCGCCTAGAAATTGATGAGTGGTACTGATTTCCGGCTCAAGCAGTAGTTTGGCCACAGCCAAAAATATATACCTTATGAAAAACACCCTTTTATTCATTGCTTTTATATTCAGCCTCAGCTGCTTTGGCCAAAAACAATTTGTGCCCGATGCTTACGGGCATGTTGAAGATGCAGTATTCTTAAAATTGATTAAAGAGCGGGATTATGAGCTGGTGGGCGGTTTTGCGCCTGTAGATAATGACAGTATTTTATATTATGCCCGTGTGGTTAAAGGCGGCAAGTGGGGCTTTATAGATACCGGTGGCAATCAAGTTATTGCGCCGCAGTTTGATGACGCAGATGATTTTTCGGAAGGCGTTGCACGTATAACATATTACAAACCCGGCACTAAACCCTACACTGAATATACCATGGGTTTTATAAACAGGGCGGGTGAGCCTGCAGGTAAAAGATATGAGAGGGTGGGCACAGCATCTTACGGGCTTTGTGTGGTGGTGCAAAACGGCCTGAATGGCGTTATCAGCCTTGATGGTAAAGAGGTTATCCCTCCGCTATATCGCGAAATTAAACTCGACAGTTCTCACGTCTTTGTAAAAAACGAATGGTATTATGCACTATTTAACCACTCAGGAGAGCAGCTTACCGGGTTTGATTTTAGCGGGGCTTACAGCCGGTTTGGGTTTCTTTTTGGCAGTAAAGGCCCTAAAACCTATGTGCTTGATATAACTACCGGTAAACCCCTTACTGATGAAGGGTATGATGACTATTATTTTGGTGCTAAAGGCGTGGATGTGCTGGGTGTATATAATTTTAAAGACTATTTTTTGATAAACCGAAAAGGTGAACGAATATCTGGTTATTACCAGCGTATTACCGCTTATGCCCACGGCCATTTTATCGTTACAAAAAATGAGGCATTTGGTGTTGTTGACACTGCTGGCCGTGAAGTGATACCATGTTTATATACCCGCGTGGAAATTTCTGAAGATGGCAAAATGTTTACCGCTTATAAAGATAGGGCCTATACTTATTTTAACAGGGACTATATTGCGGTAGATTTTTCTGCCTACAGCATTGTAGACCGGTTTATTAACGGCCTTGTGTACGTAAGCAATGGTAACGGATTTGGTTTTGCTGATTACAACGGTAAGCTGGTTTTGCCACAGTGTGCCGATTTAATAGGGTATGGGTTTGATACTCACGGCCTTGCTATAGTACACTTTTATAAAAGTGAGGAGTACAGAAACAGTACCCGTGTTACTACCAGTGCTACACGCAGCGGTATGATAAACCTTAAAGGAGAGGTTGTTGTGCCTCCGGTTTATAATAATATATGGCCGGAAGGCGAGGTGTACGGCTTTATTACTAAAAAAGAAAAAATAGGCGTGCTTGATGCCACAGGCAAGGTTATAGTGCCTGCTATATATGATAAACTGCAGGTTATAAAAGGGAGTGGTCTTTTACGGGTGTCTAAAAAAGGCCTTTACGGTATTATAAACAAGGATAACCGCATTATTGTACCCATCAAGTATATTGAGGTGGGACAACATGTAAATGCTAACGGACATATTTTTATTAAAAAAGAGGGCGATTTAGGCGGGTACGTTAATTTACAAGGTAAAATAGTGATGCCTGTAAAATATTACATCCCTGAGTATGATTTTACATGGGGCCTTAGCAAGATATATACAGATGATACCAATTACCTGGCTGATACATATGGTAATGTGATTGCTAGTCCATTTCAGTGAGTATATCTATAATCAATTTTTAAAGTAATAAATGGCGCAGACTTTGCTTACTATACTTAATGTAAGCAATATTAAATCATTGTAAATTTTAGGAGTTGTTTACTACCAATTTTGTAGTTTTTAATCTCAAAGCTTGTTAAGTATGTAATAGATTTATATATTTAACGTTTTATTAAGAACGTGTTTCGTTACATCCATAAAACAAATTTATAAGGCTGCACATGCAGCGCTACAACATTATGAAATTATATTCAGCACAGGAAATAAACACACTTCTTAACGGCAGCCTTGTGGGCAGTACTACCTGCACGGTATCCTCTCCCGAACAGTTGCAGCTTGCAGGCCCTGACCAGATTTCATTCATTGGCCATAAAAAGTATGAAAAGCTTTGGGCCACCTCTAAAGCTCCGGTAGCTGTTGTAAATGATACCATATCTATTGAGCCCGGCGATAACCGCGCTTTTATAAAAGTTAAGGATGCTGACCTTGCCATGACCACAGTGCTTGACTTATTTGCACAGGCACCACCGGCATTTGATGAAGCTATTCACCCTACGGCTGTTGTACATGCCACGGCTACAGTAGGTGAGGGAACGCGCATAGGCGCGGGCTGCTATGTAGGGCCGAAGACTGTACTGGGCAATAACGTTACGTTATATCCTAACGCTACCGTGATGGACGAATGTACCATAGGCGACGGTACTGTTATATGGAGTGGAGCGGTGGTGCGAGAGCGCTGCCATGTGGGTAAGTTTTGTATACTGCACCCTAACAGCACTATAGGTGCGGATGGGTTTGGATTTAGGCCCTGCCCGCAGCGCGGCCTAGTAAAGATACCACAAATTGGCAACGTGATTTTAGGTAATATGGTAGAGATAGGCTCCGGCTCTTGTGTAGACCGCGGTAAATTTAGTTCGACCATTTTAGGCGACGGCTGTAAAATTGATAACCTGGTGCAGATAGGCCACAACAGCGTGCTGGGCAAGTTTTGCATTATGGCGGGCAATAGCGGCCTTGCAGGATCTGTTACACTGGGTAACGGCGTGATAATAGGCGGAAGCGCCTCTATAAAAGACCACAGCACCCTGGGTGACGGTGTTACCGTGGGGGCAGGAAGTGGCGTTGTGGGCGATATTGAGGCCGGTAAAACTTACCTGGGCTACCCTGCACAGGAAGCGAGGACCACCCTTAAGCAATGGGCGACATTAAAAAGGCTTGCCTCCGGAAATTAGCCTTCGATTTTTTTAAGATAATTGAGCCCCGATTGGGGCTTTTTTATTTGCTGTATCGATTTATCTCCTATTTTATTTTTAACCTTCGGGAAAATTAAATCGGGGAAAATGCGATAAAAAAAACACGCTTTTAAGCGTGTTTTTTTTATCTTAACTCGAACTCCAAAAGTGAAAAATTAAAGCGTTTTTATTTTGGATTATTGCTTTGTTTTTGGGACAAAACGTAAATATAATTATGTATTTATAAGTTCAAGGCTGCGTTCTAACGCCATACCGCGCGATCCTTTTATCAATATCGTATTTTGTTGAAATTTTTTACCCAAAAGGTAATTTTTAAGGCTTTCGAACGAGCTGTGAAAATGCAAATTGTGTCGGTCGACTTTGTTGTAGTAAAAGTCTTTTCCTACAAAATGAGCTTCTATATCGTTTTGTTCGGTTAGCAGTGCTACTACTTTACGATGCTCTTCAGGACTTTCAGGACCCAGTTCAAACATGTCGCCTAAAATAGCTGTTTTATGCTGTGCATCAAGCTGTTGTAAATTTTTAATGGCCGCGGCCATGCTGCTGGGGTTGGCGTTATACGCATCGAGTATAATTTTATTTCCCTGAAGTTCAATCAACTGGCTGCGGTTGTTTGTAGGGATGTAACCTTTTATAGCTGATTTAATTTGATTGTCAGGCACTTTAAAATAGTTGCCTATAGCTATAGCCGCACTTATATTAGCGGCGTTGTAGATCCCTATGAGGTTTGATTGGATGTCTAACCCATTGTATAACAGGCTTACCATGGGTTTGGCCTGTATGTCTTCAATCCTCACATCGCCGTCGTAGCTATCGGCTGCAAAGGTAAAACGGGAAAGGGTAGCTGTTTTATCTGCCTGAATAGCATCATCAAGATTAACAAAAGCGGTCTTAGTGTTGTCTCTCAGGTAGTTGTATAGTTCACTTTTTCCTTTTATAACACCTTCAAACCCGCCAAACCCTTCCAGATGTGCCTTGCCAAAATTGGTAATATAGCCAAAATTAGGCTCGGCAATGCCGCACAGCAGTTCTATTTCCAGTTGGTGGTTAGCACCCATTTCTACAATGCCAATTTCGGTTTCTGTGCTGAAAGACAGCAAGGTAAGGGGCACGCCGATGTGGTTGTTGAGGTTGCCTATGGTAGCGCTCGTTGTGTATTTTTGGCTTAGCACCGCATTGATCAGTTCTTTAGTAGTAGTCTTACCATTAGAACCGGTTAGTGCAATTACCGGAAGGCCTAACTGCCGGCGGTGGTGCCTGGCGAGTTGTTGCAAAGCATCTAAGCTATTGTTTACCAGTAGTGTATTTTCACCTGCCCGATAAGCCGGGTTATCTATAACGGCATATTTTGCGCCTTTGGCCAAGGCTTCGGATACAAAGGTATTTGCGTCAAAATTATCGCCCCTGAGGGCAATAAACATTGAGCCGGGTTGTATTTTTCTGGTATCGGTGCTAACGCCCGTACATTCTAAAAAGTGCTGGTATAGCGTAGTTATTTCCATATAGGCCATAAAAAAATAAAAGCCCTAAGATAGGGCTTTTATTGTAATATTTTCGAAAATTTATTTTAGTGCCTTGCGGTTTTCTTGCCGTTTTTAGGTCCTACTTTAGACATTGCGCAACGGAAACCTATAAAGTCAGTTGCCATATCCTGAGGGTAATACCTTCTTTGAGCCGGGTCAAGCCAGTAAGCCCTGTCTCTCCATGAGCCACCTTTGTAAACCCTTACGTTATCATTGATAAGTGTAGTCCTTTTGTTTGATTTGTCATACTCCCTTATCATATTACCAAGGCTGTCTTTAGCTACAAGGTGCTTAGGTGAATCATACATCCTTTCGGCTTCCTCAACATTTTCTTCTTCAGTTGAACCAAAGTCATAATAACGTGTAGATTGCCTGTCACCATCGCGAACGTTCCTGTTGTCTCCTTTAGAATAGTTTTGACGAAGGTAGGTATCTTCTTTAGTAATCTGCGTTTGGGCAATTTGTCCGGGCAGGTTCCTGTATTGAATCCTTCCGTTAGCAAGTGTATCATACTCAATAGTTTCGCCTGTAACAAGAAGTGCCCTTCCATCTTCACCTATCTGGTTTTTCATATAAACGTTACCACGGTAGTAGTTAAAGTCGTTTGCTTCATCATCAACTATAGGACGATAAACGTCAGCTACCCACTCGGCTACGTTGCCGGCCATATCATAAAGGCCAAAATCATTTGGTGGGTACGATTTTGCAGGTGCAGTAATGTCAGCATTGTCATCGCTCCACTCAGCAATTCCGCCGTAGTCACCTTTACCTTGTTTAAAGTTGGCAAGCTGGTCACCTTTAGTCTGCCTTTTACCGTTACGGGTATACTGGCCTTTCCAAGGATATTTTTTATTGCCTTTGTACTGGTTGTACTCACGGTTACCTACCATCGCAAGAGCAGCATATTCCCACTCAGACTCGGTTGGGAGCCTGTATTCAGGAAGAATAATACCTGAAGTCCTTTGAGCATAAACGCCTTTAGCATCTTCTTTAGCGGCCAGTTTGTTGCGTGGTCCTTTTAAAACAATCTCTTCGTTGCCGCCGTAAGATTTACTTGGGCTTTCAAGATATGATTCAGTGTCAAATGTGCTTTCTGCAGTGGCATCAAGTATTTTGGCATCTTTTTTAAGGTAGCCTTCTCTTTCAAGAACATCCTCGTTTACACGGTTTGTTCTCCATTTGCTAAACTCAACAGCCTGTATCCAGTTAACGCCCACCACCGGGTACTCCGCATAAGACGGGTGCCTAAGGTAGTTGTTTGTCATTGTTTCGTTATAACCAAGCGCAGCCCTCCATACAAGAGTATCCGGTAATGCGCCTATATATATGTTTTTATAGTTCTCTTCTGTTGGTGGAAATACCCTTTTAAGCCAGTCAAGGTACTCCATATACATCACGTTAGTAACCTCTGTCTCATCCATGTAGAAAGACTGAACGTGCTGCTGCGTTGGCGTGTTGTTCCAATCGTGCATAACATCGTCCTGAACCCTGCCCATGGTGTATGTTCCTCCCTCTACCGGTACCAGTCCTGGTCCTGTTTCCTGGCCCTTGTACTTAGAGTTGTGCTGAAAACCACCTTTCTTGTCATTGATTTTCCATCCTGTGGCCGAAGAGGTGTTGCCACCGCCGCCTTTCTTGCTACAGCCGGTAAAACCTACCGCTACTGTAAGTGCAAGCACCATTTTTAAAGCCGTGATTTTGTTAACTTTCATCTTTCTGTAGGTAAATAAATTTCGTGGCGCAATATAATAATTAACCATTAAACCGCAACACGTTTTTAAAATTTTTAATAAAATATCAAAATTGTGTTAAATCTGTCTTTTACTAACGCTGTTTTTAAAGTAATATTGCAATGCAAATTATAAAATTTTTTCCATCCTGTAATATAAGGGCGGTATTTGCGTTCTCTCAATGATGAAAAACAGGTTACTTTTTTTTGCGCTATTATATAGTTTGCTGTCTTTTGCCCAGCAAACCGCCCACATTTCCCTTACATGGAAAGATAATACCCTTTTTCCTTATGGCGAAAAAGGTATTGCTATTCCGCAGTTTGACGGAAATTACATGTCTTTTAATCCTGATGACAGGCAGTTGTACTTCACTGCTTCACTGCCGGTGGGGCAGCCGGCTGATGCAGCATCGTTGCGCATAACCGCCATAAGTTATGAGGCTGTTGCTAAAGAGCAACTGGGCAGGCTGGCGCTTAATAAGATACCTTTAGATATCAATGCCACAATTAGCACGGCCCGCTCCAGGTATGACCTCTTTGCCGTGTTAAGATTATCTCCTATTATTAAAGAAGGTAACGGCTATAAGCGCATTACCGCTTTTACATATTCTTTTACTACAAATGCAAACAGCGCCGAGCGCAATGTTGCCAATACAAATGAAGTGGTTAACTCTGTGCTTGCTACGGGCAACTGGTACCGTTTTTATATTGAAAAATCGGGCGTATACAGGCTTAGCAAAAGTTTTTTACAGTCGCTGGGCATGGATACTAATGTTGACCCACGCAAAATTAGGATTTATGGCAACGGGGGGCGCATGGCCCCGCTGCTTAACAGCCTGCCTTATCCTAATGATCCTGAGGAAAATGCCATACGTTTTGTGGGCGAGGAAGATGGCAGTTTTGATGGTGCCGACTACATTTTGTTTTATGCCGAAGGGGTTGACAACTGGAATGCTGAAAGCGAAACCAACAACAACCTGTATGCAGATAAATCATATTATTATGTAACCGTACAGGGCAGCGGTAACGGCAAGCGTATACAGCAGGCTGTGCAGCCCAACGGAGCGGCTGCGTTGCAAACCGGTATTTTTGATGAATACCAGTTTTATGAAAAAGACCTGGTAAATATTGCCCATGTGGGCCGAAAATGGCATGGTGAGGCCTTTAATGTAGAAAATGAACGCGATTTTGATTTTACAATTCCGGATATTGACACATCGTCACCGGTAAGCGTTACAGTAAGTGCGGCGGCAAATTCTACGGGGGGCAGCAGCATAGCTGTAACGGCAAATGCGGCGGCAATAGGTAGCCTCAGTTTTAATGGTATTACAGATTCGCATACTGGTGCTTTAGATGATGTTGTTATAGGTAATTTTACATCGGCGGGCAGTGCCATAACCGTAAAGCTTGTTTACAACAATGGTGGCATACCCTCGGCTAATGCCTGGCTTGATTATATACTGTTAAGAGCCAAGCGTAATCTTAAAGGCAATAACAAGCAATTCAGGTTTCGGTATAACGATGCCGCCACAAATACAGGTGTACTGCAATATAATTTTACTAATGCCACTTCAATACCCGAAGTTTGGGATATAACTGATATTTACAACGCTGCGTCTATACCCAATGATGGCAGCCAGGCCAGCTTTTCATTTAAAGCCCAGATGGGTGAGGTGCGACAGTACATAACCGTTGTGCCTTCAGACTACTATACACCGCTTAGAGAAGGCAGCCCGCGCATAGCGAATGTTAACCTTAAGGGCAGTATACTTAAAAACAGCCAGGGGCAATTTCAGGATGTAGATTATATTATTGTAACGCCTGCTTTTTTAAATGCATCGGCAGAGACGTTGGCAAACCTGCACCGGAACCTTGAGGGTATGCGTGTTAAAGTGGTTAACCTGGAAGATATATACCAGGAGTTTTCATCGGGCAAGCAGGATATAGCGGGTATTCGCAACTTTATAAAGTATGTGTATAATAATGCCTCATCTGATGCTAACCGCCTTAAATATATCAACCTTTTTGGCGATGCTTCTTTCGATTATAAAAACAGGATACCTAACAATACTAACATAGTTCCGTCCTTCCATAAGTACGTTACAGGATTTTCGGGAGGCAATTACAGCGATGTAACCACTTTTGTGTCTGATGACTTTTATGGCCTTATGGGCAATAATGAGGGCCGTATGCTAAGTGATGCTGAAAAACCGGATATTGCCACCGGGCGTATGCTTATCGATGATAAGGCCCAGGCAGATGAAATGGTGAATAAGGTGGACGAATATCTTAACCCCCAGTCGTATGGCAGGTGGCGCAATGAATATATTACGCTGGCAGATGACCTTGACGGTCAGGGTTCAGATGAATTTGTGCCCTGGATGGAAAACCTGGATTCTACTATTGCGCAATACAGGCCTTTTGTAAATGTAAGGAAATTTTATATAGATGCCTGGGTGCAGGAGGCCTCGGCTGGGGGGCAGCGCTACCCGGAGGCTAAAGAACAATTTCTAAGAGCAATAAATTACGGGGCGCTGGTAGTTAATTATGTGGGCCACGGCAGTATAAGGGCAATGGCCAGCGAGCGTATGTTTGAGGTGACTGATGCGCAAAACCTTACCAACCGCTATAAATATCCGCTTTTTATTACGGCCACCTGCGAGCTCACCAAGTTTGACGATCCATATGAGCCCACTACGGGAGAAGAAATTTACTGGAACCCGGCGGGTGGTGCCATAGCTATGGTTACTACCACAAGGGCGCTGTTTATAACGGCGGCAGACAGCTTTAACAGGAATTTTACGCGAAGGCTCTACGCTTTTAATCAGCCTGCAATTTATCCCACTATGGCAGAGGCTCTAAGGCTTACAAAAGCGGAGGGTAATAATGCCAGTGACTATAATGTGATTTCTTTTATAGGAGATCCTGCCCTTAAGCTGGCTATACCCAAGCCTAATATTGTGCTTACCGAAATTAATGATGTGCCCTTAGCGCAGTCTGCCGAAGTTTTAGATGCCCTATCGTTTGTAAGGCTGGGGGGGCGTGTAACAGATGAAAATAATAATATTATTACAAATTATAACGGAGAACTTGAAGTCACCATTTTTGATAAGCCAATAAACAGGGTTACTCTTGCTAACGACAAACCCACTGTTGATAGCCTTAAGAGACCTTTTACCACACTGGGCGAAGCCATATTCAGAGGTAATGCTACCGTAACAAACGGTCAGTTTGAGTTTGGTTTTGTGGTGCCGCGTGATATCCGCATACCCGTAGGCGAAGGCCGCGTAAGTTTTTATGCAAAAAGAAACAACGTTCTGGAAGACCAGACGGGCTATAATAGCGTAATTAAGATAGGTGGCATAAATACGAGCGCCGTGGCAGATAACACGCCGCCGGCGGTAAAGCTGTATATGAATGACGAGTCTTTTGTGTCGGGAGGCATAACAAATGCGTCGCCCTTTTTGCTTGCCCTGCTGCAGGATGAGCACGGTATAAACACTGCCAGCGGCATTGGCCATGATATTATAGGTATACTGGATGGCGATGAGACCCATCCGTACCTTATGAATGACTATTACCAGACCGCACCCGATGATTATACACATGGCACGGTGCGCTTTCCGTTTATAAACCTTGAAAAAGGATTGCACACACTGCAGTTTAAAGCCTGGGATGTATACAATAACCTGGTTACTGCAGAAATTCAGTTTGTTGTGGCCGGAGATGATGTTATAGCGCTGGATAAGGTGCTTAATTACCCTAACCCGTTTGTAAGCTATACGGAATTCTGGTTTACGCACAACAGGCCTTTTGAACCTCTTGATGTGCAGGTGCAGGTGTTTACGGTGAGCGGCAAGATTGTAAAGACCATTAACCAGCAAATAACAACCGATGGCTTTTTGAGCCGCGACATTAAGTGGGACGGCCGTGATGATTTTGGCGACAAAATAGGCAAGGGTGTATACGTTTATAAGCTAACCGTGCGTTCTACCATTACCAATAAAACAGCAGAAAAGTTTGAAAAACTTGTATTGCTGTAAAAAATAGTATATTTGTGACCCTTAAAATTTTGGATAACTAATGAAAAAATTAATTTTGCTTGCCCTGGGGCTTATAACACTGCACAATGCAAATGCACAGCAGGATAACCGTGTAATTACTACAGGCGTACCATTTTTAATGATTGCTGCCGATGCCCGCGCAGCCGGTATGGCAGACCAGGGTGTGGCTACCTCTTCAGATGTTTTTTCTATGCAGTGGAACCCCGCAAAATATGCATTTGCATTGCAGGAATACGGGGGCGCTGTTAGCTATACTCCTTATTTAACAGGCCTTAGCGATGATATTGCCCTTAGCCAGGTAAATTTTTACAACAAGTTTGACGACAGGATGGCTTTTTCGGGCAGCCTGCGCTACTTTGGCCTTGGCGATATTGAGCTTAGGCAAACGCCAGATCCTAATGAGCAGGTTATTGTAAGGAGGCCAAGTGAGCTTGCCGTAGACCTTGCTTACTCACTAAAGCTTAGTGAGCGATTTGCAATGTCGGTTGCGGGCCGTTTTATCAGTTCTAATTTAAGGATACCGGAGTCTCCGGGCGGCAGTGGCGATGCCAGTGCAGCAACATCGTATGCCTTTGATATCTCAGGTTTTTACCAGAGCGAAGAAGAAGCCTACAGTGATTTTGACGGGCGCTACAGGTTTGGGTTTAACTTCCAGAACCTTGGTCCTAAAATAAGCTATGATAATGATGACCTTACCACAAACTTTTTGCCGTCAAATTTAAGGCTGGGCGGTGGCTTTGACTTTATTTTTGATGAATATAACACAATTGGTGTTAACCTTGAGTTTGCCAAGCTGCTTGTGCCTACCCCGCCATCATGGGATTTAAATAATGATGGTAACTTTGACCAGGATACTGAGGCAGGCCCTTATAGCGAGGCCCTACAAAAGTATAACGATACCAACTGGGTGTCGGGTATATTTAAATCGTTTGGCGATGCGCCCGACGGCCTGAAGGAGGAGCTGAAAGAGGTAACCTACTCGTTAGGTACAGAATATACATATAATAACGCATTTATGTTCCGCTTGGGTTATTTTAACGAAAACCAGCTCAAAGGTGCGCGTAAATTCTTTTCGCTTGGTGCGGGCTTTAAATATTCTACCATCAAGGTAGATGTGTCTTACCTGTTCTCGGCTTCTCAGGTGCGCAACCCTCTTGAAAATACGCTTCGTTTTTCGCTTACATTTAACTTTGGAGAAGAGCTTGACGAATATTAGTAAATGGAGCACATCAGCATAACTTCCACGTTTACAGTATACCCGTCGGTTGACGAACTTCCGCAGGATGTGCAGTTGCTGATGGAAGAAGCTGTTGCTGCGCGAAAAACATCTTACGCACCCTATTCCAAATTTCATGTTGGCGCGGCAGTATTGCTGGATAACGGTAAAACGGTTATAGGCGCTAACCAGGAAAATGCTGCATATCCCTCAGGCCTTTGTGCCGAGCGTGTGGCTGTGTTTTATGCCGGGGCTGCGCATCCGGATGCTAAAATCACTAAAATGGCCATTACGGCCGCTGCCGAAGAAAAAGCGGTGACCCACCCTATACCGCCCTGTGGTGCCTGCCGTCAAAGCATAGCCGAATATGAGCTTAAGCAGGAAAAACCTATAGAAATATGGTTTATGGGCGAAACCGGTAAAATATACAAATCAGATTCTTTAAAAAACCTGCTGCCCATGGTTTTTGGCAGCGAATACTTATAGCATTATAACAAGGGGATTCTTAAACAGGCTCCCCTTTTTATTTTTAATAACATTAATAGCTTTTAGTAATCAAAAAATAACAAAATACTTGAGTTTATTTTTTTAGTTATTGGTGGGAAGTTATATTTTTGCATTTCGCAATTTTGCGGGAACCCTGCTGCAGGGCATCCCGATTCAATAATCACGTGAGCAACAACAATTGGAGCAATGAAAGAAATTACAAAAGAGGTTTACCTGAAGTGGTATGAAGACATGCTGTTATGGAGAAAGTTTGAAGACAAGCTGGCGGCTTTATACATTCAGCAAAAGGTGAGGGGCTTCCTTCACTTATACAACGGCCAGGAGGCAGTGCTTGCGGGCGCTTTGCATGCCATGGACCTGTCTAAAGACAAAATGATAACAGCTTACCGTAACCACGTTCAGCCAATAGGCATGGGTGTAGACCCGCGCCGCATTATGGCAGAGCTTTTAGGTAAAGCTACCGGAACCTCAAAGGGGCTTGGTGGCTCAATGCACATCTTTAGTAAAGAAAAAGGGTTTTATGGCGGCCACGGTATTGTGGGTGGCCAGATTCCGCTTGGCGCAGGCCTTGCCTTTGCCGATAAATATTTTGAAACCGGCGGTGTAACCATGACCTATTTTGGCGATGGTGCCGCACGCCAGGGATCGCTTCATGAGGCGTTTAACATGGCCATGCTGTGGAAACTGCCTGTAGTGTTTATTGTAGAGAACAACGGTTATGCTATGGGTACCTCTGTAGAGCGTACGGCTAACCATACAGATATCTGGAAACTGGGTCTTGGCTACGAAATGCCATGCGGCCCGGTAGACGGCATGAACCCTATTAAAGTGGCTGAAGCAATGCACGAGGCCATTGAGCGTGCACGCAGGGGCGACGGGCCTACCTTCCTTGAAATGAAAACGTACCGCTACCGTGGCCACTCAATGAGTGATGCGCAGCATTACCGTACTAAAGACGAGGTTGAAGAGTACCGTAAAATTGACCCTATTACCCAGGTGCTTGATATCATTAAAGAAAACAACTATGCTACAGAGGCAGAAATTGAAGTAATTGACCAGAGGGTGAAAGACATTGTGGACGAGTGCGAAAAATTTGCCGAAGAGAGTCCGTACCCAGACCTTAGTGTTATGTATGACGTTGTTTACGATCAGGAAAATTATCCGTTTTTACCACATAAATTATAATAATAAACCATGGCAAAAATTATTACCATGCCGCGCCTTAGCGATACCATGACTGAGGGTACTGTGGCAACGTGGCTAAAAAAAGTGGGTGATACTATTAAAGAAGGCGATATACTTGCCGAGATAGAAACTGACAAAGCTACAATGGAGTTTGAGGCATTTGATGCCGGAACTTTATTATATATAGGTATACAGGAAGGTGATACTGCCCCTGTAGACAGCATTCTGGCCGTTATAGGTAAAGAAGGCGAAGATTATAAAGCGTTGCTTGACGGCAAAGGCGGAGCTGATGCCGGTGCTGCTGATAAAAAAGACGAGGCCCCTAAAGCTGAAGCGCCAAAACAAGAGCAAGCGGAAGAAAAAACAGAAGACAAACCTATTGAGGAGAAAAAAGCGGCCCCGGCTGCCGGACTTCCTGCTGGTGTTATAGTGGTTACTATGCCACGCCTTAGCGATACCATGACCGATGGTACTGTGGCCACCTGGCTTAAAAAAGTGGGCGATACTATTAAAGAAGGCGATATACTTGCTGAGATTGAAACAGATAAAGCTACAATGGAGTTTGAATCGTTTAACGCGGGTACGCTTTTGGCTATTGGTGTTAAAGAAGGCGAAACGGCCCCTGTAGACAGCCTGCTTGCTATAATAGGCCCTGCCGGAACTGATGTTAGCGGTATTAATGCAGACACTGCTAAAGGTGGCGCTGCCCCTGTAAAAGAGGAAAGCAAGCCTGAAGCTAAAGCTGAAGATAACGCACCTGCAAAAGAAGAAGCTAAAGAAGCGCCTAAAGCTGAAGAAACTGCCCCTGTAACTGCCGATGGCGGCAGGGTATTTGTTTCTCCGCTGGCACGTAAAATTGCGAGCGATAAAGGTGTGGATATCTCTAAAGTTAAGGGTAGTGGCGAAAATGGCCGTATAGTTAAAAAAGATATTGAAAACTATACTCCGGCTGCTGCCGCGCCGGCACAACCGGCTGCTGCACCTGCACCTGCTGCTAAGGAGCAGGCTGCTGCCAAACCGGCTTATGTTCCTTCTGGCGAAGTAGCTACTGAAGAAGTGAAGAACAACCAGATGCGTAAGGTTATTGCCCGCCGCCTGGCTGAATCTAAATTTACCGCTCCGGAATACAGCCTTACCATTGAACTTGATATGGATAATGCCATTGCAAGCCGTAATGTAATTAACTCAGTGCCGGATACTAAAGTATCGTTTAACGATATGGTGGTTAAGGCATGTGCCATGGCACTACGCAAGCACCCACAGGTTAACACCCAGTGGAAAGATGATGTTACTATTTACAACAAACACATAAGCATAGGCGTTGCCGTTGCTGTAGAAGATGGCCTGCTTGTGCCGGTGCTTAAGTTTACCGATAACATGAGCCTAACACAAATAGGTGCTTCTGTGCGCGACCTTGCCGGTAAAGCCAAGAACAAAAAACTGGCCCCTGCCGAAATGGAGGGCAGCACGTTTACAGTTTCTAATTTAGGTATGTTTGGCATCAGCGAGTTTACCTCTATCATTAACCAACCTAACTCTGCTATACTTTCTGTTGGTGCTATTGTACAGCAGCCTGTAGTTAAAAACGGACAGATTGTAGTAGGCAATGTTATGAAGGTAACCCTTACGTGCGATCACCGTACAGTAGACGGCGCTACAGGTGCACAATACCTGCAAACGCTTAAGCAATACATAGAGAACCCTGTAACCATGCTTGCATAAGTTACAGACGTTTTAAGATATGAAGCCCATCCGGTAAGGATGGGCTTTTTATTTTATTTAAGTTTACTAAAAATGAAATTTGGCACCATAAATTGGTGTAAGTTCATCAGCTACTTTTGTGAGTAATTTGGCACCATACACTCTGCCAGCCTCTTTAGAATATTTATGCAGGTCCAGATTAGCCAAAATGTTTTCCCGGCTTGCCTTGTCCATTTTTTCTTTTTGCGCTAATACGGCATTGTAATCTTTAAAATCCGTTTTCTCTATATTACTCTGCATCCACTTGACAAGTTCAAGGATATTTATATGTGCATAGTCGCCATAAATCTCAAAATAATTTGATTTTTCAATAAGCTCATCAACAGCAGCCTGATATTTTTGATTAGGTTCAGATTTAAGCATTATTACATAGTTGTCTCTTAAAATCTTATAGCATTCGTCAAATGTGCCTATCACAACCGTATCCATGTCAATGTGGACAGTTTCCTGTGCATGGTTTATGTAGATATTTGTTAGAAATAATGCAAATAGCAATCTGTATTTCATGACAAATTAAATTTGAGGATCAATTGAAATGACTAACACTAATTTAGTAATTAATCTATATCGTACAAATACTTTTTCATACTTTAGCTAAGCAAACACAAAACCATGAAAAAATCAATTTTCCTTATTGCGGCGCTCGCATCAACACTATTATCCTGCGCGCAAAAGAAAACAACTGCCGCTAATTATAAAGTAGACCAAAAATCGGTTGAGGCTACGCTTAAATTTCTTACTACTGATGAGCTAAAAGGCCGCCAGCCGGGCACTCCTGAAATGGAACTGGCCGCGAAATACCTTGAGGATATTTTTGTCAAAAATAATGTAAAGCCTTATTTTGCCACCTACAGGGATACGCTAACCAATTATACCAAAGGCATTACGGCTAATGTAATAGGCTATCTTGAAGGTAACGACCCCAAGCTTAAAAATGAGTTTGTTATCATCAGTGCGCATTATGACCATGTGGGTATTGCTAAAAAAGCCATTAACGGCGATGATATCTATAACGGCGCCGATGACAATGCTACAGGCTGCACTACTGTTGCCGAGTTTGTAAACTATTTTTCTAAAACAAAATCAAACAAGCGCAGCATACTGTTCTGCTTTTTCTCGGCGGAGGAAGCCGGGCTGCTGGGCAGCTATCATCTGGCTAAAAAACTGCATGATCAAAATTTTAACCTGTATACCGTACTTAATTTTGAAATGACGGGCGTGCCGCTGGGTGGCGACCTGCTGGGCTTTATTACCGGCTACGGACGCAGCAACATGGCTGATAAGCTTAATGACTATGCAGGCAAAAGGCTGATAGGCTCTAACGAGTTTGAAATGCAGTACCAGCTGTTCAGGCAAAGCGATAATTACCCGTTTTTTCAGGAATTTAATATACCGGCGCACACCATAAGCACAACCGAGATGACAACCTTTCCATACTACCACCATGTAGATGATGAGTATGAGGCTATGGATACCAAACACATGACCAGCTTTATACAAACCATGCTGCCGGTATCAGAGAAAATGATTAACGCACCCACGCAGGAAATAGTGCTGAAAGCAAAATGAAAAATATTATAATTACAGGTACCAGCAGGGGCATTGGCTACAGCCTTGCCCTTCAGTTTGCCGATGCCGGATATAATGTTTTGGCTCTGAGCCGTAAGACACCGCAGGCGCTGCTGGAGCATCCTAACATAACCTGCCTTTCAGTTGACCTGGCAGAAGGCGATACAAAGGCTGTTTCTAAATTTATAAAAAATACATGGCAACGGGTAGATGTGGTGATACACAACGCCGGCGCATTAATGCTAAAGCCTTTTGAGCAAATTACCGCCGCTGAGTTTGAATATATTTATAAAGTCAACGTATTTGGTGTGGCCGCGCTAAACCGCACTGTACTGCCTTTTATGCAGGCAGGCGGGCATGTGGTAACCATAAGCAGTATGGGGGGCGTACAGGGCACCATGAAGTTTGGGGGGCTGGCTGCATACAGCAGCAGCAAGGGCGCCGTTACTATTATGAGCGAACTTTTAGCAGAAGAGTATAAAGAAAAAGGCATTGCTTTTAACGTGCTGGCATTGGGCGCGGTAAATACCGAAATGCTGCAGGAGGCATTTCCCGGGTATGAAGCACCCTTATCGGCGGCAGAAATGGCCGATTACATTTATAACTTTGCCCTTTCCGGGAATAAATATTTTAACGGCAAGGTGTTGCAGGTATCATCGAGCACGCCGTAATCTAGATGAAGGATATTTTAGCCAAATATGTGCCGGAACATGCTGTTGATGCCCTTTTTGAATTGGTAAGGATGTATGGCGTGCACCTTAAAATTGTAAACGAGCGCGTAACCCGGCATGGTGATTATCACCGCGATGCCAGCGGCTATCACCGGATAACGGTTAACGCGAGCCTTAACAAATACCGCTTTCTTATTACGCTGGTGCATGAAGTTGCCCACCTTGCAGCCTTTGAAAAATTTGGGCGTAATATAAAGCCACATGGTTATGAATGGAAAATAACGTTCCAGCAGCTGATGGTACCTTTTATTCGCCCGCAAATTTTTCCGAACCAGTTGCTGCCGTTACTGGCGCGGCATTTTAAAAACCCAAAAGCCAGTAGTGATACTGATGCCACACTGGCACTGGCATTAAAGCAATTTGACGAAAAAGAAGGAGACCGCAATTATATTTTTGAGATACCTTATGGGGCACTCTTCCGCATTCATAATGGTAAAATTTTTAAAAAAGGGGCGCAACGCGTAAAGCGGTTTGAATGTATGGAAGTGAGTTCCGGGCGATTGTACCTTTTTAACCCTAATGCGGAGGTAGAGCTTTTGCCATAAGTGTTAAAGTCATCATAAAATCTAAAAGACGGGTAGGGTAAGCAGTTCTTACAACTGTTTTGTTAAAATTAACTTAATTTAACAAACTGGATTATTTTACCATCTATATTTAAGCAAAAATTGCACCGCTATGAAATACACCTTTACACACAGGGCAAACCATGCCCTCCTCATCCTGCTGTTTTTTTCTTTCAGCGCTTTTGCACAATTGCCCAATTTTACATTAACAGTAACACCAACGGCCCAGACATGTTTGGGTAATGGCTCGCTAACGTTTGCGGTAGCCGGTAATAATCCGGCGGCCTCGATAGATTACACCGTATACCTGCTGCCCAATACCACCACGCCGGTTAGCACCGTAACCAGCGCTACACTGGGAGGGCTGGTAAACGGCACCTACCAGGTTGTGGCAACACAGTCTTTAGGAGGCAGTAGCAATACCAGTACGGCAACTGTAACCATTGCAAATAATGTAACGCCATTAACGTATAACCTTGTACCTACAAATGTGCGTTGTGGCACCGATGGTAAGATTACCGTAAATGTAACAAGCGGCACTGCGGCAACTTATGAAATAACTGCGGGGCCGGTAACAGCCCCGGCACAGGCCGGTAACGTATTTAGTAACCTGCCGGTAGGTGTTTATACAGTAAGGGTATATAATAATTGTGGCGAGGCTGTTGTAATAAGCACCACCCTTTTACAGCTAACACCGGGTATTATAATAGCAACCGGAGCCCCCACTGATGCAGAACTGCCATCGTGTACCACCATTAGCGTAGGTAATATCTACCAGCCGGGCGCTAACCAAAATATATTTTATCCGGTAACGGGCACCTTTACGGTTTTTCCTCCGGGAAGCGGGGCCCCTATTGTTGTAACAACGGTTATGACAGGACCCACAAACCCCAACGTAATGTCTGCCGATATACCTTTTTATTATGACCAGCAGTACACCTATAATTTAAAGATTACAGACGCCTGTGGCAATATTTACACAAAGAACAACAATGTTGTAAATGAAGAGATTGAGGTACATTATACAGGAAGTTTTCCTAACTGTAATGACCAGCTCATGACGCTTACACCGGTAAACTACAGGGGGCCTTATACTATAACTTTTACCAGTGCCCCGGCGGGTTTTATACCAGCAAACTTTAACAGTGGGCACCCTACATTTACCACTCCAGAAGCTGTGTATGGGGCTATAGGCAACCCTGTTCCTTCAGGAAATTACAGTGTATCGTTAACGGATGCCTGCGGGCATACGGCTACAACAAGCTTTGAAGTAGAGCCGCCGGATGTAAGCCCCTCTATTAGCGGAGACGCTGCCTGTGGCAGCCCCGCCGGCACTATATCTATCATTGTGCCTAACCGTGGTGTAGCCAGTGTTATTATTACTGCTGCGCCCCCGGCCTATACCGGCACATTGCCAGATGATGTTAGTGAATACATCAACGCCTTTGGTGGTTTTGAAATGACCGGGATGCCCCTGGGTACTTACATCTTTGTTATAACAGATACATGTGGTGATACTTATACAGAAACCTTTACACTCCAGGTAACCGGTGGCGCGGCTAACCTTACGTTTTTACAACGCCCCGGCTGCGATAACGGTTTTGGGTCAGTAAGGATACTGGTGGCCAACTCAGCATTTACACAGGTACTTATAAGTGGGGCCCCTGCTGCATTTACAGAAGCATTACCTTTTGACGCCTCAGGAAATATTGCAACAAACGGCGGTTTTTATATGAATTCGCTACCCGCGGGTACCTACACCTTTACCACTACAGATGTTTGCGGCATAGCACGTACAGAGCAATATACCATAAACGGCTACGCAGAATTAGTAAATAATTTTACCGTGATACCACACTGTGGCGCGTTTGACCTCCAGGTGGCGCATACAGCGGTAGCCGGCACTTATCTTGAGGCCTTCTGGCTGCAGCGCTACAACCCCGTAACCGGTACCTGGGGACACCCGCAAACGGGCGAAGTCTATATTGACGGTACGCTGCCTTCTTCCGGCAATTCAATACTGCTAACTAATAATGCTACCATGCTCACACTGGGTTATACCGGCCAGTTCAGGGTAATCAAAGTGTTTTATGTATTTAGCAACGGCAGCACTATAAACAGCAGGTGTTTGCATGAAGTGGCCAACTTTGTATTTGAAGACGCACCGGAAATTACCGATGCCTACAGCTTTCCGTGTGCGGGCGGTCTTAATGAGGTAATTATTGAGGCCACCGGTGTAGCGCCACTGACCTATAAGATAACAACAAAAAACAACCAGCCGTTTGTAGTGAACAATGGTACGAGCAACCTGTTTTCTGGCCTGGAGACCGCTACCTACAACTTTCAGGTGTCAGACAATTGCGGAAACATACGCAACATACAATTCGACATTAACGCTCTCGATCCTGTTGAAATTGAAGCAACAGGTTTTTGCGAGGGTGAGGCCAGCACGCTTACCATACAGGAATTTTCGTTCCTTACCTACGAGTGGTACAAAGAAGGTACTCCCGGTACTATACTGAGCACTACCGGAACATTAGCGTTCCCTTCCTTTAACTCGGCTACAGATGCCGGCACCTACATGCTGGAAATAACTTATTCGGCAAACACAGGCTCATGCCTTAACCAAACCCTTGAATATGTGGTTACACCTAATATACTGCCTAATGCCGGCGCGGATGGTGCTATTGCATTTTGTAATGACGGCACCGTGCTTGACCTTAATGCTTATCTTACCGCACCTTTTGATGCAGGAGGCACATGGGTAGAAACAACAGCATCGGGCGCGCTTACAGGCAGCAGTTTTGATACACAGGGTGTAGCGGGCGGCACTTATACATTTACTTACACTGTAGACGGCTTATGCAACCTTAGCGACAGCGCTACCATAACCATAACACTTAAAGACATACCGGCCGCACCGTTGCTTACAGCGGTACCCGCAGTATGCGAGGGCGAAAATGTGCAGCTAAACGCGCAGTCGGTACCGGGTGCTGTATTTCAGTGGACGGGCCCTAACGGATTTACATCTTCGCTTGCCAACCCACTTATAGCACAGGCGGCCCCGGACATATCCGGTAGCTATAGTGCTACGGTAACCGTAAACGGCTGCACATCGCCTGCGGCTACGGTAGCTGTAACGGTAAATCCGTTGCCGCAGTTTACCCTCCAGGGAAATACGCTGTTATGCGAAGGCCAGAGTACTGTATTATCTGTAGCGCCCGGCAATTTTAGCGATGCGCAGGTAACTTATGTCTGGTTTGAGGGCGGGCAGCCCATGGGTATTGCCACAAGCGGCATTGAGGTGTTTGCAACCGGCACTTATGATGTTACGGTTACGTTTAACGGCTGTACTGCAACGCAAAGTATAACAGTAGCACCTAACCTTAATGCCTTTGATTTTGACCTTGAAGCCGGCTGTATTGACGAGGCTTATATTATATCTGTTATCAATCTTACCGGCATTACCGGAGATGAAGCACAGTATGCCTGGAGCGGCCCGGTAGCATATACCTTTACCGCAGGCCCTGATGCTGATATAAGCGAACATGAAGCCGGTGAATATACTGTTACGGTTACCAGCGCCGATGGCTGTACCGTAACAAAAAGCCTGCCTGTAGATAATACTTTTTGTAAAATACCACGGGGTATTAGCCCTAACGGCGATGAATGGAACAACAGCTTTGACCTGAGCAACCTGGACGTGCAACACCTGATTATTTTTAACCGTTATGGGCTTAAGGTTTATGAAGCTGATAACTATGTGGACGAATGGCACGGCCAAAGCGATTCGGGAGATTTGCCAACAGGTACCTATTATTATGTGGCAACGCTATCGGCAGGGCTGCAAAAAACCGGATGGGTGTATGTGCAGCGGGAAGTAAGGTAATTTATTTTAACAATATATTTTATGTTATACGCAACCCTTTAACATAAAATACATCATTAAGATAAACACCTATTATGAAACTTAAAAATTTCCTCAGCAAGCTGTATGTGGCTATTGCTCTAATAGCCACGTGCTCTTTGCAGGCACAGCTAAACAACTTTACCATAGGAGCCACCACCACGGCTCAAACGTGTTTAGGCAACGGATCGATAAACTTTACGGTAAGTGGCAATAACCCGGGGGCTGCTTTGGAGTTTGCAGTATTCCTGCTGCCCAATACTACCACGCCATTTACCACGGTTACTACTATGAGCGCCCAGAATTTAGTAGCCGGCGACTACAAGATTGTAGCTACCCAAACCCTTAACGGCAATTCTAACACGGCAATGACAACGGCTACTGTGGGAGATAATACCGCGCCGCTGGCCTACACGCTGAATATAACAAACGTAAGCTGTAATGCCAATGGGTCTATTACCGTAAATGTAACATCGGGCACGGCAACACAGTATGAAATAATCTCGGGTCCGGAAACTGCCCCGTTGCAGCCATCTAATGTATTTAGTGGTTTGCCCGCAGGGCAGTATGCCGTAAGGGTGCACGATAACTGCGGCGATGCCTTTGTTACCACAGTGCAGCTTGTAGAGGCGGCAGGCACTATGTCAGTATTTGCAGATGCAAATTATTTAGAACCGGTTTCCTGCAATACGGTTGCGGTAAAGCATTATTATTCCTCTGACACAGAAATAATCTGGCCACTTTCATTTCAGTATATTATAAATCCACCGGGTGTGGGGGCTAACGTAATTGTTAACACCGCGCCAGAGCCAGGTAACGGCAATGTTATAGTTACTACTATACCTCTTTATTATAACCAGGCCTATACCTATGATATTAAAGTAACCGACGGGTGCGGCAACGTATTTACATTTTATAGTTTTATTGTGCCAGCAATTAGTATGGATTATGATTTGAAGTTTAGTTTTGATGGTTGTACTCCTGAATTGCTTATTGTTGACGAGCAGGAATTTATGACGTATCCGGTAACATTAAACTTTACAGCGGCCCCGGCTGCTTTTAACCCCATAACGTATAATGCCACATATCCTGTTTTTGAAGCTACTGAAAATCTAATGTTTAGCCTTGATGGCAGCCCCCTGCCTTTAGGCTCTTATTCGTTAACCATTACCGATGCCTGCAACAGGGTAAAACAAAAATCTGTTGTTGTTACCAATAATAGTATACCCCCTAAAGTAGTGGTGCAGGCACCGGGCTGTGTATTGGGTTCGGTAAAAATAGAGCCGGCCGGAAAGGCTACTGTAGAAATAAAAATGATCAGCGCGCCGGCTGCCTATGAGGGGCCGCTGCCAAAAGACCTTATGGGGTATATGGGTACTGACGGGAGTTTTTTACTGGAAGATTTGCCGCCCGGAGACTATACGTTTTATTTAAAGGACGAATGCGGTTATGAATTTACAATGCCGTTTACCATAACCATTTCACCGGTGCAGATTGTTCTTACCAATATGACAGGCTGTTCTGAAGGATATGGGTCGGTTAGCCTGAGGGCTTACCAGGATGAGTTTACCCAACTGGTAATTACAGCGGCACCTGATGGGTTTGCAGAAGCATTGCCCTTTGACGCTTCAGGCCTTATTTCTAATGGAGGCTTATACATGAACGGTTTGCCTGCCGGTGATTATACATATACCTATACTACCGAAAACTGTGCTGTAAGCGGCACCGGCAGCATGGCGGTTACAGGCTATACAGAAACCGCAAATGATATTGATGTAATTGCCAACTGCGGTTCTTTTGACCTTTATATAAATAACCAGTCTAATATTACCTTTTCGGCGCAATATTACTGGCTGCAAAAATACGATGCCGAAACCGGCTTTTGGGGTCACCCGGAGACGGGAGAGCCCTCTACCCAGGGTAATGTATGGCAGGGAAACGCCGTTGCTTTAAATAATGACGTACTCAATCTAAACCTGCCTTATACGGGGCAGTTCAGGGTGGTTAAAACGTTTTATGTGTTTGGCACAGAAGATGGTGGTACCATTCAAACCTGCAATCTGGTATTAGGAGAATTTACCTTTACCGGGGCTCCGTCTATAACGGCCGCCTATAGCTTTCCATGCGATAACGGCCTTGCCGAAGTAATTGTAGTTGCTGAAGGTGTGGCGCCGCTTACGTATGAGATAACCTCTAAAAACGGTGTGCCTTTTACGGTGGATAATGGCGCACAAAATGTTTTTTTAGCGTTGCAGAAAGCAGTATATAACTTTAGGGTTACAGATGCGTGCAACAACCTGGTAAATGTGTTGTTTGATGTATCTGTACTGGAGCCGCTTGCTATTGAGGGCGGGCCGTTTTGCAACAACCAGCCCGGCCAGTTGTCGCTGCCGCAATTTACATTCCTGCTTTACGAGTGGTATCGTGAAGATGATCCCGACACTATACTGAGCACCGGCAATACGCTTGATTTTGCAGCTTTTAACAGCGCCGTTGATGCCGGGGGTTATAGGGTACACCTGGTTTCTGTAACGCCCGGGTCTTGCATCGATTTTGTGCTGGAGTATAACCTGACACAGGCTGCAATGCCGCAGGCGGGGCTGGATAATGCCTTTAGCCTTTGCAATAGCAGCGATATTAACCTTAATGATTTGCTTGTGCAGCCTTGTCAAACCGGTGGCATATGGCAGGATGTTAGCAATACCGGCCAGCTGGACGGAAGCATATTTAGTACTGTAGGAATAGGTGAGGGTAGTTATATGTTTGAATATGTGGTTGACCTTTGCGATACCACAGATGAGGCCGTCATTACAGTGCAGCTTGTGGGCGATGAATCGTTCCCGGTGCTGCTTGAGGGCCAATGCGTAAACGAGCGCTACATTATAAGCATTGTTAATACTGAGGTAGTGGGAGAAAGCCAGCCTGTAACCTGGAGTGGCCCCGAAGGGTTTTCCTACACCGGTCCGGAAACAAGCATTGACGTTACTAACCTGCCTGTGGGCAACTATGGTGTTCTGGTTACTAATGCAAATGGGTGCAGGGCATCTAAAACCTTGCCCGTGGGCAATACCAATTGTAGCATACCGCGCGGTATTAGCCCTAACGGCGATGAATGGAACAATAGCTTTGACCTGAGCAACCTGGACGTGCAGCACCTCATTATTTTTAACCGCTATGGGCTGAATGTATATGAAGCTGATAATTATGTGGATGAATGGCACGGCCAGAGCGATTCCGGAGATTTGCCAACAGGTACCTATTATTATGTGGCAACGCTATCGGCAGGGCTGCAAAAAACCGGATGGGTATATGTGCAGCGGGAAATTAAATAGCAATTACTGCTTTAATAAGGCATAAAAAAAGCTTAGGGAAACCTAAGCTTTTTCATTATTGTTATTTTGCTGTTGGTGGTGGTGCTCTTCTTCGCTTTCCGCAAGCATGCTTTCCCGTACTTTTTTAAACAGGTCTGAAGAGTAAACAAACTCTACAATAGATTTGTTGCGCGTTTCGAGTATCTGCTCGTTATCGCCTTCCCATTCTTTTATGCCATTTTTAAGAAATACAATCTTTTCGCCTATCTGTAGTACCGAGTTCATATCGTGGGTGTTAATCACGGTGGTAATGTTGTATTCTTTAGTAATTTCCTGTATCAGCTCGTCAATAACAATACTCGTTTCGGGGTCAAGGCCAGAGTTGGGCTCGTCACAAAATAGGTATTTTGGGTTATTTACAATAGCACGTGCAATGGCCACACGCTTTTGCATACCGCCTGATATTTCGGCCGGAAATTTTTTATTGGCATCTTTAAGGTTAACACGTGCCAAAACCTCATCTACACGTGCTTTAATATCGCGGGCGCGTTTAGTGGTAAACATTTGCAGCGGAAAAGCCACGTTTTCTTCTACCGTCATAGAGTCAAACAGGGCGCTGCCCTGAAACACCATGCCTATCTCTGTACGCAGGGCGCGTTTTTCATCGGGGGTCAAATCGCTGTATACCCTTCCGTCAAACGAAATGGTACCACCGTCAGGCGTGTGTATACCCAGCAGCGTTTTTAGCATTACGGTTTTGCCCGATCCGCTGCGGCCTATAATAAGGTTGGTTTTTCCGGGTTCAAAAGTGGTACTGATACCCTTAAGCACCTTGCTTTCGCCAAACGATTTTTCTATGTTCTTAACTTCAATCATTAGCTTAAAAGTAACTGGGTTAGGATGTAGTCTACAAAAATGATAACCACGCAGCACCATACAAACGACGTGGTACTGGCTTTACCTACCTCGAGCGCGCCGCCTTTCATATAAAAACCATGGAAAGACGGTATGGTGGCCAGCACAAACCCGAATATAAAAGTTTTAATAAAAGCATAGGCTATATGGTAAGGCACAAAATCGCGCTGAATACCGGTTATAAACTCATCGCTGCCTATAAAGCCGCCATATACACCGGCCAGCCATCCGCCCACAATACCTAAAAATATAGATATGGATATTACAAACGGATACAGTAAAAAGGCAATTATTTTAGGGAAAACCAGGTAGTTGAGCGAGTTAACGCCCATTACCTCAAGGGCATCTATCTGCTCTGTTACCCGCATGGTACCTATGCTCGATGTAATGTAAGAACCGGCACGCCCAGCCATAATAATGGAAATGAACGTAGGCGAAAACTCGAGTATTACTGACTGCCTGGTGGCAAAAGCAATAAGCGATTTTGGTATAAGCGGATTGGTTAGGTTAAGGGCTGTTTGTATGGCCACAACACCTCCGATAAAGAAGGATATAAAGGCCACGATGCCCATAGAGCCGGAAATAAGGTCGTCTATATCTTTAAAGATTAACTGCCTCATTACCTTCCATTTGGTGGGCTTGTTAAAAACCTCTTTGAGCATCATAAAATAACGCCCTATCTGGTGTAATGCTTTGATCATTTATGGTATAAAATATTGGCTAATGTACCAAATTCAATTGGGGTATTGTTAGTAGTTAATAGTTTTTTAATAGTTTGACAGGTAAAAAGGGCGTTGAGGTGCTAAGGGGAAAAATAATCTACCCAAAAATCTTTGCTTTCATTTTTTTCCAGCGGTAGGCGCGTATCCATTTGGCCTGATCTTTAGTGACCAGTAATGGCCTTTTTTCAGCCTTAGCCTTAAGGAAGCCTTTTATATAATCGATAAACAGCAACGGCTTGTTTTTGCGCATGGCCAGCTTGGCCCCCGCAATAGTGGTTATAAACAGGCCGTAGCCCAATGTGTAAAATGCCTCGCCCTGCTTGTAGCGTGCAGCCTTGTTATAGTTGGCCCCGGTGGGCTTAAGGTGCTTTACAATGAGGCGTTCTATGGTAACCACCTTCCAGTTGTAGAATTTGGCTATAAGCTCATCTGCCGTGTCCCAGCCCATGGCGGTGCGGAGGCCACCCATCTGTAAAAAGAGTTCCTTGCGGTAGGCCTTAAACGCCCCGCGTATGTGGTCTTTATCGGTAAGGCTCTCTAAAATCCATGTGCCATTCTTTTCAATATAGGCAAAACCACCTGCCATGCCCACGGTGGCATCGGCTTTAAAAGCCTCTAAAACCGTCTCAAAATAGTCAGACGGAAGGATAAGGTCGGCGTCAAGCTTTACAATAATATCATACGCGTCGTCAACAGTGGCAAAACCGGCGTTAAAAGCCTGTATAACCTTGCTGCCGGGCATGTGCACGGCATCGCTTTGCTTGTTTACCAATGTTATCCACGGATATTTAGCGGCGAACTGCTGCACTATGGCAGCGGTACCATCTGTACTGTTATCGTTAACCACTACAGCTTTTGTGGGCAAAACGGTTTGTGCGGCGAGCGACTCCAGGGTTACGCCCATAAAGGCTTCTTCGTTATGCGCGGGTATAATGCAGTAGTATTTCATGGTTTTGTGTACAAATGGATGCAAATATCTTTATTTTTGCGCTAACGCAAAAGGGAAACATTGGATAAGAAGGTTTTTGTAATTATTGTAACCTACAACGGGGCACGGTGGATAGATAAAAATATCACATCGCTGCTGCAATCGG
>Ga0265780_10000978_pt1 | contig 42077 bp, 46 predicted proteins | sample P1T30metagenome_FD_192432 | JGI IMG/M metagenome (GOLD analysis project Ga0265780, IMG submission 192432) | Plant litter microbial communities from East Loma Ridge, Irvine, California - P1 T30 | ecosystem: Environmental > Terrestrial > Plant litter > Unclassified | place: USA: California...
GGCGTGGAGTTTGAGGACGATCGGAAGAAGCTGCTCAATGGCCACGCTGTGCCCGCGACGATTGATGGGGAGAAGAATGGGAACGCTTCCTCTTCTGCTTCGCATTAGAACGTGTACTGTATGTAGATTGTAAATCATAATATGACAATATGACAATATCTTTGATGGTTGGTCTCGGATCTTGAACGCGTGTTTTCTTTTGCTTATCGCGAGACTTGCGTGTGGAGTATGGTATTATCACCTCGCTCCTTTTTCCGTTTCATTGGGCCGGACCACGAGGAAAAAAACGAGCGGATCATGCCTCGTGCCATGGTGAAGCAGATGAAAGACGTCATGGCTGTCTTCGTCGTCGTCGCTGTCTATCTATTCGTTGTCTTCATCTCCATCGTCTTCGTCGTCGTTGATGGCATCACCCTTAGTCGGCTTACATGGCAAGGCGGAAGATCGTTGTCCCCTAGCGTCCAGCCCGGCAGTACAGAGTCGACATGCTCCTGAGTCACATGCGGAATGAAAGATCCAGGCGTGAAGGAGCCTGTGATGGATGGGTTTGTCAAGGTGTCTAGTTGCCTAGTTGCCTTTGGAAGGTGGTTATGTAGGAGTTCTGCCCTTAGTTCACGGCCCATGCACCGCTTCGAAGGGGGCATTGGACATGCTAGAGGTGGTATCTAAGACTCTGTCGAGATGAGATGGCTGGAGTTTGCTGAGAAATACAACGTGATATGTCCATGTTGCGCATTCTCCGCAAACACTCTGTTCAAAAGACTTTCTTTGCCTTTTCTCCTAGAGAGAGAGAGGCCCTGAGGGTGAAAAGGTCATCCCCTCCTCCGTGTGTTTTGCCCGTGTTCAGCACTGCGTTCTGTTGGGAATAAAACTGGTCAGCTGGCCAGATCGATCGAGGGGCTCAAGGAAATGCGTTTTGAGGAAAGCCATTTACATTTTTCAAGACAACCTCCGAATGAACATCCTCGCTACTCAACTCCCTCGCTATTCGCTAGCCAACAGCCGATGGTTCAGGCCCGCTATATGGCAGGACTAGAATCGTCTAGAGTGCCACAACCATGGGCAGAGCATGTGGATAGTGGTGATATCTGTTGTGTCATTGAGAGAATAATCGGTTGGTGTCGTTGAGAGAAGATGCTTTGGATTCCTCGCTCGCTATCGGTCCTTCGGGTATATCAAGTGGTGGTATCTGATGCCCTGTCAAAGTTGTTGCCAATTTTTGCCGTTGGGAGATGATGTTTTGGAAAGGTTGATCCCTCGTTGAATAAAGGAGAAGGACTCTGGCGTCACCCGATATGTTGTCGGAATGTCAATTCGTGCCTGCCGCCATCTAGTAAGACGTTCGGAGAAGTACTTGTTTCGTTCATTTGAGATTTCTCGGAGTGGCAGTACCTCGAGCACTGTCGGGATTATCAGTAAATGTCATCATTGAGAGATGTATGTTTGAGAAAAGAATCCCTCGATGGCTGAGCTTACTCACAGTGGTAAAACCTATTGCATCGTCGAGATAATAGATTTTTGTTGCCAGTGAGAGAGTATACTTCAACAACGGATCGTTCGCTGGCTCAGAAGGTCAATTCGCGGTAACGCCTGACACATTGTCACGGTAACCACTACCTGTTGCCATTGAGAGACGCCATTTGGAAAAGCGCCTCCTCGTCGGCCTAGGGTAGGCATTGGTGGTGATACCTAACACATCGTCGGGGAAGTAAATTCCTGTTGCCATTGAGATAGGACAATTGAAGAACTGATTTCTCATTGGCTAGGGTTACTCAAAACGGTAATACCTGATACACCCGTACGGATCCATCACCACTGGACCGCTAAGAGATGCGGATCCTAAAACAGGCCTCTCAGCGGTCGAGGGGTCGCGAGGTTGTAAAGATGATATTAGGCATAAGCACAAATGAGCGCGAGAAAGGTGGATTTACTTGGATTGTCTCTTATACAGCCAAGTCTCCTAAAAACGACGCCGGTGTGGGTATCTGAGCTATTTACCAACGAAAAGGAAAAAGGAAAAACCCAAGAAAAAGCTGACTTACTAGCCAGTCCTACACCGTATTTTCTTGCCTTTACTCCAGCTCGGCCGGAGCAGGGAGGCCGGTCGGTGGCCTGTACGGCTGGTATTGCTGCTGCTGCGGCTGTCCACCGCCGCCGTAGTGCTGCTGGTTAACAGCCAGCGAGCCGGCCGCTCCAGCGGACTGGCGGTTCGACGGCGGGCTCATCGAGGAGACGTCCGACCAGCGGGAGACGTCGGTGGCCGCCTCGAGGGGCGACAGGCTGCTCACGCGATAAGCGTGAGGGTCGTACCTCGCGGTCTGTGCCACTGGCTCTGGAGAGGCCACCGGGTGGACCAGGACCGGGGACCCCTGCAGCTCGATGGGCACGTCGTGCTGGTGCTTCTCGCTGCGGGTGGTCTGCTGCGAGTCCAGCTCTGCTTTGGGCTGGATCTGCGGCGGGTCCGGCGGAAAGAAAACGTCTGGGTTCGCGGAAAGAGTTGAATGCGCCTTGTGCTTTTGGTGGCGGCGCAGGATCCAAAACAGCAGAGCGAGAGCGACCAGGCCGAGTGGGACAGCGATGCTAACGGCGAGGATCGTCAATTTGCGGTCGTTTGAAGCCTGTTCTTCTCCGATGGGCGATGTCGGCGTTGAAGCTGTGGGAGATGGCCGCACGGTGGTGACCACGGAGATGCTGGTGAAGGTTGTGACTTGACCATCGGAGTTTGACGTGATGGCTGTCAGCGTCATAGTGCTTGTACGAGCCAAAGAAGAGGTAGAGGATGTCGTCGATGATGTGCTGCTCGAGGTGCTGCCATCCAAGGAAGAAGTCGTGGTGGTGGATGTGTCTGAAGTGGAGCTCGTATCTACCAAGGATTAGCTTTGGTCTGCCGAGGATTCGAAAATTTGTCCGTACCGTCAATTATGAACGAAGGAGTGCTTCTTGCCGTGGAGGTCGCCGTGGAGGTCATCGCAGACGGCTCGGATTCGATTATTGTGTATGGAGCGCCTAACGAGAGCGAGAATGTGGTGGCTCCGGACTTGTTGCAGCAATCGAAAGAGACTCTGTTCGCATCGCAGCACCAGGAGGTCTCGTCGTTCAGGTCGCAAAGGAGGATTGCCTCATTGCCGGCAGCAGACCAATCTGCTACATAGTTAGTATTAGAGTCAATCGAATGCGGACTACTCCAACCTGCTCACCGTATGTGCAAAGGTTCGGGCAAATATCGTCTGCCCAGCTCTGGTCCGTGCACGAGTGGCGCTCATAGTAGTCTTCTTGCGCGAGGTAACAGAGGCCATTGGTGAGGCACTCCCAGTTGAGAGGACAACAGGCGCCGCCTTCGACGGAACAGGGGCTGTCGTTCGGAGACGGGTCACCATTCGGATAGTAGCAAGTCTGGGCCTGGACAGCTTGAAGGCAGCTTGCGAGAAAGACGACGAGGATGGCCGTCAAGGGCAGAGTGACTGCGAAGGAGGTCAGTTTGACCATCGCGGCGGCGCCTTTCGGCGGTTGTGCGAGTGCGAATGGAAGGACAGTTGGCAGCGGACGAAGACTCAAGTGCGGCAGATTGACGGCTGGGCAGCTTGTATGTCTCGAGCGTGTGGTATGTAGCAAGTCACGAGTGAGAGCACGGGTGAAGTCTGGTTTGCTGCGTTCCACCAGCTCTTACCCGATGTCGTTGGCCAAGCCTTTTGGAGCCCGCGCTAGTCGAAGTCACGCAAGTGAAACGCAATTGTTGCCTTGAATTGCCCAGCAACAACAACCATTGCCACTCTCGAATCGAAGCAATCCCAAGCTGCGACTCATTTCATCCCCTCCCACTCGGCACTGCGTCTTCCACACGTCGTCGAAGTGGGCTGCCGCGGCATCTCGGGACAGGCTTGTCGCTACGTGACACCGCGACGGAGAGCTGCATGGGTGTTCTGCAGCCATGCGCGGGTGATCGAAACCGATATTAGACCATGTGGATGATTGTTGCAGTGGTATGGCGGACTCTGGCCTTGTCTCGCATCGCTAATCAAGCTAATTTCTTTTTCTTGAGACCGAGCGTATCTTTACTGTGATCTGTCAGCTTGGCTGTAGTCGGACCTGGCTTGCTAGAAAGCACGGCTGGGCATGAAGTGAACGAGGAAGAACAGATGTCGTACGAATTATTACCGCATGGACACTGGATTGCTAGATTGAAGTCGCAAGCAGGTATTGGCTCTAACGAGCGCCTGTTATATTGCTGGGTTGTCTCGTGGGCCAACGTGATGGCACACAACTTCGAAAGGACCTCCGCAGCGAGAGACATTGGGAGCGATCCGGAACAAGAACACTGGAACAGCCATACCCACCGGTTAGGAAATGGAGCCAGATATCCTGAATGGGTTTCCAATATCAGAGTTGCCACGATCAGGAAGTGCTCAGGGCCTGATGGTGTCGCATAATAGCATTTAGGAGACGCGTTCGGTGTTGCTCTGCTCGGAAGATGAGCGTATGTTCCTTCCTTGAGTTTGAATTAATCGCATCCAGACGAAGCACTGGCAGCATCCTCGCTTGTCGCCAGATGGGTATGGTCAGTACATGTAACAGCGTTGTCGCTGGTGTCCAGCGGCGAGCCTGTAAAAGACTACACGCGCGTGTACTTGTCTGCGAGCGAGTCTGGACCCGGAGACAGCAAGCCATCGCCGTACCTGATTTTGTGCCCAGCCCTTTCTTCACGCTTTCTTTTTGACACATCAGCCTCGTACCAGCTTTTGATCACACAGCTCGTGTCTTCGAAACGCCTTCTTGCCACCGACTTCCCCATAGATTTTGGAGGAAGTCGCGGTGCACGGATGCCCACGCGAGGCTGACACGATGAGACACCACGTGTCTGTTGCTGCCGGAGACAACCAGCCTCCGGACTTTTGCTGAGACATCACCTACCATCAACACAACAGGACATTGGGGAAATGCTGTATTATCGAGTGATTATACGGATGATTCGGCGGTGATCTTGCTCTTGCGATGCCTGGTATAGGTCTGAATACACAATGATAACTACTAATGATCTTTCTCCAAGTCTACCCGCAAGAAATACCCACAGCACTCTTGTTCAGCTGTTCAGTTGTTCAGCCCGGTTTGCGAGTACTATAGACCTATAGGTACAGGTATTCTCTCTCAGACCCTAGCCACTTGTCTCTGACTCCACATCCACGCACCTCAATGCCTGAAAGGCACACGTGCAAAGGCATTCCAGCCCTCACAGTTTCAATTCTCAGCCTTCGCCATGACGGCGATGGTTGTATACAAGAGCTGGGCGATTTGCATTGCCATTCACAATCCCATCATCATCATCATCATCATCAACATCATTATCGCATCTGACACAAACAAGCCGTTCAGTCCAAGATGCAATTCCTCCGCCTCAACTCGATCGCCTTGGCGGTAGCTTTCACACAAGCAGCAGTCTTGCCCAGACAGGAAGGTTCCTCATCGCCTCTCGCCTCGCTACCAAACACATCGGCAACGTCAAAGGCGTACCTCACCAGCATCACGACCCTACCAATGCCTACGAGCGTGGAAGGTAACACAGCGTACCCTCCAAGCACGACTTCAGCAGAGATCCCAGCACCAGCTCAGACTTCGGCATTTAGTACGCCATACACCTCAGCATCCAGCGCACCGACATCGCAAGATCCATTTGATCGGAACGCCAATGCCACTGCTTCAAGTAACATGACTGCATCGGCCAACGCCACTACATCTCTGGGTTCATCTCTCGCAACGGGACTATCTGCTTCTACAGCCAATGTGACAATTGCTGGAGTCAATGCAACTCTTTCATCTGTGTCAGCGACCGCCACTGGATTGTCCAACGCCACACATGAGTCCACAGCATTGGTTTCAGCAACGAATGCTGTGATGAACGGGTCTGACCCGGCAAGTGCAACTCAATCCAGTTTCTCGGAAGCCACCGCAGCCGACAGCAGTGCCTTGCGTTCATCAGCACCCTACGCGAACAGCACCACGAACGGTCTTGTCGATGGCGTTGCTGCTACCGGGACTGCTGTCATTGTCACCGGCGTTTCCGCTGCCAACGCAACTCAGGCTGCATCCACAGCTCCTGGAAACAGCACACTACCAGCACTTATCGGGTCGACGTCTTCTATCGTGCAGCTCTACCTCAGCTTGCCATCATCTCTACGCGCCGCGAGAGCCACACGTACTCCTTCGCCCAGCAGCAGCCGGGGCCCTGTCGCTCTCTTCGGAGCCAACACCACCGCACCTGGCGTAGCACAAGCCACTGGCATCAACGTCCCTTCGACGATCCAGTCCTCAAACACTACCATGGCAACAGTCGTCTCGAAACCCACAGCGGCAACGTCAAGAAACGCGACATCGTCGTCGACCACTGCACTTTCAACCGGCACCTCGTCATCCTTCGACAAGGCACCTTCACCCCTAGTCGCCAACGCAGTCGATAACAACGGCACAATGTTCGCCATCACCTACGACGCCAAAAACGGTACCATCATCCAGCTCATCCCAGCCAACAGCACGGAACCTCTTGCGGCAACAGGCACGAGCGCGCCCTTTAGCACAGCTTCCGCAAGTGCCAATCTCGGCCGTCGAGGAGAGTCGGTCCCTACTTCCGCCCCGATCGAACCTGCCGCGCCGCCCAAGGGCTCTGCATGGAACAAGTTTGCCTACGCCAGCACGGAATCGCTGCCCAGGCCGAGTAGGTTCTTCAGTGGCGAGGGGTGGTTGCTGCGTAGGAGGGTTTGGGCTTGAGAATAAGCGATTGATTGTAGGGCATATGCTTGCCTTCGCCCGTGTACTTGGCAATTTGACGACGTTATGAGGCTAGTTTGGGTTTGCATTGGTGTTCGGAATGAGGAAAAAAGGGGAGTATGGTTGCATTTTTTGGGATACGGTTTATGGGACACAACAGGTATGGTCAAGCATTGAAGGGATTGGGAGCTCCACTTGGTAAGTGTAAGAGATGGACTGCATTACGGGTAAAGGGAAAAATGGACTGGGAAAAAGGCGCCTTGGGATGGCCATATATGGTAACATACAACTTTGCATGTGATGAATACGAAATAAGATCTCAACTTGGAAGCAACAGCTATACTTTGAATATCGCATAAGGCTTCCACTATTTTCTTCGCTGTATGAACCGTGATTTTTCACCATAGCCCACTGAGGATCCATTTAAGAGCATCCAATCACTGCGAGAGCTGCTTCTCAGTCTTATTTCTTGAAAGGAAATTTCCTTTGCAGCCACTCTGTGATCAAACCTGCAATCTCGTCCGGCTTCTCATACAGCACCCAATGGCCCGCGTCCACTACTTTCTCTTCGATATCAGGGACCAATCCCTGTTCCTTTGCAGGTCCCATTAAGTCTGTGCGGCAGACCCAGTCCCCGGTCTGACCGATATAAAGCAAGGGCACTGTGATCTTCCGATCTGAGGCGTCCGAGGCCTTGCACAAATCCCGCTCGTCTTCCAGCATAGTGTTCTTCGCAAGAGAGTGGTAATACTGCACGGGAGCCTCGAAACCAGCTTTGCTCATACGATCGATGAAGCGCTTCTTCAACTCTGGATTGCGAGCGTAAGGTTTCAACTCCACACTCGCGTCTTTCCATTTCCCTTGACGAGCCACATACTCTCGCATGGCGCCAGGGGTGCAAAACATCTCTCGCATCCAGATGTCGCGGCCCTTTTCTTCCGGGATGGGAGACGGGTAGAAGCCGTGGTTGACTTCGTACATGCGCTCGAGGTCGTTATTCATCAGGCTGGGGGCGTCTGGGCCGCAGAAGAAATTCCAGTATTCCCATTGGGGGTAGCCGAAGGATTTGGTTGTGACTTTGTTCGCCTCGTCCAGGGAGAAGGGCTCAGGGCTTGGAGGCTGGTAGGCGAGGGAAAGCAGAGATAGACCCACGCAACGATCTCGGTGGTAGAGATAGAAACGTTGTGCTGTGGCTATACGGGCGTCATTTGAAGTACTCAATCGAATAGGATGGACTTCGCCTACCTGAACCCCAGTCATGACCGATTGGGATGACGTTGTTGGGCACCTTCTCGCGATCGAGAATCTGCGCAATCGAATTCACTTGTTTGCGGTAGTTGAACTTGGATGCTTCTGTGGGCTTGGATGAATCACCCAAGCCTAGGATCTCGACCAGAACAAACGGATATGGTAATTTCAGCAGATGTGGAACGGCTCCTGCCCACATGTATGCGTCGTCCGGGAAGCCATGTAGGAACAAAAGGGTCGGGATTGAAGGTTCTAGTTTGCTGTTGAAGTCGGGCGAGAGATAGTAGCTGTATGTGAGATCGTGAGGCTCGGTGACAAGAGTTTTGTGTGCAAGCTTGTTCATATCGTCGACTCCTGGGATGGAGGACATTTTGGTGTTCGATCGTGTTTAGCGTCCGGTTCTGGTAGCGAAGATTACAATGGTTACCTATTATATCACAGCGAGGTAGAATCGATATTAATAATCGATGTTGACTGGATGATACAGAGCTACATCATCGCAGCACGCAACATAGACGGCTTGTTCCAGCCCCGCACCGCAGAGCGGCACCGAAACCATCGAGACCAAACAAGCCCATATTTCCGGTGGGCAGTGCCCACATGGCTACTGCGGCGCTGCAAGATGGTTGTCGTGTTGTCAGTGGCGGGTTTGACGGAGGAAGAAGTGCTCGTCTTGTAGAAATGGAAGTCGTAGCCCCGTTAGCTGATGACCTTCCGTGCACGCGGGAAAACTACGGCTGCTCCTCGACCTCACCTCCAGGTTTCCTGTACCAATACGGGGTGCAAACACGTGACTGTTTCACATCAATCAATGGCTCGAAGAGGTTAAAGCAACTGATTGAGGCTTGTTCGGTAGCGATTGATCCTGGCCAAACATAATGGCGTCCAAGGAGCTCTTTCACCTCCTGCGTGTCCTGGATGAGCGCGAAACAGGGCTTGGCCGAGACGATGTCGCCTGGGCATTCGAACCTGCGACGAGAGCCGAATCAGAGGAATGGGTCAAGACATATCTGTCACCCGCGACTCTGCTCACGAAGGAAGAGTTCGCTTTTCACGATCGCTTTGGCGATTTCACGCCACAAATCAGCAGCGCAGCCTCTGGCCGGCCACTCTCAGATGAAGACTTTGAGCATGCCATCAGCTCGCTCGAATCGAGCACCGCAGCCATCGATGCGCATTGCCAACTCATGTTAGCTCAGAAGCAGGCACTGTTGGACTTCAAAGCACGAAACACGACAAGCACAGAGAACGGTCGACCTGAATCCGGAAAGCCGCAGCAGAAGCTTGCACGGGACAAAGCACAACTCGATCTCGAACTCACTCAGCTTTCGGATTCGTTGCATGAACGATTGCGCATCTCCATGAATCAGGCGGAATCAGCATCTGCGGATTTGCCCTTGAAGTTTGAGCGTCTACTTGAGAAAGACGACCGCATGTTGGACAGTTTGCAAAAGGTCGTTCCCAAATTACAAGAAAACGTAACCGATACCGAGACTCTCGACCAGATCAACAAGCTTTGCCACGCATTCACAGTTCTTGAAACAAGAGCCATCCGAGCGAAGATCAACGCCACCTATAAAAACGGCCTACGAGACTCCTCGAGCGCAACAACGAACGGTCACAGCCAAACTGACCAGCAAGAACAAGCTGCCGTCCGCGCAGAGCTAGCGGAACTCAGTAGCGAAATCGACGGCCTTGTAGCCCTCGTCACCGAAAACCACTACCGCATCCCCATCACCAAGCGCATTGGCAACGCCCGCACGGAAAGCCACGGCGAAGCTGCTCGCTGGTCCGAGTACCTGGGCTCAACTTTACACTACCTGACAGCGCGTCTCGAGAGCCTGAACGAGCAGTTCCAACACGTCCACGCCCATCGAGCGGCGCTAGCCACAATCTCCCAGACTTTGGACAAAACCCTCGCCGCGCCGTCGACAAAGCTGGAAGGCACGCAACCCGCTGCGACCAAAGCAGCCCAAGCGCAGAGAGGTCTCAAGCCGCTACGTCTCGTCCAGGCGAATCTGCCCGAAGCTCCCGACGCTTCTGCTCAAATCTTGCGCCACTTGGATCTGCGCCAATCTGATTCTACTGCTGCGGTTGATGCTCCCAAGTTGTCTCAGATCTTGCAAAACGCCAAAGTCGACCGCCGGGACAAGCTTGCAGCTTTTGCTTCGAGTACGGAGGAGAACATTACGAAGCTGTTGGGCGAGAGTCTGAACAAGGCAGACGTGGACGCGAGAGACTTGCTCGGCGCCGTCTTCGCCCACTCGCAGTACGGCGAGCGGAGATTGGTAGATCAGGATGTGCAGAGAGAGCTGGATGTATTGGAAGGCAGGACGCAGACGGTTGGAGAGCAGATGCGACGCCTGGACATGGAAGGTCTGTCAAGCGAGGTGAGGAGGCTGCAGAGAAGTGTTCTCAATTCGAAGTAAAGCACACACAGGTTAGAGCTCAAGCCCTCCTGCTGCTGCTGCTGCTGTCATGCATTTTAGCGGTACATACGCATAGTCTTCCCGATAGGCAATGTAAGCTATAGTACAGTATTGGTGAACGGGCTATGAAATGAAACAGAGGCAAGCCATGCCGACGTAGAACACGAAAAGTGGGTACACGGCCAATGACACCCTGTTCTTCACCACACCACTCCCACCCAGGATACTCACACCTGCCGCAAGTGACCAGAGACCAAGCACGCTGTAGACCGGTATACGCACAATTGTGGGCACTCGAAGGGCACTGAGCAACGCTGCAATAACGAGAGGGAAGAGAGTGTAGCCGATGATGCAGACCGACTGGAAGAAAGAGCTGTGATGGTTGTCAGTTTCTGATAAAATCCCTTCGAGTGAGGGTAGTGAGCATACATGGTGCCGCCGAGGAGCTTGATCTGGAAGGTGACGATAGCTTCGGCCATCCATATCATTGCAAAGACGCCGCTGAAGACCTGCGAGCGCTGGTCGTCGCGCGCGTTGATCGAGAGGAAGAACGACAGGAGGAGGCAGAAGAGCAGTGGTCCCCTGTAAAAGTGTGTTAGCGACCGTATTCCACGCATTGCCCGACATCTCGAAAGCAGTCCTCGCGTACCAGAGATCCCAATCTCTCAACCCCTCGCTCATCCCACCCTGAAGAACAGCATCCGCATCCGGCCACCTGCCAACAATGCCACGCAGCTGGCCCATAGTCGGCATCCCTCCAGCACCCTCGCCTCTTTCCGCGCCTCCCATTCCACCTCCCTGGTTCAGCATGCCGCCCAGCAGGTACTTGGGCCACAGAACTTGGCGCATCTTCTCCCAGACAGCCAGGAGGTCGCGGCGTAGAGTTTCCCAGACGGATTCATCGAGGGTGCTGACGGGCGCGCGACGGTCTTCGCCTGGGATCGCAGAGTTGAGGTAGCCTTGGGCGTTGTGGGCGGTGCGGGAGTTGGCGTTGGCTTGGTTCGAGGTGATGTTGCCGGTTAGGGGAGCGCGGTCGTTGGTGCGGATTGGGTCGTCGAGGTCGTCGAGGGTGGCTGTATTGATTTTAGTTAGAGCATTTTATGGTTACTGGATGCATGGCTGCTCACCATCATCGGGATCAATCAGGTCGTCTCCTTCCATGCTGGGGTTGTCGTAGTGCTCGTAAGGGTTGGCGGATCGTGAGCCTCCTCCCCCTGCTGAAGGCATCATTGCGGCCATGATGAGCTGTGTCGATTGTGAGAGCTTGTGTGGTGTTGCAGTATCTTGATGGTATGCGCAAATGTTTGAATGGTAGCCTGCGATTCGATGGCCTATGAGCTAACCAGCTGTGAACTACTGTGAACAGCTGTGGCTGCCTGCCGGCGACCAAGGACGCGTTTCGGCTTCTTGAAACACGACAACGCACTTCAGGCAATAATAGCCGAGGAGTGAACTTCATGAAGGCAACATCTCGTCTTGCCTCCTTCTTCCTTCTCAATCTCAACATGCACCTCACATAACTCAATATGCTCATAACACCAGACAGCGATGCTGTGCAGCATTGCTATTGATACTCCCCGAACCGCACCCGAAGAAAGCATCATACTTCATGCTAAAGTCTGTTGACACAATTTGGACGCATCACAAGGTGGTATCAGCGACTTCTGTACGTCAGAACCATTCCTATACCAGCGAGATACTGACAAAGTCTATCAAACAAATCTTGGTATCTCACTGGATCAAGCGGTGACATCAGCAGCTTCAGTATATCATGTGGCTGGTACCATTGAGGCCTGCTCAAAACCTCGGACAAAGAAGTGCCTTCGGACTGCACGCCGATGTGTTCTACACCCAAAAAAACATGCGGTTTGCGTGGCGTTCGTCCACCGCGGCTCAAAATCCACCAATTGACCTCTTTACCTCTATCAGAGCTTGAAATGAAGCCTCCGAAGCTTCGCTCGTGAACGCCATGCAAACACGCACTGCGGCTGTTGACAAATGTGAGTGGGATCTGCGGCGCGGGGCCTTCAATCGTAAGATCGTCTGCATGAATTGCTACTCCCTAGTTCCTGAGCCGCGCCGAGGAGGCCATTCCATCATCCCACCTCAGGATTTGGATGATGTCGTTTCGGAGCATCGGGTATATCATGCTCTGACGGGTGCCTTGGCGAACATTCGAGAACCGTGTACGATTCAAGATAAAGGTTCCTTTGCCACCGTGAAGGCTTCCATGAAAACTTTGTGGCTATCAATATGGAGTGCCATAAATGTGGACATACCAGCCACGAGTCAGGTGTGATGTTATGTGATGTTGAGGCACGAAAGGGATCGCAAATCTCACTGGCACTCGATCTTATTAGTCCCATCTTGAAATGAAAGCTTAAGCGCACCACCAGCTCTGACCGCAGCTGCAGTAGACTGGCTTGTCTCGGCACACTACTAGACACTTTCCTCGTTCAGACACTAACGAGCCAGTGAAGTCAACACAACGCAGGTACTCCAATCATTCGTGAAGAACGTGTCTCACCCAGCTTTTGCTATCGCACCGTTCCCTATTGATCGGCGTCTGAAAGCCTCAAGAGGCGAACACAGCGATCTCTAAGGTTCGAGATCGTTAGATCGAAAGGAAAAGGCTGGCGACGCACCGCTTCGAGGCGAACTCACTCTCTCCACCTAACAAGACATAAGACACAGCCAGGACGCCCCTCAGATATCTGTTCTTCTACACATCTCGACTTTGCATTCGGAACACTGGTCCACTCAGAACAGCAACACTCAACATGCAACTCTTGTCTCTCATTGCATTCGTGGCTTCGGCCACTGCACTCGCAGTTCCTACACCGGACCTTGAAGAAAGAGCCACTTGTGCAAATGCCAACGTCCTAGGCCTCGCCCGTGCGAAGCGAGAGTTCACAGAGGCCAAACTCGTCCCCGACCTTGTTCCGGAGTTCAAGCCGACTCTTGAACTATACGTCGACTACAATGGCAAGGCAGTGGACTTTGGCAACACCTTCAACACGCTTGGTAAGTCTAGTTGTTACCCTAGAGTCCCGGATTGTCTCAACTATACAATAAATACCGCCGAGAAAGCGATACTCAGCCGCCTGCGTCTCAGTCGTGACTGAGTGCCCATGCGGTGTTACACTGATACACAGAACCGATACGGTGTCATACGGCTGCTGAGATAAATTGTTTTACCTTCTCCATCTTACGTGACGAAACAAGAGACTGTTCAAAGCCTGACTAACGATCTTCAATTGTAGAAACCACACCAGAGCCGAATTTCTCCATCACCAGAGAACTCCTGCACGATCCCTCGACCACCAAGTACACACTCATCTTAGCGGATCCAGACGCACCCGGCCCAGAGGCACCTATCCTAAAGGACTTCCTCCACTGGATCGTGTCGGACGTGCAGCCAAAGTGCATCACAAACCAGAAGCGCAAGACTGTCGCTCCTTACATGTTGCCGACGCCATTGTCGGTGGCCGAGCACCGCTACACATTCCTTGTCTACCGCCAGCCGCCGAAGTACGTTCCGCCGCCCAGTCTCAACTACCTCCCTGGTCCTACTCGCGCCGGCTTCGATCTCGCTGCTTACGTTAAGGAGGCCAAATTGGAGCTCATCGGGGGCAACTACTTCTTGGAAGTGAGTAAATCTGCTATCCATCTCGCATTCTTTCCTCGATGCGAGTAATACTAACAACTACAAGGGTTTGTCGCAGGATCTTCCAATTGTATAGTTTAGGATCTTATGCTGGATATCAGGCAACATGGCAGGGAACAGTGAGCTTTCTTATCATCAAGATAAGTTCCTGATGTGGTGCGGACCTTCGAAAAGTTTCACCAAGAAATGTACCATATCCAACTTCATCCAGTAGTCATCCCCGGTGTTCATCTTCTGAGCGATGTTGAACGAGTGGACACACGTACATTGGAGACCTCTAGAACAAACTCGGTAGTCTACACGACTTACATAGTAGGAGTCCATCTTCCATTCTCGCTTCGTTCCGAAATCGCGCAACACATCCCACATCGTTTCCTTTTAACTCCACACTTCTCTTTAGAAATGCTAATTTGGCGGTCATCCGAGGCTATCCAATCCCATTGGTCCGTAATCAGCCTATGTCGTCGGCAAGAAATGTTCTATCACGTGCTCGAAGCTGCCCCACGCTTCGGCAAACGCGAACCCTTGCTCTCGCGTGGTTCTTACTCGCGGGAGGTGGAGGTGGAGGAACGGCTTCACTACTCAACTCCACATCCCGTGGCGCAGGCGGCATCACTATCGACCGCGTGCACCAGATCAGTCACAGAATGTCCAGTAACGGGCCCGGCACATCCACATAGCCCGATGATTCTTCTCTCACTGCCTTCTCTTCACTCACGGCGCGCCGTGGAAGCGCCAAACCCGCCGCACTAACACCAACAACACTACTCTTGACTTTCCCACCACCGCCCCTACCACTCACACCCCGCCGTCGCCCCGAAAACCGACTGCGGTCGCTACATATATGACCTGACGTCCCTCGTCAGTTGCTCACTGCTTGACCCGACTGTCCGTTTCTTCAGTATGCACCTCCTAAACCCCTGCTCTCCAGATTTGCCCGGCTCATTTGTTTCCTCCAAGCAGGCCCGAGCCGACGACCCCACCAACACCGCCGACCACGAGGCCGACATGCCTGACGCAATCCTTGACGACATTTCGCACCGCCGATTCAACCCCCTCAGAGGAAGCTGGGTGCTGGTCAGCCCGCACCGTACCAAGAGACCATGGCAGGGAGCGCAAGAGTCGGCAGCGAAGAACGAACTGCCCGACTACGATGAATCCGTACGTTGAAGTTGGTCACCCGGTGATTGAACATTTGTTGACGGGCGTGGTAGTGTTATCTGTGTCCTGGCAACCAGCGCGCGCAAGGCGACTCGAACCCCAAATACGACCGCACATTCGTCTTCGTCAACGACTACTCCGCAGTCAAGGAGCAACAGGCGCATTATGAGCCGCCCAAAGAGGAAGACTGTAAGTTTGAAGTTGCGAACGAACAGTCGGATAAGGTCTAACTCAAGCGCAGCACTGTCATCAAGACTGCTACAAGCAGAGTCAACCGAGGGCAAATGCTATGTGATCACCTTCTCGCCGAAGCACAACCTCACACTCGCCGACATGCCAGCCTCAGATATCCTGCCAGTCATTGACACCTGGACCAAGATCTACACGGCTCATTTGGACCCGCAATCGCCTCTCCTCACAAAGGCACAAAACACAACCTCGGAATCAAACGGCAATCTTATCGAGGCACCCAAACACCAATACCGTTACATGCAAATCTTCGAGAACAAGGGCGCCGCCATGGGTTGCTCCAACCCTCACCCACATGGTCAAGTGTGGGCGACCACTTGCCTACCAGAGGAACCCAGCATTGAAATGCAGAGAATGCAGCAATACCGAAAGGACCACCACGACTGCCATCTCTTGGAGGACTACGCCAAGCTTGAGAGTGAGAAGGGCGAGCGCACGGTATTCGAAAACGAAAGCTTCTGGGCCGGATGTCCCTGGTGGGCGACCTGGCCGTTCGAAATCATGGTCATCGCAAAGACACACAAGCGAGCTCTGGTGGACTTCAACGAGCAGGAAAGGGTGAACCTCGCAGAGGTTCTTTCTGAAGTCACACGACGATACGACAACTTGTTCGAGACGAACTTCCCCTACAGTAAGCAACGCTAATCCCATTGCAATGGCTATAATCCCAAAAACTAACTTCATCCTACAGGCATGGGTCTTCACCAAGCTCCTCTCATCGGCACCGCCGAGGAGATCGAGGCTAGCCACTTCCACATCCACTTCTACCCACCACTCCTGCGCAGCGCCACCGTACGGAAGTTCCTTGTCGGCTACGAGCTCATGGCCGAACCCCAACGCGACATCACACCCGAACAGGCCGCTAAACGCCTGAGGGACTGCGGCGGACCCCTCTACCGTATTGCGTCGCCTTGAAACGAATCACATTGGCGGAAGATCAATTCTCCGCGACCGAAGAACAAATTATTGGGCCCGGCATGCACAGAACTTGAGGTCCTGCGAGCTTGGTGTTTGCCGAGGCGATTGGAGTGTGACACTCAGGAAAGTCTACGGATCGCGACTCATCGTCGCCACGACTGCTACTAGAGACGAGGGTATCTAGGCCAGACCTGGAGCCGACTTTTGGAATCCTAGAGTAGATTCACATGCATCACGTAGATACGAATATGACGCCTAGATGCTATCAGTCTTGCAGCAGTGAATCTCCAAAGCTGACATTCGCCAATACAGACCTCAAATATTCTTGTCAGAATTTGAACAGCACTGACACTAAAAATGCAAATCTGTGACTCCACTGAACGACTTAACCAAGAACAAGGTCCACATCAGCTAAATCGAGCAGCCGCCAGGCATCTTCTCGCACAAACCCACACGCTTGACGATATGCGATTCCATCCTCCCAGTGTACCCAGAGCACTGTAATCCGAATCTCCCGCAGATCACCCTCAGTCCCGGGCGGAACTATACGACTTACCGCAACAAGCTCTACGTTCCTCCCTGTTCCATCATCCTTCGCATCGGATGGGGTCTTCGGCCAACTGCGAAGCTGGTCGTCAGTCTGCAAATGAAGCTCTCCTATCTCTGCGCCGCGGGCACTGCCAGTCCGGAGTTTGAGGATCGGATCGCGTGCTGTGCTCTTCGCTTCGGGCGGGTCAGAGCGATACGCCCACAGAGACGCTTTCTGGGTTTTGGCGAAGAGATACCGCGTCTGGGGTGGCATGGTGAAGGAGGTGGAAGCTGCTATCGGCGCTGGCGATACGGTCGTGTTGTTGCTCACCGAGTCAATCCGACGCTGTGTTCGACCTCTGAGATCGTTACCCGTGTACCATTCGGTGATGGGGTGAACTTCGTCTGAAGGGAACACGAGGGGACCTTTCCACGCCATCCAGGACCAGGAAGGCAGATCTGTAACTCCAAGGTCGCCGGGGGTAAGATCCGAAGCAGAAGTCCGCCTGGTCAGACCTTTGCGAGTGAAAGCCGGTCCCCAGCCAAGAGCACCATCAAACATCATTTCCGGCAACCCGAAAATAAATCCACCAGCAAAAGTACGACTCAGCACGGTCAAGAAGCCCGAGATAGCGGGCAAAGCATCTCGATCGTAGGTGAGGTTCCTCTGGTTATACCTGCTCAGCGACAGACCCAAAGCCTCGATGTTTGGGTTTCCGCTCAGCATTGCTTTCAAATGCAAGTCGAACTCGGGCTCCTTTTCGAACTCTACGTCTTCGTGCCACTGGCAGCGCTGACACACCCAGTGTACTCTACCGTGCTTGAAAATCAGCTTGCGAGCCGACATGGTGAACTCTTGGAACGTCCAGCAGCGTTGGTGGTATGCTCCTTTCGATGTGACGTGGTGTGTGATACGGTCCCAGAGGACGAGACGCTCGCCATTGAAAGGGATGTGCTCCTGCATGATGTGCCTTGGCTCGGCAGAGATCTCAGGTAGGCCGCGCAGCCCGGTGAGACCGTCCCCATCATCTGCTACGACTGTCAACAAAGCAGTGGCGTATATCGCTGACATTTGACCGAGTTGCTCGGCGGTGCCCACTGGTCTACCATGGACAATGCACAGAGCGTCCGCCCAGAGGTGTCTTTCGCCCAAGGCGGCTGTGAGAGACATGGCGTGTTTGACCGTCAAAGGTAACTTTTCCAGGACGTCCGGTCTGTCGATTGCTGAATCCTCGCGAAGCTCTTGAAGCTGCCGTTCGTCCAGACAGAAAGGCACGCTGTCCCCGAATCGATAGCTTAAAGCAACAAAGCGGGTCTGATTGTTTGCTGAGACGATACATCTCCTTTCCACGTCAATGAGTAATTCCGGAGTCGCTGGGGTTATCTTCAAGGGATTGGCGCAAGTCTCGCCGTGAGTCGTCACGCAAGTCTTGATCCAACTTCTGATTCTTCCGACATCAAACCATTGAGGATCAACTTTCCTTGCTAGTCCCGGATGGTCGTGTATCCCATGTTTCTTCTCCAACAATAATGGCAGGTGGTGTCCATCATGAGTAAGATCATCAAAATGGCGAAGCCTGAAGCTTACGAACGGTGTTTGACTTTTCTTCTCGAACAGTACGCTGGCGTTTGTTAACGAGTCCTTCGTCACAGAACCTGGGATAACGTTCAATAGAAATCCGAGTAAAGAGGTGTGGTGTTGACATGTAGGCGTAAGTGCCAGTTGAAGTTGGCCAAGAGACAACTGTCGCGTAGCATCATTTGCAGCGGTCGGCGTTGAGAAGAGATTCCAGATGTCGTTACAAGTTTGGCATTTTGCTGCGAATGGAGCGTTCGAGTTAGAGGTCATCGTAGAGTCTAATGAGTGGGCGACTACGTCCGAGGGGTCGTCTGATGGTCAATGTGGAGAACGAGGACTTGGCTTCCATGCAATTGTGCTGAGTCATCATTTAGGTGTTGATCAAGTGTTCGCGAGGTTATATCGCGATTGAACCATGGAACGGATGGCTCTTGAGTCATCGTGAGTGGATCAATCATTCAGACTGGGCACATCTAGATGGGAGCTACTGGAAAGGGTGTTGAGAACTACAAAGATTGCACGAATATCAGTCATACCTCGTCGAACATGTACCTCGAGACTCCGGGTGGAATTGCCATTGAAGTGCCGCTGAGATAGCTATACTGTATGTGTGTAGACTCGCACATGGTTCCGAATCACGGGAGTAGTACCTTGAGAGATTGTATCAACTCCAAAGTGTGGTTTCGTAGGAATAAAGTTAGCAAGTACAGAAGATGCTTACCTTTTGTCGTCCAGCTACGGACGGGTCCTTACCTTCTGTGGATATCGCAACGAGGCTGGTCACACTGCGTGCAGGCCGTTCGTTCGTGGTGTCATTTGTACAAGTACACAGTGTTCCCACCACTACTGCTTCTCGTCACTCATCGCCACACACCCAAGTCTGTACCGTCCAACCTCAGTTTAACTCAAACATGACTTCATCAACAGAAATGACTGCGTGTAACCCGATGGCAACCCCCCGCGAAGAACCTTTCGACCAGAGGCTCCCTCTGTACGAGGAAGTCAAGCAATTCGACCACATTGACTATGCGCCGCCTGTATTGCCTTCCCTCACAGCAATGCCGACCGAGGTGTCAGACTTCTTGTTCCAGCTCCTGGTATCAACCGAAGCACTGTCATCCGCAGAGCAGGCGCTTGACGTCGCAGGCAGATGGAGGGTAGGCACCGGCAAAGATCTCCGGGAATATCCTGCCATGATGTTCCTCGAGATCTTCGGAAACGAGGAGGGATGGATTACTTACCGCGAAGTAAGCCCTGCCATCACTAGGGAGAAGAACAAGGACTTCTGGTACAGGTGGGGCTTCTGTAAGTTCTGTTGTCCTCCGGCAAATCGCGGAAAATCGGCTAATGCATACTACAGACATCGGGCTCGCCGGATTACTTTGCTGCGAGGCAATGGCTGTTTCTGCTGCATTCGCGTTGCGTGGGGTTGATGAGAACCTCTTTTCTATTGCAGCTGTCGCTTCTGCCGTCCTTATAATACTGTTTTTCTTTCTTTTGGCCATTGCGTCGCTCCTTGGTGCGAAAGCTCCGACTGGGTCGTCAGAGAAGAGCTCCAGCATGCTCTGGAGAAGGCAGATTCGCGTCGCAAATGATGTAGCAAGATCTCATCCTGCAGTACTGTAACACTAGATATCATGATCGAGTCATCTTATCTCGGGTCAAATGGAAAGCATAGGCAGTTCTCCGAATACCGAAGGTGTCGTGGAGGACGTGTTTCTGGAGAAGATGGCCGGGTTTGATCACAAAACTGTTCCCGATAGGCAAAGGCCATCGATGGGGCGCCAGTCCGAGGATCTGGCAATTGATGGAATCTCGTCAAATTGCGCGGATTTCATGCTGAGGTATTCAAGTTTCGTATCGATTCACATTCCTGACGAGCTGATGCGTGAAGAACAGACGAAGGCGCTCCATTTGGAGCTGAAAGAGTAGCGGATAGACGAAATACATGTAGATAAAAAGCAGACAGACAGACAGTCCCAATATGCAGCCGTGTTTTGAGTGATGGGACCCCGCCTGCAAAACCGCGCTTGCCCAATTCGGAAAACCGTTGGCGGTCTGTTTACTTTCAAGAAGCCCGACTTTCTTACAAGCAAGACAACCGACGCGCCCAAACCAAGCGCCGTAGCATGCGCCGACGTGCCGACGACGACGACAACAACGACCCACCATGAGGATAACCGAGCTAATTATCGACGGCTTCAAGTCGTACGCCGTGCGAACCGTCATCACAGGCTGGGACCCGACCTTCAATGCGATCACAGGCCTGAACGGATCCGGCAAATCCAACATCCTCGACGCCATCTGCTTCTGCCTGGGAATCGGACGCTTTGAACTCTTGCGCGCCAGCGGCGGCGCCAGCGACCTCATCTACAAGCGTGGCCAGGCGGGCATCACCAAAGCCTCCGTAACACTCGTCTTCGACAACAGCGACAAGCCGAAGTCGCCCATCGGCTTCGAAGACTATGCGTCGATCAGCGTCACGCGCCAGATCGTGCTGGGCGGAACGAGCAAATACTTGATCAATGGACACCGCGCGCAGCAGCAGACGGTGCAGAACCTCTTCCAGAGCGTGCAGCTTAACATCAACAACCCGAATTTCTTGATTATGCAGGGTCGCATTACGAAAGTGCTGAATATGAAGAGCACAGAAATCTTGGGAATGGTGGAGGAAGCGGCGGGCACGCGCATGTTTGAAGACAGGAGGGAGAAGGCTTTCAAGACCATGGCGAAGAAGCAGGCAAAAGTTGAAGAGCTAGAAGGCCTGCTGCGGGAAGAGATTGAGCCCAAGCTGGAGAAGCTGCGCAATGAGAAGCGCGCATTCTTGGAGTTCCAAAGTACACAGAGCGATCTTGAACGGTTGACGAGGCTTGTGGTGGCCTACGACTATGTCAAGTCGAAACAGAAGTTGCAGCAGAGCGCATCTGATTTAACAGCCAAGAAGGAGCGCGCAGAAGCGATTGAGGAGAATGCTGAAAAGATGAAGCGCGAGATTGGCGTATTAGAAGAGGACATGGAGAAGGTTCGCGCAACACGAGACAAAGAGCTGCGCAAGGGCGGCAAGTTTGCAAAATTGGAAGAGGCGGTCAAGACACATTCACACGAGTTGGTTCGTCTGGCGACCGTCTTGGAACTGAAGAAGGCGTCCATGAGCGAGGAGGAGGAGCGCATGAAGAAGGCCAAGGCCGCGGTCGAGGAGCTTGAGAATCAACTGAAAGAGAGATCTGAGGCCCACCAACGGCTGCAGCAACAATTCGCAGAAGCCAACAAGGATCTCGAGGAACAAAAGACAGAGGTGGACAAGAAGGAAGAGCTGCTCCAGACGCTGCAAACTGGTATTTCGTCAAACGCTGGATCAGATGGAGGCTATGCAGGTCAACTATCCGCGGCCCGCGACGGCGCAAGCAAGGCTGGTACTGAGATTGAACAGTCAAAATTGAAGATTAGCCACCTGGAGTCACGGATCAAAGAGGATGAGCCCCGCGCAAAAAAGGCAGAAAAGGAGAACACAGGTCTACTGTCGGATCTAGAAACCCTCCGAAAGCAGGCCGGAAAACTGGAGAAAGAGCTCGAGAAGCTTGGTTTTGAGCCTGGACGCGAAGAGCAGCAACGAGCTGAGAGGACGATGCTAGAGAAGCGGATCCGCAGTCTTCAGGCCGATGCTGAGGCCATGCGGAGGAAAGTGGCAGGTCTGGACTTCTCTTACTCCGATCCCTCTCCCAACTTCGACCGTCGAAGAGTGAAAGGCTTGGTCGCACAACTTTTCAGCCTACCTGCCGACAAGGCAGAGGCTAGCACAGCGCTTGAGATCTGTGCAGGCGGCAGACTGTACAACGTTGTTGTCGACTCGGCAGAGACTGGTACCCAACTACTGCAAAATGGCAAGCTTAGAAGACGTGTCACGATTGTACCCCTGGACAAGATCTCAGCATCAAGAGCATCATCGGAAAGGGTCAATGCTGCACAAAAGCTGGCACCGGGCATGGTTCACCTCGCTCTCACATTGATCGGATATGATCATGAGGTGGAGAAGGCCATGGAGTTCGTCTTTGGTAATACATTGATTTGTGCAGACGCTGCAACAGCCAAGACCGTCACATTCAACCCGTCCGTCCGCCTGAAGAGCGTGACGGTGGAAGGCGATGTTTACGACCCGAGCGGCACACTTTCTGGAGGTTCCGCCGCGCAAGGCAGTGGTGTTCTTCTGACGCTTCAAAAGCTTAACGCAATTTCACAAGAGCTCGAGCAGGAGCAAGAGAAGCTTCACAATCTCGAACAACTCATGGCAAAGGAAGCGCAGAAGATGAAGTCCGCAAACCAGATCAAGCAAGAACTGGATTTGAAGGCCCACGAGATTGGCCTCGCAGAAGGACAAATTGCGTCGAACTCATCAAGCAGCATCATAGCGTCTGTGAAGGAAATGAAGGAGACTGTAGCGGCTTTGAAGACCAACATCCAAGAAGCCAAGCAGCGACAGTCCGTAGCCGAAGCGGAAGTGAAGAGAATTGAGAAAGACATGAAGGATTTCTCCGCCAACAAGACTGGCAAACTAGATCAACTGCAAAAGGAGGTCGAAAAGCTGAAGAAGTCTTTGGCGAAAGCACAGGGAACCATCAAGCCTTTGCAGCAAGAAGTACGAGATGCAGGCGTCGACAGCGAGCAAACGGGAAGCGATCTTGCGGCAGCACAAGAAGAACTGCAGGACTCGCAGACCACTCTTGAAGGGCACGCGAGCGAGCTACAAGCTCTCGAGGCTGAGCACAAGGCTTCGAAAAACTCACACGACGAAGCACAAGCATCCTTAGACGATGAGCGAGCCAAACTCTCTGGCTTCGACGATGAATTAGCCGACCTCGAGCGTGCCTCAAAACGCAAAGCCCAGCAGATCTCCGATGAAAAACTCGAAGCACAGAAACTAGGCCACGCCATCGACAACTTCTCCAAAGCCCAGCAAGCCGCCCAAGCTACCCTCTCAATAATGGAGAAAGAGCACGATTGGATCCACGAAGCAGCCTCGTCTTTCGGCCGACAAGGAACACCTTACGACTTCTCCGCGGCGAACATGGGCGAAGCCAAGTCGAACCTCAAGCTCGTCAACGACCGCTTCCAGGGCATGAAGAAAAAGATCAATCCGGCGGTCATGGCTACGATCGACTCCGTGGAGAAGAAAGAGGCCAGCCTCAAGCAGATGATGCGCACCGTCATCAAGGACAAGAAGAAGATCGAGGAGACGATCGACAGTCTTGACGACTACAAGCGCGAAGCCCTGCACAAGACATGGTCGAAAGTCAACGAAGACTTTGGTCTGATCTTCAATGACCTCCTGCCCGGCAATACCGCCAAGCTGGACCCGCCTGAGGGCAAAGAAATCAGCGACGGCCTCGAAGTGAAAGTCTGCTTGGGCAAAGTCTGGAAACAGTCCCTGACCGAACTTTCTGGTGGCCAAAGGTACGTCGTATACGCCATCCCTAAGAGAAGAACCTCACAGCTAATTCATCACACAGATCACTCATCGCCCTCTCCCTCATCCTCTCTCTCCTGCAGTACTCGCCAGCGCCCATGTACATCCTCGACGAAGTCGACGCCGCCCTCGATCTTTCGCACACACAGAACATCGGCCGCCTGATCCGCACGCGCTTCCGCGGTAGCCAGTTCATCGTCGTCAGTTTGAAAGACGGCATGTTTACGAATGCGAACCGGATTTTCAGGACGAGGTTTATGGATGGTACGAGTGTGGTGCAGGCGTTGACGCCGGCGGATATGAAGTGATGAGATGACTGCTGCTTGGATATGAGTGTGTTTATGCATGTCAGTGACGAAGTGGTATGGTATTTGGGTTATTGAGTTGGGTTGGTGGGCGTTTTGACTATTGTCGGTCTTGATCATTTTGGGGAAGCGGTGTTGTTCGCATGGAAGCAAGGTTCATTTCGCATTTCTCGTTTCGCTCGTATCTATTTATCCAGATCCATTGAATCGATCTGTTCTGTTGACCTCGATGTCGTCTCATGTAGTCGTTACTCGCTGCCTTTCGCCTTTTTCCTTTCCACGTTCCAATCTCCCTCACTCGCTCACATTCAACAAAAGCACAGACTCGGCCCACTAATACCACACCCTAACAACTCCATCCTGCACGCCCAAATCCTTCCAAATCCTCTCAATCGAATTCCGAAGCAGCTCCGCAAACACGCCTGCAGACTTCATCAAGTGCTCATACGGCGCCGCACCCAGCAAATCCACCCTCCGCACGCTGCTCAGGAGGTTCACGCCCGCAGGCGCCAGCCGCTCGTAGTGCTCGTCGTACAGCTTGACCATGAATTCAAACCGGGCATGCATTACGGCGTCCTTTCGTTGCCGCCCTTCATGGCGCAGAGCGTCGTGGAAGAGCTGGTAGTCGAAGAGCTCGAGGGGCATGTAGGTCGGTTCTGGGAGGATGCCGTTTGCTGATATCGCGGGCCGCATGCGTGCGAGAGCGGAGGATGGGTAAAAGGGCGGTGGGATCGAGGTGCGGATTGCGTGGGGTTCGCGGCGGCCGCGGTTGCGCTTGAGGGGGACTCGGTTCAAGGGTGAGGAGCAGGACTGCAAGAGGACGCCGGAGAGGAATACTTGGTGAGCTGCTTGGCGGCTTGTTTTGTTGATGGCGTAGTAGGGGCGGGTTGCGCGCCAGACTTCTTTTTCGAAGGCGGGGAGTTCGGGGACGAGGTCTGCTTCGGCGACGCGGTCGGCGATGATGGCTTGGACGAAGCAGTTTACGTAGGATGGGCGGGCGATGTGGTCGGAGTGGTCGAGGGATTCTAGGATGGACATCCAGATCTCGCAAGGAAGTTTGTCGGCGATTGATGGAGGTGGTGATGGAGGCTCGTGGTCGGCGTTAGAGGAGGAAGAGGATGTTTGCATGCGAGGTGCTTTTTGGACGGGCTCGCCGCTGTCATTTGGAGGAGTTTCGGCTCGACGTTTGAGGTTGACGGAGAGGGTGGCTTCGTCTGATTGGCCCATAGTGGCGATTGTGTGATGTTGCTGGGTAAGAGATGGCTTGGAGAGTTGCAAGGTAAGAGAGCCTGCTTGTTGGTTGTCGAATGAGAGAGAGGGCGAGGGAGAGTGCAGTGGTGTGGTGTGGGAAAGAGACAAGAATTGGGTTGACGGGAGATTTTATATCGTTGTAGCGGCCTGGAAATGAAAGAATGCGTTGTTAGGTTCGCGGGTCAGGCAGGTTCTGTAAGAATCGAAGTAAAGGTAAGCAATAAGGCGATTAGTAGAAGAGTGATAGAGTGAAGCCTCCCGCGACACCTCCCACTATTCACTGCATACGACAGAGCAGTCATAAATGAGATCAAGGAGGCTGGAAAGACCAGCAGGCCAGCGGTACATGGAGTGCTATAAGATACGAGAGAAGAGATACGAGAAAAGAGATACGAGAGAAGAGATACGAGAGAAGAGATACGAGAGAAGAGATACGAGAGAAGAGAGAAGAGAGAAGAGAGAAGGTGATACATGTAAGGTGACCGAGGTGGACGCATCATGTACTGCTATCCACGCCATGTATTGCTCCACCTCACCGGAGGGAATCCTACAACAAGTCAAGGTAGTGCAGGATGGCGAGCACCCAAAGAAGGAAGGATGGTGCTCACGAGGAAGGAGCAGGAGTCGTTTGTGAAATCGGGACATACCTATGCAGACATCCGCTAGCGTCTGCGTGCTCAAAGCCAATCACTGAGCTGGTAACAAAACATCGGTCGGAATCTACTCGCCATCAGTCGCATCGCAGTCTATATTAACAGGCGGTGACTTCTTGGCAGTTGGTAAACTTTGTTGCATTGTTCCGGACCGATAGTCCCTAATGGCGGGCATCACGTGGTCACTCACCGTTGTCCAAATCAAGGTACCTTATCTGCAGTCGCTTTTGAAAAGAAACAAGGTGCTAGAGTGATGAATTGCATTTCTTATTCACCAACACCACTCAATCAGGCCTCTGTCCTTTATCCGCCCAACTAGGCATCACACTCGTGCAGACACCGACATACTGCTCCCACTTTTTCTGGTTTTCGACAACTCCCTCGCCCGTCCAAAACATCGTCCAGTTACTGTTAGGGATCGTCCAAGTCCCCGAAGCGCGCTCAAAATACCATTTGTTGACGGGGTTGTCGTTCCTGCTACGCCAACACACGCCGTGCGGGAAACACGTACGAGCCATGGCTTGGAAGACGATGTCGGCGACGCCCGCGGAACCTTGTGAGGTTTGCAACACGGCGAACTTGTCGAGGTAAGGGACAAGATGCGTCGGGTCGTTGGACCCCGGCGCTTGTTCCCAGGTGAGGATGGCGCCGCCTTCGTAGTCACCGGCAACGATCAGGCCGGCTGTACGCCCGGCTATGCGGTCGAGGTAGTGGTCAACGTCAAGTTTGCGTCGGAAAGAGTTTTCAATCAGTGCCACCAGCCGCGGGAAATTGACGCGCGGGTCCTCTCGGAGGTTGATTGTCGTTTTGCCTGATGCCGGTGCGGTCCAGCCGACCCAGCGATCGGCGGATGGGATGATTGTCAGAGGCATGCCTTTCTTGACCAAGGTGGCGGCAGGTCGTGCGGTGTTCGCCGACGCGCCATTCGCGCCTGAAGACGAAGGTAGACGCGCCAATGGCAGGGAAGATGATACCATCGGTTTGTTAGTGAGCAGGTTGTGGATGAGTGTGTTTTTCTGCTGTCTCGTGCCGGCCCTGATGGGCTCGCCTTCGGTCCTTCCGCGAGACGATATGGCCGCTTCCTCTGGTGTGATGATCAACGCTGACGATGCTGACGGCAACATTGTGAGACACTGGCGACTGATGACCAAGTTTGCCCGATGTTGCCTGTACTGAGCGCTTTGGTTGCCGGTGCCGCAGTCTGAGAGCTCCTTGTTGATCGCGTCAAACTCTTGCTCTAAGTTGATGAAAATGTGTGCACCATCTCCTCTGTCTTTGCTTGGAATGCCACCAGCTGGGTCGAGCATGATAATGCGATCGAGAGAGACGGGATCAGGATACTCTGTGCCGCTGCCGATCGTTGGTGGTGTGCCTTGCCCTGCAAGTTGCGCGGTCAAGGCTCTCATCGTTTCCGCTAGGCTGGTACGCGTCAAATGGCCGGATTCTGAGTATGCCACGGTCGGCACAATAGTGACAGCACCACGCTTCAGCGGGTGTAAGAGTAGCTTCGGCATGCCCACACTTACACCAGTGCCACCTAGTGAGTCGGCCATATCTGCACATGTCATGGCATCTGGCACGAATCGAGCACCTTCAGGGCTGTGTTCTGAGATTGCCCTGACCAAACGTTCGCCTTGCTCGGTCAGCATTTGCCTCCGGGCGTGCAGGTCTTGATGGTGCATTTCGCCAAGATCTACACAGTCGATAGCCAATAAGATCCGCATATCTAGTCTGACCAGCTGGGAGAGCGTGGTAGCGAGCCCATCCAGTAGTTCGTCACTCAAGCTTTCGGGTGATCTCAGTGACACCAACGCAGTATGCAGAGTCTTGTGTACAAGAGGCACCTTTTCGGGTAGGATCTCTCGTGTAAACTGCGGAGTGTTGGCAATTGCTCTGGCGGGCGCGTAAAGACCCCCAAGGTTCACGCCCATGCTGTCAACGCGATTTTGGTCCAGGCGGTGTCGGGCATTGCGTTCGTCTTGTGCTGAGGGCTTGGATGGTGGAGACAAAGGCGATTTTGGTTCATTGAACCTCGACAGGTATTGTTTCGCGTCTCGCTTGGTAGCATTGGCAGTCAAGACGTTCATGAAAAGATCCCTCGACGCTTGAGGGTCTTCTTCCATGCGGCTGGCGAAATGATTGCCATTGCCATTGTTTCCGTTGCCATTGTTTCGGGCGCGTGCGGCCTTTCCAAAGTGGCGGCGAGATGTTTCGTTTGTGGTGAGAGAGGCGGCGACGGATTTCTTAAGGGCCCCGCCCACATTTGCCTTTCCAGATGCTAACGTAAAGGTAGTCATTTTCCATGCTAGGAAAGCAGCAACGACACGAGGATGAAAGCGAGTCAGATGTTGTTTTGAATGTTGCAGTGCACGGCGCAGTGCATTGACCGATGTCGGTAGCGCTGGACGAGGCTGGCGATGGAAGAATGCGGTATTTGAGGTAATTGATCTTGCGGTATTTGGTGGTGTAGCTTTACGCTGACGGACTGGCGGATGTGTAGTAAAGACGGAGATGGGGAAATACAATATGACCGAGACAAAAGTGACTCCAGGTTCACTATCAAAAGAAGTGACACATCTTTGCGTGCAACACAGCTATGCCGTCCTAGTCTACCCTTATCGACGCCCGAAGCCAGCCGGCAGATGCGTTGTCCAAAGCATGAGCCATCAATTTAGACTGTTAACTAATCGAGTCTTGCCTCCTTCCATCCTTCCATCCCTCCTCTACTACTATAGACATGGACTTCATCACAAGAGGTAAGGTATGTATGGACGACCATGTCAGACCGCCGGCTCAATCAATTTTTGCGGTGCAGAAAAGTCTTGCGGCTAGGGCCGGGCTAGTAGACGTGTAAGGCGACCAGACAAAGGCGCGAGTCGCAAATCCATTTCCTTTTAAAGATATCATCTAGGTCCCTTCTTTTGCCCCTCCACCTCGCCGTCTACAACGCAATACACAACAATACAGTACACACCACAATCATGTCGCACCTCTCATCCCCCGCGCCGCGGCAGCCACCTGCTATCATGGACAGCATCCTCGAGAACATCGGCAACACGCCTTTGGTCCGCCTCAACTCGATCCCCAAGTCGCTTGGCTTCGAGTGCAACATTTACGCCAAATGCGAGTTCTTCAACGCCGGCGGCTCCGTCAAGGATCGCATTGCCCTCCGCATGGTTGAGGCTGCCGAGAAGGAAGGACGTATCACTCCCGGACACAGCGTGCTTATCGAGCCCACGAGTGGCAACACTGGTATCGGCCTGGCCCTGGTCGGCGCCGTCAAGGGCTACAGGACCATCATCACCCTCCCGGAAAAGATGAGCAGCGAGAAGGTTTCCGTCCTCAAGGCTCTTGGAGCTGAGATCATCCGCACACCCACAAGCGCCGCTTGGGACGCACCCGAGAGTCACATTGGTGTCGCAAGACGTTTGGAGAAGGAGATTCCTGGCGGAGTCATTCTGGACCAGTACGCAAACCCCAACAACCCGCTCGCACACGAGATGGGCACCGCCGAGGAAATTTGCGACCAGGTCTCGAAGGTGGAGGGCAGGTTCGCGGCTCTCGTTGCTGGAGCTGGTACTGGCGGCACAATCACCGGTCTGTCAAGAGGTATCAGGAAGCACCACGGTCAGGATGTCAAGATCATCGCAGCCGACCCCAAGGGCTCCATCCTCGCAGTCCCCGCCAGCTTGAACGACGAGGGCAAGGACAAGCCGTACAAGGTTGAGGGTATTGGCTACGACTTCATCCCCGAAGTCCTCGCACAGAAGGAGGTGGACCAATGGTTCAAGACAGACGACGTGGACAGCTTCTACTGGGCCCGCAGGCTCATCCGCGAGGAGGGTCTGCTTGTTGGTGGCTCCGCCGGTTCAGCCATGAGCGCTTGCGTGCAGGCGATCAAGGCTCTCAACCTGGGCAAGGACGACGCCATCGTTGTCATCCTCCCCGACAGCATCCGCTCATACCTGTCCAAGTTCGTTGACGACGACTGGCTCGCAGCCAACGACCTCCTCCCGCCCTCGCCTCCTCTCACCGCGCCCGTCACCCCCGAGCTCAAGCCCACCGACGCCGTTGGCCAGGAAAAGAAGCTTGTCGTTGACAGCCACGACAAGCCCGCCGACGCATCAGAGGCCAAGGCAAAGAAGAACAGGGACGACTACGCCGACGGCACCGTCAAGGACCTGCGCCTCAAGCCCATTCAGACCATCTCCAGCACCCAAACAGTCGACGAGGCTGTCGAGCTCATGCGCGAGAAGGGTTTCGACCAGATCCCAGTGACCTCCGCCAAGAGCCCTCGCCTGGTCGGCATGGTCACTCTCGGCAACTGCCTGTCCTACCTTTCCACCGGCCGCGTGCAAGTCTCGTCGCCCGTCAGCAAGGTCATGTTCAGCTTCAGCAAGCTCGACGAGGTCAAGCCTCTCGAGAAGTTCCCCAGCTTGACCGAGGGCGACGAGAGCAAGCGCGCCTACGTCGAGATCACCATGCAGACTCCCCTCAGAGTCCTCGCACGCTTCTTCGAGTGGAACGCCGCCGCCGTTATCACCGAGAAGGACGCTTCTGTTGCCGGCCCTGATGGCCTCAAGGCTGTTGCTGTCGCCACCAAGGTCGACCTTCTGACCTGGCTCGTCAGGCAGGGTCGTCTCAACCAGAGCGGATCGAAGTAATTTAGTAATGATGTTGTGAGGGGAGCATTTGCATGGATGGATGGAAAATTTTCGATTACTTAAAGCATGGCGTTGGTGGATGAAAATGATGGCCACGAGGCTCTCAACACCTCTATTTGCCCCGGTTTATGGACTAGGTAGGATACAGAGGGCGTTCGTAGATGGGAGAAGAAGCTCGCTTGAGCATGTTCTGACTGTTACCATACTTGACTTTCTGTTATTTTCGAATCATCTTGGTCGATACATGCGTCAGGGATACATACGCCTGAGAAGAAGGCTATCTCTCAAGGGTGTAGCTGTCTGGACTGCCGGCGGATGTCTTGGATATCAGCTCATGAGACAACGTGTACCGGAGAGATACAACGAATCGTAACGCTGTCTCTCAATGGTGTAGCTGCTCAAATCGCAGGCGGATGCATCAACCATCATCACACAAGGCGTTCAATCACTGAACATGCTATACACAAGTCAAGTAAACTGTGCCTACCGCTAGAGCATCTCTCCGCGGTTCAAATCGATCATTTATAGGCGAGAGGATAGGGTATCACCGCACAACGCATTCTCTCGTCAGCCGCTCTCAGGAACTTTTCTCTTTTCCCATTGCCGGCCTTGCGACATATGTACCAACAGGCAATTCGCCGCATTGCCTACTCGATCTCTACCTCAATTTCTTCCCCTGATCAACGGGACGACGTCCAACAGCGCCGTTTAGTCGGCCGAGCATGTCGACCGCCATGAACACAGCTGCGCACGCACAAGTCAGCACATGATCCAACAACAAAAAGTCACAACGGTTCAAAGTAGCATGAGAAGGGCCTGGCTCAAGAGAAGCAAAAGACAAAAAAGACATACCCAAAGCCAAATACGGTACGTAAAGCTTCCCCAACTCCATCTTCTGGGCGTTCGAGAACTCGCTCCAGCTCATGTAGTCCGCAATGCAAGTCGCCGTCGTGACGGTCACCTGAACGGCATACACAAGGAGGTGGACTGGGACGCGGGGGTCATCTGATATTGGATTTCTGGGTCAGCAAGAGTCTCTTTCTCGATCGAATGGTGTGCCCAAATCTCACCTCTGATCAGAGCTCCAATCGCCCAGAAGGACAGCGGCAGGTGGTAGATCAGCTCCACCCACACGTACATGTTGAACCATGCCGGCGGGTGGGAGAAGAAGCGGTCGGCGTAGGTTGTGATGTAGAATTCGCGGATGCTGGTGATGAAGGTTGGTTTGAGGTGGGCTGGGTAGAGGGAGCCGAGGTCGACGCCTGATGGTGTTTTGTTAGTTGGTTTGCTTTTTTTTTGTTCTTCACATCTACATGTATAGTGGATTGATGGCAAGATGGTTTAGCGGGTTCGAAGTGCAGGTAGGGGATTTCTTACAGAGAAGCACTGGGATGTGGATGAGGAAGAAGACGAGGTAGGCGAGGTCGCGCTTGCGGGAGAAGATACTTGTTGGGTTGGCCATGTTTTTTTGGTCTTGTCTGTTTTGTCTGTGGTTGACTTGCAAAAGCGAATCGGCACCTAACATCTGACTTTCATGTCGTCCGCTTCACACAGGGAGAGTTTGGTAGGGCTAGGGCAGCAAGATCAATAACCCAATCACAGCTGGCCAGATTTGTCCGGACACTAGTGGGTGTACATACCAAGACGGCGGAGCGCGGCCTTGACAACTTTACTTGCCGTTCCATCCGGATCAAATTCACTAACAATGCATCATCCTCCTCAGTGAAGAACAGAGCTGGATCGTGCTACCTGAGGACTTCGACCTGTTTCAACAATACAATGCCATTGAGAACGGTTTTGCTAGGTAGAAGTATCTCTCTTATACTCACATGTCTTTTAGATACAGCCTTCGGATGCCAAATCGAATACGGTCAAATGCATCACAGAGATGTCCCAATTCTTGTTCTCCAGGCAGCTATCTTTTGAGAATCCTCGCATCTTGCCCAGCATCTCGAACGAGCCAATCAGTAGACTCTCAGGCCATCCTACTACCTACAAAGAACTCTCTCGCATCCACCATCAACCGCCTAGGAGCCCTGAAAGAGAATCGTCCATTGCCGCCAGGTTCTATCCAACGATCACATGTCTCCCCAGCAATAATTCTCGTCTCTACTACCGGAACCTCACCACGTAGCACTCGCCACCACAAGTCTTCCAAGTCCCTCATGATACCCTCCGCATCAGCCCCAGCAGTCTGATGCCCACAACCGACTTTCACTCTGCGCGAAATCTTGACCCAATCATCCTCGTCCTCGTCGTCCGTACCTTCTGGTTCGTCCACCAAAGCAGCGCGAGAATTTTGAGAACGAACAAATCCCCTCAGCTTCATCAACGAGAAATACCACTCAACAAGATTCCCCTCCGCCGGGAAGATGATATCCATCCCATCCTCGCCTCTCTCGTAGAAGCTATCTCCCACGTACAGATACATCTCATTGTGATCGTACCACGCAAGCTCGTCCGGCGTATGGCCCGGAGTGTGCAGAATCGTGATGCCCAGATCTGTAGACTCAGCACTGCCAGACACTGGAGTCTTCAGCGGCCATGACAACCTTTCGAACGCCTGCGCCCAGTGGGTGACTTTCCACGGCTGCAAGGGCTCTTTGATTGGGCGGTAGAGGCCGTGACCTGCGAGGTCGGATTCGATGAAGTCGCGGCCGGCGGCACTGGCGAGGATTTCCGTTTGGCCGCCGCGGAGGAAATGGGGGATGCCAAGGGTGTGATCTCGGGGTGAAGTGTTAGTTAGGTAGCAGGTTGGTGGGTTTCAGTAAATGTCATCTCTGTTACCGTAGTGGCAGTGGCTTATGATCAGAAGGCATTGCTTTTTGCCTCCGGGATTGAGTGGTAGGTTGTTGTTACATGGCAGCGGGCAATTTTCCAGGTAGTCTCGTAGGTGAGTAAAACGAGCTGTGTGAGCATTAGATCGTGATATGGGAAGGGGTTCTAATGTGGGAACTGGTTCATAGTGATGACTTTCATCGGCACACCATTCGCCACAAGGACCTGTATTTGGTACCCGAGCATCGCATACCATGTTTCTTATGCTTGCTAGCCTTGTCACATCCGGTGTCACCTATAATCAAAACCGGCACCTCGGAATGGATCTTGACATAGATGTAAGGGTGTTCGCCGTAGGTGTCGTCCTCGGTGATCAGAATAGTCGACGCGTTGAGCTTCTTTGCGGCGAACGAGCTGCTTGGCATGTTTGTGGGAGAGAAATCAACGGACTGGCAACATCCGAGCGGATCTATGTCAATGACTAGCAGTCGTACAGCTGATTAATCGTTGTTGCTGTGAAATGGCGTAGATAACGCCCTGGAATCAAGCGAGGCCACAGCTCCACTTTTGTCCCCACCTTCAGGAATACATAAAATCGCCAAACTTTGGATTTCAATGTTTCCTCATCCTGGCTTGGTAAACACGCTTCAGAATTGACGACAAGATAAAGCACAAATTGTCGCTTCGGATAACAGATTACAAGGCCAACATAACAAAGACACCATGCATCTCGGACTCGAAGGCAAAGTGGTTTTGGTCACAGGTAAGCAACTTCAAGATCCACCGAACACGGGCAGGGCACAAGACTCATCACAGTCACGATCCAGGAGGCACAAAAGGCATAGGCCGCGCCATTGTGAAAAGCTTCCTCTCTGAAGGCGCCACAGTCCACTTCTGCTCCCGCACACCAAGCGACGTGGACAGCTCCGTCGAGAGACTCGCCCTCGCCTTCCCAGACAACAAAGCCATCGGAGCAGTAGTCAATGCCTCAGATCCCTCAGCACTCAAGGAATGGGTCGCCTCATGCGCCTCTCAATCCGGTCGCATAGACATCGTGGTAGCGAACGTCAGCGCCTTCGCCACGCGTGACACGCCGGAGATGTGGCAGAGTGGTTTCTCGACAGACATCATGTCCACAGTCACCCTGTTCGACGCCGCTCTGCCAGAGCTGAAGAAGACGAAGGGCAACGTCATAACCATCTCATCTGTTTCCGGTCGCATCATCGATTTCACCAGCCATCCGGGTCCCTATGGTGCTTTCAAGGCGGCGCTGGTCCACTACACCTGTCAATTTGCGCATAAGTATGCTCCTGACGGCGTCCGGGCGAACTCGGTCAGTCCTGGAAACATTTACATCGAAGATGGTGTATTCGGCGAGATCGAGAGGGAGATGCCGGAGTTCTTCGCAGAGCAGCTTAAGCAGAATCCTCTAGGAAGGATGGGCAAGGCTGAGGAGGTTGCGGATGCCTGCGTGTTCCTTGCGAGCACCAAAGCGGGCTTCATCACTGGCAGCAACATGTTGGTGGATGGAGGACTGAGTTTGGGCGTACAGTTTTGATGGGACTCTCTTCTGTCCTTGGGCAAAATCTTGAGAGATCATTCTATCTCGTCTGGAAAACTCGCTGGTATGTGGTGGTGTCGGCGACTTCCATATGTCGAGTTCATTTCAACGCCACTGTGCTATGGCAGCGAGAGAGTAGCTTCTAAATACCATCATCTCGATGGATCGAGGCTTCGTAAGAGGTGGTACCAGCAGCTTTGTCATATCGCGAACATGCCATTGCTATTGAGAGGGCAGTTTCTAAATGTTATCATTACAATGATCGAGACTCGGTAAGTGGTGGTACCAGCAGTCACGGTACTGATATTGTGATGTGCCAGTAAGATGGATCGTGTCGATATTCCCGCGGCAGTTTGATGGAAATCGGTTCCTGAGCAAAGTATACCGAGTTCTTTGGGTAACGCAGCGAGATGTTATCGCGAAGCAAACTCATCTCCAACAGCCAGTATGATGAAGGTTGTTCTAGCAAGATACAGCCGTCCCAAGATAATGAGCCCCAGTCACAATACTCCCTAGCGGCATGGCCGAAGTCCCAGCATGCCGAGCGTCCCCACTCTCTGCCAATCCGGAAAGTCCCTTGTCGCCCCAGAACATCATGAGATGCCAATCGTCGACCAGGTCAACCAGAGTCTGCAAGTGGCCATATGTTGCCGGCTGGCTTCCCTTGGGTCGCTGCAAAGCGACAACAATCACGAGAGTTGCCAACAGCACACTCCCAATCGCCAAGTACAGCAGCTGCGGGGTGCGAAGGAAGATACCCCAATTGTAAGCGTAAGCCATCGCTTTACCAAACAACCAGTGCAGTACAGCTTTTAAGGTGAACAAGGCTACAGCAGACCAGCTTAGCATCGCTCGCAAGACCGCGTTCGGCCGTACCATGTATGACCTGCGACCAGAGCACTTGCGCCAAGAGACCTCATCTCGGCTGAGGTTCGTGATGAGTTCCGCGCAACATAGAGCCATGGTCAGGAAAGCTTGAAAGATGTAGATTATAATGAAGAGTCCGATGTGGAACTTTGCGCTGTATTCCACAATCACTGCGGTACTCGTCGGGACGTTGCCTTGATCAGGGATAATACTCCAGTTTGAGCCCTCGTAGATGCCGCAGCCATTGCATGGAACCTCGGTGGCGAAGTACTTTGTTTTGGCCCTAATAACGGCGTAGAGGATGATGAACCAGGCGACGCATCCAAATGTAACGACGATGATGTAGTACACGATCCTGCGGACTTGCTTGTGGGCTGACCATGCAGAACCCTGCTTCTTTCTGGCTAGAAATCCTTGGTCGGTGGTCGGGGCAGAATGATCATGTACGCTTGCCATACAACGACCCGGGGTTCTGGTGAGCAGGCCTCGCTCGACGCTGGCCCAGGCAGTGTCTAGAGGAGATGCTGACCACGTTGGGACTTTGATCGAGATTATTTGCCATGTGGCCAAAACTGCTTGACCAAAAAGAGCGGCGGCCAGACATCCCATCGCTGGAGGGGAGAGGTAGACTAGGCCATCACACTCTGCTATATCATCTCCTACCGGGTTTATCTCGCAGAATTCGGGCGACGGCGAGATGGGAAACAAGAGCGACGTCGACGTGTAAGTCAGAACTAAGAGCCCGGCATGGACTGCATTAGCTAGCTTCCCAAGTGCGAAGCTTCCTCGCGCAGAAGCGAAGAGGCGTAGATTCGAGTTGAAAGTCAGGCGTCGACCAAGAGCCCAGCGAAGTGTCGTGGCATGTATCAGTCCCGTAGCTTCTATCAGTCCTGTGACGACGACGTTGACTGCGAGTGGCACGACCTCTGCGAGAGTGGGGGATATGTTGATATGCGGCCATGTGTGCATGCGTGTCCATTGATAGACACCATCATCTGGGTTTTCCGAATAGCCCAATACACCAGAAGCCAGGACCGCACACGATATACTGGCGATGTAGGAGCAGCACAGTCCGGTGATACAGCACCGGTATGTCCAGTGTCCGCGGTCGTAGGAGGCATTGGTCAAATGGATGTTGCTGTCATCTCCCGTTTGATGTGATGTAGCCAGGCGAAGTAATTCGACGTCGGAGACCTGCGCGTCGGAGCGCATGGCGTTGATGCTGCGCAGCCAGAGAAGGATAGAGACGCGACCAACACATTTTTGTCCATGGGTTGTTTGATAATCTTCTAGATTTAGGATCTGTGTAAGCACGCTATCAGCCGCAAATCCTTCTGCACCACCCCTGCATATATTGCATCTCAGCTACGACTCGTGAGGAGTCGAATGTTGGTATCGTTGAACTTTGCAATATTTGCATGGCGTGGCTTGATGGCTCGTCTTGGTCGAACATGGGCATCGAACGTCCTGCCACAGCTTCTTGCTTTTTGTTGCTGCCGGTGGATTCTTGATTTCTTGTCGTAGCCTGAGCGAAGTACTAATGTGTGCAGATACATGTACCTGCCTCTGAGGGTCATCGACACGTGCCTGAGACTCTTATCGGTATGTTGCCTGGCGGTGGTTCTTTCGCACACATCGTGAATGCACTCAAGAGAAGATGCCCGACCAGTTGTCGGAGGAAGGAGTCGGTGATCCTTGATGCGATGGTATTTCTCCATCGGCGATGGCAAATCAGACGCGACCTCAGTTCATGGTAAAGTATGTTGATGGTACGGTAAATCAGCGACCTCCGTATGTCAAATCGCACTCTGTCCCAGTGAGAGAGCAGTAATAAGATGACAGTATCACTGGACCAAAATACAGTCCACCGGTCGGCGGTAGTATCAGTAGCCCCAGTGGACTAGCATGTACATAATGTATGCTGGTGCCGGTGAGATGGTCTGTTCAACAAACATTGGGATGTACGGAGGACGAGGCGAAACGCCACCCCACTTGTTATTGCTGCACGCCAAAGTGGTCGCTTAACCGGCGCCTCGCACGAGACCAGCAACTAGTGACTTCTTCTCGGTCGCCTTGCTTCAAGCATGTCTTAGCAACACCGCCAACATCACTCCCACGACTATGACCCATTCGAAACGAGAGATGCGTTTCTCGCCACGAAGCTATTTACCACTTTCTCGCCGTCGCGCGTAGCCTGCAACAAGGCAGGCAGAACAGTATCCATGGTCTCTCGTCATCCCGCGCCTGTCTATGCAGACATTCCTCCTCCTCCGACCGTCTACGCAGACTTCTCTCAGCCTCCTCCTAGCGCTCCAGCAACTGCGCGTGCTTCTTCTGTCGCATCTGGCCGATCCGCGACTAGACGACACCGACACGCGCGTGCTCATCAAGCCGGACAACATGGTCATGCGCCGCCAAATGAGTTTCCGGTCTTCTCGCTTACAGGCGACGTTGAGATTGTTCTCAGTAATGCGAGCGGCCGGCGCGAACACCGCTATCTCTTGCATCGCCTTATTCTGAGCCAGTGCTCTGGTTTCTTTGACGCCGGAACAAAAGCGGATTGGAGCAGAGCAGTCGCTTTCGAAGATTTACGAAGCGCGAACGGACTACCACCTATTGGAGAACAAAGTATTGCCGGGAGCAGCAGTACCAGAACAAGCAGCACCGAGCGTAGGCCTTCGTTTGAGCCGCCCAAGAAGCGATGGAAATACTCTCTCGACTGGCACTCTGCTGGCGACGAAGATGTTCCGATGCTTGTGCAAGACGCATCTGTAACATCAGGCTTTGGCGGTCCAGATGGCCCGCCGGCTGTGCGTAACAAGCCACCCACCTCCAATGAGGGCTTCTTCCGCAGCATGACCAACTTCTCGGCTCTCAATTTGAACGAGCGTACGCAGCAGAGTGCTCCGGCTGAGCCAGGCGACGAAGTGCTCAAGGATTACGACAACCTCTTCCGCACCATGTATCAGTACCCACCGGTCCTGGATAGTGTCAACATCGCCACTGCCTATACAGAATGCAAGGCCCTTTTGCATCTGGCAGACATGTACGACGCATTGGAGATCGTCGGCACACGCGTAGACCATCACCTCTTACGTTTCGGCGCCCGTCTCTTCAAGCAGATCGCCAAATACCCACCCTCGTATCTCAAACTGGGCTATTTGGCCCGTTCTCGGACCATTTTCGCCGAGGCCCTAATACACTGTACAGGCCAGTGGCCTTTATCTCGGCCTCAGCTCAACAACCAGATCAACATGTCCGTCATAGACTTGATAGAAGACAAACACGAAGAGCTCGAAGACCTGAAAACTCGCGTGGAGATGAAGCTCTGGCGAATCACTCTCACCACCAGCCGAGGCGAACGCGTAACTCCTGCAAATGATTACCTGAGCTGGCTAGCTATGAGCCTCTTCCGTCAATGGGTCGCCGAGAACACCACTCCCGGTCCCAGCAGTATTCTCAAAGAGCCGTCTCGTCCTGCAGCCAACGAGAGTCGCCATGCCTCATCCCGCAGCAACGCAAGTCGAAGCACAAACCACATCGCCTCCCAACGCCTTCCGCCGGCACCGCCATCAAACCCTACACCCAACGCGCCTGTCAATATAGGCAAAATATTACGCATCATCGGCTCCACCACGTCAACCGCTTACCTGACGCATGATGAGGTAAAGCGCTTCCTCAAAGCTTCCAATGAAGCCAGCAACGGCACCCTGTACTCGCGCGAGACTCTGCGCCGCTTCGAGCGCCGCGTGGAGGAGGTGAAGAACCTAGCCAGAGATGCTGTCAGACCAATCATGAGGAATTTCCTGGAGCTGGATTTGACTGTCTTTGGCCCGGCCGGGCTGGGCTATTTGACCTGTACACGGGTAGAGGATGAAGACTTTCCGTGGGACGAGTAGTTAATGTGATGCGCTTTGTTTTATGACCTGGCATGATGAATGTGGAGTTTGGCTGCTTTTGGGTTTTGGGGTTTTCCTATTCATGACTTTTCCGTTCAACATATACCCCTCCGTCTGACGTTTATCGTCGATGTATTTACAGTGCATATCAAGCTAGCAACGCATTAAAATTAGACTCTTGAACTTTCCTCCCATGACAATAAGTCTCTCGGTGGACGATATATTCTCATAGTAGTACAAAGCTGATTATACGAGCATTGCGTCTTGATGGTAGGCTTGAGGTACCGTGCTTCTGCCACACCTTTCTCAGCGGTCAACGCAGTTCGAAATAGCACAAAGCCGATGGTACGAACATCATAATCAGCTGTAGCCATCAAATATCGACTTGTGTCCGGAACATGAGGCTGATCAGTCAATCATGGTAAATTGCCCTTTGGAATTCTTTTGAGCAAGCTGTGGACTCGGCTGTCGCCCCGCCGCCGCCTCCATGAATTAACTCCCGCTAAAACGCATGCCCAATTGAGAGTCGCAGAATCAATAATGCAGCTTACTCGTACCCATGACCAAGAAGTGACCGCCCGCACTGGATCGCGAGAGAGAAAGATGAAGAGAAAGAGACGCCACAGCTCACCGGGGTCCATCCCGCGACCAGCCCATAGCCCTCATCCTCGCCTCGATGCCACTCCACACTTCTTCCACGACCTCGCGGTCTCGCCATCTGGCATTGCCCTTGTCCAGACCGACAGGCAACACGCCTCGACCCCATCCCTTCACGGTGTCCGGGATAACCTCGCCTTGCCATCCTACGTAGACGCCCTGCACGTGGCTGAAAAGGTCCGCAGGCGCTTGCCATTTGTAGTTCTTGAACTGCCATGCCTGTCCAGTGGTGAAGACCGCGACGACGCGATTCCAGTAGTCAGGTCGGAATTGATCCGGCGAGTCCACAAGGATGAAGCGCATGGGCTTCTGTGCATCGATAGAGGGGAGCAAGCGGGTGAGATGCAGGATGTTGGGTGCCGTGGATGATGCGGTCTCTGGCGCCTGGTATTGTCCGTCCTGTAGGAAAGACTTGACGTTCGGCATGCGGATCAAACTGGAAGCAGACGGGGATAGAAGAATGATGGGCTCTGCGCGACGGCCACTCGAGCTCTTGACAGAAGGTCGTAGTGCCGGATTGGCACTGAGAGGCGCACTCGGAGCCGGCGCACCTTTGGCGTTCTTAACGTGAAAGGCAGCGGCGTACTTGCGAATGGCGCTGAAATCCTGCACCTTGGCGCCTCTGAGTACCGTGTTACGATCGCCCATCTTGCGCTCAAGTGCGTAGATCTCACGCAATCTCTCCTCTTCCCTTTTCCTTGCAGCTGCATCGCTAATCCCGGCATCGCGCATCTCAACATCTTCACCTCCTGCAGCAGTGACAGCAGCATCACGCGCCTCGGTCTTTGTCTGGAGATTGTCGTCCAAGCTCTTGATGAATTCACTTTCTTCCTCGCCGCTCTCTCCGCTTAGCCAGTTGACCAAATCCAGCTTCTCTACAAAGACCAAGTTGGTGACGGTCTCCTGCTTCCCAAGACCGGAAAGCTCGCCATTGAGTGTTTGAGTAGCCGCGATGTACTCTCCAGTGCTCTTGTCGCGACTCTGCCAGCAGAAGAAAACGGAACGCAGATCGATAGGTTTGTTCCCGGATGCGACACTTATGAAGCGCGTTTCCTGTGACAGAGGAATGGAGATGTGCTGGGCATTTTGGTTGAAGACCAGATATCCTGCTGCTGCGAGTGACTGCTCTGCTGTGGTTGCTTCTGGTGTTGAGGTCGGGATTGGTAGGCTCGAGTTGGCAATTGATGAGCGCAGCAGCGCCAGGGGATCAGGAGGGAGACCGTCGGTAGTCGCCATGGTGGTGATTGTGTTGTTTAGCGCAAGTGCATGCAATCGTACGTGGTCGTGTCGAAGTTACAATCGCGCGGGTGAACGTGAGGCAGCTCAAGCGAGCACGGACCCATTCCACTTCACATGCATCCCTTCAGTCGAGGGCAAAGATTGGGATGACATAGAAACGACCATTCTACTCAGCCTCATGTTCCGGACAAAGATCATTAACTTCTC